>Ga0326730_1000115_pt1 | contig 24574 bp, 15 predicted proteins | sample MHFSIPfraction_3_FD_207740 | JGI IMG/M metagenome (GOLD analysis project Ga0326730, IMG submission 207740) | Lab enriched peat soil microbial communities from Michigan Hollow, Ithaca, NY, United States - MHF7AN SIP fraction | ecosystem: Environmental > Terrestrial > Soil > Wetlands > Peat...
GTCGCGACCGTGGACGGGTACATGGCCGCCTGGAACGCGCACAACGCCAGCGGCGCCGCTGCCTTCTTCGCGGACTCGGGTGTCTACCTGGATGCGAGCGTCGGCACGCCTCAGATCGGCCGTGACAATGCACAGAAGAACGTGATCCAGGCGTTCCTGACGGCCGCGCCCGACTGCAAATGGACCAGGGACGGCGACCCAATCGTGAACGCCGCCGGTGACGGCGTGGCGTTTCAGTGGACCTTCTCGGGGACGAACACCGGCCCCTGGGGAGACGGCACGAAAGCCTCGGGGAAGTCGTTCACCTTCCACGGCGTGACCTTCATGCGGCTGTCGCATGCCAAGATCCAGTGGCAAGGCGACTACTACGATGCCCTGGGGTTCTACAAGCAGCTCGGGATGATGTAGCGTATTGAAACAGTTGGGACTCCAGGCGGTTGATCGGAAACCGTCGCTTGGAGTCCTCAACTGTCGACATATTTGACGCTTTTCTTCCGCTGCAAGAAACCGCTCTGTCGAAGTAACTAGCTCAAATACAATGACTTAATCTGGGGGGTTGCCGACGTCGTGACCCCCCAGGCTACCTTGGGTGAGCCCCCCAACCTTCCCACGGGCGGGCGTCCTGGCGGCTGACTTTCCCCTTGAGCTGCCACCCCCATACTGCGGCCGGGGGCGAGGGAGTCCGGGCCAACAAGACGCCCGGGCAACCGGACCGTGAGCCGCTGACAGCCCTTGAGGAGACAATGAAAGTCCTCGTATTGGGTGCCGGCGCGGTGGGGACCGTGTCCGCCCTGAGATTTGCGCGTCACCCCATCTTCCGTCAGCTGGTCATCGCCGACGCCGTCCCCGGTCGTGCGCAGACACTGGCCGACCGCATCAACGACCCCCGAGTCCGGGGCATCACGCTCGATGCCGCCCGTGAAGACCTGCTCGTCCAGGCGATCCGGGAGACCGGGACCACCCTGGTGCTGAACGCGGCTCTGCCCGTCACCAACCTGATCGTGATGCGGGCCTGCCTCGAGGCGGGCGCCGACTACATCGATCTGGCGAGCGGCGGAACGGAAGCGGACGGCATCCCCAAACTCGACGATCAGTTCGCCCTCGACGCCGCGTTCCGGGCCCGTGGCCGTCTCGCCCTGCTCGGCATGGGCGCGGACCCGGGGACCTCCAACATCTACGCCGCGCACATCGCGAAGCACCTGCTCGAAGAGGTGACGGCTTTTCATGTCCGCGACGGTGACGATTCGGTCTACCAGGGCCCCGGCGGCATGGTGGCGGCCTTCAGTCCCTGGGTCTTCATCGATGAATGCCTCTGCCCGGCCACCGTGTACCGCGAGGGGCGCTACGACTACGCCGAGCCGTTGTCAGGGGCGGAGCGCTTCGATTTCCCGGAGATCGGGAAACTGACCTGCTTCCACGTAGATCACGAGGAGACGACGACGCTGCCCCGCTTCTTCGGCGCGGTGCGGAACGCCGACTTCAAGTTCACCCTGGGCGAGGATGCGATCGCCACGCTGCGGGTGCTGCACCAGCTCGGGTTGTCGCGCAAGAAGCCGGTGCAGGTGGACGGAATGGCGATCGTCCCGCGTAACCTCGTCGTCGCCCTGCTGCCCAAGCCGGTCGATCTGGCCGGGAAGCTCGTGGGCCGGAGCTGTGTCGGGACCGTGGGCCGAGGCTATCAGAACGACGAGCTGAAGTCGTTCTACGTCTATTCGATCGCCGATCACGAGCAGGCGTACGCCGAGCTGGGCGTGCAGGCCACGGCGTACCAGACCGGCATCCCGCCGGTCGTGGCCGCCGAGCTGATCGCCGAGGGCGAATGGCGCGGCGTCGGCGTGCTGTCGCCGGAGCAGCTCGATCCGGATCCGTTCCTCGACCGGCTGCCGTCGGCCGGGATGCCGTGGCAGGTGCGGCAGATGCCGGTGGAGCGGCCGGCGAAGGGCCGATTGCGGGTGCTAGCGGCTTAGCGGTGGCCCTTCCGGGGTGACGTAGGCGGCGGTGATGCCGCCGTCCACCCGGAAATCGGCGCCGGTAATGTAGGACGACTCATCAGAGGCGAGGAACAGCGCCGCCTGCGCAATCTCCCGGGCTTCTCCAAAGCGGCCCATGGGGATATGCACCAGGCGGCGCTGCCGTTTTTCCTCGGTCGAGAGAAACTTCTCGAGCAGCGCGGTCCGCACGGGCCCCGGCGACAGGGCGTTGGCGCGGATGTTCTCCCGCGCGTGGATCATGGCGATTTCCCGCGTCATCGAGAGGACGGCACCCTTCGACGCCGTGTAGGCGATCTGTGGCGTGGCGGCGCCCAGCGTGGCGACGAAGCTGGCCACATTGATGATGGACCCGCCACCCGCTTCCCGCAGATAGGGGATCCCGGCGCGGCAACAGCGCGCGACGCCCTTCACGTTGATATCGAGCACCAGATCCCAGATCTCATCGGGGGTATTCACGACGCCGTCGTCTTCCCCGGGGGACACGCCCGCATTGTTGTACAACACGTTGACTTTCCCGAACGCCCGCTTCGCCTCGGCGTAAAGCCGCTCCACCTCCGCCGTCCGGCGCACGTCCCCACCGACGAATTGCGCCCTTCCCCCAGCTGTGCGGATCTCGCTGACGACTTGCTCGCCCGCCCGCGCGTTGACGTCATTGACGACGACGGCCGCGCCTTCCTTGGCGAACAGCCGAGCCGCCTCGGCGCCCAAGCCCGCGCCCGAGCCGGTGATCACCACGACTTTGCCGTCGAGACGTCCCATCGTCACGCCCTCTCGAAGTTCCTCACCAGATCCACGTCCGTCACCCGCCGATCGTACACCATCTGCTCCTGGCGAGCCGTGTTCACGTAGTGGTCCACCACCACGTCGCCGAACGCCTCGCGCGCGATCTTCGACTGCTCGAGCAGCGCGACCGCCTCGTGCAACGATTTCGGGACTTCCCGGACCTTCGGGTCGCGATAGGCGTCGCCCGTGTAGATCCCCTCGAACGGCACGCCGTGTGTGATGCCGTAGATCCCGGCGGCGATGGTTGCGGCGAACGCCAGGTAGGGATTGGCGTCGGCGCCGGGGCACCGGTTCTCGACACGAATCGATTTGGGCGAATGGCCGATGAGCCGCAGCCCGCAGGTCCGGTTGTCCACGCCCGCCACGAGCCGCGTGGGCGCGAAGGTGCCGGCCATGTAGCGGCGATAGCTGTTGACGTATGGGGCATAGAACACGCTGAAATCGCGGCCGCAGGCCAGCTGCCCGGCCACCCACTGCTGGAGCCGCTGGGACAGGTGCGCCGGACCGGCCTTGTCGTATCCCACCGGTTCGCCGGTCTTCGCATCCCACAGCGAGCTGTGCAGATGGAACGAGCTCCCCGCCAGGCCGGTGTTCCATTTGGCCATGAACGTGATCGACTTTCCCATCAGCGCGGCGACTTCCTTGATCCCGTGCTTGAAGATGACGTGGTGGTCCGCCATCAGCACGGGCTCCTGGTGCGCGAGGTTGAGCTCTTCCTGACCCGGCCCCCATTCTCCCTTCGAGTTCTCGACCTCCAGCCCGAGCGCGTCCATGTGGCGCCGCAACGCCTGCATGACCGGTTCTTCTTTCGTCGTCTGGAGGATGTGGTAGTCCTCGATGTAGCGCCCCACGGGATCGAGACCGCGGAACGCTTTGTCGAACGCCTGCTCGTAGGTGTCGTTGAAGAGGTAGAACTCGAGCTCGGAGGCGACGCGGATGGTGAGGCCCAGCTCGGCGGCCCGCCGGACCTGCGCCTGCAACACCTGGCGCGGCGCCACCGGAAGCGGCTGCTTGTCCTTCCCCTCGACGTCACCCAGCACCAGGGCGGTCTTGTCGAGCCAAGGCACCAGGACGAGCGTGCGGTGATCGGGGCGGATCATGAAATCGCCGTAGCCCAGGTCCCAGGAGAACAGCTTGTAGCCGGGGAGCGGCTCGTTCTCGATGTCGCAGCCGAGCAGGTAGTCGCACCCCTCCCATCCCTCGTTGGCCTGGGTCACGTAGGTCCGGCCGGTGTAGCGCTTGCCGGTGAGACGCCCCTGCTGGTCCGGGAAGACCGCGAGGACGGTGTCGACGGCTCCCTGGTCGACCATGCGCCGCAGCTCGTTCAACGTGATGCTCTTCATGGCGCCGTCTCGAAGTAGATGTTCTTGATCTCGGAATAGTGATCGAGTGCGTGCATCCCAAGCTCGCGTCCCAGGCCGGACTGCTTGAAGCCGCCGAACGGCGCCTGGAGATGGACGCTGGACGAGGAGTTGACCGACATCACGCCGGTCTGCACGGCGCGCGCTACCCGCAGGCCGCGCTTCAGATCATTGGTGAAGAGTGATCCCGAGAGGCCGTAGATCGTGTCGTTGGCGATGGCCACCGCCTCGTCCTCGGTGTCGAACGGGATGATGCTCGCCACCGGCCCGAAGATCTCCTCGTCCACGATCCGCATGCCGGGCTTCGCGTCGGCAAAGACGGCCGGACGCAGGAAGTAGCCCGGTCCGGAGATGCGCTCGCCGCCGCACACCAGGCGGGCGCCGTCCTTCTTGCCGAGGGCGAGATACGTCTCCGTCACCTCGCGTTGGTGCGTGGAGATGACGGGCCCCATCTGGGTCTGCTCGTCGAGCGGATCGCCAACCACGGTCCGCTGGGCAGCATTGCGCATCGCCTCCACGAACTGCGGATAGATGGTGCGCTCGACGATCGTGCGGGAGCGGGCACAGCAATCCTGTCCGGCGTTGGCGAACACCGAGGCCGCCGCTTCGGTGGCAGCCTGCTCCACGTCGGCGTCCCCGAAGACGATGCAGGGAGACTTGCCGCCGAGCTCGAGTCCGATCCGCTTGATCGTCTGCGCGGCCGCGACCATGATGGCCCGGCCGGTCGCGGTCTCCCCGGTGAAGCCGATCTTGGCGACGTCGGGGTGCGATGCCAGCGCGGCCCCGATCGCCGCCCCAGGTCCCGGTACCACGTTGAGGACGCCGGGGGGCAGGCCGGCCTCGAGCGCCAGCTCGCCCAACCGCAGTGCCGAGAGCGGCGTGAGGCTCGCCGGCTTCAGGACAACGGTGTTCCCGCACGCCAGCGCCGGGGCCACTTTCCACGTGGCGATCACCATCGGGAAATTCCACGGCACGATGAGCCCGACGACGCCCAGCGGCACCCGCAGCGTGATGTCCAATCCCCCCTTTTTCACAGGGATCGTCTCGCCCAGGTGCTTGTCCGCGGCGCCAGCGTAGTAGCGCAGGGTATCGGCAACGTGGTTCGCTTCCCAGCGGGCGTCGCCGATCGGCTTGCCGACGTTGCGCGCTTCGAGCCGGGCGAGCTCCTCGGCGTGCGCGCGCACCCGGTCAGCGAAGGCGAACAGGACTTCGGCGCGCTGGAAGGCGGTGCGGTCCGCCCAGGCGGGGAACGCCCGTTTGGCGGCGGTCACGGCGGCGTCGAGCTCCGCCGGGCCGGCCGCGGCGACTTCCTCGAACGGCTCGCCCCTGGCCGGCTCGATCACGCGGATGGCGCCCGCCCCCGCCGGGCGCCGATCCGCGATCAACAGGTTGCGCATGCGGCTATGCTTTCGCCGCGATGTGCGTCTCGCCCACCTTCTCTTCCATCGCCCGCAGCGCGGCCTCGTCGGCCTTGGTGGGGCCGTGGAAGCGCCGCTTGGCATCGATATGCCACCAGAGGAACATGCCGATGCAGATCAGCACCGTCGTCCACAGCACCAGCTCGCTCGGGGGCAGCACCAGGAACACGGAAATCAGGACGATCCATGCCACCGAAATCACGTTCAGGGGCACGGTCCATCGACCCAGATTCCATGGAGCGGACTCGCGCGTCGTGAACTCCCCGTTGCCGCGCCAGCGATTGCGGAGATTCAGTAGGATCGGAATCCCGTACGCCCAGTACAGGAAAACGACGCTGATCGCCGTGACGACATAGAACGCTCCCGACCAGAGCAGCATGATCACTGCCAACGCGCACGTAATCACGATCGAGTTGACCGGTGTCCGGTACTTCGGGTGGATCTTCCGGATGAGCGAATGCCCGGGCATCCCGCCATCGCGCGCGAAGGCGAACCACATGCGGCTCATCGACGTGATCGAGGCCAGCCCACAGAGCCACATCGCGCCGGCAATGATCACCGCCACGAAGTTGGCGAGAAACGGCGAGAGATTGTCGCTGGCGATCTTCAGGACCGGATAGGCATCCGTCGCGGTCGAGGGAATGTCGGTGATCGCCAATGTCAACGCCATGAGCACGACGTATCCGACCACGGCCGACACGGCGACCGACAGGAACACTCCCCACGCCGAGTTTTTCCGGGCCATGATCGTTTCCTCGGCCACATGGGCCGAGGCGTCGTAGCCCGTATAGGTCCACTGCGCCTGCAGGAGACCGATCGCAAACACGAGCCAGAACGGTGCCACCTTGTAGATGGCGGTCAGGAACGGGAAGATGGCGAACAACGGCGAGTGGATCACAACCAGCGGCTGCGCGGTGATCGGGTTCCCCAGGTACAGCGCCGGCGCCGTGGTGCTGTCCGGGAACATGGCCGAGGAAAAATCGTACGGGTTCGTCGTATTGACGAACGACATAGCGAAATGCATGTCGTGATGCGTCTTGCCGAGCACGGTGAGGAAGAAGGCGATGACCGCCACACCCACGATGTGCCACCACACCGAGAAGTCGTTCAGCCGGGCCGTCAACCGGATGCCGAAGATGTTGATCAGCATCTGGGGGATCATGATCAGCACCATGACGAACACGTAGAAGTACCAGTTCGTCGAGAAGGTGTGCCCGGTGATCTTCGAGAGCGCGCCAACGATGTAGATGGCCGCCGCAATATTGATCCCGGAGGTGATAGTGATCTGGCCGATCATGTTGAACCAGGCCGTCACCCACGCCCACCGGGTGCCTCCGAGACGGTGGGCCCAGAAATAGAGGCCGCCGGCCGTCGGATACGCCGAGGCCAGCTCCGCCATCGACGCCGCGATGATCATCACGAACACCGAGACCAACGGCCAGCCCACCGTATTGATGATCGGGCCCGCGAACCGCAGGCCGAACCCGAAGAGCAGGATGGCGCCGGTGAGGATCGAGATGATGGAGAAGGAGATCGCGAAGTTCGAGAAGCCACCCATCTCGCGGAACAGCTGCTGCGCGTAGCCCAGCTTGTGGAGATCGCGGATATCCTGCCGGATTTGCTCGTCCCGGCGCTGGTTGCGGTCCGCCATGCGCCCCCCCCTCCCTCGATGGTGAAGACGACCACCTCACACGATGAGGCTCGACAATACACCCGCGATGGTTCGAGGCAAGCACGTGAATGCACAACGGGCCCACCCCGAAGGGCGGGCCCGTTGACCGAACGGATCCGACGACTGCTACTCGGACGCGCTGCTCGCGCCGAAGCCGTGCGACCAACTGAGCGTCACGCCGCCCCAGACCTTGGTCGAGTGCTGGGTTGTAGGAGACGCGATCTTCGTGAAGTCGTCGCGACACCACTGCACATGGAACTGCGGCGCGATAGTGATGGAACCCGCCGAGAAAGACGTCGAGGCGCTAAAGTCCATGTGGGCCAGGCCGCTCTTGGCGAAGTTCGCGCTCACATCGTTCGCGCTGACTTCCTGCCCAGCCGAGATTCCCGCCAGCGCCGTCAGGTTGATGGTGAGATTCGGGCCGGCCTTAACGCCGTACGAGAGGCTTGGAACGATGTAGGCCCCCTTGACCTTATCGATGTCGTAAGCCACGTAGAGTTGGGGCGTGACCGGCAGACCGCTGATGCTCGCCTGACCGTAGAACTCGTGCGTGTCGTAGAAGGCCGTCAAACCGGAGTTATTCGTGTCGTAGGTGTAGATCGTCCACCCAAGCTTCCAGTTCACGTTGCCGGTCGCGCGTGCGTATTCCAACCACAGGTCGATCTCGGCGATACCCGCACCGTCGGTTCCGTTCTCACTGATGTCTTTGGCGCCGGTATAACTCGAAGGCTCGACGTTCGCCCAGGCGCCTCCTGTGAATCCGTAGGCACTGATCCATACATCCGGCTGGATCACTGGCTTGTTCGTGAGGCTCAGGCCGCGCCAGACATAGGAACTGTTGAACGCCGCGTCGAACCCGATCGTCGCGTCCTGCGCCGCGGCCGGCAGCGCGGCCGCCACCGCCAACACAACGAGCCCCCCCACTACTCGCATTCTCAGCATGATGCGGTCTCCCCTCTCGCGTACAAGGTGCGCGGCGGACTCCGCGAATAAACCCCTCCGCCGGAATGGTCGCAAGCTACCTCATTTCGCGCGAGCCACCAGCGCCCGTGCCGCCACGGTGCATCCCTTAACACGAAACAAACGACTTCTCACACGAAACAAACGACTTCTTTACGGTGCGATCGCTTCGGTGAGCACGCGGCCATCCGGGATCGACAGCGGCGCGAGGTCCATCAGGCGCGCGAGCGTCGGGGCGATGTCCACCGTACTCGCTCGGGCCCCATAGCTGCCGCCACGGATGCCCTTGCCCCAGAACACCAGCGGGACGTGCGCATCGAGATCAGAAGGCTGTCCGTGCGCCGCGTAGCTCAGACCGCCGCTGTAGGACCACGCGTCCCAGTCGTCGAGCGAAACGACGAGACCGATGCCTGCATCGGGCGGGATGAGGTGGCGCCAGCGCCGCGCCACCGGATCGGCCGCGGTGTCCGCCGACGCCAGGGAATCGGGACGGTCCACGCGCGCCACACCCGGCACCGCCGCGATACGGTGCGCCACGTCGGTCAGGACACTGTCGATCCGGATCCCCAGGGACGCGAGCCGCCCGTTGTCCTTCACGAAGAGCACCCCGGTGTCGAACTCGAGCCACGCGCGCGGCGCCGGAGCGGCGGCGCGCCGGTCGAGCTGCTGATTCACAGCCGCGACGATCGTGTCGACGCTCACCCAACGCGCATCGGGGTGGCCGTGCGCTCGCGAGAATTCCGGGTAGGGTGTGACGCCGTGGTCGGCCGTGAGCACGATGAGGACACGGTCGCGCCCGATCTTGGCGAACAGGCGGTCGAGAAACCAGCCGAAGTAGCGGTCCAGGCGCAACACCTGATCGTGGATCTCGCGCGAGTCGGGTCCGTACGCGTGCCCGATCGCATCCGTGGTCGAGAGGCTGACGGCGAGCAGATCGGTGGCCTCCCCCTTGCCCAACTTCAGCGCCTCGAGGCCCGCCAGCGCGAACGCGAGCGTGAGCGAGTCCATCGGCGGATAGCCGGCGAACGCGGCGGCGGCCCGGGCGCTGTCGCTCGGCATGTGGTGGGGGAAGGTGAGGTCGCGACCGCCGTTCTCCCACGGCTCGCTGTCCGGCTCCGCATAGGCCGAGTCGGCCAGGAGGGTGCCGAACTCCCGGCCGGCCGACTTGAACGGCACCCGCAAGGCGTTGAACGCTTTGACCCAGGTCGGAAGCGAGTCCCGGTAGTAGCGACTGGTGGTGAACATCCCGCTTTGGTACCAGTACACCTCCTGCCGCGACGTGCCGATCGGCAGGATGGCCCCGCGATCCTTGCGCGACACCGAAAGCGCCCGGCTGGCCGGCTGCGCGGCCGCGAGCCAATCGAAGAACTCCGTACCGCGGAACCGGCGCGGCGACGCGCCGGGACCGTTCACGTCGATGAGCGGCGCGGTCGAATCCCCCACCCCGAGCACGTTGGTGATGATACCGGTGTGCACGGGCCAGCGGCCCGAGAGCACCGTCGAATGCCCCGGCGCCGTTTCGGTCACGGCGTGATCCTGGAAGGCGTTGGGGAACACGGCGCCGACCGAGAGGAGCTGCAGGAAGCCGCCCGTGAGCTGGCCGCGCCAGCGGGTGAGGTAGTCCGGCCGCAGCTGGTCCACCGTGATCATTACGACGAGCCGTGGCTTGATCGGCGCCGGGGCGCGCACGCCGCCGACCAGGGAGAGCACCAGGGGTAGGATCATGCGGCGAAATCTAGCTTCTCCCGGGAGCACTCGCATTTCTTCATGTGCCCTTTCACGATCCTTCATCGCCGCCCGGACAGTCTTGGGGCGTCATGCGGCAAGGAATCGATCGAATGACCGGACGGACGCGAACCACGAGAAGGCGGGCGATCGCCGTGCTGCTGACGGTCGTCACGGTGCTGCTCGCGCCGTCCGCCGCGTTCGCGGCGATGCCGGCTTCGCACGCCTGTTCCACGACGCGCTCCAGCACGGCGATCGTTTCCGCCTTCGCACCGCACGCCGGCGCACCGTGTCGGCATGCCGAGCCCGGCTGCCTCACGGGGACATGTCCCGGCCCAGCCGTGGTCTCGGCGGTAGCGAGTGCCGCGTCTATCGTGGGACCCGTCGTCGTCAACAAACCCGCAGTCGACGCGGCACTGCCTGCCGGGCCTCGGTCGGCGCCGCCGACCCCACCGCCCAACCACTGATCCTCCTCGCCTGACCGGCGAGCGCTAGCCGCCCCGGAAGTACCGGGGTGGCCGGGACGTTTTCCCGTGGCTTCACGGGACGGAGGATCAGCCATGCAGAGCGACAATCGACTTCGTGCCACCCGTTTCGCCGTGGCACTCACCGCGGCGGCATTACTCGCGCCCGCGGCACACAGTCAGGCGGGCGCGGCCGACACCCTCACCCTCGCCCAGGCCATCGGGATGGCGCGTCAGGCCAACCCGATGCTCGGCGCCGCGCGCGCGACCGCCGACGCGGCAGCCCAGCGGGTGCGCCCGGCGGGCACGCTGCCGGATCCCGAGCTGCAGCTCGGCCTCATGAACCGGATGATCTCCGAGTTCGGCTCCACCGCCGACCCGATGACGATGAATCAGGTGCAGCTGATGCAGATGCTGCCCTGGCCGGGGAAGCTCGGCAACGCGCGCCGTGCGGCGGAGCACACCGCGAGCGCGGCCCGGGCCGACGCGGAGGAGCAGACGCGCATGCTCGAGGCGCAGGTGCGCATGGCCTACTACGAGGTCGCCTACGCCGACCGCGCCACCGAAGTGATGCGACGTACGCAATCCTTGCTGCGCGACTTCCTCCAGGTCACCACCACCATGTACGCCGTCGGCAGCGCCGTGCAGCCGGATGTGCTGCGGGCGCAGGTCGAGGTCGCGCGCATGAGTGAAGAGATCGTCCGCATGGAGCAGGAGCGGCTGGCCATGGCGGTCCGCCTCGCGGCTCTGCTCGGTCGCGACGCGAGCATCCCGATCCCCGCCCTCCAGCTGCCCGAGTCGACGGGGGAGTTCCCACCGACGGATTCGCTGATCGCGCTCGCGCTCCTGCATCGCCCCGCACTCCAGGCGGGCGCCGAGCGCGTCGCGGCGGCCCAGGCCACGCTCGCCGGCGCGCGCCGCGAGCTGTATCCCGACCTGAAGGTGGGGGTCGCCTATCAGAGCCGCCCGGCGTTCGACAACATGATCAGCCTGATGGTGGGGATCAGCCTGCCAATCTTCGCCGGCGCACGGCAGCTCCCGATGCGACGCCAGATGGCCGCGATGCGCGACATGGCGGACGCGGAGCTGGTGAATCTGCGCAACGAGACGATCGCCCGCGTCATCGAGACGCGGGCACGGGCGGTGCGCGATCGCGATCTCGTCCAGCTCTACCGCAGCGCCATTCTGCCGCAGGCCCGGAGCGCCGTGCAGGCGGCGCTGGCGAGCTACCGCGTCGGCCGCGTGTCGTTCATGCAGCTCGTGGACAACCAGATGACCGTGAACCGCTACGAGATCGAAACGATCCGGCTGCTCGCCGACTACCAGCAGGGGGTGGGCGAGCTGACCGCCATGACTGGAGGACAGCCATGAAGCGTCTCATCGTACTGCTGAGTGCCGGGGTCCTCTCGGTCGCTGCGTGCCGGGGGAAATCGGCGCCAGGAGGCATGACGGCCGAGGAGCATGCCCACATGACTGCTGCCGTCGACGACACAGGCCCAACCGCCAATCGGCAGCCGGTAATGCTGACGGTTGCCCAGGCCCATGCCATCGGGGTGACCTATACCGTGGTCACGCGCGGCCCGCTCGTCCGGACGGTGCGCACGGTGGGCCAGGTCGTCCCCGCCGAGCCCGGCCTCGCCGACGTGACACCCAAGGTCGATGGATTCGTGGATCGGCTGTTCGTGGATGCCACCGGCGCCACGGTGCGACGTGGACAACCGCTGCTCGCCCTGTACAGCCCGATGCTCGTGTCCGCGCAGGAAGAGCTGCTCACCGCTCTGCGCCTGGCGCAGTTGGTCGATACCACGGCCGGAGAGGCGTGGCGCAACGCGCAGGATCTCGTAACGGCGACGCGGCGGCGCCTCAGTTATTGGGACATTTCGGCCGAGCAGATCGCGCGGCTCGAGCGCACGGGCGAAGTGACCAAGACGCTGACGCTGCCGGCGCCGTTCGACGGTGTCGTGCTGGAGAAGATGGTCGTTGCGGGCCAGAGCGTGATGCCCGGGATGAAGCTGTACCGCCTCGCCGACCTCCGAACGGTGTGGATCGAGGGTGAGGTGTTCGAACAGGACCTGGGGCTGATCCGCATCGGAGCGCCGGCGCGAGTCGAGCTGGCCGCCTATCCCGGCCGTGAGCTGGCCGGACGGGTCTCCTTCGTGTGGCCGACGGTGGACGAGCAGAGCCGGACGGGGCGCGTGCGGATTGCCGTGTCGAACCCCGGTCGCCTGTTCCGTCCGGGGATGTACGCCACGCTCTTCTTCGAGGCACCGCTCGGTCGTGAGCTGCTCAGCGTCCCGGCCGAGGCGGTGGTCATGACCGGCGAGCATAACGTGGTGTTCGTCGTCGCTCCGGACGGGGCGCTCGAGGCGCGCGAGGTGATCCTCGGCGCGCGCGCCGGGGACCGGATGGAGATCCGCAGCGGACTCACGGCGGGGGAACGGGTCGTCGCCTCGGCGAACTTCCTGATCGACGCCGAGTCGCGGCTCTCGTCGGGAACCGGGATGGCGGCCATGCCCGGGATGAACATGGCGCCGCCGAAGCAGGAGCGGGATACGCCATGATCACCACCATCATCGCGTGGTCGCTCCGCAACCGTTTTCTGGTGCTGCTCGCCACCGCGACACTCGCGGCCGCCGGCGTGTGGGCCATTCGCACGACTCCGGTGGACGCACTGCCGGATCTCTCCGACGTGCAGGTGGTCGTCCAAACCGATTTCAACGAGCAGGCGCCGCAAATCGTCGAGGACCAAGTCACCTATCCCATCGCGTCCGAGATGCTGAAGGTGCCGGGGACGCGGGTGGTACGAGGCTTCTCGTTCTTCGGCCAGTCGCTGGTGTACGTCTTGTTCGAGGACGGGACCGACCTGTACTGGGCGCGCACGCGGGTGCTCGAATATCTCAACGGCATCCGGCAACGGCTGCCGCGCGGCGTCGAACCCACGCTGGGGCCTGATGCCACCGGCGTCGGCTGGGTGTTCGAGTACGTGCTCCAGAGCGACTCGCTGAACCTCGCCCAGCTGCGCACGCTCCAAGACTGGTACGTCCGCTATCAGCTGACGGCCGTGCCGGGCGTCTCGGAGGTCGCGAGCCTCGGCGGCTTCGTCAAGCAGTACCAGGTGGAAGTCGACCCCGAGCGCCTGCGCGGATTCAATATCCCGGTGATGCGTGTCGCCCAGGCGATCGGGACCCACAACGCCGATGTCGGAGCGCGCGTGATCGAGATGGGGGGCCGGGAGTACATGATCCGCGGCCTCGGGTACCTGCGTACCGTGACGGATATCGGCAACGTGGCAGTCGGATCGACCATGAACGGCACGCCGATCCGCGTGTCGGACGTCGCCACGATCCAGGTGGGGCCCGCGCCGCGCCGCGGCGCTGCGGACCTTAACGGCCGGGGTGAAGTGGTGGCCGGCATCGTCATCATGCGGTTCGGATCGGACGCCCTGAAGACGCTCGAGGCGGTCAAGGCCCGCATCGTGGAGATTCAGCACACCCTCCCCGCCGACGTGCGCCTCGTCCCGATCTACGACCGCTCGGAGCTGATTCATCGGGCCATCGGCAATCTGCGGCGCACCCTGCTCGAAGAATCGCTGATCGTGGCGGCCATCGCCGTGCTCTTCCTGCTGCATCTGCGCTCGGCGCTCGTGGCGATCGTGATCTTGCCGCTCGGCATCCTGATCTCGTTCGTCGTGATGCGAGCCATCGGGGTCTCGGCGAACATCATGAGCCTGGGCGGCATCGCGATCGCCATCGGCGCGATGGTGGACGCGGCGATCGTCATGATCGAGAACCTGCACAAGCACCTGGAACGCGCCGGCGGACGACCGCGCTGGGAGGTCGTGCTGGAGGCGACCAAGCAGGTCGGGCCGCCACTCTTCTTCTCGCTGCTCATCATCACCGTCTCGTTCCTGCCGGTGTTCTCGCTGGAGCAGCAGGAAGGACGATTGTTCAAGCCACTGGCGTTCACCAAGACGTTCGCCATGGCCGGGGCGGCGCTGCTCTCGATCACCCTGGTGCCGGTGCTGATGGGCTACCTGGTGCGCGGGAAGATCCGTTCGCAGGAGGCCAACCCGGTCAATCGCTTCCTGATGCGTCTGTACCAGCCGCTCATCGCCTCGGTGCTGCGGCATCCCTGGCGGGTGGTCGGCGGCGCCGTCCTCGTGCTGGCGGCGACGGTGTTCCCCTGGAGCCGCCTGGGGAGTGAGTTCATGCCGCCGCTGGATGAGGGATCGCTGCTGTTCATGCCCACGACCATCCCCGGCGTTTCGATCGCCCAGGCACGGCAGATCATGCAGCACCAGGACAGCGTCCTGGCCGCGTTTCCCGAGGTCGCGGCGGTGCTGGGGAAAGCCGGACGAGCCAACACCGCGACCGATCCGGCGCCGCTGGACATGTACGAGACGACCATCATCCTGAAGCCGAAGGCCCTGTGGCGACCCGGCGTGAACACGGAGCGGTTGGTCGCCGAAATGGACAAGGCCGTGCGTCTCCCCGGCGTGACCAACGCCTGGACGATGCCGATCAAGAACCGGATCGAGATGCTCGCGACCGGCGTGCGCACGCCGGTGGGCGTGAAGATCTACGGTCCCAACCTCGACACCTTGCAGCGGCTGGGTGAACGCGTCGAGCGCATCCTGCAGAAAGTGCCGGGCTCGCGTAACGTCTTCGCTGAGCGCAATGTCTCGGGCTTCTATGTCGATGTGGATATCAACCGAGACGAGGCCGCCCGTTACGGCTTGAACGCCGGCGACCTCCACGATGCCATCATGGCGACGGCCGGGGGAATGACCGCGGCTACGACCGTGGAGGGGCGCGAGCGCTACGAGGTGAACGTGCGCTATCCCCGCGAGCTGCGCGACAACCTCGAGCGGCTGCGCGGAATCCTGATCCCCACCATGGCCGGCCCGCAGATCCCCCTTGGACAGGTGGCGACCGTCCGGATCGTCCAGGGTCCCATGGCGGTAAAAACGGACAATGCCTTCCCCGTGACGACCGTCTTCGTGGATATCGCCGATCGGGATGTGGGAGGCTATGTCCAGGAGGCCCGCCGCGTGGTGGCACGGGCGCTGACGCTGCCGCCAGGCTACATCCTCGCCTGGAGCGGGCAGTTCGAGTTCATGCAGCGGGTGCGGGAGAAACTCAAGCTCGTCGTCCCGTTGACGCTCGGGATCATCCTCCTGCTCCTCTATCTGAATTTCCGCAGCGTGCCGCATGCGCTCATCGTGATGCTGGCGCTGCCGTTTGCCCTGGTGGGGGGCGTGTGGTCCATCTGGGCGCTGGGCTTCAATACCAGCGTCGCGGTCTGGGTGGGATTCATCGCGTTGGCCGGCGTCGCCGCCGAAACCGGAGTGGTCATGCTCATCTATCTGGACGACGCCTACCACCAGCGGCGCGCGAGCGGGCGCATGACCGGCGCCGCGGACGTCGCCGCCGCGGTCCATGAGGGCGCGGTGGAGCGGCTGCGCCCGAAGATGATGACCGTGGTCGCGATCATGGCCGGCCTGGCGCCGATTCTGTGGGGGGGCGGCACCGGCGCCGACGTGATGAAACGCATCGCCGCGCCGATGGTGGGCGGCATGATCACCTCCACCGCGCTCACTCTTGTCGTGATTCCCGCGATCTACTTCCTGTGGCGGCGCCACCAGCTGGGAGGTGCCACGACATCGGCATGACCGGCCATTCGCATCACGACCACCAGCATGCCAGCCATGACGATCATGGCGCGTCCATGGTTCGCGATCTGCTGCGGCGGTTCGTCGTCTCGACCGTCCTCGGACTCCCGGTCGTGCTGCTCTCGCCGCTCGGCACGACGCTCGCCGGCCACCCGCTCACCCCACCGCTGGGGCTGACGAGTGGCACGGTGAGCCTCGTGCTCACCTCGATCGTCGTGTGGTGGGGCGCGTGGCCGTTCCTCTCCGCCGCGGCCCGCTCGCTCCGGCAGGGCGAGCTGACGATGATGACGCTCATCGCCACCGGCGTGCTCGTCAGCTACCTGTACTCGGTCGCCGTCTCCCTCGGCCTCGCGGGCGAGCCGTTCTACGACGCGGCGGTGATGCTGACGGCGTTCAGCCTGCTGGGGCACTGGCTGGAGATGCGCTCCCGGGTCGCGACGGGTCGGGCCGTGGAATCCCTGCTGCGCCTCGCGCCGCCGACAGCCCGGCGGGTGCGCGACGGCGCCGAGGAAGAGGTCCCGCTCGCGTCGGTAGTGGTGGGCGATCTGCTCGCCGTGCGGCCCGGCGACACAGTCCCCGTGGATGGCGTCGTCACTGATGGCTCGAGTTACGTGGACGAGTCCATGATCACGGGAGAGCCCGTCCCGGTCCGGAAGGAGATCGATGCGTCGGTCACCGGCGGGACGCGGAATGGCCAGGGCGCGTTTCGCTTTCGCGCCACGCGTGTGGGCAGCGACACGGCGCTCGCCAAGATCGTGGCGCTGGTGCGGGACGCGCAGTCGTCCAAGGCGCCCGCCCAGCGTCTCGCCGATCTGGCGGGACGGTATCTCGTGATAGCGGCGCTCACCGCGGGACTCGTGACCTTCGTCGCGTGGGAAGTCCTGGGCACGCACGGGACCGCCTTCGCCCTGTCCGCCGCGGTGGCGGCCATCGTGATCGCCTGCCCCGACGCGCTGGCGCTCGCGACTCCCACGGCGATCACGGTCGGAGTCGGGCGGGGAGCTGCCATGGGGGTGCTGTTCCGCAACGCCACGGTGCTCGAATCCGCCTCCCGCGTCACCTCGGTCGTGTTCGACAAGACCGGCACGCTCACCGAGGGAAGGCCGTCCCTGACCGACATTGTGACCGTGCCCGGGGTCGCCGAGACGGATCTACTGCATCTGGCGGCGAGCGCCGACGCCGAGTCGGAGCATCCGCTCGCGAGCGCCATCGTGACGGCGGCGCGGACTCGGGGTGGGCCGTTGGAACCGGCGCGGGGCTTCGAGGCGATCGCGGGTGCCGGTGTGCGCGCCACGGTCGGTGACCGCGCCGTGCTGGCGGGCAACCGGACGCTGCTCGAACGCGAAGGCGTGCCCATCGGCCTCGTCGAGCGCGCAGAGGAGCTGCACCGGGCCGCGAAGACCGTCGTGTACGTCGCAGCGGATGGGCGGCTGCTGGGACTGATCGCTGTGGCGGACCGCATCCGACCCAATGCGGCGGATGCCGTCACGCGGTTGCACGCCCTCGGCATCCGCGTGGTGCTGCTCACGGGAGACAACCGTGCCACCGCGGAGGCCGTGGGCCGGACGCTGGGCATCGACGCGGTCCATGCCGAAGTGTTGCCGGGAGACAAGGCGGCCGAAGTGCGGGCGCTCGAGCAGGGCGGCGCGCGGGTCGCGATGGTGGGCGACGGCGTCAACGACGCGCCGGCGCTCGCCGCGGCGTCGGTCGGGATCGCAATCGGCGCCGGCACCGATGTCGCGGTCGAAACAGCGGGGATCGTGCTGATGCGGGACGACCCCGCGGACGTCCCTCGGGCACTGATCCTCGCGCGCAGCGTGCGCACGAAGATCGTACAGAACCTGTTCTGGGCGGCGATTTACAACGTTGTGGCGATCCCGCTCGCGGCCGGCGCGCTCTACCCCTCGCTCGGACTTCTCCTCAAGCCCGCGTGGGCGGCCCTCGCCATGAGCGCGAGTACGGTGACGGTCACGGTCAACGCGCTGTTGTTGCCGCGCCCCCGCTGACGGAGGGCAATGTCAGGCGACAGCCGCGACCGGCTGTTCCCGTCGCTCGCGGGCCGCGAGGACGCCGGCATACGCGACAATCGCCGCCGCCATGAGAAACGGGACGCCGTGGCCGAGCGCGTCGAATGCCGCGGTCGCGCCGATCGGGCCGATGATACTCATGATCCCCCGGAACGTCTGTTGCGCCCCCATCATGAGACCGAACTCCTGACGCTCGACGCGCTGGCTCACGAGCGACGTGGACGCCGGGAAGAGCAGCGCCGTCCCGGCAGGCTGGAGGATGAGGCACATGATGAACAGCGGCAATGCGGCCGATGGCGGCAGCACCGCCGCCGGCAGTGGCATCAGGAGCAACCCGATCATGAGCAGAAGGATGCCGAGCTGCATGGTACGCACCTCGCCAATCCGGTTGTTGATCCAGCCGACGAGCGAGAACCGCATCAGCACCCCCACCGCGCCGAAGATCGGGAAGAAATAGCCGATCGTCTTCTCGGTGACGCCGAACGTGTCCTTCAGGTACAACGCCAGCACGCCGATCACCACGTTCAGAGCAAGCATCCCCACGACGTAGATCCAGATGACGCGATGGGCGGGCCGCGTGGGGTGATGGATGATCTCCAGCAGGGCCTGCTTGACCGAACGCACCCCCGGCGGCACGACGTGTTTTCCGCTCGCGGTACGCGGATGCGGAACGCGGGACTCGGGCAGCCATTTCCAGGCGAACGCGACGTTCACGAGCACCAGCGCGGCCGCCACGATACCGGGCGCCGCCGGCCCGAAATTGTAGGTCGCCGAACCGATAAACGGGCCGATCACGACGCCGGCGCTGGTCGCCGCGGAAAGCCAGCCGAGCGCCTTGGCTCGCTCTGAGGGCTCCATCGTGTCGGCGACGTAGGCCTGGGCGACCCCGGTCGTGCCTCCGCCCAGCCCCTGCACGATCCGTGAGGCGAACAGGAGCCAGAGGCTGTTGGCGAATCCGAAGATCAGGTAAGCGAAGGCCGACGCCCCGAGCCCGATCATCACCGCCGGGCGACGGCCGTAGCGGTCGGAGAATTTCCCCCACACGGGAGACGATACGAGCTGGGCGACCGCGAACGCGGCGATCAGAGGGCCAACGAGCCATTCGGGCGCATGGAGCCGCAAGGCGTAGAACGGCATCAGGGGCGCGACCAGCATCAGCCCCAGCATGTCCACGAAGCAGACGGCCATCAGCACGCCGAGTCGTTTCACCGGCGGGCTCCGATCCCCAGGACCACGGCGCTCACCACCATGAGCACCACGCCGAACGCCGCCGCCACGCCCATCTCGTTCACCCGCAGCGCGGCGTTGATCTCCATCGAGATGGGCCGGTTGCGGTAGGTGTAGAGCAGGATCGACGTGACGAAATCCCCCAACGCGCCCACGAAGGCGAGACTCGCGCCGGCGGCGAGCGCCGGCTTGAGCTGCGGCAGCGTCACGCGGCGCAGGGTGCGCCACGGCCCCGCGCCCAAGCTCGCCGCCGCCTCTTCGAGCGCCGGATCGAGCTGGCGGTACCCGGCGAGGATGGCGCGCCCCGTGACCGGGAGGTTCCGCACGAAGTACGCGAGCGGCAGGATCATGACGGTCCCCACCAGTACCCACCGCAGCTGCAGCGGCGCCGACACACTGAACGCCGTGGCCAGCGCCACGGCGAACACCGTTCCGGGCAGGGCCCACGGCAGCGCGAGCAGCCCCTCGATCACGCGGCGCAGCGCGGTACGGCGCCGCACCACGAGCCATCCCGCCGCGAGCGAGAGCGCGACCGCGGCCGCGGTGCTCGCGGCCGCCATCCAGAGCGAGTTCACCAGCGGCTCGAGCCGCTCGGGCTCGGCGAACAGACGTCCATAGTTCACCAAGCCTAAGACCGGTGGCAGCGTTTCGGTCGTCCAGGTTGCGTAGGGAACGAGGGAGACGAGGATCAGGGTGGCATGCGGCAGCAGCAGCAGCACCGCGAACCCCCACCCGGCGAGCGTCGTGGTGAGCCGCACGAGCGGACTGCGCAGCGCGCGCCGGCGGGGCGCCGTGCCCTTCCCCAGCCCGGCGAGAATCGCGTCGCCCTCGGTGCGCCGCAGCAGGGCGAGACCAGCCAGCGCGACGAGGGCGAGCGCTACCGTCTCGACCATCGCCACGCTCATTTCGCCGTTCTGTTTCGAAGCGAAGATCTGGGTGGTCATCACCCGGAAGCCGCCGCCGAACACGTACGGCGCGCTGAACGAGCCGAGCGACGTCATGAAGGTCAACAGCGCGGCGCCGGCCAGCGACGGCCGGACGAGCGGCAGCGTCACCCGGGTCAGCGTCCGCCAGCGACTCGCCCCAAGCGCCTGCGCCGCCTCGAGCGTGGCGGCGTCGAGCCGGGCCAGACCCGCGCGTGTGAACAAGTAGAAGTACACATACATCGAATACGCGTGCACCAGCAGGATGGCGCCCGGCCCCTGCAGGTGCCACGGCGCCTGCTGGAACCGAAACAAATACTGGAGGAAACGCGCCGCGAACCCCGACTCACCGTACAGGAACAGGAACGCGATCACGCCGACGAACGGCGGCAGCACGGCGGGGAGCGCGATCAGCGAGCCCAGGACCTTGCGTCCGGGGAACTCGAACCACTCGAAGAGAAACGCCAGCGGCACGCCAATCACCGCCGCCAGGACGACGCTGGCCAGTGAAATCCACACACTCGCCCACAACGCATGCCATTCGCCGCTGCGCGCGGCGAACGTGCGCAGCGCGTCGCCGTGCATCCCGTCCACCACGAGCAGCACGATGGGATAGAGCACCAGCCAGGCGAGCAGCAGCGTGAGCACCACGCCCCACCCGCCGGCCCGTCCCCTTCCGCCGCCGCGCGTCATCCGCCCTGATCCGCGAAGCACATCGTTCGCGTCGCGGCCACGCTCACCTGCTCACCCACCCGCGCCGCCTCGGGGGCCGCCTGCACCTCCACCCGCTCGCCCGTCTCGAGGGTCACCTGGAAGAACGCCGCGGCTCCGGTATAGCGGCGCTCGGCCACGACGCCCGAGAGCCCGGCGCCTCCCGCGCCCAAGCGCAGCTGCTCGGGACGAACCAACAGCACCTGGCCGTCGGCCGCGCCGAGGGCCCGTGCCGCCGCCCCACGCAGCACGTTCGCCCGGCCCACGAAGGTGCCGACGAACAAATTGGCCGGCCGCTCGTACAGCTCCTCCGGCGTGCCGATCTGGTTCAGTCGCCCCGCGTTGAGCACCGCGACCCGGTCCCCCAGGTCGAACGCTTCTTCCTGCTCGTGCGTGACGAAGACGGCGGTGATCCCGATTCGCTTGATGAGCTGCCGCAGCTCGCGCCGCGTCCGCTCGCGCAGGGAGGGATCGAGGTTGGAGAGAGGCTCGTCGAGCGCCAGCACGCGCGGCGCGGGCGCGAGGGCGCGGGCCAGCGCCACGCGCTGCTGCTGCCCGCCCGAGAGCTCCTGTACTTTGCGCCGCTCGAACCCCGCGAGATCCACCAGCGCCAGGGATTCGGCGACCGCTTCCCCCTTCCCTTTTCCCCCTTCCCGTCCCTCGAGTCCGAACGCCACGTTCTCGCCGACGTCGAGATGCGGGAATAGCGCGTAGTGCTGGAACACCATGCCCACCCGTCGCCGGGCGGGCGGTACGGGAGTGACGTCCTCCCCTTCCACCCGCACGTGGCCACGGTCGGGGCGCTCGAATCCCGCCAGCATGCGCAACAGGGTCGTCTTGCCGCTGCCCGAGGGGCCCAGCAGCGCGAGGATCTCCCCGCGCTCGATCGTCAGGGAAACGGGTCCGATGGTGACGGTGTCGCTGAACCGGACCTGGAGCTCGTCGAGAACGAGGAACGGACCGCCCTCAGCGCCCACCCGTCCCCCGTCCCCCGTCCCCTTTCCCGCGGACCTGCTCGTCCCAATAGCGCATCCACTCGGCACCGTGCCGCGCCAGGAGGTCCCAATCCATGTCGGCGACCACCATGTGGCTGCGCACGTCCCGCACCCACTCCGGGAGCGAATCGGCCGGCAGGTCGTTGCGCGCCGGCAGCCGGTAGGCGTCACGCGCCGCGAGCAGCTGAGCAGCGACGCTCCCCACCCACTCTTCGAAGGCGCGGGCCGCGGCCTGATGCGGCGCGTTGCGAATGACCCCGATCGCGTCTTCGATCGCCGGTGTGCCGCTCGTCGGGAAGACGAAGCCCAGCGGCAGGCCGTCGCGCTTGTTGAGCTGGATATCGGGCAGATCCCAGATCGTCACCAACCCCTCCTGGCGGACGATCTTCTGATCGAGCAGCGGCCCATTGAGCACGTATTCCTTCGTCTGCGCGTCGAGCCGCCGCAGCCAGGAGAAACCCGAGGCGGTGTCGCCGGTCTGCTTCAGCCCCCGCTCGATGATCATTCCCCACACCGCCCGCATCGTCCCGGAGGCGATCGGGTCGCGGATCAGGATCTTCCCCTTCCACCTGGGATCGAGCAGATCGTCCCAATCCTGCGGCGCCTGGGCGGGCGTAAGGGCCTGCTCGGCATAGACGATGACGGCGGGCGTCTCGTACGCGGAGAAGTAGAGGTCGCCGGGGCCGATGCCGGCCGGGCGGATCTGACCGGCCCACGACGGCCGGAACGGCTCGAGCAGCGAATCGGCGGCGCCGAGGGCGAAGATGGTCGCCGGGCCGCCGAACCAGAGGTCGCCTTGCGGATTGGCGCGCTCACTGCGCACCCGGTCGTACACCTCCTGCGACCCCATGTCGAGCCAGCGGATGTCGATCTCCGGATGGAGCTGCTCGTAGCGCGCCTTCAACAAGGTCAGCAGATCGCGACCGTGAGGCGTGTAGATGACGAGCGGCGTCTTGCCTCCCCCCGAGCATGCAGCGAAGAGGAAGACAACCACTCCCCACACCCCACTCCCCACCTTACGGGACATTCTTCGCCTTGAGCCCCAGCAGGTTCGCGAACAGCCGATACGCCCCGACCACGCCGGCCGGCAGCTGGCGGAAGAAGCTCAGTCCCGTGTACACGTAGGTCCCCCGGCCCAGCGGAGCGACGAGCAGCCCGCCCTCGAGCGGCGGGCCACCCGAATCGTGCGACTCGAGCACCGGGACGTAGGTCGAATCCCAATCGTGCGCGAAATAGAGCCCACGCTCCTGCACCCAGCCGCTCCAGTCGTCGGCGGTGATGTCGTTGGGAGAGTGGAACACCGGACTCCCCGGCACGAGCGGCGTCATCGGCGCCGTTTCGTCCGTCACGCGGTCATGCGGTTGCGCGATGCTCAGACGGTACGGTGCGTAGCCGCCTTGAATGAACGGGTACTGTTGGTACTGGACCAGCAGCAGCCCGCCGCCCCGTGCGTAATCGAGCAGCCGCCCGTTCGAGGCGACGAGCGCGGGGTCGGTCTCGTACGCGCGGCTGCCGATGACGATGGCGTCGTAGCGCGACAAATCGCCGTGCGCCAGCGAGTCGGCATCGAGCAATACCACCGGCACGCCGACCTCGGCCAGCGCCTCGGGGACCCGGTCGGCGGCGCCGCGCACGTAGCCCACACGGGCAAGACCGGGGAGCAGGATCTTGGCGACCCGGATCTCGACCGTGGACGGATGCACCGACGGCCGCGGACGGATGTGCGGATAATCGATGATCGTGAGCGCGTCGCGACTCGTGAACCCGTCCGTGCCGGTCGCAGTCGCCCGCAGCGTGAACGATCCCGTGGCCGGGTTGGGGGGGAGACGGATGGTGAAGGTGACGCTGCGCGACTCGTCCTCGCGGCTGAACGCGACCGTCTCGGGCGGCACCGGCGCCCACCCGGGCGGCACGGCCAGGCGCACCACCGCGGTCGCGCTGCCGCGGATCCGGTTCGTGACCGAGACGGTGACGGCGCGCTCGGCACCGGTGGCGCCGTCCACCGGCCACACGAGCATCGTCGGCATCACTTCGACATCGAAGTCCCCCGTGACGAAGATCGGCCGGCGGATCTCGCCGTTCGCCTGATCCCGATAGCGGTAGACGATTTCCCGGGTCAATGTGATGGGCGCGCCGCCCACCGTCGCGTGTACCCGCGCCTGGAGCGCGGGCGGCTCGAACGGCAGTCCCCGCACATCGGCTGGAATGCCGGTCCAATCGTACAGCGCGCCGAGTTGCGGGCGGCGCAGAAAATAGGGCTGCGAGCGCGGCGCGTCGGGCGCGACTGTCACCGCGAAGCGGCGCACCAACACCGTGTTCGGGGCGACCGTGCCGGTCGCCGGGTCGATGCGATCGACTCGCCATCCCTCGGGCGCCTGGATGTCCACCCCACTCACCGGGACCGGGGCCGCTCCCGCGTTCCAGAGCGTCACTTCGACCTGCACCCGCTCGCCCGGAATCACGATTGCGTCGTCGGCCGTGCCGTCCACGACGAGGCCAGCGGCGTTGGCGAGGGCCCCGTCCAGAATCGCCCGCTGCTCCGTATCCTCGGGGCCGAGGGCCGCGCTGGCACGGGCGAGGTAGGGCACCAGCGCATCGGGCGCGTACGGATTGAGCAGGGCGCGCGCCGAATCGATCAGCGCGCGG
>Ga0326730_1000117_pt1 | contig 24104 bp, 17 predicted proteins | sample MHFSIPfraction_3_FD_207740 | JGI IMG/M metagenome (GOLD analysis project Ga0326730, IMG submission 207740) | Lab enriched peat soil microbial communities from Michigan Hollow, Ithaca, NY, United States - MHF7AN SIP fraction | ecosystem: Environmental > Terrestrial > Soil > Wetlands > Peat...
CTCTCCGGTGGTGTCGTACCGGCTGGGTCGTCCCGACCTTCCCGCCGCCTCCGCCCTTTCGGCCTGCTCCGTCTCCGCCCTCTCGCCGAACAAGGCCGTGACCGACTGCAGCGCCAGCCACGGGTATACCACCTCGCAGCCATAACCGATCAGGGTGGCGAAATGATGAATGTCCCACGCGTCGCCGGTTTCGGCCACGATGCCGAGCCGCATGCGGAGACCGCGGTCCATGAGGAACCGGCGCACCGCGCCCACGGCCAGGAGCATCGGGATCGGGGCATGCTCACGGTCGGCGCTCCTGTCGGACAGCACCAGCAGGCGCGCCCCGTTCCTGGCGGCGTGCTCGGCACTGGCGCACAGGCGGTCCAGCCCGGCGCGGAGCCCGTCCGGTCCTTCGGCGGCGGGCCAGGTGGTGTGCAGCGTCACGCAGGAGAACCCCGGCAGGTTGCGGAGCGCCGCCATTTCCTCGTCCAGCAGGACCGGGTGATCCACCCGCAGGACGCGGGCGAGGCCCGGGCTTTCGAGCAGGAAGGAGCCGTGCTTGCCCATGTGCACCCGGAGCGACATCACCACCGATTCCCGCAGCGGATCGATCGGCGGATTGGTCACCTGGGCAAAGCGCTGGCGGAAGTAGCTGTACACTCCCTGCGGCACCCGGGCCAGCGGGGGAATCGGCGCGTCGTCGCCCATGCTCCAGACCGGGTCGATGCCGCTGCCGCCCATGCTCTCGAGCACGAACCGCAGGTCCTCGTTGCCGTAACCGAACGCGATCTGCCGCTCGGCCAGCTCCGGCGCCGGGAGCAGCGAGAATCGGTGCGCGGAATCGGGCTCCAGGCCCTGCATGTTCTCGCGGCACCACTGGCCATAGGGCTGGCGTGACGCGACCCGGCGCTTGACGTCCAGATTCCGGAGCACGGTGCCGTTGGCCAGATCCACCGCGATGAACTCGCACGGCCCGAGCCGGCCGCTTTCCACCACGTCCCGCGGGTCGAGATCGACCATACCGACCTCGGACCCGGCCACTACCAGCTGGTCTCGGGTCACCTTGTAGCGGCAGGGGCGCAGTCCGTTGCGGTCGGTGGCCGCACCTGCGATGACACCGTCGCTGAATGCCAGCGCGGCCGGGCCGTCCCATGGCTCGGTCAGGTGGGCGTGAAACCGGTAGAAGTCGCGGATGGCCGGCTCCACGTCGGGGTACTGCTCCCACGCCTGTGGCACCAGCATCATCATGGTATGCAGCGGGTCCCGGCCGGAGCGCACCAGCAGCTCCATGGTGTTGTCGAACCCGGCGGAGTCACTGCCCCGCGACCAGATCACCGGCTTGAGTCGTTCGATATCGTTGCCCCAGATGGGGGAAGCCAGGTCCGCCTCGCGCGCGGCCATCGCATTCCGGTTGCCCCACAGCGTGTTGATCTCGCCGTTGTGGGCGATCATCCGGAACGGCTGGGCCAGCGGCCAGCTGGGCAGGGTGTTGGTGGAGTAGCGCTGATGGAAGACTGCCACCGCGCTCTCGTACTCGGGATAGCGCAGGTCGGGGAAGAACGCCGGCAGCTGCGTGCCGGTGAGCAGCGCCTTGTAAACGATGGTGCGGCAGGAGAGCGAGCAGACGAAGAATTCCCGGTCCTGGTCGGCGTCCGCCTCACGTTCCATGTCCCGCCGGGCCAGGTACAGCTGGCGTTCCCAGGTGTCGTCGTCCTCGGCTGTGACTGGCCGGCCCACGAACACCTGCCGGATGGCGGGACAGCTCTCCCGCGCCAGCGGGCCCAGGGCCGCGGGGTCGTTCGGCACATCCCGCCAGCCGAGCAGGGGCAGGCCATTTCGCTCCAGCACCTGCTCCACCCGCTGGACCGCCCGAGCCAGTGCCTCGTGCTCCGCCGGGAGGAACAGGAATCCAACCGCGAACGGCTGGCCCGGCTGCAGCTTGAGCCCGAGCCGATAGGCCTCCCGGTGGAACAGGCGGTGCGGGATCTGGGTCAGCAGCCCGGCCCCATCCCCGGAGTTGTCGGTGGACGCGGCCCCCCGGTGCGCCACCCGGGCGACCGCCTGCAGCGCCATCCGCACGATCTCATGGGAACGTTCTCCGCTGGCGCGGGCGACGAAGCCCACTCCGCAGGCGTCATGCTCCCGTCTTGCGAGGTCGTTCAGGGACCGGCGATGGCGCATGATGATTCCCTCCTGGGCAAGAAAAAAGGCCCGCTCCTTGGTCAGGGAGCGGGCCGGGCAGGTTCAGGCGCTTTCGCGCGTCACCGTCCTGGACCGCTCCCCGGGGGGAGGGCGTTGGTAATAAGCAGGGCGACGGCGTTGCGCTTAGTCATGTGCATAAAAATACAGGGAGGTCCGCTCGGGTCAAGGTGCGCGGTTTGTGAAGGCCCCTGCCAGCCTGCGTCCTTGACATTCCTCCGTCCCGGTCGTAACCTGCCTACTCCCCCCGGCGCATAAAGTTGCCCGTCTGGGGGACCGACTCGACCGGGGAACCGATGTCCAAACTGCTGGCCGCCCTGCTTCTCGTCCTTATTAACCTCGTGCTCGTCCTTATTCGGGACGTCCACGGGGATCGCGGCGCGTACGGGCTAAAGAGCTAATCGAGACTTGATTCGAGCCCCTCGCCGCGGACCCCGCAAGGTCCGCGGTTCTTGTTTTTGTGCCCTGTGCAATCAAGGAATCCGTATGGTTCGCCAGCTGATCATCTTCGACACCACGCTCCGGGACGGGGAGCAGGCCCCGGGCAATACCATGACCCCTGAGGAGAAGCTCCGGCTGGCTCGCCAGCTCGAACTGCTCGGCGTGGACGTCATGGAGGCCGGTTTCCCCGCCGCCTCCGAAGGCGACTACCGCAGTGTCCGGGAGATCGCCCAGGAGATCCGCGGGCCGGTGATCGCCGCGCTGGCCCGGTGCCACGAGCGCGATATCGACCTGGCCGGTGAAGCGATCCGCGAAGCGGCGCGCGGCCGGCTGCACGTCTTCATCTCGACCTCCGACCTGCATCTCGAGCACAAGCTCAGGATGTCACGGGACGAGGCGTTCGAGCTGGCCCGGCGCTCCATCCGGCGGGCACGCCAGTTCACCGACGACGTCGAGTTCTCCGCCGAGGACGCCAGCCGTACCGACATCGACTACCTGTGCCGGGTGGTGGAAATGGCGGTCGCCGAAGGCGCCACCACCATCAATCTCCCCGATACGGTCGGCTACGCCCTGCCGGGAGAATACGCCGCCATGTTCCGCACCGTGCGCGAGCGGGTGCCCGGCGGCGACAAGGTCGTCTGGAGCGCGCACTGCCACGACGACCTGGGTCTGGCGGTCGCCAATTCCCTGGCCGCCGTGGAAGCCGGTGTGGGCCAGGTGGAGTGCACGGTCAACGGGATCGGGGAGCGGGCGGGCAACGCCGCGCTGGAGGAGATCGTCATGGCGGGCCGGGTGCGGCCGCAGCTGGCGACCTTTCATACCAACATCAACACTCAGGAGATCTTCCGCACCAGTCAGATGCTCTCGTATCTCACCGGCAGCTTTCCCCAGCCCAACAAGGCGATCGTCGGGCGCAACGCCTTTGCGCACGAGGCGGGCATCCACCAGCACGGGGTGCTGCAGAATGGGCTGACCTACGAGATCATCCGCCCCGAGACGGTGGGGATCCCCCGGTCGACCCTGGTTCTGGGCAAGCACTCGGGCCGGCACGCGCTGGAGCAGCGCTACCGCGAGCTGGGCTACGAGCTGCCCGAGGAGAAGATCGCGCAGCTGTACCAGGACTTTACCACTCTGGCCGACCGCAAGCGGGAGATCCTGGACGAGGACCTGCTGGCCCTCCTGCACGGCAGCTTCCACGACGCGCCGGAGGAATACCAGGTGACCCGGCTTCGAGTGGTGTGCGGCAGTGTGCCGGCCGAGGCCGAGGTTCGCATGACCGGCCCGTGGAACGGTGAGCGGTCGGCGCGGGGCAAGGGCGACGGGCCCATCGCGGCTGGCTTCAGCGCCATCAGCGAGATTCTCGAGCGCCCGGTCGAAGTGATCACCTTGTCGCTGCGCTCCGTGACCCCGGGTCGCGACTCGGTGGGCCAGGTCTTCCTGCAGTGCCGCATCGGCGGCAAGTCGCTCTCGGGCCAGGGCGCCTCGACCGATATCGTCGAGGCCAGCGCCCGGGCGCTGGTGCATGCGCTCAACAAGGAGCGTCACGCCGAGCGGCTGGAAGCCACGGCGTACGACGCGACGCATCTGTGGGGGGTGTGATGCGGGCGGACCGGCGGACCGGCGGACCGGCGGACGGTGGTTGGCGCGTGGATCCGGCTGCGCGGCAGGCAACGGTCCGCCCGTCCGCCCGTCCGCCCGTCCGCCAGTCACCGAGGGCGTCCGTATGACGGAGCTCCTCTCAGGGGCCCAGATCCTCTGCCGCCTGCTGGAAGAGCAGGGGGTGGATGTGCTCTTCGGGTATCCCGGCGGGGCCATCATGCCGTTCTATCACGCCCTGCCGGAGTCGGAGCGGCTCCGGCACGTGCTGGTCCGGCACGAGCAGGCCGCCGCCCATGCGGCGGATGGCTACGCCCGCGCCTCGGGCCGGCCGGGCGTCTGCGTGGCGACCTCCGGCCCCGGCGCCACCAACCTGGTCACCGGCCTCGCCACCGCGCAGATGGACAGCTCCCCGGTGGTGGCCATCACCGGCCAGGTGCCGCGGGGGATGATCGGGCGGGACGCGTTTCAGGAGACCGATGTCATCGGGATCACCCTGCCGATCACCAAGCACAGCGTGATGGTGCAGGACATCACCGAGCTGGCCGACAAGGTCCGCGAGGGGTTCCACGTCGCCACCGAGGGGCGGCCGGGCCCGGTGTTGATCGACATCCCGAAGGACGTGCAGAACCAGAAGGCCGAATGGACCGGCGGACCGGCGGACCGGCGGACGGGGGCGCAGCGGTCCGCCCGCCCGCCCGTCCGCCCGCCCGCCCTCGAGGACGGCCTGCGCTCCGCGGTCAGACTGATCAACGAAGCCGAGCGGCCGCTCCTCATGGTCGGCCACGGTGTCATCCTGAGCGACGCCTACGCCGAGGTCCGGGCCCTGGCGGAACGGACCGGCATCCCGGTGATCACGACGCTGCTTGGCATCAGCGCCTTCCCCGAGGCCCATCCGCTGCACCTCGGCATGCCGGGGATGCACGGCGAGGTGCACGTCAACCGCGCTATTCAGCACGCCGACGTGATTGTCGGCATTGGCCTGCGCTTCGACGACCGGGTCACCGGCAACACCGCGGGGTTCGCACCGCGGGCCAGGATCATTCATGTCGACCTGGATCCATCGGAAATCGGCAAGAACATCCCGGTGGCCCTGGGCCTGGTGGGAGACGCGCGGGAGATCACCGCGCGCCTGGCGGAGGCGGTGACACCGCGGGATTGCATGGCCTGGAAGGCCGAGATCGCGGAGTTCAATCGGGTCCGCCGGGAATCCTACCGCGGCGACATGGCCCCCGACACGATTCTGGCGGGGATTCACGAGGTCACCGGCGGGCGCTGCACCATCGTTTCCGACGTGGGCCAGCACCAGATGTGGGTGGCCAAGCTCTACCCGTACAACCAGCCCAACAGCCACATCACTTCGGGCGGGCTCGGGACGATGGGCTTCGCGGTGCCCGCCGCCATGGGGGTGCACTTCGCCCGTCCCACCCAGCCGGTCTGGGCCATCTCGGGTGACGGCGGTTTCCAGATGAACATGCAGGAGATCGCCACGATGGTGCAGGAGGGTATCCCGGTGAAGATGGGGATCTTCAACAACGGCTACCTGGGGATGGTCCGGCAATGGCAGCAGTTCTTCCACGGCCGCCGGTACTCCGCCACGCCCATCTGGAGCCCGGACTACGTGAAGCTGGCGGAGGCATACGGCATCGCCGGATACCGGGTAGAGCACGCCCGGCAGATCGAGGAGGCGGTGGACCGCGCCACCCGTGAGCCGGGCCCGGCCCTGGTGGAGTTCATGATCGAGCAGGAGGCGAACGTATTCCCGATGATCCCTCCCGGCGGCTCCCTGTCGGATCCCATCGAGGCCGTCCCGGCAGGAGCGCAGGTTCCGTGAGCGTGCCTCTGCCGTCCTGGGTGGTGGCCGTCCTGCTCGAGGACGATCTCCTCGCGCTCAACCGGGCGGTGGGCATCGTCCGCCGCCGCAACCTGGTCGTAGCCAGCGTCTCGCTCGGCCCCTCGACCCGTATCGGGGTGAGCCGGCTGACCTGCATCGTCGTCGCGGATCAGTCCGCCGTAGACCGGATGGCCAACCAGCTGCGCAAGATGGTCGGAGCGCTCGAGGTGACGGTGCTGCCGGAGGCCGACTGCGTGAACCGGGAACATGCCCTGATCCGGGTCCGGGTCTCCTCTGCCGAGCTGGCCGGGCTGCTCGATACCATCGCGCTGTTCCAGGCCACGGTGATCGAGGAATCCACCCGCGAGCTGGTGCTCGAGGCGACGGCCTCGCCGCCGATCCTGGGCTCGCTGCTCCGCGCGCTGGAGCCGTTCGGGGTCCTCGATGTCGTGCGGAGCGGCGCCATCGCGCTGCCCCGTTCGCCGGCGACCGACCCGGCCGGGGGTCGCGCCGGGTTGCCGGCGCCCCGCGTCGCCGCGGCTATTCCCGCCTGAGCGGACCGGCTTCCCCTCTCTAATCACTCATGGAGTCTTTGATGACTGCCTCAAGCGACCGTTCTTCCTCCGGCCCCCGGATCTACTACGATCGGGATGCCGACCCGAGCCGGCTTGCCGGGCGGACGATCGCGATCATCGGCTACGGCAGCCAGGGCCACGCCCATGCCCTCAACCTGCGGGATAGCGGGGCGACGGTCCTCGTAGGCCTGCGTCCCGGCGGGGGATCCTGGCGCCGGGCCGAGGCCGCCGGCCTGGATGTCCGGGCGGTGGCCGAGGCCGCCCGCGCCGCCGACGTGATCATGATGCTGGTGCCGGACCAGGACGGCCGCACCATCTACGAGCAGTCGGTGGCGCCCGCGCTCGCCCGGGGCAAGACCCTGATGTTCGCCCACGGGTTCAACATCCACTTCAAGGAAGTGGTGCCGCCCGCGGACGTCGATGTCTCGATGATCGCGCCCAAGTCCCCCGGCCACCTGGTGCGGAGCGAGTTCGAGGGCGGGCGCGGCGTACCCGGCCTGGTGGCGATCCACCAGGATCCGAGCGGACAGGCGCTGCCCAACGCACTCGCCTATGCCGCGGGCATCGGCTGTACCAGGGCCGGCGTGATCGAAACCAGCTTCCGCGAGGAGACCGAGACCGACCTGTTCGGCGAGCAGGCGGTGCTGTGCGGTGGCGCCACGGCACTCATCAAGGCCGGCTTCGAGACCCTGGTGCAGGCGGGGTACCGCCCGGAGATGGCCTACTTCGAGTGCCTGCACGAGCTGAAGCTGATCGTCGACCTGATCTATCGCGGCGGCCTGGGCTTCATGCGCTACTCGATCAGCGACACCGCGGAGTACGGCGACTACACCCGTGGCCCCCGCATCGTCACGGAGGATACCCGGGCCGAGATGCGGAAGATCCTGGGAGAGATCCAGAGTGGCGCCTTCGCGCGGGAGTGGCTCGCCGAGCACCGCGGTGGTGGCGGCAACTTTGCCAGGATGCGCCAGGCCGACGCCAATCACCAGGTGGAGGTGGTCGGGCGGCAGCTCCGGGCGATGATGCCGTGGTCGGAGGAAGGGAAGGCTCGAGCAGCGCAGGCTGTTCCGAGTTCCGAGTTCCGAGTTCCGAGTGGCCCGGGCTCGAAGCCGGAACCGGCGGCAAAGGGCTAGATCTCCGACTCGGAACTCGGAACTCGGAACTCGGAACTTCTATGCCCGGCCGAACTCTGTTCGACAAGCTCTGGGACAGCCACCTCGTTCACCAGAACGAGGGCGGACCGGGGCTGCTCTACGTCGATCTCCACCTGGTGCACGAGGTCACCTCGCCCCAGGCGTTCGAGGGCCTCCGGCTCGCGGGCCGGCGGGTGCGCCGACCCGACCTGACCATCGCCACGGTCGATCACAACGTCCCCACCGGCGATCGCAGCCTGCCGATCGCGGACGCGACCTCCCGGCGCCAGGTGGAGCTGCTGCTCCGGAACGCGCGGGACTACGGGATCGAGCTGTATGACCTCGAGTCCTCCCGCCAGGGCATCGTGCACGTGATCGGTCCGGAGCTCGGGGCGACCCAGCCGGGGCTGACGATCGTCTGTGGCGATTCCCATACCGCCACCCATGGAGCGTTCGGAGCGCTCGCCTTCGGCATCGGGACCAGCGAGGTAGAGCACGTCCTCGCCACCCAGACCGTGCTGTTCTCCCGTCCCCGGACTCTGGAGGCCCGCTTCACCGGCGCCGCCGCGCCGGGTGTCAGCGCCAAGGATCTGATCCTGGCCCTGATCGGCAAGATCGGCATCGCCGGGGCCACGGGTTACGTCATCGAATACACCGGCCCCGCGATCCGAGCGCTTTCGATGGAGGGGCGGATGACGGTGTGCAACATGTCGATCGAAGCGGGCGCCCGGGCGGGAATGATCGCCCCGGACGAGACGACCTTCGCCTATCTCATGGGACGCCCACGCGCCCCCCGCGGCCAGGCATGGAGCCGGGCGGTGGATCGCTGGAGCCTGCTGGCGACGGATTACGATGCCCGGTTTGACCGGCTGGTGGAGATGGACGCGTCGGGAGTCGCGCCGATGGTTACCTGGGGCACCAATCCGGGCATGGTGGCTCCCATCTCGGACCGGGTACCGGATCCGGCCTCACTCGAGGTGCCGGCGGAGCGGGAGGCCGCCGCCCGGGCGCTGGAGTACATGGGGCTCAGACCGGGCGCTTCCCTCGAGGGGATTCCGGTGGACCGGGTCTTCCTCGGCAGCTGCACCAATGCCCGGATCGACGACCTGAGGCAGGCGGCGCGGGTGGTGCGCGGCCGGCGGGTGGCTCCGACTGTCCGGGCGATGGTAGTGCCCGGCTCCATGCAGGTGAAGGCGCAGGCGGAACGGGAGGGGCTCGACCGGGTGTTTCTCGACGCCGGCTTCGAGTGGCGCAATGCGGGCTGTTCCATGTGTCTCGGCATGAACCCCGACCTGCTCCAGCCCGGGGAACGCTGCGCGGCGACCTCTAATCGCAATTTCGAGGGGCGGCAGGGAAAGGGCGGACGGACTCACCTCATGAGCCCGACCATGGCTGCGGCCGCCGCGATCGCCGGCTGCCTCACAGACGTGCGCAACTGGCAGTTTGCCGATGAACCGGCCCTGGTCTAGGACCGTTCCTGGTTCCGCGTTCCACGTTCCGAGTTCCGTGTGGGTGGGGGCCGAACGCTCACGCGGAACGCGGAACGCGGAACGTGGAACTTACTCGAGCACCGCATGACGCCATTCACTACTCACACCGGGCTGGTCGCCGCACTCAACCGGGCCAGCGTCGACACCGACCAGATCATCCCCAAACAGTTTCTCAAGCGGGTGGAACGCACCGGCTTCGGGCCGGCGCTGTTTCACGACTGGCGGTATCTGCCAGATGGGACACCCAACCCCAGCTTCGAGCTCAATCAGCCGAAGGCGGCCGGAGCAACGATCCTGCTGGCCGGCGCCAATTTCGGGTGCGGTTCCTCGCGGGAGCACGCCCCCTGGGCGCTGGGCGAGTACGGCTTCCGGGCGGTGCTGGCCGAGTCATTCGCCGACATCTTCTTCGCCAACTGCTGCCAGAATGGCCTCCTGCCGGTGCGGCTCTCGAGTAGTGAAATGGGTGAGCTCTTCCGCCGACACGGCGCGGCGGCAGGCCCCTACCAGCTGACCGTGGATCTGGTCACGAACCGGGTCACCGACGGCGCTGGCTTCTCGGCCGCATTCGAGCTGGATGCATACCGGCGGGAATCGCTCCTGAATGGACTGGACGAGATCGGGCGCACCCTGCTGCACGAGCCGGAAATCGCCGAATTTGAGCGACGCCGGGCCCGGCGGCTGGCGCAGCTCGAGGCATGACGACCTGGCGCATCGCCGTCCTGCCGGGTGACGGAATCGGACCGGAGGTGGTGGCGGCCGCGCTGAAGGTTCTCGGCGCGGTGGGTGAGCGGTTCAACCTGCGGTTCCGCCTCAGTGAGTACGCCATGGGCGCGGCCGGTGTGACGGCCTACGGCGACCCCTTTCCCGCCGAAACCCGGGCCGCCGTCCGTCAGGCGGATGCCGTGCTACTCGGTGCGGTGGGCGATCCCTCTCTCGATGCCGCCCCGCGATACCTCAAGCCGGAGACCGGGCTCCTCGACCTCCGCGCCCTGCTCGGGGTGTACGCCAACCTGCGGCCAGTCGCCATTCACCCCGCTCTCGCCGAGTGCTCGCCGGTGCGTCCGGAGCGCCTCATCGGCACCGATATGGTCATTCTGCGGGAGCTGACGGGTGGGTTGTACTACGGCGAGCCCCGGAGCAATGACGGCAGCGAGGCGGTGAATACCCTGCGGTATACCCGCCGGGAAGTGGAGCGGATTGCCCGGCTGGGCTTCCAGCTGGCCCGGAGCCGGCGCCGCAGGCTGCTTTCCGTGGACAAGGCCAACGTTCTGGAAACGTCCCAGCTGTGGCGCCAGGTGGTGACCGGTCTTGCCCCGGAGTACCCCGAGGTCCAGCTGGAGCACATCTATGTCGACTACGCGGCCATGCGCCTCGTGAGCGACCCGGCTTCGATTGACGTGCTGCTCACCGAGAACATGTTCGGCGACATCCTGAGCGATGAGGCGGCGGTGCTGGTGGGCTCTCTTGGGCTGCTGCCCTCGGCTTCGCTGGGCGACGGGCCCGGGCTGTTCGAGCCGATTCATGGATCGGCTCCGGCATTGGCCGGGAAAGACGTTGCCAACCCCATCGGCACCATCGCCAGCCTGGCGATGCTGCTGCGCCACGGCCTGAAGGAGGCAGAGGCCGCGAGCGGGATCGAGAAGGCGATTCACCGGGTGCTGGCGGATGGGGCCCGAACTGCCGACATCGCCCGGGCGGGCGAAACGGTACTCGGGACCCGGGCGATGGCGGAGCGGATCGCTGCGGCGATCTAGCCGGACGGCGTGCGCCGCGGCCCGACCGGTGAATCAGGGAAGCGGAGCCGGCGGCGTGGCGGGGATCGGCAGGCAGAGCGTGAACTTGAGCATCTGGTCCGGCACCGCGGCGAGGTCGGCGTCGGTGAGATCGGGTGCCCGCTCCGCGATGGAGTTGCGCAGTTCCCGTTCATAGGGCCGCTGCAGCTCCACCACGCACTCCGAGCAGAAGTGGCCTTCGATTTCGCCGAACAGATTGCAGGTTACCGGCGCGCCATCCTGGCTCAGGGCCTCGCGCGTGTGGCAGCGTTCGCACAACATCTGGGCCTCCGATCGGTCAGGGTTCCCAAGGTGCGGGGACATGACGGAGTGGAGGCCAGTTTGTTTCGTCCGGCACCGTGGGGCGGGTGAGGCCGGCTCAGGGCCCCCGGCCATACTTGCCCGCGTGCTCCGTTCTGGCGTTCTCCACCCAGCCGTCTCTGCGGATACGCTCCGGAGGTTCCCCCAGCTTCCGCGCCACCCGCTCGATGTCTTTGTCTTTCCATCGGGCGATCTGGCGGAAGCTGGTGACCCCGAGCTCGTTGAGCGCCCGCTCCAGGGCGGGGCCGATCCCGTGGATCAGCTTGAGGTCGTCCGGCTCCTTGCGCCGGGATCTGCGCGCCTTGAGGGGCGGTGCGCCCTCCACCGGCTCCGCCGGGCCGGCCTGCAGCGGCGTCCCCACCGCCGACTCCAACTTGCCGTCCCGGCCGTTGCGCCCGCCGCTGCGGGATGAACCTGCCGGGGAACCGGGCGCCCGCGTGCGGGGAAGCCGCTGCTCCATCTCCCTGAGGCGCGGCTCCAGCTCCGCCAGCCGCTTCTGCAGCTTGGAGCGAGCGACCGCTCCGTCCCTGAGCTCCTGCTCCAGCTCGCTCGCTCGGGTCTGGGCGTCCGCCGCCCGTTCGGCGACCGGCTCGAGTTCCGCTATCCGCTCCCGCGCGATGGCCAGCTGGGTGTCCCGCTCGCGGAGGTCTCCCGTGGCCGCCTCCAGGGCTTGCAGGCGCCGGCGGAGCGACTCGAGTTCCGCCTCTCGCACCCGGGCTTCGTCCAGAAAACGCGCCTCCAGCTGCGACAGGTCGTCCTCATGGGCGGCGATGAGCGCCGCGTGCTCCCGCTCCGGCCCGGTCACCCGGGTTCCGGGGGGGCGCGGGTCGTCGGGGAATCCGCCGAGCGCCCCCAGGTCGCGGTTGCGCGCGGCCAGCGCCCCTTCCAGCTCCCGCAGCGTCTGTTCTCTCCGGGCCAGCCTCTGGGCCAGCTCCTCCCGGGCCCTCGCCAGCTGAATCGCCTCCTCGCGGAAGGTGACGACCTGGAGCTCCCGGTGTTCGAGTTCCTTTTCCAGCTCCGCCAGGCGCTGGACCTGCTCCTGTTGCAGTGCCTGGACCCCACTCACTCTGCCGCGCTCCCGCTCGAGCGCCGTGTCGCGGTCGCGCAGGGTGCCGGCCAGGAGCTGCTCGAGGCTGCTGGCGTAGTTGGCGCTCCTGGTCAGGGCGGGGCCGCGCAACAGCCAGGCGATGAGGAAGCCGAGGCCGCCCGCCAGCACCAGGCCGAGGAGGAACTCGAGGATGGGGAACTGCATTGTCACCCGCTCACGGGAGAGGGTAACGAGCGCCGACCAGTGACGGCCGGCGGGTGCCGGGCTTGGGGCTCATCAGTGCGCTCGCGCCAGGGGGTGCGCGTCGGACCCGGTGGGGATACCGGAGATCCGGGGTCGGGCATGGTCCCGGCCACCCTGACAGAATCGGTTAACGACGGAAGGAAGGCAAGGAGGGCGGGTGAGGAGAGCTGCCTCCCGGCCTCGAACCCGGGGCACCCAGCCGCCCGGGCCCTTGTCTAAGGACGGCTTTAGAAGCGGTCCGTGACCGCACCGAGACTCGCGCTGGACACCAGTCGGGCGTACTTGGCCAGGACTCCGCTGGTGTAGGGGGATGGCCGAGGTTTCCAGGCGGCCTTACGCCGGGCTAGCTCCTCCGCGGGCACCTCGAGCTGCAGCAGCCGGCGCGGCGCGTCGATCGTGATGGTGTCTGCCTCCGCCACCAGGGCGATCGTGCCTCCCACCGCCGCCTCCGGCGCCACATGACCCACCACCATCCCGTAGGTCCCGCCGGAGAACCGCCCATCGGTAATGAGCCCCACCGAATCGCCCAGGCCGGCGCCGATGATGGCCGAGGTAGGGGAGAGCATTTCCCGCATCCCGGGACCGCCGCGGGGACCCTCGTACCGGATGACGATCACGTCGCCCGGCCGGATCCGGCCGGCAAGGATGGCGGCCAGGCAGTCTTCTTCCGAGTCGAACACCCGGGCCGGCCCCGACATCCTCGGCGCCTTCACCCCGGTGATCTTCGCGACTCCTCCTTCCTCCGCCAGGTTGCCGCGGAGGATCGCCAGATGGCCCTGCGGGTACAGCGGCGCGGACCACGAGTGAATCACATCCTGGCTGGAGGCGGGCTCGGCTGGAATGTCGCGCAGCAGGTCCGCCACGGTCTGACCGGTGATTGTGAGGCAGTCGCCATGAAGCAGCCCGTGGGCCAGCAGCATTTTCATCACCTGGGGGATGCCGCCGGCCCGGTGCAGGTCGGTGATGACGTAGCGGCCGGAGGGTTTGAGGTCGCACAGCACCGGGACCCGGGACCGGATCGCCTCGAAGTCGTCGAGTGCCAGGGGAACGCCGGCGGCGTGGGCGATCGCCAGCAGGTGCAGGACCGCGTTGGTGGAGCCCCCGGTCGCCATCACCACCGCGATCGCGTTCTCGAACGCCTTCCGGGTCATGATCTCGCGCGGAAGCCGCTGGGCCTTCACCGCCTCCACCAGGATCCAACCCGAGCGCGCGGCACTCTCGGCTTTCTCTGCGTCCTCCGCGGCCATGGTGGATGAGCCCATCAGACTCATCCCCATCGCCTCGATCGCGGAGGACATCGTGTTGGCGGTGTACATCCCGCCGCAGGAGCCCGCGCCCGGACAGGAGTGGCACTCGACGGCGTGCAGCCGCGCGGCGTCAATCCGTCCGGCGCTGAACTGGCCCACGGCCTCGAAGGCGCTCACGATCGTGAGGTCCTCGCCATCCAGGCGGCCCGGCTTGATGGTGCCGCCGTAGACGAAGATCGCCGGGATGTTCATCCGGGCGATGGCGATCAGCGCTCCCGGCATGTTCTTGTCGCACCCCCCGACGGCGATAACTCCATCCATGCTCTCCGCGCTGCATGCCGTTTCGATCGAGTCGGCGATCACTTCGCGGGAGACCAGCGAGTACTTCATCCCCTCGGTGCCCATCGAGATGCCGTCGCTGACGGTGATGGTTCCGAACAGCTGTGGCATGCCCCCCGCGTCGCGGATCGCGGCCTCGGCACGGCGGGCCAGCAGGTCCAGCCCGACGTTGCACGGGGTAATGGTGCTGTAGCCGTTGGCGACACCCAGAATGGGCTTCTCGAAGTCCTGCTCTCCGAATCCGACCGCCCGGAGCATGGCCCGGTTAGGAGCACGCTGGACGCCCTGGGTGACGGCTCGACTGCGGAGGTTGTGGGGCATGGTCGCGAAGGTCGGGTGTCTGCGGTCGGTCTGCAGCCGTCAGGCTTGAGCCGTCAGCCGTCAGCCATCAAGGGAGTTCAGTCAGCAATCTACCCTGCGCGTGCAACGGAGACAGGGGGCCTTGGGGGCCCCCTGTGCCTGACGCTGATGGCTGACGGCTGACGGCTACCTTGCAGTGGCGAGGGTCTCCTGCAACGCGTGCCGCTGGACCTCGTCCGCGGTGACCGGCGTGAGAGCGGCGTTATCGGCCTCTCCGGTGCGGATCCGGATCACCCGCTCCAGCGGCTGAACGAAGATCTTGCCATCGCCGACTTCGCCGGTGCGGGCGGAGGCCAGGATCGCCTTGATGGTCGGCTCGACGAACGGCTCCGAGACGGCCATCTCGATCTTGACTTTCTCCCGGAACTCGAGCACCACGCTGGCGGCGCGGTACATCTCGACCAGCTCCTTCTCGCCCCCGTGACCGCTCACGCGCGAGATGGTGATCCCGGTAACGCCGGCGCGGAACAGCGCCGCCTTCACTTCGGGCAGCTTCTCGGGACGAATGACCGTGCTGATGAGCTTCATGGCACATTCCTCGGGTTGAGGGAGGCCCGGGTGTTCGGGCTGTCGGAGGCCGACTGCCAGCCGCCCGCCAGCGGTTCACAGTCGCCCTGGCCAGTCCGCACCCCAGGGAGGAGGCGGCAGGGCTTCCGATCCCCGACAACTGACGACTGACAGCCGACAACCGACAGCCTCGGCACAGAGGCTCCCGGATCAGGCGTCGTAGTACAGGAAGAATTCATAGGGGTGAGGCCGGAGATTCACCGGCGCCACGTCCTTGGTTCGCTTCATGGTCAACCAGGTCTCCAGCACGTCGGAGGTGAAGACGTCCCCCGCCAGCAGGAAGGCATGGTCCTGCTCCAGCGCGTCGAGCGCTTCGGTCAGCGAGCCGGGCACCATCTTGATGCTCGCCTTGCGCTCGTCGTGCAGCTCGTACAGGTCCTCGTCGATCGGCTTGGGCGGCTCGATCTTCCGCTTGATGCCATCGAGGCCGGCCATCAGCATGGCACTGAAGGCGAGGTACGGGTTGCACGCGGGATCGGGGGCGCGGAATTCCACCCGCCGGGCCTTGGGCGACGACGAATAGGTCGGGATCCGGCAGATCGCCGAGCGGTTGCGCTGGGAGTACATCAGGTTCACCGGCGCCTCGAACCCCGGCACCAGCCTGCGATAGCTGTTGGTGGTCGGGGCGCACAGCCCGAGCAACGCCGGCGCGTGGCTGATCAGCCCGCCGATATACCAGCGGGCGGTGTCGGACAGCAGAGCATACCCCTTGCTGTCGAAGAACAGCGGCGTGTCGTCCTTCCACAGCGACTGATGGCAGTGCATCCCCGAGCCGTTATCCCCGAAGAGCGGCTTGGGCATGAACGTCGCCGTGTAGCCCAGGTTCTTGCACACGTTCTTCACGATGTACTTGTAGACCAGCAGCCGGTCGGCGGTCTGCACCAGCGGACCGAATCGGAAATCGATCTCCGCCTGGCCGGCCGTGCCGACCTCGTGATGCTGCACCTCGACCGGAACCCCGGCCTGAATCAGCGCGAGCATGATCTTGGACCGGACGTCCTGCAGCCGGTCGGTGGGCGGGACCGGGAAATAGCCTTCCTTGTGCCGGGGCCGGTGGCCCAGGTTGGGGGTGCCGTTCGCGCCGGAGTTCCAGATCCCTTCCTCCGAGTCGATGTGGTAGTAGCCCTCGTGCGCGTTCTGGTCGAACCGCACCGAGTTGAAGATGAAGAATTCCGCCTCGGGACCCCAGTACGAAGTCGTGGCGATCCCGGTGGTCTTGAGGTACTCCTCGGCCTTGAAGGCGATGAACCGAGGGTCGCGGCTGTAGGGCTCGAGGGTAATCGGGTCGTACACGTCGCAGGTGATCGACAGCGTCGGCACGCTGAGCACCGGGTCCACGAACGCGGTCGACAGATCCGGCATCAACAGCATGTCGGACTCGTTGATCGCCTGGAACCCGCGGATCGAGGAGCCGTCGAAGCCGAGGCCCTCGCGCACCATGTCATCGTCCAGCGTCGCGGCCGGAATGGAGAAATGCTGCCAGGTGCCGGGCAGGTCGCAGAACTTCACGTCCACGACCTGGACGCCGCGCTCGTTGATCAGGTCCTTGATTCGCTTCAGGTCGCCGGCGGTCCTGGAGCGGGCGGCAGTGGGTTTGCTAGTTGCAGTCATGGTTCACACCCCTGGGACTACGGTTATTCGCGGCCCTCCGGTGGTTTCCGGGGCGTCCATGCGGGCGCCCCTGAAGCCCCGGAACCTGGCTCAAGCCGCGGCCTTCTTGGTCGACGGGGCGGCATGGGCCGAATACGTGGCCAGCACCACCGCCGACGAGATGTCCTGTGAATCCGGGTAGGCCAGTGCGCCCATCTCCGGGATGTCGATGCCCAGCTCCTCCGCCTCCGCCGAGACCCGGTGCCCGCGGATCGCCAGCCCGATGGCCGCCCAGCAGAGCCAGGTCAGCCCCCCTACCACCAGGAAGTTGGTGGCGATGCCGACCACCTGGGCACCGAGCTGCCCGGGGTCGCCGTAGAACAGGCCCCGCACTCCGCCGGCCACGCCGTTCCAGCCCTCGCCGTAGGTGCCATCGGCGAACAGTCCGAGGGCGAACACGCCCCACGCCCCGTTCACGCCGTGCACCGAGATGGCACCCACCGGATCGTCGACCCGGAGGTTGCGCTCGACGAAGAACACCGACCAGCAGACCAGCACACCCGCGATGCCGCCAATCAGCACCGCCGAGGGGGCCGTCACGAACGCGCAGGGCGCGGTGATGGCCACCAGGCCGGCCAGCGCGCCGTTGGCGAGCATGGATGGATCCGGCTTTCCATAGCGGACCTGCATGTAGATCATCGCGGTTATCGCCCCGAACGCCCCAGCCAGCATCGTATTGGTTGCTATGACCCCGATGCGCAGGTCGCCGCCGGCCAGCGTGCTGCCGGCGTTGAAGCCGAACCAGCCGAAGCAGAGAATGAAAGTGCCGAACATCGCCATCGGGATGTTGTGCCCGGGGATGGCGTTCACCCGGCCGTCCGGGCCGTATTTGCCGCGGCGCGCGCCGAGGAGCCTCGCGGCCACCAGCGCGATGACGCCGCCGGTCATGTGCACTACGGAGGAGCCGGCGAAGTCCACGTGCCCATGGCCCAGGCCAAGGTTGCTGCCCAGCTGGGACAGCCAGCCGCCGCCCCACACCCAGTTGGCGTACACCGGGTAGATCAGGCCGCCGATGCACAGGCTCAGCCCGATGAAGCTCGCCCACCTCCACCGCTCGGCGAGGGCGCCGGTCGGGATGGTGGCGGCGGTGTCCATGAACACCATCTGGAACAGGAAGTAGGCGAACACGGGGGCGGTGTAGTTCACCCCGGTCAGGAAGAAGCCGGAGTAGCCTGCGAGGTTCCAGGTATGGCCGGCGAGGGTCACGCTGAGCGCCTTGGTCAGCGTGGCGGTGTCGGCGGTCTGGCCCAGGGTGAGCACCGGCCCGAGGCCGCCGGCCTGAATGGCAAAGCCAACGGCCCAGTACGCCGCCACGGCGATGCCGTAGACCATGAAGTTCATGGTCGCGGTGTGGGCAGCGTTCTTGGCGCGGGTGAATCCGGTCTCGACCATGGCGAAGCCGGCCTGCATGAACATCACCAGGAAGCCGGCCATCAGGGTCCACACGAAGTTGATCGCGACACCATTGGCGGCGGCGGCGGTGTTGGCCGCGTGGGCCAGGGAATCGGCCGCGGAGGCCACGGCCGGGGCCGCGGCTTGTACCGAATCAGGGGCCGCCTGGGCGAGCAACGCCGCAGGGGCCCCGAGTACCGCCAGGACAAGCAGGTGCCGTGATCGGGGTGTCATGGGAACGGGGTCCGGGTGAAATGGAAAAAGGAATCCGGCGCGTGCCGGAGGGACTTCCCGCGCGGTCCATCTGGCAAGGACGGGCGAGCTGACGGCGAACAGTATATGACTACGGCGCAGATGTGTCAATAGAAGTGTGCAGAATATGCAAATTCAAGGTTACAAATATTCCAAGATACCTCGAGAATATATGAATAAGCGTGCAAAAAATGCGAAAACCGCACCAACTATGGTGCGGCTCTCAAGTGGCCCACTGCGGCAGGACCCTGCTACGTCCAGCCAACTCTTTGCCAATCAACCGGTTATTACATCCCGAGGTCCTCCAGGCCAGCCTCGTTCCTGTCCCAGTGATATTCCATATACCTGGCCGTTTCCTCCGCCATGTCCTCGCCCAGCAGTCGCTCCACTACATGAAGGGACATGTCGATCCCGGCCGAGATCCCCGCTGCAACCACCACCCGGCCATTATCCAGAAACCGGACCCCCTCCCGCACCCTGGCCTTCGGCGCGGTCTCCCGCAGCAGATCGAGTGCTCCGTGGTGGGTGGTTGCCTCGAGCCCGTCCAACAACCCGGCGCTGGCCAGGATCAGCGCGCCGGTGCACACCGACAGGAGGAGTTCCGACTTCGGCGCCGCCCGCAGCAGCCAGTCACGCACCACCGGGTTATGCATTTCCCGCCGAGTGCCCATACCGCCGGGGATGATGAGCAGGTCTGCGGCCGGGGCCCGGTCGAGCGTCGTGTGGGGCAGCAGCCGGAAGCCGTTCCGCAGGCTCACCCCTCCCGGGCGCTCGGCTACCAGGGTCACGCTGAACGGCTCCAATCCGTGCCGGCGCCCGGCCACGGAGAAGACCTCGAAGGGCCCGGAGACGTCCATGACCTCCGCGTCGTCGAACACCAGCATCACAACCTGGCGCGGGGCCATGCTAGGGCCGCTCGGTGACGCCAGGGGGGTGATCAGCTTCGTTCCACGTCATGAGCGCTCCGAATGAGGATGCTGGGCGGCAGTAGTTCTAGAGCTAGTTCCAAGGTAGAGGCGCAAGGCGTCAGGCGTCAGGAGTCAGGGGCGATGGCACCTCGCCTTGTCCTGCATCGCGCGAGGCCCGAGGACGGAGGCCCGTCGCCTGGCGCCTGGCGCCCGACGCCTGACGCCTGACGCCTGACGCCCTAGATTCCCTCTCGATGCCCGAACACGCCTGCCCCACCTGCCAGACTCCCGTGCCGGAGTCTGCGTTGTTCTGCCCCCAATGCGGGACCCGCACGGGCATGGGCGATTCCCGGGTCCAGCCCGGCGGCGGGAGCGATGTTCCGAGCCGGTTGGCGCGGGCCTTGGGGGACAAGTACCAGGTTCGCCGCCTGCTCGGTGAGGGGGGCTTTGCCCAGGTCTACGAAGTCTGGGACACCGACCTGCAGCGACGGCTGGCGGTGAAGGTGCTCAAGCCGGACATCGCCTGGTCGGCGGGGATGCTGGAGCGCTTCCGCCAGGAATGCCGCTCCATCGCCCGGCTGACCCACCCCAACATCCTCGCGATTCACTTCGTGGGTGAAGGTGAAGGGCTGATCTACTACGCCATGCCGTATGTGGAGGGAGAATCGCTCTCCAGTCTGCTGCGCCACGGCGCGCTCCCGCTGGATCGGGCGCTCGGCATCATACGCCCGTTGCTGGATGCCCTGGCCCACGCCCACAGCCAGGGGCTCATTCACCGGGACATCAAGCCGGACAACATCATGCTCGAGGCCAGCACCGGCCGGCCCCTCCTGGTGGACTTCGGGATCGCCAAGCGCCTCGACGGCGCCGGGCATAAGACCCAGACGGGTTTCGTGGTGGGGACGCCGCAGTACATGAGTCCCGAGCAGGCGCTGGGGCAGGGCGACGTCGATGCCCGCTCCGACCTCTATGCCGTCGGGGCGGTCCTGTTCCAGATGGTCACCGGGACTCCGCCGTTCGAGGGGGACACCTCGCAGGAGATCGTGGGCAAGCACCTGAGCGAGCCCGCGCCGATCGCCACCGCGCGCGACGCCCGGATCCCGATGTGGCTGTCCGAGGTGATCGTGCGCTGTCTGGCCAAGCGTCCCGCCGAACGCTTCCAGTCGGCCGCGATCCTGCTGGACGCGATCAACCTGGGCCGGGAGTCGGGAGCCACGGAGGCGGTCAGCGCCGAGCGGGTTGCCCAGCGGGTCCAGACCGAGGCCAAGACCGAGATGATGACCACCGCGGAGCGGGCCCGCACCCTGAGCGGTGCGGCCGCCAGCATCAGCGGCCCGCGCTCCTCGACGCGCTCCGTGGCTCCCCGTGTCCCGGGGAGCAACCAGCCCGTCGCGACTCCACCGGTCCGGTCCCGCCGCTGGCTGCCGGTGCTGCTGGTCCTGGTGCCGCTCGCCGCCGCGGGGGGGTGGTTCCTGTTCGGCACCCCGCCGGTGCTGGTGGTGGAGAACCACCTGGTGGAGCCGATCCGGCTGGTAGTGGAAGGGAAGACGATTGAAGTCGCGCCAGAAGGGCAGACGGAAGCCCCCGTGAAACGCGGAGGACCGTTGGTGGCCCACTGGTACGTCGTCCGTCCGACCGGTCCAGGGAACGTTCCCCTCGGCGTCGAGGTCCAGGGCAGCATTACCGAGCAATCCCCCGGCGGCCGGATGCAGCACGTGGTGGATGCCGGTTCCTCGGACTCGGCGGTGTTCGCCCCGCTCATCACCAACGCCACCAACGAGCCGCTCGGCGTGATCGTCAACGCCGGACTGGTCAACGCGATGCCGTGCAACTGTCGGGTGAATCCCGGTGCGGTACGGGCGCGAATCGGCTACTACCCGCTGTTCAAGAACAGCACTGTCCAGGCCAGCTCGCCAGTGGGTACCGTCGCCACGTTTCGCGATCTGGGGGAGTCGGTGGATCGGGTGGCCGGGACGGTAGGGCTCAGGTTCGAGGGGAAGGACTTCGGGCGACAGTGAGCGGGAAGCAGTAAGGAGTAAGAAGTGAGAAGTGAGAAGTGAGAAGTGAGAAGGGAGACTTCTCACTTCTTACTTCTCACTTCTTACTTCTCAGTCCACTCCGCCCTCGTCACGGCCTGATAAGGATCACATCATTCCCCACCATCAGCGGCAGCCGGCAGGCGGCGGAGTTGCCGATCTCGCAGGCTCGGCGATACAGTTGCTTGGCGCGATCGGTGTCGCGTGAGACTCCGCGGCCCTCCTCGTACATGCTCCCCAGTCTCACGCAGGCGTTCGGGTCGTTGGCCTCGCACCCTCTGAGGTAGAGGGCGGCGGCCCGCGCGGGGTTGCTGCTGATTCCCTGGCCTCGCTCGTACATCTCGGCCAGTCTGAAGCAACTGGGCTGGTCCACCCCATCGCACCCGCGCGAGTAGTATTGCGCCGCGGTCCCGGTGTTGGGGACCACGCCCGTCCCCGCCTCATAGACAACCCCGAGCCGCCTGCAGGCCTCCGGATCACCCAGATCGCACCCTCGCCGGAACAACCCAAGGGACCGGGTGACATCGATGCTGACCGGGAAGCCGCGCTCGAGCCAGAGGCCCAGGGTCGTGCACCCCGGCGCATACTCGTAGTCGCACGAGGCCTGATACAGGGCGGCAGCTCTGCTGGGGTCGGCCGAGCCGAACGGAGGTGGCCTGACGCCCCGGGCGACCAGCCGGGCCAGGTTGGCGCAGGCCACGCCCTGGTGCCCGTCGCAGGCCATCTGGTAGTAGCCGGCGGCCCGCTCGTAGTCCGCCCTCAGCTCGTACTGCGCACCCGCGTCGCGACAGGCGGCGACGTCGCCCTTGTCGCATTCGGCCGTACGCTCCTCCAGCACCTGGGCCGGCAGCGCCCGCCAGCTGACGCCCAGCAGCAGGACAAGCACCAACCCACTCCTCAGCACGATCATTGTTGCTCCTTGCGCTTCTTGAGGCGCATGGCTGAGCCCGGGGCCACCGCCTCGAAGCCGAACTTCTTGCGCGCCTGATCGATCGCTGCCGTCAATTCCCTCAAACGAGTACGCGCCGGCGGCTCGAACAGATCCGCCGGTGCGGCCTGGCACAGGTTGGTGGCTGCGACTCCAATCAGTCGTACCCCCTGGCGCCGCCGGCGTACCTCCTCGAACGCGGGCTGGAAGAGCACTCTCGCCGGCACCAGCAGCTCCGGGTCCAGATCGGTGGCCGTCCGCAGGGTGAGGCGGCGGGTGACCGTATGGAAGTCGCTGTGGCGAAGCTTGAGCTGTACGGTCCGGGCCACCAGTCCTTCCTCGCGGAGCTGCGCCGCCACCAGACTGACGAATCGCACCAGCAATCCGTCCAGGTACTGCGGGTCCGTGGTGTCCCGCGCCAGCGTGGTCTCCCGGCTGACCGAGCGCGCAAGCCGTCCCGGGTTGAGCGCGGCGGACCCGTGACCGTGAGCCCGCCACTTGAGTTCCCGGGCATAGTCGCCGATCAGCCTGGCCAGCTCGGTCTCACTCATCCGCTGCACCTGGACCACCTCGGTCAAACCCACCTGCTTGAGCTTGAGCGCGGTGCGGGGCCCGATGCCCGGCAGGGCCTTGAGCTCGAGACCGGCGACGAACCCCTCTTCCCATCCGGCGCGCACCTCGCAGATCCCCCGCGGCTTGGCAAAGTCCGAGGCGAGCTTGGCGATCATCCGGTTGGGACCGATTCCTATGCTGGAGTCGAGTCCGGTCTCCCGAGTCACCTCCTGACGGAGACGCTCCGCCACCGGAAGCAAGGACACCGGGTGGAGCCGCTCCGTCCCGCCGTAGTCCAGGTAGGCCTCGTCCAGCGAGGCCATGATCACCGCCGGGGCAAGTCGCGCCAGCACCTGGCGCACCGCCCGGGAGGCGTCCCGGTAGTGGGCGAACTCTCCCTTGAAGAACGTGGCGCCGGGGCACAGCCGCGCGGCCTGCGCGATCGGCATCCCGGAGCGGACCCCGAACTTGCGAGCCCCGTACGATGCTGATTGCACCACCCCGCGGGACTCGCGCTCTCCTCCGACCACCAGGAGCTCGAGGTCGCGAAGCTCGGGATGGTGTCGGCGACAGACCTCGACGAAGAACGCGTCGAGATCCACATGCAGGATGCGGGGCGCCATCGGGCTACGCGCGAGGCGCTCTGAGCCGGGTGTTCCGAGCCATGAGAGAAAGCTACCTGAAGGCGGGGGACCGTGCGGACCCCCGCCTCCAATGGTTAGGGGCTCGCGGCTCACGGCTCAGCCGATGGCTCACGGTTCCTGTCCATCCCTATACTACCCGACCCGCCAGCCATCTTATACCCTTCACACTCTCTCACTCCCCGGATGGAGCGACGTCATGACGCCAAGCAAAGCCCTGCAGAAGGCAATGAACGATCAGATCCGCAAGGAATTCGAGTCCGCCTACGTCTACCTCTCGATGGCAGCGTGGATGGAAGATCAGAACCTCCCGGGCTTCGCCGGCTGGCTCCGGGTCCAGGCCCGGGAAGAGTCCGGTCACGCGATGAAGATCTTCGATCACCTCATCGACCGGGGCTGCCGGGTAAAGCTCCAGCCGCTCTCCGGGCCGACCACGGAGTTCAAGTCGTCGCTCGAGGTGTTCGAGCACGTTAAGCGGCACGAACAGGGGGTGACCAAGAGCATCGATGATCTCTACGGTCTGGCCCAGACCGATCGCGACTTTGCCAGCCAGGTGTTCCTCGAGTGGTTCATCACCGAGCAGGTGGAAGAGGAGAAG
>Ga0326730_1000118_pt1 | contig 23917 bp, 15 predicted proteins | sample MHFSIPfraction_3_FD_207740 | JGI IMG/M metagenome (GOLD analysis project Ga0326730, IMG submission 207740) | Lab enriched peat soil microbial communities from Michigan Hollow, Ithaca, NY, United States - MHF7AN SIP fraction | ecosystem: Environmental > Terrestrial > Soil > Wetlands > Peat...
CCCAATCTGCCAATGCGCGTCTACCTCTCGATCGACATGGAAGGCATCGCCGGCGTGGTCCACGAGGACCAGACCAACCCGGTCGACCCCCGCTGTGCCGGCGAGTACGGCAGGTTCCGGCGGCTCATGACCTTCGAAGCCAATGCCGCCATCGAGGGGGCGCTGGCGGGCGGGGCCACCCGGGTCCTGGTCAACGACAGCCATTGGACCATGCGCAACCTGCTGGCGGAGGACCTGCACCCCGGCGCGGAGCTGGTCTCGGGCGGGCCCAAGAGCTGGTCGATGATGGAAGGGATCGATGCCGGCTGGGACCTGGCCGCATTCATCGGCTACCACGCCAAGGCGGGTACCGCCAACGCCATCCTCGACCACACCTACACCGACCGCATCTTCGACGTCAGGCTCAACGGCACCTCGGTGGGAGAGCTGGGCATCAACGCGGCCCTGGCCGGCGCCTTCGGGGTGCCCATCTCGCTGGTGACCGGCGACAAGGCCCTCGGCATGGAGGCCCGTGCGCTGCTCGGCGACCGGGTGCAGACCATTGCCGTGAAGGAGGCGGTGAGCCGCCAGGCGGCGCGCCACCTCTCCCCCGACACTGCCAGGGCGCTCATCCGGGACTCGATGCGCGAGGTGGTGGAGGATGCCCGCCGCCACGGGGTGGCCCGGGCCAAGCGGTTCATCGTGCCGGCACCAACCACTGTCGAAGTCGATTTCGTGCAGACCGTCCACGCCGACAACGCCTCGATGGCCCCGGGCATCATCCGCACCGGGCCGCGAACTGTCAGCTCGCGCCACGAGGACTTCCGCGAGGTGTTCCGCGCCTTCCGGACGATGTTCAACCTCGGAGGGGTGGAGTGACGGGGGGGGGTGGATCGACGCGGGCGGGGTGGATTGATCTGGTAGGGCCAACGCATGCGTTGGCCCTACCGTCCAACCAAACCACCACCAACCCCACCGACCCTCCTCAATTCCCCCCCGATTCTTCCGGCCGGATGCCGAAGCCGGCGATCTTCCGCTCCTGATTGATCACCCACACCAGCCGGACCACGAACTGCGGCACGTTGGAGAAGTGCACCCGCCGGACATATCGGTATCCACCCGCCACCGCCGTATCCGGCCTGACTTCTTCGCTGATCACGTCAGTCTCGATCCCGCCCTGCTGCTGCACCTCCGACAGCAGCTTCAGCATGTCGGCGGGGCTGCCCGTTTCCTTCTGGCTGTCCGCATCCATCCGGGTGAAGATGCTGTCCACTTCCGCCGAATAGAACCACTCGGTGAATTGACGCCCCCACAGAAGCGAGGTCGGATCGGAGGTCAGGCCGGCGGACTGCGCCGCGGCCGGCGCGGTCCGCCCGAGGACAAGGGCAAGGCTCCCGAGAGTGATCAGGGACCTCGATGACATGTGTTGCTCCGGGTTGGAAGTAACGGGACGACCAGGGCTTCTACGGCCGGGGGGCGTTTCAAGATTCAACGTGGAGACCAGGCGCCTGCCGCCTGACGCCTGCCGCGTGACGCCTGACGCCACCCTGTCGGTCCGTTCTCGGGTGCATTACGATCTCCCCCGTTCCTCCCGCCAATCCCCATTCCGGAGTACCGATGCCGCTCCTCAGCGCGCTCGCCCTGGTGACCGCACTCGCCGCTGATACCGGGCGGAAGAAGACCGACAGCCTCCCCCTCGCCCCCACCAGAACCATCGAATTCGAGACCAGCGAGGGAACCTGGTTGTCGCTGGATGTCTCTCCCGACGGTCGCACGATCGTGTTGGAGCTGATGGGCGATCTGTACACCCTCCCCGCGGGGGGCGGGCGGGCGACACCGATCACTCACGGTCCGGCGTTCGACTCCCAGCCGCGCTGGTCACCGGACGGCAGGCGCATCGTGTTCCTGAGCGATCGGGATGGCAGCGAGAACGTGTGGACCATCGATCCCGACGGCTCCAAGCCTGCCCAGGTGAGCAAGGGCGACAAGGCCCTCTATGCCTCTCCGGAGTGGACCCCGGACGGGAACTACATCGTGGTCTCCCGCACCAACGCGCCGCTGGGCAGCAACTACGAGCTCTGGCTGTTCCACAAGGACGGCGGTCCCGGCGTGAGTCTCACCAAGGAGGACAAGGGCCAGGGGGCGCTCGGCTCCGGCCGCGGTACCAACATCAACAGTCTCGGCCCGGCCTTCGGGCGGGATGGCCGCTACCTGTGGTACGCCCGCAAGCGGGGCGGCTTTGGCTACAACATCGACCTCACCCAGTGGCAGCTGGCCATCTTCGATCGCGAGACCGGCCGGATCTTCCCCCAGACCGACATCTACGGCAGCGCCATGCGGCCGGTGCTCTCGCCCGACGGACACTGGCTGGTCTATGCCGTGCGGCACGACGCGCAGACCGGACTCCGGCTCCGGGATCTCGCCAGCGGCGACGAGCGCTGGCTCAAGTATCCGGTCCAGCGCGACGACCAGGAGTCCCGCTTCACTCGTGACCTCATGCCCGGCTCTTCCTTCACGCCCGACAGCCGCGCGCTGATCACCACCTGGGGCGGGAAGATCTGGCGGGTGGAGCTGGCCGGCGGTGAGGCGGCCGAGATCCCGTTTACCGCGAGCGCAAAGCTGGAGCTCGGACCGCTGGTCAAGTTCGAAACCCCGGTGGATACGGGGGACATCCAGCTGCGCCAGGTCCGCGACGCGGCGCTATCCCCCGACGGCAAGCGGCTGGTGGTGAGCGCGCTGGACCGGCTGTACGTGGTAGACCTGCCCAACGGCACTCCGCGCCGGCTGACCAGCGACACGGTGCATGAACAGCACCCGGCATGGTCGCCCGACGGGAAGAACATTGCCTACATCACCTGGGGCAATCGCGGCGGGGCCATCGAGCTGGTGAGCGCCGATGGACACGGCAAGCCCCGCGCACTCACGCCCGAGCCGGCCTTCTACCAGTATCCGGCCTTCTCCCCCGATGGCGAGCGGATCGTGGCGCTGCGCGGCCCGCGCGAGGCGCGCGTGTCGGAAGGGGTGGGGCCGGGCTACGAGCTGGTGTGGCTGCCGGCCCGGGGCGGGAGCCCGACCCGGATCGCCCCGGTGAATGCCGGGGGACGGCCGCACTTCTCCCGGGACCCGAACCGGATCTATCTCTACGATCCGGGTGAGGGCCTCGTCTCGATGCGATTCGACGGCACCGACCGGGTGGCGCACGTCAAGGTGACCGGCTTCACGGTCAACGCCCCGAACGCGGAACCGAACACCGCCGACGAGATCCTCATCGCGCCGGACAGCCAGCGGGTGCTGGCCCTGGTCAACAACTACATCTATCTGATCGAGCTTCCGAAGACCGGGCAGCGTCCCATTTCCATCAGTATTGCCGATCCTTCCTCCGCCCTGTTCCCCGCCAAGCGGCTCACGAAGGTAGGCGGTGACTTCATCGGCTGGGCCGTCGACGGCAAGAGCGTCACCTGGGCCCTGGGCCGGAGCTTCTTCCGCTACCGGATGGCCACGGCCGACTCGCTCGCCAAGGTGAAAGCCTCCGCCGACTCGGCCCGGGCCGATTCGGTCAAGTCCCAGGGCGCGAAACCGGACTCCGCCTTCAAGGCCAGAGTCGATTCCCTGGCCAAGCAGCCCGCCTACGAAGCCGAACGGGTGGACCTGACCATCAGGGTGCCGCGGGACGTGCCCCGGGGCAGCGTGGTCCTCCGAGGCGCCCGCATCATCAGCATGAAGGGCGATGAGATCATCGAGGACGGTGAGCTGCTGATCGCAGACAACCGGATCTCGTGTGTGGCCGCCGCGCAGCAGTGCAGTACCCCCGCCGGAGCCAAGATCATCGATGTCTCCGGCAAGACCATCATCCCCGGGCTGGTCGACGTTCACGCCCACCCCTGGCCCGTCTGGGGCGTGCACCAGCCCCAGGTCTGGAAGTACCTCGCCAATCTCGCCTGGGGGGTCACCACCACCCGCGATCCGCAGACCAGCACCACCGACGTGCTCACCTACGCCGACGAGGTGGAGTCCGGCGATCTGATCGGCCCGCGGATCTATCATACCGGTCCCGGGGTGTTCGGACCGTACATCGAGGAGCCCTTCACCAGCCTCGACGACGTCCGCAACTCGCTCAAGCGCTACAGCGAGTTCTACCGCACCAACACCATCAAGCAGTACATGGCCGGCAACCGGAAGCAGCGGCAGTGGGTCATCATGGCGGCGAAGGAACAACGGCTCATGCCCACCACCGAGGGCGGGCTCGACTTCAAGATGAACCTGACCATCGCCATGGACGGCTACCCGGGGCACGAGCATGCCCTGCCGATCATGCCGCTGTTCCAGGACGTGGTGGAGCTGTACGCCAAGTCCGGGATCACCTACACGCCCACGTTGCTGGTCTCCTACGGCGGCCCGTTCAGCGAGAACTTCTTCTACGAGAAGTACGATATCCACGACATGCCCAAGGTGCGGCGCTTCATTCCCCACGCCGAGATCGACAGCCGGGCCGAGCGCCGGCCCTGGTTCCGGGAGAATCAGTACGTCTTCTCCCGGCTGGCGGAGGGGGCCAGGAAGATCGTTGAGGCCGGGGGCCGGGTGGGACTGGGTGGCCACGGCCAGATGGACGGGCTGGGCGACCACTGGGAGCTGTGGGCCCTGGCCTCGGGCGGCATGAAGCAGCATGACGTGCTCCGCGTCGGCACCATCTTCGGCGCCCAGTCCATCGGCTTCGAGAAGGACCTGGGCTCGCTCGAGCCGGGCAAGCTGGCGGACCTGATCGTGCTGGACCGGAATCCGCTGGAGGACATCCACAATACCAACAGCATTCGTTACGTGATGAAGAACGGCCGGTTGTACGACGGCGAGACCCTGGATGAAGTGTACCCCAGGGCGAAGCCGCTGCCGCGCCAGTGGTGGTGGAATCAGAATGTCGGCGACGTGGGCGCCTCCCACCCTGCGGGAGACGATGTGCCGCCGGCGCCATGAGGGAGAGTGGAGTGGCGGAGGAGGCGGAAAGGAGGGGAGGGGTGGAAAGGACTCCCGCCGCGGCCGCCTTTTCGGCCGTTCCCGCCTGCCTCACGCTCCTCCTTGCCTTCGCCACTCCCGCCTGCCGCCCGCCGCCCCCCGGTGGATCCGCCCGCAACGGACCCCTCGCCCGGATGGAGGAGAGCTACCAGCAGCTGCGATACTGGGACGACCAGCACCGGCTGCTCGAGTCTCTCGGCTCGGGGGTTACCCCCGACGGAGTGTCGCGCGCCGCCGTGGACGACAGCCTGCGCGCGGCCCGTGCAGCATTCGACGTGGTCCTGAAAGCCAACCTGGCGCTCCCGGTCAGCGATGCCGATGTTCGTGCCCGGGCCACGATGCTCCAGGCCTGGCACGGCGGACTCGCCGCCGCCGGAGAACCGTCCGCGGTGGCAGGGGACTCGGCAGCCCTGTCCTGCGACTACAACGCTGATACGCTCGGCGGCGGCGCGGAGGGACTGGACCGGCTCACCGCCCGGGTACTCGAGTGCTATGGGCGGGCCGCGAACACGATCGTGGTGGACGGCGATACCCTCAACCGTCTCGCCATCCTTGGCCGGCTGGCCAGTACCTCGGATCCCGCCCAACGACGGCGTCTCTTCCTGGCGCTCCAGCCGGTGTGGCGGAGCGTGAACCGCGACAACGATGCCGGCAGCCCCTATCGGGTGCTGATCCGGCTGCGCCGGGCCGCCTGGGGCGACACCGGCTCGCCCATCGACCGGAAGGCACCCGCGTTCGGACTGACCACTGCGCGACTGGAGCGCTGGCTTGTCGGCGCCCTGGGGGACTGGCGCGACGCCATGCCGGACAGCCTGCTGGAACCGTGGGACTGGTACTACTATGTGGGCGAGGCCAGCCGGCGACTGGGCCCGCTGGTTGCCGGTATCGACGACATCCGGCGGGTGAATGACCGGTTCTACCAGTCCCTCGGCGCGGACCCGGAATCGCTCGGGATCCACTACGACCTGACGGCCCGCCCGGGCAAGTATCCGGTGGCCTACACCGACTTCGGCAGCCGCAACCGCTGGCACAACGGCCGCATGACGCGGGGCCAGCCGTGGGTCTTCACCACCTACCTCGCCGGCGGCTTCGACAATCTCGGCGAGCTGCTGCACGAGACCGGTCACGGCATCCACATCGCGGCGATCAGCACCCGGCCGGCATGGACCGACTGGCCCGACAACGACACCTTCACCGAGGCACTGGCCGATGTGCCCGCACTGGAGCTGTACGAGCCGAGGTGGCAGAAGCGGTTCCTGGGCGACAGCGTGCCCCTGGCGGCCTCGCTGCGCGCCCGGTATGCCGGGATCGTGTTCGATCTGGCTTGGGCGCTGTTCGAGATCCAGGTACACCGGAACCCGCGGGCCGACCCCAATGCCCTCTGGAGCGACATCACCAGCCAGTATCTTGGGATCGTGCCCCATCCCGAGTGGTCCTGGTGGGCCATACGCGGCCAGCTGATCGATGGGCCCGGCTACCTGGTGAACTACGCGCTGGGCGCGTTTCTCACGGCCGACATGCGGGCCCGTGCCTCGCTTCGCCGGCATGCGTTGGCCGACGCCGACACCACCATGTACGCCTGGCTGTCGGGGGAGCTCTACCGCTTCGGGCTGGAGCGGCCCTCACGCGAGGTCCTCGAACAGTTCCTCGGCGGGCCGGCGCGGCCAGACCCGTTGCTTCTCGATCTCAGAAGGATGACCCGGAGGCGACCCAGGTGACCGCAGCCAGCCACCAGCGGAGGGGCGAGTGAAGAACCCATTCTCTTCGGAAGACGCAGCGGAACGGGCTCAGTTCCTCAAGCTGTTCGTGTTCCTGTTGCCGGGAGCGCTGTTCCTGCTCGTGGCCGCCGAGTCGATGGCCTACAGCCGGGGAATGATCGGCGGATGGGTGCTGCTGCTGCTGATCCTGCTGGACGTGCCGCTGGTCTTCGCGTTCAGTGTCCTGCTCTTCTGGCTGATGGACCAAACGGCCAGCGGGGTGAGTAGCATGGTCTACGCCGGGGGCGGTCTGCCGCCGGAACCGGCACACTCCGCCTTCGAGGCCCTGGTGGCCCGCGGGTTCTACGCCGAGGCCGCCGAGGCTTATCGCAACCACCTGGTCGCCAAACCAACCGACCACGCCGCCCGCATCAAGCTGGCGGATCTCTACCGGGCGCACCTGAATGACCCCGACGCCGCGGAGCGGCTGTACCTCGAGGTCCGGCGGGGGAAGCCCTCCCCGAAGGAGGACCGCCTGACCTCCAACCTGCTAATCGAGCTGTATCGGGCGACCGGGCGGCGGGACCGGCTGATGGTGGAGCTGGCCCGGTTCGCCGATCAGTGGAAGGGCACGCGCGCCGCGGAAGACGCGGCCAAGGCGCTCGGGGAGTTGAAGGAGGGGATGACGGACCAGTGAGGGTTCCGCGTTCCGAGTTCCGCGTTCCGAGTTCGCGAGGGACGCGCCCGGAGCCGAACCACCGCGGCTAACGTGGAACGTGGAACGTGGAACGCACTTCCAACTACTACTGCAGCGGCGCTGTCTCGACCGGAAGGAGGGCGTCGCTCCGCGAGCCGGTGCCGAGCTGTCCCAGGCTGTTGCGGCCCCAGCAAAACACCAGGCCATCGTGGTCGGCGGCGCAGGTGTGGTTGCTGGCCGCGGCGATCGTGCTGAACTGGTGCTCCCCCGCCACGGCCACCGGCACCGCCGTCGGGAAGAAGGAGTCGTTGCCGAGTTTGCCGTACACCGACTGGCCCCAGCACCAGGCCTCCCCGGCCGCGGTGATGGCACAGGCGTGGTAGTTCCCCACCGCCAGGGAGGTGAAGCGCCGGCCTCCGTCCACCGCCACCGGCGTCACGATCGCCGCCGCCATGAGGTGGCCGTCGCCCAGCTCCGCCGTCGCGTTGTTGCCCCAGCAACGGGCCTCTCCCGTTTGCAGCAGTCCGCAGGTGTGGTAACCCCCCGCCTCCACCGTCTTGAATCGTGCACCACCGGTTACGGGTGCCGGCGTGGTCACATCGAGGGTATCGCCGGTGCCGAGCTGGCCGCGGAAGTTGCTTCCCCAGCAGAACGCCTCACCCTGTGCTGTCAGACCACAGGTGTGCGCGAAGCCCGCGGTGATAGCCACGAACTTCAGGCTGGTTGACACGGCCGCGGGGAAATAGCTGTCCAGGGTGTCGCCACCGCCCAGCCGTCCATTCTCGCCCTGGCCCCAGCACCAGGTCACGCTATCGCCGTCGAGAGCGCAGGTATGCGAGCCGCCGGCACTCAACCTGGTGAACCGGTGACCGCCGGCCACCTGATGGGGTAAGGCCTCCGGACCGCTGAGACTGCCGATGCCGAGGACGCCGGTGAAGTTGGTGCCCCAACACCAGGCCTCGCGGGCCTCAGTCAGGGCACAGGCGTGGTAGTCCCCGGCGCTGATCTGTCGGACCACAAGTCCGCCCGCCACGGACCGGGGGATTCGGGAACCGAGGGTATCGCCGTGTCCCAGCTGGCCCAGGTTCCCCGCTCCCCAGCACCACGCCTGCCCCGCGCTGTCCACCGCGCAGGCGTAGTCCCCGGCGGCCACCACCTGGGTGACCCGATCGGAGGTCCCGCCGCCGGGCCCGGCCACGTCACCGCACCCCGCCAGCAGCAGGGACAGGATCAGGTACCCAGGCGGCGACCAGTGAGGCATGGCTCAGGTCCGGCGCAAGGTGAACAGCGGAATTTCCGGGGGGCAGAGGAATCGTGCACGGATTTCGGTCGTGCCGATACCCCGGGAGACGTACAATGGGGCGAAAGTGTCACGGTACCACCCGGCCACGAACCGGCCGCTCCCGGGCGGGGTCAGGGCCGGGATGGGCGGCAGCCGGATCTGCCCACCGTGAGTATGCCCGGCCGCGATGAACGCCGGCCGAGGAAGTTCTCCAGGAATCCGATCGGTATACCCAGGAGCGTGGTAGGTCCACACCGTGGTGGCGCCCGGCGGCACGGTCCGAAGTGCCCGCTCAGGGGCAGCATAACCCGCACGCGGATCGTCCAGCCCCACGATCGACAGGGTGGCCTCCTCGATCTCGAGCGTCCGAGCCTGATTGAAGAGCAACTCGGCTCCCGCGGCCTCACAGGTGCGGGCCAGCCGGACGGGCGAGATCCCTGCAGCGTACTCCCAGTTTCCCATCACCGCCAGAGTGGCCAGGCGTCCCCGGCAGGCCGCGATCAGAGACGCCAGATTGTCCAGTTGGGCCTCGTGCTCGCACAAATCGCCGGTCAGGAGGGTGATGTCCGGATGAGCCTCCGCGACGAGGTCCATGGTACGCCGGGCGGCGGGATGGAGTCCGGCATAGAGATGAAGGTCACTGACCTGGATGATACGGAGGCCGGCGAGCGGAGTCGGAAGTCCCGGCACCGGCACATCGTGCGAGGTCAGCGACACGTGCCGCGGCTCGGCGGCAAAGGCATACGTGGTCGGCGCCGCGGCGCCGGCCAGTCCGACCCCCGCCGCCATCAGGAAGCGGCGGCGGCTCATCGATTCGCCAGGCAGGCGCTCTAACGCCATCGGTTTAGCTTAAGCGTGTGGTTACCCACGTTCGCATCTCCGCATGAATCTGCTCGGCCGCCTGCTGCTGATCGTGCTCCGGGCCATGCGCTATCGGCCGGGGAGCTTCGCGCCGCTGGACGAGGCGCGGCTCCGGTTTCACGTGATGCCCCATGATCTGGACTTCAATCTCCACGTCAACAACGCCCGCTATCTGGCCCTGATGGATCTTGGCCGGGTGGATCTGCTCAACAACCTGGGACTCATCCGCCTGGCCTTCCGGGGCCGGTGGTTCCCGGTGCTGGGGCAGGTCAGCATCCGGTATCACCGGCCATTGTTCCTGTTCCAGGGGTTCGACCTCGTCACCAGGATCGTCGGGTGGGACGCCAAGTGGTTCTACCTGGAGCAGCGGTTCGAACGGGAAGGCAAACCGGTCGCCACCGCCTACGCCCGGGCCCTGGTCCGCGGTCCCCAGGGCAGCATCCCGACAGACGAGATCATCGCCGTTCTCGGATTCGCCATCGGCTCCCCCGACCTCCCCGCCGCGGCGCGCCTGATGGCGAGTGAGGAGTAAGCGCATCGGATAGGGCCAACGCATGCGTTGGCCCCTACCGATCCTGGCCCTCGCCTCACAGCTCCGGCAGCGTCGCCTTCCTCCCCTTGTTCTGTTCCTGCAGCCAGGTGTACAACGGCTGGAAATAGTCGACGATCGCCTTCGCATCGAGTGTCCGGCCGGTGCTCTGCTGGAGGACCTCACGCCACGGGCGACTGGCTCCCGGGGTCATGATCGAGCGGAGGAAATCCCCGACCTCCTTGTGCCCGAAGTAGTCGGTGTCGTGCGGATCCTGCTTGAGGATGTCCCGCGCGATATGGTCGTGCAGCTGGAACAGCAATGCCTGGGCCACGGCGTAGCTGTAATAGAAGGCCGGGTTGTCGTTGATGTGAGTCTTGGTGAGCGGGTCGGCGTATTCCTCGCCCCGAGCAGTCGGGGGCACGATCCCCTGGTACCGAGAGGCGATTTCCCACCACTTCGCATTGAGCGAGTCGGCGGGAAGCTTGTCGGCGTAGAAGGCGTGCTCCCACCGGGGCATGGTCCCGGCGGCCCAGGGGATGAACACGACGTAGTTGAGCGCCTCCTGCAGCAGCTTCTGCATGGTGTCCACCTTGGCGGTGGCGGGGATCAACCCCCGGTCCGCCAGCGCCCGGCGCTGCAGGGAGGCCAGCCCGATCATCGTCCCCATTCCCTCGTGATAGGCCGGGTTGGCGCCGGTACGCAGTACGTACGGCACCTCGGGGCGACTGTAGGCCAGGAAGTAGTAGATATGACCCAGCTCGTGGTGCGCCGTCTCCCACCATTCCCGGTTGGGCTCGACGCTCATCAGGGAGCGGACGTCCTGGTCCAGGTCGAGGTGCCACGCGGTGGCGTGGGTGTTCTTCTTGTACCCTGCGTCGGGCGCCACCGGATAGAGCGAGGAGTTCTGCCAGAAGCTGGCGGGCAGCGCGGGAAAGCCGAGACTCACGTAGAACGCCTCGCCCTGCTTCACTACCCACTCCGCGTCGTGCGGCTTGAGCGCCGCGTCCACGTCGAGCCCCTGCACCGACACCAGATCGCTCCAGTCCTGGGCCCAGCGGTTGGGGAGCCAGTGCGCGGGGATCAGGTCGGGAACGGGCGCGTGGTACCGCCTGGCCAGCTCGTAGCGGGCCCAGGTGTGCAGCTCCCGATACAGCGGCCGGAGCTGCAGGTTCAGCGTGTCCATCAGCGCCAGCATCTCCTCCGGCTTCATTCCGTAGGCGGAGACCTGGTAATCGAAGTAGTCGTGGTAACCCAGCGCCTGCACCACCCCGTTGCGGAGATCACGCAGCTTGAGGATCCCCGGCTTGAGCGCCGGCCCCACCTGCTTGGAAGTCTCCCACACCGCCTGGCGCTCGGCCAGGTTGCGGCTCTGCCGCAGCGCGGCATCGATGTCGTTCGGCGTGACCGGCTTGCCCTTGAGGGTGAAGTTGAAGCCGTAGAGCTTTTCGGTCTGCTCGGTTTCAGCCGCGATCCGCTGCTTGACCAGGTCGGGCACCAGGCCCGGGCTGTCACCGGCGTAGAACAGCATCATGTCGAGCTCGGCGGTCTCGAGCGGCGTCAGCCGGCTGGCCTGCTTGAGGTAGCCACGGATCTTCTCGATGTTCTCCACGCTTCCCACGAACTTCGCCAGCTCCTCCTTGGCCGCCTTGGTCCGGACGGCGTTGGTGCTGTCACCCTCGACGATATGAGTCTGGCTCTGCCAGTCGGCCTGCTGGGCGGCGTAGGTCAGCCGCTGGTAAGTCTTGCCGTAGTCGGCGAGATAGGTGTCCACTTCCTTCTGGAAACCGGCGTTGCCGCCACAGGCGGCGAGGGCAAGGACGGAGAGGATGGCCGGCAGCTGGTATCGGGTCATCAGGGCATCCATGGAGTGAGGAGGCGGGCGGAAATCTAGCGGTGGAAGGGGCTTCAAGTACTGGCCACCGCGGGTTTCCGGATGATACATTCTCCCACCCATCCCTCGTCTCTGGAGACTCCATGCCCCGCTCCGGTCCCGCCCTGCTGCTGGCGTACCTGCTCGCCTTCGCCTCGCCGCTCGCGGCCCAGAACCTCGACTCGGTCCAGATCACCCGCCAGCGTGTGGCCGACGGGGTCTACATGCTGCTGGGCGCGGGGGGCAACATCGGCGTTTCGGTCGGGGCGGACGGGGTCTTCGTCATCGACGACCAGTACGCGCCTCTCAGTGAGAAGATCAAGGCCACCGTGCGGACGCTCTCCACCCTGCCGATCCGCTTCGTGATCAACACCCACTGGCACGGCGATCACACCGGCGGGAACGAGAACCTGGCGCACGATGGAACCCTGATCATCGCGCACGAGAATGTCCGCAAGCGAATGAGTGTCGAGCAGTTTAATGCGGTGTTCAATACCCGGACTCCCCCCAAGCCGGTCGCGGCGCTCCCGGTGGTGACCTTCACCGACGGAGTGACCTTCTACCTGAATAGCGACACCATCCAGGTGCTGCACGTCAAGGCGGCCCACACCGACGGCGACGCCATCATCTATTTCAGGAAAGCCAACGTCATTCACGCCGGCGACACCTTTTTCAACGGATTCTACCCCTTCATCGACGCCTCCACCGGAGGTTCGCTCGACGGCATGATCGCCGCGGCCGACCAGATCCTGAGCCTGGCCAACGACCAGACCCGCATCATTCCCGGTCACGGTCCCCTCGGCGGCCGGACCGAGGTCAAGGCCTTCCGCGACATGCTGGCCACCGTGCGGGTCCGGCTGGCCCGAGCCAAGATCCAGGGCATGACCGCGGAGCAGGTCATGAACGCCAACCTGCTGGCCGACCTGGACTCCACCTGGGGGAAGGGGTTTCTGACCCCGGCGCAGTTTGTGGCGATTGCGTATGGCAGCCTCGGCAAGCCGTGAGTGGCGTGAGAAGTGAGAAGTGAGAAGTGAGAAGTAAGGAGTCAGCGTGAGCAGTGAGCAGTGAGAAGTGAGAAGTGAGAAGTGAGAAGTGGGGAGTGCGGAGTGAGGCGTCAGCAGTGGGCGGTGGGCAGTGGCCAGTGGGCAGTCAGGTCGTTACGTCGCCGGGAGCGAGGGGTGTCATCCCGAGCGCAGCGAGGGATCTAGTGAAAAGTCCTCGGGCTTTTCACTGGCCTCGAGACCAACGAGGTAGATCCATCGCTCCGCTCGGGATGACAATGGTTCGTAATACTCACCCGGGAAGGCACCGTTCACCGTTCACTGCTTACCGCTCACCGCTCACTCTAGCCCGGCAGCCCCAGCAGCACCGGCTTGTGGAACAGGCTCCGCTCGTGACCGATGATGAACCGGTCCACGAAGACGTCCTCCTGCAGCGCGAGCCTGGCCGGCACTGCCCCCGCTAGCAGAACGAACATCAGCGTTGTGGTGTAGGACTCGCCCGGGCGAAGCTCACGGGTGAGTGGAGTCGAGGTCACCCCCAACCGCCCCAGCACCGAGTCCAGGCCCTCGGCCGGAGAGTACTGCCGCCCGCTCGAGTCAATCAGCGCCAGCCGACGGGGGTTGGGCCACAGCGGCGCCTCGCGTCCCCGGGTGGGGGAGATGGTGTTCTCGTCGAACCGGGTCCGGAGCCGCACTGCCCAGGTTGTCCGTTCTCCCGGCGCCGTCGTTTGAACCGGTTCTACCTGTTCCACCCGATAGGCAAGGTGGCAGTCCAGCTCGCAGAAGTACTTCTCGGTGCCGGGGGGCAGGACCTGTTCCCGGCTCACCAGACTCACCACCCCCAGAACCGCCAGGTACCCTGCGCAGATTCCCACCGCGGTCTGCAGGCCCCGGCGGGTGAGCAGCCGATTGCGGTGGGTCGCACCCCACACCGTCGCGACCAGCGCGAGCCCGACGACACCGATGGTACCGAGAAAGGCCAGGACGGACAGAACCACGAGCATGTTGGGGTGCATCGGGAGAGTCCTCGAGTCGGTCAGGCGACGGGAATGGGTGGAATCATGGCGACCGGCGCCCTGGTGTTGCGCCGCATCTGTCGCCCCGCGGGCCAGCGGGGCACGTCGGGGAACGACCCGCGACCGAAGAACACCGCGCGCGCCACCCGATCGAGCGGGGGTACTCTGAGCGCTGCGCAGGCGAGCTCCAGCAGCCCGGGGTGCCGCATGCGGGACAGCAGGCCGCGGAGCACCAGGCGCGCGGCGAAGCGCCGGCGGAACACCCTGCCGTCGTAGCACGCGAGCGTGCCCGGGTCGCCGCACTCGAGAAAATCGGTCGTGACCCGCGCCGCGAGGTCGGAGAGCCGCAGGCAGGGATCCAGACCGCCGGCGGTGAGGGGAGAGACGGCGCCGGCGGCGTCACCGATGAGCAGCCCCTGAGGGCTGGCGATCCGGGAGAGCACTCCGCCCACCGGAATGAGTCCGCCACGCCTGTCCACCAGCTTCGCCCTGCTCCAGTCAACCGGGACCGGTGGGGCCTCCCGGAGCGCGGCGAGCGCCCGCGCCGGATCGAACCGGTCGGGATAGCCACCGACGCCGAGGTGAACCTCCTCGCCATCATGCACCATCCAGGCGAGGTAGCCGGGAGCGAGCTCGGTGGACAGCAGGCAGTGAAACACCGGCGGGCCCTCGAGCGGAATGCCGGTGTAGACCTCCTCCACCCCCGCGATCCATGCCTGGTTCTGCTCAAGCCCCAGCCAGCTCGCCACCCGGGAGCGGGCCCCGTCGGCTCCAATCACGTAGCGCGGCCTGAGCGCGCCGGCCCCCGCGCCCGGGCCGGAGAGCCGGGCCACCATGCCGCGGGCGTCCGAGCCGAGACCGGAGCAATGGGTACGCGGCCGCCAGCGGACTCCGGCCTCACGAGCCTCCTCCAGCAGCCGGCGATAGAGGAGCCCCATTCGCGCCACCCGGAACTCGGGATACGGGCTCTCGAGGTCCAGCGTTCGCCGCCCGGGGGAATAGAGCACAACCCGGCGCACCGCGGGGCCGAAGCAGTCCTCCGGAAGAGGAAAGTCCTCCAGCGTGCGCCGCACGAATATTCCCGAAGTGCGGATCTGCCCGTCCACCCGAGACCGGCTGTCCACCAGCACGACGTCGAGCCCGGCGCTCGCGAGCCGCCGCGCGGTCCACAGCCCGGCCAGGCCCGCGCCGACGATCAGGACATCACACCGCGGCATCCTGGCCTCCGTCGCCGCCGGCCTGACGGGACCCACCCGGACCGCCGAAGCGTCGTTCGCGCCCGCGGAAGTCTGCCAGGGCCTCCGCCAGGTCGGTCTCCCCGAAGTCCGGCCAGGCCTGGTCGCGGAACAGGAGTTCGGCGTAGGCCGATTCCCAGAGGAGGAAGTCGCTCAGCCGGCGCTCGCCGCCGGTGCGGATCAGCAGATCGACATCCGGGGCCGGCCGGCGGTCGTGGCCGACGGCGCCGAGCTCCGCCGCGAACCGCTCGCGGGTGTTGGCGCGGGGGCCAACGCGCTGGGCCGCGCGCAGGATCTGGTCGCGGGAGGAATAGTCGAGCGCGATCCTGAGCCAGAGCCGCTGGCCGCCGGCGGTGGCACGCTCGGCGGAGCCGATCGCGGCGCGAAGCGCCAGCGGCAGGCGGTCCCGCCGACCGACTACCGTGAGCCGCACGCCGTTATCCCGGCATTCTGCCGCCTCCTGGCGGAAGTGCTCGATGAACAGCGCCATCAGGGCATCCACCTCCCGGGGGGGGCGGCGCCAATTGTCGGATGAGAAGGCGTAGAGGGTCAGCACCCCGATGCCCTGGCCCGGCGCCGCCCGCACCACCCGACGCACGGCTTCGGCGCCGGCCCGGTGCCCCGCCTCCCGGGGCAGTCCCTGGCGCTCGGCCCAGCGGCCGTTTCCGTCCATGATGATGGCGACGTGCAGCGAAGAACTTTGCACTGTAAAGCTCCGGTGTATGAGAAGGGCGGGCAAGGCGGACGCGGCGGGCAGGGCGGACGGTTTCCGCCGTTTCCGCCGCTTCGGCCCCGCCCGCCTACCCCCGCGTAGCCCGAATCAACGCTTCCATGTGCTCGAGGTACCGCTCCAGCGCCCGCCGCCCGGAGGCGGTGAGCCGGTATTCTGTCCTGGGGATCCGGCCCTCGAACGACTTCAGGCAGGCCACGTATCCCGCCTCTTCCAGCTTCCGGGCGTGAACGCTCAGATTGCCGTCGGTGGTGCGGAGCAGACCCTTGAGCTCGTTGAAGCTCAAGGTGTCGTTGACCGCCAGGGCGCTGACGATGGCGAGGCGGAGCCGCTCGTGAATGACGCGGTCAAGGTCCGGCGCCAGCGCCGCACGGCCGCCGGTGATGCCCTTGAGCCCCTGATCGTGGCCCCGTGGCTCCGGGGCGGGGGCGCTCGCGGTGTGCTTCGCTGCATTCGACTTAGCCACCGTACCTCCTCGCGATCCAGACACCGAACGTGACGTGAATTCCGCCGAACCCGATCGCCATCAGCAGGTCGCCCCAGCCGGCCGGACTGAACAGCGCCACCGCCCCCAGCAGCATGAAGCAGGCGCCCATCACGGGAATCACCGGTACCGAGAGCGCACCACCGGTCACGACGGCCACGCCGTAGAGCAGCAGCCACACGCCAGGCAGGAGCGTGGTGAGCCCGGCGCGGTACAGCGCCACCGTGAGCAGAGCGCCGACCAGGATCGGCGGGGTGTAGGCCAGCACAAACCGGCGACCCGGCTTGGAGCTGATCGGCGTTTCTCCCGCGGCGGCCTTCCGCACCATGGCAATCCCGCCGATGGCAAAGGCGAGCCAACCCTCGGCCACCCAGGTGAGCATCCACCTCTCCACGGTGGGCTGCCGGCTGGCGAGCCACGCGGCCACGAGAGCGGTGATACCCATCCCGACGCCGCCCCACCCCGGCACCGCGGTAAAGGCGCCGGCCCGCTCCATGGTGTCCCGGATGAAGCGCAGGTTTTCGATCGCCCGGTCGGTGATCGGGAGGTCGGGTGGCTCGCTTCGCTCCAGCCGCGGGCGGAGGGGTCGAGGTTCGGGCATGGAGAGAGGATAGGGGTTGGGCCCGGCTCCGTCAAGTGCTTTGCGTCACAAAGCTACGCCAAGAGTGATAGGGCGACGAGGCGACGAGGCGACAAGGCGACAAGGCCGACAGGCGGACAGGCGGACCGCAGGCATGGTGCCCGCCATCCCGCCATCCCGCCTTTCCGCCTTTCCGCCTTCCCGCCCTACGGCCCAACCGTGACGTTGACCAATGCCGTGGGCAGACTCACCAGGCCGGTGATTGTGGCGGTGACCGTGGTACTCCCCGGCGTCAGCGGGTCGAATGCCACACCGCCCAGGGCCACAGCGTTCGGACTGGTCGACTGCGTCGGTTGCACGCTGACAGTCACGTCGTTGCCGGTGGTCGCGTTGGTGACGAGCTGGGCGGCCACACCGTTGCTGTTGTGGATGCTGGCGGTAAGGGGGGTCCCTCCGGCACGCACCGCCTGGAAGACCTGCATGCTGGTGCGGTTGGTGTTCGGGACCCCGACGATCACCTGGAACACATCGTTGGCCGCGGTGCTTGGGATGGAGCTGACCAGGCCGGTAAGCTGCATCGCCGCCTGGGTCACCGTGGCATTGGTCTGTCCGGTGCTGTAGCCCGGCGCCGTGGCGGTGATCTGCACCGTGCCGCTCGCGCCCTCCACCCCTTGTATGTAGTAGGTGAATGACTGGCCGTTGGCCACGATGGGAATGTCGATGAACTTCGAGCCGGGGGTATTCGCGTCCTTCGAGACCAGGGCAAACTGTTCGTTGGAGCTCTCCACTCGCAGCGTGAGCGGACCCGGCGCACCGACCTGGAGGAAGCCGCTGGCGGCATCCTGCAGGCCCTGCCCGATCAGCCCGGTGCCCTGCCCCGTCGCACTCAACGTGATGGTGGGCGCGTTGACCGCAACGTTCACCGTGTCGCCGCTGAGTTCGGTGAACCCCGGTATCGAGCCGGTCACCACGGTAGAACCCCCGGCCAGCGGGTCGAAGGCCACGCCGCCCAGGGCCACCGAGCCGGGACTGCTGCTCGCCTTGGGACCGATGGTGACGGTGACCTGATTCCCGGTCGTCGGGGTGGTGACCAGCTGGGCCACGGTACCGTTGCTGTTCCTGATGGTCGCGGTGAGCGGGGCGCTGCCTGCCCGAATGGCCTGGAAGGCCGAGAAGCTGTTGTTGGCGGCGTTGATCACCCCGATCCGCACCACGAACGGGTCGTTGGCGGACAGGGTGGTGGTCGTCGCCGGAATGCCGCTCAGGTCCATGGCCGGTGCGGCCACGGTCACCTGGGTGGTTCCATTGTTGTAGTTCGTGGAGCTGGCGGTAATCGTCACCGGACCGGTACTCAACCCCACGCCCTGCACGTAGTAGGTGAACGACTGGCCGTTGATCGGGACCGGGATATCGGCAAACTGGCCGCCCGGGGTGCTGTCAGTGGCGGAGATCAGCAGCGCGGTCTGATCGCCACTCGAGACCCGCACCGTGGTGGCCACCGGAGTGGGGCTCTGCAGGAAGCCGCCGGCGGCGTCCTGCAGTCCGTTGCCCACGCGGCCGGTCCCCTGGGCCGGCGTGCTCAGCGTGATGTTCGGGGCCGAAACGGCGACACCGATCGTCGCGCCGGCAAGCGAGGTGAAGCCGGGAATCGAGCCGGTGACGGTCGTGGTGCCCGCGGCGAGCGGATCGAAGGCCACGCCACCCGCAGCCACCGAGCCGGGGCTGGTGGTCGCGTGGGGCCCGATGGTGACCGTCTCCTGGGTGGTGCTGGTATCGGCAGTCTTCACCAGCCGGGCCACCGCGCCATTGCTGTTCGTGATGGTCGCGGTGAGCGGCGAACTGCCGGCCCGGATGGTCTGGAAGGCCGAGAAGCCGGTGTTGCCGGCATTGATCACCCCGATCCGCACCACGAACGGGTCATTGGCCGCGAAGGTAGTGGTGGTCGCCGGAATGCCACTGAGGTCCATGGCCGGGGCGGCCACGGTGATCTGGGTGGTGCCGTTGCTGTAGTTCGTGGAGCTGGCGGTGATCGTCACGGGACCGGTACTCAGCCCCACGCCCTGCACGTAGTAGGTGAACGACTGGCCGTTGATCGGGACCGGAATATCGGCGAACTGGCCGCCTGGGGTGCTGTCGGTGGCGGAAATCAGCAGCGCGGTCTGATCTCCACTCGAGACCCGCACTGTGGTAGCCACCGGGGTGGGGCTCTGCAGGAAGCCGCCGGCGGCGTCCTGCAGTCCGTTGCCCACCCGGGAAGTTCCTTGAGCCGGGGCGCTCAGGGTGATGTTGGGGGCAGACACGGTGACTACCACCGTCGAACTCGTGAAGGTCACGAATCCCGGGCTGGTGACGGCGACAGTGGTGGTGCCGGCGGCGAGAGGATCGAACGCCACGCCGCCGAGTGCGACCGTACTCGGGCTGGTGTTCGCCCGCGGTACGACGGTCACCGTCTCCTGGCTGGGGCTGGTATCGGAGGCGGTGACCAGCCGTGCCACCGCGCCGTCGCTGTTGGTGATGGTGGCCACGACCGGCGGGCTGCCGGCCCGGACGGCCTGGAATGCCGAGAAGCTGGTGTTGCCCACGTTGGGCACGCCAACCCGGACTACAAACGGGTCGTTGGCGCCCAAAGTCGTCTGGACCGCCGTAACATTACCCAGGTCTATCGCCGGAGCCACGAGGGTCACCGTGGTGGTGCCGTCGGTGTAGTTCGTCGAGCTGGCGGTGATCGTCACCGGGGTGGGGCTGACCCCGATGGCCTGGGTGTAGTAGGTGAACGACTGCCCGTTGATCGGGACCGGGATATCGGCGAACTGGCCGCCCGGGGTGCTGTCGGTGGCGGAGATCAGCAGCACCGACTGGTCGCCACTCGCGACCCGCACCGTGGTGGCGACCGTCGTCGGCACCTGCAGGAAGCCGCCGGCGGCGTCCTGCAGCCCGTTCCCCAGCCGGCCGGTGCCCTGCGCCGGGGTACTCAGGTTGATGGTGGGAGTCGGATTGACCGTGACGTTGATCTGGTCCGAGGTGATATTCGCCGCGCTGGCGGTCAGGGTGGCGCTGCACGGGGTGGTGGCGGTGCCACCGTAGGTCAGCAGCGCGGTGGTATTCACCAGCCCCTGGGGGATGGTGACCGTACTGGGGACCGCCATGCAGGCGCCATTGCTCGAGCTCAGGTCCACCGTGAGACCGCCGGCGGGCGCCGGAACACTGGTGGCCCCGCTCCGCAACTCGATGGTGACCGTGGTGCCGAAGCTGGCGTTCAGGGTGGCAGACGTCTGCACGATGTTCAGCGCCGCCGTGGTGGTCGCGGCGCTGGCGGCGGAGACGAAGCCCGGCGCGCTGGCGGTGAGGGTCGACGGTCCGGGGAACTGGCCGAAGACGGTGCCGCTTCCGATCTGCGACCCCTGCGGAATCGTGATGTTGCCGACAACGATCGCAACCCGGGTCGCGTCGCTCGAGGCCAGCGTCACATTCACCCCGCCGGTCGGAGCCGGAACTGCCAGATTAATGGGGACGACCTGGTTCTGGCCGAAGGGCACGTTGAGCGTGGCCGGGAGGCTGACGATCTGCAGCGTGGCCGTCACCGACAGGGCGCCGGCGGTGTACCCGGTGCCGGCAGCGCGCACGGTGGTAGTCCCGGCGCTCACCCCGTTAATAGTGAAGGATCCCGTGGTTCCGCCCTGCGCGATGAATACCGACGGCGCGGGCAGGCTGACGGTGGAGGTGTTGTCGCTAGACAGATTCACCGTCAGCCCGTTGACCGGGGCGGCCTGCGACAGGGTGATGTTGACCGTGTTGCTCAGCCCAACTCCGACCAGGCTCGGCCCGGTGGTGCCGAGCAGAATCGTCGGGGCCGGGAAGGTGGTGGTGGCGTGGAAGGTCACCGACCCGGCGCCGGCAACGGCAGCCACCAGCGTTGGATTCAACTGGTTCGCGCCCAGGGTCCAGCTGGTCTGCGCCTGGCCGGTGGTGCCGGTCGGCCCGCTGGCGGGAGTGGCCGAGCCGTCGGATGGACTCCAGGTCACGGTGGCGCCGGTGACGGGGTTGCTGAAGCCGTCGCGCACCTCGACCACCAGCGGTGCCGGCAGGGCCGTGGCGGTGAGCGCGGTCTGGTTGTCTCCCGAGACCAGCGTCACCGAGGCCGGCGGACCCGCCGTCGCATTAGCGGTGAACGTCACTGCCGGCAGGGTTCCGACGGTGGCGGTGAGAGTGTTGACTCCCGCGATCGCTCCCGCCGTCTGTCCCACCGTCCAGCTCCCTACTGTGGCGATGCCGGAGGAGTTGGTGGTTTGTGTCGCTCCGGTGATCGAGCCGCCGCCACCGGTCACCGCGAAGGTCACGCCCACCGACGGAACGGCGGTGCCGTTGGCATCGCGCACGACCACCGAGGGCGGGGCCGCCACAGCGGTGTTGACCGTGGCGCTCTGAGTGACCGCGGAATTGGCCGTGACTGAAGCCGGGACCCCGACGGAGGTCGTTGCGGTGGCGTTGAACGTCACCGGCGAACCGGTGAGGCCGGGCGCGGTGGCCGTTACCGTGATGGCGCCCGCGGTCGGACCGGCGGTAAGGATGGTCTGGGCCCGGCCCTGCGGGTCTGAGGTCGCGGCCGTCGGGTTCACCGTCGTCCCGGTCGGACCGGTGGCGACCGCAAAGGTGACGTCGGTGCCCTGCACCGCCCCGCCCTGGGCATCCCGCACTTCGACCACCAGCGGCGCTGCCGCCGCGGCCCCCGTCTGCACCGTCTGCCCGTCGCCACTGATCAGCACGATCGCGGCGGCCTGGGGCGACCACGACACCACGCCGCTCGCCGTCAGCCCCGTCGGCGTGCGCGCCGAGATCGTCACACTGCCGCTGCCGGCTGCGGGGGCGGTCACCCGAGCCTGGTCGAGACCCTGCCGCACGGGGATGATCAGGGAGGAGTCGTTCGACTCGAAGACGATCGGCACGCCACTGACCGGCGTGCCGTCTGCGGTAACCGCCGCCGTGATCGTGGCGGACTGGCCGCTCCCGAGGAAGGTCGTGGCGGGGAGGCTGAGCCCATCGGCGTTGGCGCCCGGCCCGATATACACGGCGGCGATCGGCGCGGTCTGGACAGTTTCAAAGGCAGCAGCCGTGATGCTCCCGCTGGCCTGGTAGTAGTCCACCCCGCCGCTCCGGGCGGTGACGGTGAAGCTGAAATCCTCCGACCGGCTCCGGAGATCGAGCTGGATCCGGATGCTGAGGGTGGTGGCGGAGGTGTTGAATTCGCTGGAGGAGAGGGTCTGGGTGAACGCGACCGAGTTGTCCGATACCCGGCGCACTTCCACGAACACCTGGTCGATGGGGATGGCGAATTCGCCCGCTGCGCGGAACAGCCCCGCGGCGTCCAGCACGCCCACCACCGTGCCGTGCGGGCCCACGGCATCGGTGGAGCAGGTCGTCAGCAGCGCCGCCCCGAGAAGTACCCGAAGCGCCCGGAGGAGTGTGGTCCAGCGAGGCGCTCTCGTGGGGGCGGATAGGCTCACGACGGAATCTTGGGCTAGGGATTCAAGGCCAAGCTATGAGCCGATTTGACCACTGTCAAATGACCCGCGAGAGCGGTATTCGCCCCGCTGGAGCGTGGCTCGCCCCTGGGAATGAAAGCCCCGGTCATGCGTCGGCGTAGACTCACCAGCAGGCCGTGTGCCGCCGGGTGTGGCGATCCTAACGAGAGGGGTGAGATCCGTGCTTCCGTTCATTTCCATATTCCGTTCCCGCGTCCTCCGCCCAATTGCCCTGATCTGGGCGCTGATCCACCTGTTCGGGGGCCGCGGCGCCGCCCAGACCGTCACCGGCTGCGTCGCCGCATCCGGCGATGCCGGGGCGCTGCTTGCCCAGGGGCTCGAGTCGACCGGGATGGCCCGGTTGAACCGGCCCGCGCTCGGACTCAGGCTGTTCGAGGCAGTTTCGGACGACTATGAGTCGGACCGCCCCTACCCTCCTTATCTGCAGGAGGGCCACAATGCGAGGTTGTGGTACTACCCTGCCCAGCGACTGGAGCTGGTGAGCGGCGAGGCCGTCGATCCGTTTGGCCAGCGGCCGCTGCCCACGGTCTGGTCCAACGCGCGCGGCAGTTGGCTGAGGCGCGACACCCTGCTGCAGCCGATGCCGCCGCTCCACCGGCTGACGATGCAGACCCGCCCGCTCAACGCCTGGGCGATGCTGGCGGACTGGTCCCGCGGCCCGGCGCCGCGGGTGACCGGTCGCTGCATGGTGCGTGATCTGCCGCGCATGCGGCTCTCCCGCCCCGGGCTCCTGGCCGAGGAGCAGCTGTACCTGGAGCCGTCCAGCGGCCTGCCGGTCGAGTACGACCGGATCGAGAACGATCCGATGGCGCTGTGGGGCCGCCGGTCGGTCGCGTATGTGTACAGCAACTGGGTGCTGGTCGGCGGAGCCCAGTTCCCGATGGGGAGCTTCCGGCTGGTCGATGGCGAGATCCAGATCAGCCGCACCGCGGCGCCGCTGGAGGCAGACTCGGCCGCGCCGCCCATCCCCTCACAAGCAGCGGCCGACACCACCGACATGCGGGTTGCTTCCAGCCAGCCGGCCATCCCGCCCGACACCGTGCGGGTGAGCGACCACACCTTCCTGCTGCACACCCGGGCGTACAGCAACGTGGTCACCCTGGTCCGGGACACGGTCTTCCTGCTCGACGCCCAGTGGAACGGTGAGGAGCGCGCGCGGCAGGACTCGACCTGGATCGCCCGACTCTTCCCGGGCCGCCACCCGGTGGTGCTGGTCGTGTCCGATCTGGCGTGGCCGCACATCTCCGGGGTACGGACCTGGGTCGCGATGGGCGCGCGGGTGGTGGCGCATCGGAGTGCCGGGGCGTTTCTGACCCGGGTGGTGAACCGGCACTGGTCCGCCGCTCCTGACCTGCTCGAACGGCGGCGCGCCGTGGCCCGGTTCAGGCTCGCCGTGGTGGACGATT
>Ga0326730_1000119_pt1 | contig 23855 bp, 18 predicted proteins | sample MHFSIPfraction_3_FD_207740 | JGI IMG/M metagenome (GOLD analysis project Ga0326730, IMG submission 207740) | Lab enriched peat soil microbial communities from Michigan Hollow, Ithaca, NY, United States - MHF7AN SIP fraction | ecosystem: Environmental > Terrestrial > Soil > Wetlands > Peat...
CGCCTGTTGCGTGGCGGCCCCCAATCCTCCGTTGGCGGTCAGCCCACCGGAGTTGACGCGGATGAAGTTGATGTCCGCCGCCGCCGCGGCCGCGTCCCGAGCGGTCTTGTTGTTGTTCGCCTCGGCTCGGATCAGGATCAGCTCCTCGTTGCGAACCAGCGGGATCTGCGACGAGGGATCCGGGTAACGGATCCACGACAAGTTCGAGCACCGTGTCGGCGCCAGCGGGTCACACAGTGAGCTGCCACGAGCCGCGACCTTGGCAGTGTAGCGGGCGTCGCTCCCGCCGTTGACGGCCAAGCTGTCGCGCAGGGATGGATGCACCAGGTTGATAGCGGACGTCACCTGCTGCGACAGCCCATTGGTGGCGTCGCCCGAGTTGGCGCTGAAATCGAAATACGCGCCGAGGTCCAGCGAGGCCGTGGTGTCCACGAACGATTCGCCCAGCGCCGTGAGGGCGTCGTCGTAGCAGGTCGCGCACGTGAATTCACTGGCGCGGTACAGATCCGCACGCGCCAGCAGTGCGCGGTTCACCTTCAGGAACCCGGCTGGCGTATTGAACGCAGAGAACCCGGGCGGCAGCGTGAACGAGAACGCGCCCCCCGCCGCCAACAGATGGGCCTTGGCCGAATCGAGCAGGCTCACGACATGGTCCCACGCCGCGATGTTCGTCACAAATGGGGCGGGGGGGTCGCTGAGCGGCCGGTTGACGTCGATCGGAATCGAGTCCTCGGTATGCGCGAACAGCACGAGCATGTATGCATACGCCTGGATCGTCTGACTAAACCCGCGCACCCCTTCCTTTTCCGGGTCGCTGATCTGCGCGGTTCCGATGACGTTCAGGACGTTGTATCCGCTTCGGATTGCGGCGTATTCGATCTGCCATTGGCCGCCGCCGAATGCGCCGTTCGAGGGATCGAGTCGGTTGGCCGTAATCAACTCCGATACGAAGCGTGGATCGGCCGCGTCGATGCGATACCCTTCCCGGCCGAGAATGGCCGACTTGAGGATCCAGTTACCAACATCTCCCCGCGCCCCGATCAGCAACCCTTCCATCGCGGCCGCGACGTGCGCCGGAGTGGCGTTGTCGCCGATTTCCGTGGGGGCGTTCGGGTTCGTGATATCGAAATTGCAGGCGCCGAAGACGAGCGCGCCGCCGAGGCACAAGGCCGTAATGGCTCGAGAGTTCGGTCTCATGGTCAGAATCCCAAGTCGATCGAGAAGAAGAAGCTGCGGCTCGGCGGGAACGGGGCGACGTCGATGTTCCGCGCGATCGCCTGGTTGCCGAAGTTCGACACTTCCGGATCCATCCCTTTGTAGGGGGTGATGCGGATCAGATTCCGCCCGCTCACGTTGAGCTTGGCGTACCGGACCCCGCCGAACAGATGACTCACCACCGACGGGGGCAGCTCGTAGGTGAGCGACACCTCCCGGAGCTTCAGGTACGAACCGTCCTGGACGTACACCTGCGTATGCGCCAACGCCCCCCATTCCGTGATCCGCTGGTTGCCGACGGGGTTCTGATCGGGAGAGTTGTTCCCGGCGTCGTACAGCAGCTGGGTCAGGTTGATGATGTCCCCACCCTTCTTCCAATCCCACAGGAAGCTGAAACTCCACTGTCTCCAAGTGAGGTCGTTGGAAAGGGACATTTGAAACTTGGGTTCGGCATTCCCGACCACGCCCACGTTGCCGAGCGTGTCGAGCAACCCGACGATCTGGGTGGCGGACTTCCCCTGTTCGATCTGGAATGCGCCGAGCGAGGTGCCGAAGCCGCCGGTCTGGAACGCCGGCACGGGCAGCTCGACGACCTTGCTCCGGTTGCGGGAGAAGGTGGTGCGCAGGATCCAGTTCAACTCCGCGCGGCGCAGCGGCGAGAGCGACAGCGAGACTTCCTGTCCCAAGTTGCGCAGCTTGCCGCCGTTGAAGATGCGGTTGGTCCGGCCCGTCGACGGCGCCACGCGCGCCACCAGCAACAGGTCAGTGATCGTCTTGTTGTAGAAGGTGAACGAGAACGTGGCGAACTCGTTGCCGAGCGTCGCGTCGAAGCCCGCCTCCATCTCCGTCTGGCGCTCCGGCTTGATGTCGGACGCACCGGCGTTTCCGCCGGCAAGGGTGCCGAACTGACCCCCGATCACCCCGGTCCCTTCGGGCGTGAACTTCTGGCCGAACAGCGGTGGATTGCCCGTTTGGCCGAACGCCCCGCGCAGCTTCAGTTCGTCCACTCCCGAGATCGGGGTCAGGAAACGGTACGAGGCCGAGGCCTTCGGGAAGTAGTAAAACTTGCGCGTGTCCCCGTTGACGCTGGAGCGATCCCCGCGGATACCCAGCGTGACGAGCATCCGCTGGTCCATCGCCAGGAGCTCTTCCTGAGCGTACATCCCGAAACCGCGCACCGGCACCTGGTTCTGGTTGATGACGATGCTCGTCGCCTGATTGATGTTTTGCTGGCCGGCGAGGATCGTCCGGCCCACCGCGTTGGTGGAGTTGAGGTGCTGGTCCTGGAACTGGAAACCCGCCGAGGTCGTGGCGGAGTAGCGCCCCGAGGCCGGCGTAAAGTTGTAGATCGCACTTCCCACCAGGTTGAGCCGCTGGTCCGAGCCCTTACCGAGAACCACAGTGCCCGGCTGGCCATCCGCGGATTCGAAATTCAGATCGGGCGGCGAGAGGATATCGTTCTGCTGCTCGAAGTAGTCCAGGCCGCCCGAGATGTTGAACTCGAGGTGATGCGGCCCGGACGTCAGTGCGTCGATCCGCAGCTTCGTGGTGCCCAGCACGCGCCACACGTCCTCGGAGTTCCTGAGGAGGGCGAGCGTCTGTAACGGGTTGCTCCCGTTCCCGATGAACGGGTTGAACGGATACACCCCGTTCACCGGCCGCAGATCGAAGAAGCTCGGGGTGAAGGGGAACACCAGGTAGGGGCTGGTGGTCGTGTTGTCGTTATTCGAGATGCCGCGGTCGGCGACGCTGTGGATCAGCTGGGTGCTCACCGACAAGTGGAACCGGCTCCCCAGCAGCTGATCGATGTTGGCCCGCAGCGACTGCTTGTCGTACCCGGTGTTCGGCGCGATCCCACCATCGCGCTTCACCAGGCCCGAGATGAAATAGCTCGTCTGGTCCGTGCCGCCGCTCACGCTGCCGTCGGTCTCGTAGGACAGGGTGTGCTCGCCGAACAGTTCCTGCTCGAAATCGTGGAACGGGCACCCACCGGCGCAGAGCTGGCCTGCGAGGGCGGAGTCGGCTCCGAACGCGCTCACGGCATCCGCCGAGTCGGTGAACCGGCGCTGGCCGAGCTTGTTGGCCAGCCGATACTGACCGAAACGCTGGGTGAGGGTGAACCGCGGCGCGCCCGTCTGGCCGCGCTTCGTCGTGATGATGATCACGCCGTTCGCCGCTTCCGACCCGTAGATCGCCGCAGCCGAGGCGCCCTTCAAGACCTCGACGTTCGCGATATCCGCCGGATTCAAATCGGCCAACCTATTGACGGCGTTGTCCTGGTTCGAGGCGTTGCCGCCGCCGGCGGCCGCCGTGATCGCGTTCATGTTGCTGGCGATCGCGTCGTTCGAGATCACCAGACCGTCGACGACGATCAGCGGATTGACGCTGCCGTTGATCGTGGAGACGCCGCGCAGGGTGATCTGCGCCCCGCCGCCCGGCGCGCCCGAGTTCGACTGCACCAGCGCGCCGGGAATCTTCCCCTGCAGAGCGTTTTCGACGGTCGCCGTCGGCGCCCGGGTGAGCACCTCGGGCGCGATCGTCGCGACCGCGTTCGCCAGATTCTGCTGCGCCACGGCCGTCGCCTGGCCCGTGACGACCACCGCCTCGAGGTTGAACACATCCTGGTCGAGGGCGATGTCCGCCCGATCCTGGTCGGCCGTGATGGCCACCTGGCGACGCTTGAATCCCACGGCGCGTGCCAGCAGCCGGACCGGACCATCGGGCGCTGCCAGGGAATATTCACCGCGATCGTTCGTCACGGCGACGATGACCGTCCCCACCACGGACACGTTCGCCCGGCCAATCCCTTGTCCGGTTGCCCCACTCGTGACCCGGCCGGTGACGACGCGCGTTTGCGCTCGCGCGGTGCTTGCGCCGAACGCCAATGCGAAGATCACCAGCAGGCCCCCAGACAACGCACGCTTGTCCACGGTCCCTCCCTGCTTGCAGGAATACCGAACAGCTCTGAGGCGGTCTATTGTGCCTGCCTTCAGGCGGGGTCGCAAGGAGGGGGGTTCAAGTCCAGGAAATGCGGTAGCGACACACCGCGCCGCCACGCGCGCGGCATTCCTCCTCCACGATCCGCACGTCCGTGGCACCGCACATCTCGAGTGCCTTGCGATGCCATCCGATCACGGTGAGGCAGTCGGGAGCGGAGAAGGTTTCCGCATCGCGTGTGGTGAGCACCGCCTCCTTCGGCCCCGTCTTGGCGTACTCCCGGCGTCCGGTGTCGTAGTACAGCTTGTAGACTTGCGGCGCCTTCGCGAGAAAGGCCGCCGGGTCCCCGGGGGTTAGAAACGCCTTGTGGACGCTCGTGAGATTGGTCTCGGCCGACGCGGCGCCCAGACGTTCGAAGAACTGCGGCTTGCCGTGCCCCAGGACCTGTACAATGGCGTCATCGAGCCGCTTGCCCAGGTCGAACGGGCACCACTGGATGGCCACCAGATTCCGCAGCGCGGCCCGATCCTGGGCCGCGAGGGTGGCCAGGACGCGTTCCACGCCGTCCTTCCCCGCATGCTGCTCCACGAAGGCGAGGCGGGACTTGAGCACCGATCCTTTTACCTGTTGCACACACGACTCCCCATGCCGGTCGGGATTACCTTACTACATCCTTTGCCCGTGAGCTATCCACACATGCGTCCCGTTCGTACGCGTTCGCTCGTCGCCACGCTCCTGCTCATGCCCCTCACGCTGGCGGCCCAGCAGAAGTCCGGGTTCGCCTCGCTGCAGGAGGCGCTGCGCGCCGGGAGCGCGCTGTCCGGCGGGTTCGGTCCGCGCAACGTCAACTGGATCGACGGCGGCCGCCGCTATTCCTTCATCGCGCGCACCGACTCGGGTGGAGAGCAGATTCGCGTCTACGATCCCGCCACGGGATCCGACAGCCTGCTGTTCCAGACCCAGGGCCTCGTCTTCCCGGGGACCACGGAAGCGTTCGCCTACCAGTCGTTCCAGTGGGCGCGGGACTCCAAGCACCTCGTGTTCCAGACGAAGTTCCAGCCGCTGTACCGTCGCTCCGGCACGTCCGACTACTACGTCTACGCGCTCGCCAACCGCTCGCTGACCCTGGGGGCCCGCGGCGCGCGAACCGCGGAGCTCTCGCCCGACGGAGCGATGATGGGCTACGAACGTGACGGCAACATGTTCGTGTACGACCTCGCGGCCGCGAAGGAGACGCCACTCACGAGCGACGCCACGCCCACGGCGTACAACGGACATTTCGACTGGGTCTACGAGGAAGAATTCGGCCTGGCACAGGCGTGGAGCTGGTCCCCCGACAGCCGGCACATCGCGTTCTGGCAGGTGGACGAGAGCCCGGAGCCCGTGCTGCAGTTCTCCGATTTCTCGGGTGCCCATCCCGACTGGACCACCATCCGCATTCCCCAGCCCGGCGACTCGAACCCCCGGGTGAAGATCGGCGTGGTGGACATCCATTCCGGACAGCGGGTGTGGCTCGATCCCGGTGAGACGGGCGAGTATTACGTGCCGCGCATCTACTGGACGAGCCGCGCCGACACGCTGGCGATGCTCACCCTGAACCGGTCCCAGAATCTCCTCAACCTGTACTTCTTCGACGTTACGACCGGCGGGCGCCGCCTCGTGTTCACCCAGCAATCCGACACCTGGCTCGACGTCTACGATTTCTACGCCGGCGTCGACGACCTGATGAGCTTCCCGACGGGCCGGGCCGAGTTTCTCTGGATCTCAGACCGCGACGGCTGGCAGCACATCTACCGCTACGACTACGCCGGCAAATTGCTCAATCAGGTGACCCGCGGGCACTGGAGCGTGACGCGCGTCGAAGGCACCGACGCCCAGCGCGGCATGATCTATTACACGTCCACCGAGGCGTCTCCGCTCGAGCGGCAGCTGTATGTGATCGGCTTCGACGGCAAGGGTCAGCGGCGGCTCACGACGACAGCGGGGACGCACCAGATCGACATGTCACCCGATACCCGCTTCTATATCGACCGTTGGTCGGCCGTGGGGCAGCCGCGCCAGATCGAGCTGTGGGCGACGGGCGGGAAGCTGCTCAAGAAGCTCGAGGACAATGCTCGGGTCACCCAGTGGCTCGGCAGCCACGCGTACTCGGCGCCCGAGATCGTGACCTTCACGACGAGCGACTCCGCCCGGATCGACGCCTCGGTGATCAAGCCGTGGCCGTTCGATTCCACGCACCGCTATCCCATGGTGTTCGCCATCTACGGCGGCCCCGGGTCGCAGCAGGTCTATAACGCCTTCAGCACGAGCGGCTGGTCGCAGTGGCTCGCGCAGCAGGGCTTCATCGTGGTTGGCGTGAACAACCGCGGCACGAACAACTACGGCAGCGCGTTCATGAAGACGGCGTACAAGCGCCTCGGCTACTGGGAGGCGCACGACTTTGCCGAGACCGCGCGCTACCTGGCCACCAAGAGCTGGGCCGACGGATCGCGCGTCGCCGTCGTCGGCACGAGCTACGGCGGCTACAGCACGGTGTACACGATGGAGATGTACCCCGACCTGTTCAAGGTGGGGGTCGCCAACTCTCCCGTCACCGATTGGCGGCTGTACGACACGATCTACACCGAGCGCTACATGGGCCAGCTGGGCGACAACGCCGCCGGCTACGACTCGAGCTCGGCCATCAAGCACGCGGGACAGATCAAGGGGCATCTGTTGCTGATTCACTCCATGATGGACGACAACGTCCACCCGCAGAACACGATGCAGCTGCTCACCGCGTTGAGCGACGCCCGCATCGACGCTGAGCTGCGCATCTACCCGCCGGGGCACCACGGGGCGGCCTACAACGCGCAGAGTGCGTTCCTGATCTCCCAGGCGACGGCGGATTTCCTGGCGCGCTACCTCAAGGGGACGGGGGAAGGGGCGGCCAGCGGAGGGCATTGAGCGCTGGTGCGCGGCGTCACCGTAACGACGGCGCCCGGCTCACGTCTCACGGCGTAACCTGGAAACCCGTTTGCGGGTCTCGGGTACGGCGAGTCGTAGGCGTGAGGCGACCTCAACAGGAGCGACCTATGGCAACGACGATGAAGGGCGCGCGCTTGGCGCTGGGGCGGAGCGGAATATGCATGGGTGCCCGGGCGCTGGGCGGCGCGCGAGCGCGGGTTCAACAGCTGGAGTCCCGGTAGTTGGCGGCACGGGCGGCGGGGGTGGTTCTGGGTCGAGGGACGCTGGCGGTAATCCGAAACGAACAGCCGCGTGAACTCGAAGCCCCGGCGGTGAACCCGCCGGGGCTTTTCGTCACCACCGAGCCGAGTAGCCCCGCACGTCGACGTGCACGAATGGCCCGTGGGTGGACGTGCTCGAGTACAAGCCGAGTCCGCCGATCAGCGAGCGATACGCCGAATCCGCCTGATGCCGGTCGATGAGATTGTACAGTACCACGGCATCCCGGACATCGATCCGCCCGTCATGGTTCAGGTCGTCCATCACCCCGTCCTTCGGATGCTCGTCGATGAAAATGTCGGCGGCGGCACCGTATTGGTGACGGCTGAACTCGACGTTGCCCAGATCGTGATTGTAGGCCGGCGTCCGGTAGCCGCTCATCACGTAGAATCCCTGTTTGACCAATCCGGCCGCCTGTGCCTCCTGCAGGATCAACTCGAGCTTCTGCAGCAACCGCGGGTCGAGCACCACGTACTTCGGGAAGCCGCCCGGTTGCTTCGTCAGGAATTGCCTGAGCTGCAGGTGCGGCGTGACGAACAGATCCTCGTTCTGTCGCGTGACCTCGACGAACCCGGCGGGAGGCTCGTAGGTCGCCTGCCGGCGGGGCGGCGGCGAAGGGTAGCGGCCGATGCGGAAGCCGTTGAGGTAGCCCGCGTGCATCGCGCTGGCCGGCACCATGACGAACGCCTGCACGATCGTCGAGTCCAATCCGCAGTCCCCCACGACGCGTAGCGTGTAGCTCCCCGGGGCGTCCGGAGCGCGCCACCGCCACTCGGACATTCCCGCCTGCGAGACCACCCCGGCGGAGGCCTGGACTGCGACGCTGTCGGCGGCGCTCGACGGGTCGACGGCCATGTCGAGCGTCTGGCCCGGCAGCACGAAGGCTGACCGGATCGGCGCGCGAGTCACGATTCCTTGATAGTCCAGCGCAGGCGCCGAGACCGTTGTGCTCGCTGGGAGAGCGCAGCGGTCCGTCGTGACCGCGACGGCCCGCTTGGTACCCAGCAGCGGCGCAACACCGAGCGCAACGAGCCCGGTGGCGAGGACGAGTCGATTCGGAAATGAGAGTCGCATAGCGGGGGCGAAAACTAGTGGCACCATCGCGGTCATCCAAGAATAGAAACCTTCACTTTCTTCAGTCTGTCTTCACGATGCACGGTAGCGAATGGCCTGAAATGACGAAGCCCGCCTCACCAGCGGGCCTCGCTTCGGTGGCCAGGGGGAGAATCGAACTGCCGACACGCGGATGGCTGGTCGACCTGCCCGAGCCAGTGTGCATGTCGCAGGTGTTCGAGCGATACGAGCGAGAGTATCTGGCGAGGCTCCGGGCTGCGTCGCAGCGACGCACGACAGGCATTCTCACCCAGGCCCGCACGTGGTTCTGCGAGGGTACGGTCCGCGATCCGCAGGTAGCGTCGGTACGCCCCGCCGATCAGGCAGGCCACTTCGAGATATGGCGTGATGTCGGCACTCAGGGTTTCGTGCTCGCGGCCGGGAGCCCGACGTTCGGCATGTAGTCAAGCACGCCCGTAAATCCGACGTCTGAAATCTGAGCAGCGGAAGTGACCTTGAAGTTCACGAGACCGTCGTCGTTACCGATACTTGAAAGAGGGAACGCGACATCCATGCCATTTGCGCCGAAAGTGACGGGGAAGGAACCGGCCAAGGAAAACAAGTTGGGTGAGCCCATGTACTTCAGTAGTCGCGCCTGGCCGGCGTTGAAAGCCCCTCCGAGATCGACGATGAACTCACTCCCGATGATGCCCGCGTCCGCTCCACCCGCGTCGCTGCCCGGGTGCCCCGTGGCGGGATTTTGGTCGGTATCCAGAAGCAGGGTGGCATTCGTCCTGTTGGGGTCGAATGCCCCGGGAGCGAAGCGGACTGAGAAGTTCAATCTTCCAACAGCTATCGCTACCGAAGCTGATACCAGGTCCGGAGGAACAGGAGCGTCGGGGTCGAATGCCGCGTCTCCAGTGGGATCTCTGACAATCCCTGAGAAGACTCGCGTGCCGAGGATGCAACTGGGATCCGCCGTGGTGAACGTGTTCTTTGTCCACGTGTTGTTGACGCAGGCGCCACTCGCGTCCCATGCGTTCGGACCCTCCGTGGAGAGAGCGGTGTTCTTGCTGAACACGTTGCGAAAGGTGTTCGACGGGGCGCCGAAGGACCCATCAATCAACACGTTCTTCGTGATGATATTGTCATCAGCCCCCCCGGCCAGATGGATATTTCCGAAACCCCCGGATATTTGATTGCCGGTGATGAGGTTGTGGTCCCCTTCGACCGCGATCCCCGCGATGCAGTACTCCCGGGAGCCCGTAGTGACGTTGTCGCTGATCGTGTTGCCGTCAGAGGTGACATATATCGACGCGCTGCAGGGGCCTGACACTGTTCCGACGACAAGGTTGTTGGAGACCTTGTTGCCCCCGGAAACGGCGGCACTATGGTCAGCGCCGAGAATGGCGATTCCCCATTCAATCGGGGTGATGCGGTTGTTGTCGACTTTGTTGTCGTGGCTGTTGGACAGAGCGATGTCAACGGGGCAGGTGACATCATTGGGCTCATACGGTCCCCCAATAGGGCAACCGATGTCATAATCAATGTTCTCAGTCACGAGGCCGTCTATGTGATTCGCGGAGCCGCCGGGTTCTCCGTTCTTGGGGAAGGGTGACCCTATCAAGACGCCGGTCCCGCAGTTCTTGATGACCCCCGTGCCCCCACCCTTGATGTGCACGTGGGTTCGGTTGTCCTTGAGCCACACGCCGATCTTCGGCTCACCCGCGGGTTGGCCGTCGCAATCCACCGTCGCCTTGGACAAGTCCACGATGGCGTTGTCCACCACGACGACGATCCCGGCAACCGTGCCCTTGAGAGTCAGGTGGATGGGTGCGTCGACGCCGACAGTGAGAATGCGTGTGGGATCGGTGATGGTCACTTTGGTGAACTCCGGCGCGGCGATCTCCTGCGGCATCGTAGGCTCGTCGGTGCAAGCCAGCACGAAGCCGAGCGCCACGTACAGCAGGTGACGTGGCCGGAGGAGCGCGTTACGAGTGCCTTTCATGAGCCCCCTCCTAACCGGAGACGACTTCGGGAGCCGTGGTTCAATAGAGGTCAGGGCGGGAACTCCGGGATGGCCACACCGCGGCAAGTGATATCCACCATCAGCTGCAGGCAGTGAGGCAGGCTTGAAGCTGAGGATAACAGCCCTTCAGGTCACACGGTCAGTCCACCTTCATCGTTGAAGGGTCAACAAGGACGAAGCCCGCCTCATCAGCGGGCTTCTCTCGAGTGGCCAGGGGCAGAATCGAACTGCCGACACGCGGATTTTCAGTCCGCTGCTCTACCAACTGAGCTACCTGGCCCGAGAAACGGAACAGGATAATAGAAGGTAGGCGCCGAGACGCCAAGCGGAGTGCGCGTATGAGTCGGCCCCCTCCCCCGGCGGGAGAGGGGGCCGGGACGGGAACGAATCTACGGACGGAACTCCACCAGCTGCATGGCGGTCGAGCTCGAGCCATCGTCGCCGTTGAAGGTGACCGCGAGCGGCAGGCCGACGTTCGGGCTGACGCACATGTCCATCAGCACCTGCTGATTCTCACGCCACACCCCGCGCGCACCACTCACGCCCGCCTGCGAGCATGCCGACTCCACCTTGAACGACGTGGTCTTGCCGTTCTGCGTCTGTTGCCACCCGTTGCCGATCTCCCACTGGTGGCCGCCCAGCAACAACATCCAGACCGGGTTGAAGAGCGCAAGCCCCACCGGCCCCAGGGCGATCAGCTGCATCATCGGCACACCTTCGTTGGGACCCAGCGTGACGGTCGATGAATAGCTGTCGCTCCCGAGATTGCCGGCCACCGAGAGGGTGAAGCGCCCGCCGCCCGCGGGGCGGGCGTCGAAGGTGTAGCTCCCCGTCTTGTTCTCGTTCCCATCCCGCTGCTGCACGTTGTAGCGGAAGTGTTCCGTGCCTTTGAAGCCGTACATGCCCCACGTGAACGGCCCCGAGACCGGCTTGGTGTAGAGCGCGGGGAGCGCACCGCCGCCCGAGGGCGGCGCCGGAGCGTTGGATTGATTCAACGGCTCGACCGCGGGTGGCGCGGCGCCGCCACCGCCGCCGGTGTTCGCCGGGCAGCTCCCGACGCAGTCTCCCACGCGCGCCGGTCCGCCGGGGCCGCTGAGCGTGCCGGTGGCCGAGCCTTCGTCCGCCTGGGTGATCTTGAGCTTCCCGACCGCGGTCGTGACCCGTCGCAACACACGGCCCGTCGCCGGATCGCGGATCTCGCGGCCCGGGCGCATCACGTCGTATTCGCCACCCACCTTCACACCGGCGCCCGTCCCCACGTTGATCGTGACCTCACCCCCGGAGACATCGGCCACGAGCGCTTGGATGGCGACGACGTTCTCCGTAATCCTGGTCGCCGAGGACACCAGCTCGGTCGTCAAACTGTCGACCGCCGCGCGGGTCGCCTCTCCGATGATGGTGTTGGCGAAGTTCGTGCTCCCCATGTCGAGCCCGCCGCCGACCCCGGTCCCGCCGATCGCCAGTCCGCCGACCATCGACACGCTGGAGCGCTTCGACTCACCGTGCCCGGTCGACACCCCGAGGATCTCCGCGGTCGTCGTGCTCACAATGCGCGCGTCGATCTGCACCACGGCCTTGGCGGATTTCTTGCCGAACCCGCCGAGCCCGATGCCGCCGATATGCGCTCCGATGCCCCCCACCCCCAGCTTCTTGTCGTCCCGGCCGAACTGCGTGATGCTCCCGATGATGATCGCATCCACCCCGAGGATCCGGGCCAGCTGCACCGCCGAGGACGGATCGGCGCGGCCCGACTGCTGGAAGTTCTGCTCCTGCAACACCCGGTCGAGCTGCTTGCGCTCGATGACGGAGTACGTGCCGTTGCGCACCAGGTTCGTCACCAGCATGTCGGCGATGCCCTTGCCGATGTCCTGGTCGCTGCCGAACAGGTCGTACACGTACTGGTGGACTGTGGCGTAATCGAAATCGAGTACGGCTACCCGCCGCTTCGCAGGCGACTGTGCGGCGAGCGTCCCGGCGCCCAAGAGCGCGGCCAGGACGAGGACGGTGAGGCGCTTCATGACGACTCCTCAAGGTTGAGAGGACGAAGGATCCACGGAGATTCTAGCGCGCAACGCCCAACTTTCAACTACTTTCTTCTTCATTATGGCGACGACACCCCTCCCCAACCTCACCGTATTGGATCATCCGCTGATCCGACACAAGCTCGGCCTGTTGCGCGACCGCCGCACTACGACCAAGGACTTCAAGCAGCTGGTCAGCGAGATCGCGATGCTGATGGCCTATGAGGTCACCAAGGATCTGCCGCTCGAACCCGTGGAGATCGACACCCCGCTCGAGCGCATGCGCGCCGAGCGGGTCGCAGGCAAGAAGCTCGTCCTCGTGCCGATCCTGCGCGCCGGATTGGGCATGGTGGAAGGGATCACCCAGCTGATGCCGTCGGCGCGCGTGGGCCACATCGGGATCTACCGCGACCACGACACCCTCAAGCCGGTCGAGTACTACTTCAAGATCCCCCGTGACGGGGTGGCCCGCGATTTCTTCATCCTCGATCCCATGCTCGCCACCGGCGGCTCAGCCGCTGACGCGGTCGCCACCCTGAAGCGGGCCGGCGCGCAGCGCATCCGGTTTCTGTGTCTCGTCGCCTGCCCCGAGGGCGCCCGGTACATGCAAACCGAGCACCCCGACGTGCCGATCTACGCCGCGGCGCTCGACCGCCAGCTCAACGACAAGGGGTATATCCTCCCCGGCCTTGGAGATGCAGGCGACAGGCTGTTCGGGACCAGGTAGCAGGTAGGAGGACCGGCGCGCTCAGCAGTACAGTCCCGTCTCCTATTCCCTCGCAACTGTTCTTGCCTATTCCGTGTCACAGGATTGAACGACTCCCGTACGGAGCAGCGTGGACGAACGAGAACTGATCTCCCGCGTCCGCGCGGGGGAGGCGGCGGCGGAACGCGCCCTGTATGACGCGCACGTGGATCGCGTCTACCGGCTCGCGTACCGACTCGCGGGGGACGACGACCTGGCCCGGGACTTCACGCAGGAAACGTTCATCCGGGCGTTTGAGCGGCTCGACACGTTTCGCGGCGAGGCCCGGCTCTCGACGTGGCTGCATGCCATCGCCACGACGGTCGCCCTGAACGGGCTCCGCAAAGTGAAGCGGTTCCGGACCAGGGAGACGGCGCTCGAAGCAGCCGACGGCGTGGCCAGCGGCGCTCGCCCGGCGGAACCGGATCTGAAAACCCGGCTGCGCGATGCCATCGATGCGTTGCCGCGAAAGTACCGGGCCGTGGTGGTGATGCACGATGTCGAAGGGTACACGCACGAGGAGATAGCCGCCGCGCTGGGGGTGGAAGTTGGGACCTCGAAGGCCCAGTTGTCGCGGGCACGCGCGAAGCTGCGCGCAGCGCTGTCGGATTTCGCGGGAGAATGGGTGTCATGAACGACGATCAATTCGATACAAGACTGCGCGAGGCCGCCCGGGACTACCACCGGCCGCCGGACACGCCACGCGAAGAAATGTGGGCGGCGATCGAGGCCGAGCGCCGGCGGCGGCGCACGGCTCCGCGCGTCGTGGTGCTCCGCCCGGCCTGGCGCTGGGGGATCGGCATGGCCGCCGTCTTGGTGCTCGGGATCGCGATCGGACGATTCATACGGCCCACGACCGCCGTCGCCCCGACGACTCCGGCCCCGGTCGCCACGGGTCGTTCCGGCGACGACGTCGCCTATCAGGTCGCGGCCGCCCAGTATCTGAGTCGCACCGAGACGCTGCTGGCGGGCTTCCGCGCCGACGCGCGGACCGGGGAGCGCCTCGATCCTCAGTTCGAGGCGCAGGCTCGCGAGCTGCTCAGCTCCACCCGGCTGCTGCTCGATTCGCCGGCCGGGGGGAACCCGCGGCTCAGACCGTTGCTCGAGGACCTGGAGGTGGTCCTCGCGCAGATCGTCTACCTCCCCGCGTCCCATGATACGACGGACGTGGAGCTCATCAACCAAGGCATCGACCAACGAAGCGTGCTGACCCGGTTGCGGACCGCGCTGCCTGCGGCCTCGGGACCGGCACACGCCCAAGGAGTGATTTGACGATGGTTACGCTCGCTTGCTTGCTGGCCGTCACCGTTTCGACGCAGGACCCGGCGGCGGCTGCCGCGCTGGCTCGCGCGCAACGTGGGCTGCCCGCTCTCACCGCTCAGGTACAGGCGGCAGCCGCACAGCTCGCCCGGCTCGACGCCATTGGGGCACAGTCCGCAGATCTCGCCGCGCTCGCCCAACTGGCGTCGTTGAGCGACCTCAGCTCGTTGAGCGGGCTCACCACGCTCGCCGACCTCTCCTCACTGAGCACGCTCGAGACATTCTCGGATGCGCCTCCCGCCGCGTGGACCGATGACGATCCAGGCGATTCGTTGTATCGCGCCGCCCGCCGCCTCTTGAACCGTGGCCGCTACGCGGAGGCCGCGGATGCGTTCAGAGAGCTGATCCGACGCTTCCCGCGCTCCGATTACACCCCCGACGCCTACTACTGGCAGGCGTTCGCGCTCTACAAGACCGGCGGCGCCGATGGCTATCGAACCGCCCGAAGTCTCCTAGAGACGCAGAAGTCGCGCTATCCACGCGCCGCGACCTCCGGCGACGCCGAGGGTCTCTATGCGCGGATTCAAGGGGAGTTGGCTCGCCAAGGGGATGATGACGCCGCGCAATGGGTGCGCGTACATGCGGCATCCGCCGGGCTCACCCCGCCCACACCCCCGACGCCTCCGACGCCCCCGATGTCTCCGACGCCGCCGTCGGTCGGTGGCCGACGGGGGGGCACCCAGGCGGGCTGCCCGGCCGATGACGACGATGACCCGCGGGTCGCGGCGCTCAACGCCCTGCTCCAGATGGACGCCGAGGCGGCCGTACCGATTCTCAAGCAGGTTCTCGCACGGCGCGACCCCTGCAGCCTGGTCCTGCGCCGCAAGGCGGTGTTCATCATCTCCCAGCAGCGGACCTCGGAAACCGAGGACATTCTGCTCGCGTCCGCGCGGACCGACCCCGACACCGAAGTGCGCGAGCAGGCGGTGTTCTGGCTGTCGCAGGTGGGAAGCGAGCGGGCGGTGACCGCGCTCGACTCGATCCTGCAATCGGCCTCGGACCCCGAGATCCAGAAGAAGGCCCTGTTCGCCCTGTCGCAGATCAGCGGCGCGCGCGCCGGACAGATCCTGCGCGACTACGCCGAACGGTCCGACGCACCGGAAGATTCGCGGGAGCAGGCGATCTTCTGGCTGGGCCAGCAGAACTCTGCGGAGAACGCCGCGTTCTTGCGGGGGCTGTATGCCCACATGACCTCGGACGACCTGCGCGAAAAGGTCATCTTCTCGCTCAGCCAGATGGGTGGCGCGGACAACGCCCGCTGGCTGCTCGACCTCGCCCAGAACGACCGCGAGCCGTTGGAGATGCGCAAAAAGGCGCTGTTCTGGGCGGGCCAGACCGGAGCCTCCATTACCGATCTGGCGGCGCTATATGACCACACGTCCAATGACGAGATCAAGGAGCAGTTGATCTTCGTCTATTCGCAGCGGAACGAGCCCGCCGCGGTGGAGAAGCTCATCGACATCGCCAAACGCGACGCCAACCCCGACCTGCGCAAGAAGGCGGTCTTCTGGCTGGGGCAGTCTCACGATCCGCGGGCACGCCAGGCGCTGCTCGACATCATCAACCAATGAACGCCCGCGCGCTCTTCGCCGCGGCCGCCCTCGGGCTCGGGGCGGCCGCCACGGCCCAGGCTCAGACGCTCGCCGCCCGCGTCGCCGCCGCGCCCGACGGCGACGTTCGCCTGACGTATGCGTCGCGCCCCGATGTCTCCGGCAACGGGCGCAACCTCATCCAGTGGAACTGCCGGGGCAGGAACTGCCGCCAGCAGGTGGACGGGAACTTCTCGGACGGCGGCGACGACGAGTGGCGGTCCAGCTGCGACACGGGGCCGGTTCGGCTGACGATGCGCGTGCGCGGCGGACGCGTCACGGCTCTGCATGCCGTGGTCGGCGGCACGTGGCGCCCCCGGCCCGGGGCCACGGAGCTGGGACGCGTGGCCGCCCCGGAGGCCGCCCGCTATCTGCTCGCACTGGCGAAACAGTCGGGGGGCGACGTCGGTGGGCAGGCCATCTTCGCCGCCACGCTCGCCGACAGCGTCATCACGTGGCCGGACCTGCTCCGCCTCGCCCGCGATGCGGAGGTCGCGGGATCCACTCGCCGTTCGGCGGTTTTCTGGGTGTCACAGGCCGCCGAAGAGGCGGCCACCCGTGGTCTCGACTCACTGGTGAGCGAGGACAGCCTCGATCGCGAGGTCCGCGAGCAGGCCGTGTTCGCGCTGTCGCAGCGCCCGCAAGACGAGGGTGTGCCGGCGCTCATCCACATCGCCAAGTCCCACAGCGATCCCGAGATCCGGCGCCGGGCCATCTTCTGGCTGGGCCAGTCGAACGATCCGCGGGCGCTGGCGCTGTTCGAGGACCTGCTGACCAGACCCTGACGGCGGCGCGGTCCGCACCGGATGGGGCCGGTATATTGCTCCGACTCCCATCCGGACGACCGATGCGACTGGCGACACGACGCGCCTACAGCGGGCGAATCCTGAACCTCGACATCGACACGGTACGCTTCCCCGACGGATCGGAGGGCGAGCTCGAGATCATCCGTCATCCAGGCGCCTCGGCGGTGGTGCCGCTCGCGTCGAGCCCCGCAGGATCGGACCCGGTGATCCTGATGATCCGTCAGTACCGTTATGCCGCGGGCGGCTCGCTCTGGGAGATTCCCGCCGGCCGTCTCGACGGGAACGAGGCACCTGAGGCGTGCGCGCATCGGGAGTTGCGCGAGGAGGCCGGCCTCGCCGCCGGTCGACTCGAGCGGCTCACCACCATCTGGACCACCCCAGGCTTCACCGACGAGGCGATCCACCTGTTCCTCGCGACCGACCTCGTCACGGTGCCCACGGCCCGAGAACCCGATGAGTTCATCGAGGTCGTCCCGCGGCCGCTGTCGGAAGTGCTGGTGGGGATTCGAGACGGCGAGATCCGTGACGGAAAGACGATTGCGGCTATCCTCTATATGGCAGGGTTCAAACTCGGGTTGGAATGACGCAGTGTCCGCCACGGAGGACGGTGCAGGCCGGCCGGGCACTTGTCTAATGCCTTCATTAACGGGATGTTAAGACTCGGCAGGCTGGCGGTACGGTTCGTGCGCGGCACGCCGGGGCGCACATGGAGGGGGGGGAGTCATGACGGTGACTACGATCAAGCCGGATCCATCGCCGCGGGCGGTCGAGCGTCAAGCCCTGCACGAGCTGGACGATGCGCAGGTGGTGCAGCGGCACCTGAACGCCGATGCGCAAGCGTTCGGCACCCTGGTGGATCGCTACCAGGGCCGGCTGCTGAGCTTCGTCAACCGCACGATCGGCGACCGGGAGCGTGCAGAAGACCTGGTCCAGGAAGTGTTCATCCGGGTGTTTCGTCATCTCCACCGGTTCGACCAGACCAAGAAGTTTTCGACCTGGATCTATACGATCGCCTCGAATCTGGCGAAGAACGAGCTGCGCAATCGGAGCCGGAATCCGCTCGTCTTCTTCCAGACCATCAAGCGGAACTGGGAGGCCGACCACCGGCCGCTCCAGTTCGAGGATACTACCGCACGGCCCGACGACCTGTACCGCAAACGGTTCCTCAAGGACGCCGTGGAACAGTGCGTGAGCCAGCTGCCGGAGCATCATCGCGTGGTGTTCGTGCTGCGCGAGCTCGAGGGAAAGAGCTATGAAGAGATCGCGGAGATCACCGGCTGCAACCTCGGCACGGTGAAGAGCCGCCTCAATCGCGCGCGCAACAGCTTCGCGCAGCTCATCGGACCCCTGATACGGTAGCGGGAACCTCACCCCGCACCTCGGGTACGACCCAGCCGTCATGAACTGCCGGGAATTCCTCGCCCGCTACACCGATTTCCGCGATGGCTTGATCACCACCCCGCGGGAGGTCCGGCGATTCGCCCGCCATCTGACGTCGTGCGCCGCCTGCCAGCGCTACGATGCGACGTTGCGACACGGTGTCGGGGCGCTGCAGGACACGACGGGTCACGAAGCCAATGACGACTTCCGACGCCGCCTCGAGCGGCGTCTCGTGACCGAGCGCGCACGGGCAGGGCGACCGCACATCCCGGCGCGCCCGGCGCTGGCAGGCGCGCTTCTCGTGGCAGTGGCGTTGGGCTTCGTGGCGTGGGAAGGCGCCCGGCGACGTCCGGTGGACGCGCGGGCCCCATCGCTTCCACCGGTCCCGTTCCCGAAGCCGGTGGCCCAGGCGGGTCTGCCGTTCGTATCCTTTCAGGATCCGCGAACGGGGATCGCTTCCGGCAATCCCTACCCGTACGGCACGGCGTTCGTCGAACCGGCGAGCGCGCGGCGCTAGCACCTCACTTTCTTCCATATCCGGCCGGCGGTACCTTCCGTCGGTATGGCGCCGCTTTCTTTCGACGCGCTGTTGCGCTCGCTCAAGCGCGGCGACCCGCAGGCCGTCTACTACCTCCACGGTGAAGAGGAAGTCCTGAAGGACGAGGCGGTCCGGGCGCTGGTGGACCGCGCCGTCCCGCCGGAGTCTCGGGATTTCAACCTGGACACGCGTGGCGCGGCCGAGCTGGACGTCGAAGCGTTGCACGCGCTGCTCAACACGCCGCCCATGCTCGCCACCCGCCGGGCCGTCGTGCTGCGTGGCGTCGAGCAGCTGCGCAAGAAATCCAAGCCGAGAGACGCCCTGTTGGCCTATCTCGAGCGCCCGAGTCCCGACACGCTCCTCGTCCTGGTGCAAACCGACGCAGAGCCTCCCGAGGCGGATCTCGCCGCTCACGCGACGGCGGTCGTGATGGATCGGCTGCCGGCGGAACGGGCGGTCCGATGGGTGGCCCACGCCGCGGGCTCGCGCGGCCTCAGCGTCGAGCCCGCGGCGGCCGAGCTGCTCGTCGGGACGGTCGGCCCGGATCTGGCCGCGTTGCGTCAGGAGCTGGACAAGCTCGCGGTGCTGGTGGTGGGCCGCCCGGCGGGCCCGGCCGACATCACGACACTCGTCGGCGTCCGGCACGGGGAGACCCTGCACGATCTGATCTATGCGGCGATGACGCGGGAGGCGGCGCGCGCCGCCCGCCTGGTCGAGCGGGTGCTGGCCCAGGGCGGGATGTCGGGGGTTCGCATCGTGACCGCCCTGGGAACAGCGCTCGTGGGCACCGCTTTGGCGCGCGCCGAGCTCGACCGCGGTACGCCGGGCGGACGCCTGGCCGATGCGGTGTTCCGCCACCTCCTGGCGGCCCGGCCGTTCGGCCTGCGCAGCTACAAGGTGGAATCGGCGCAGTGGGCGGAGTGGGGGGCCCGCTGGAAGGCATCCGAACTGCGCCGTGCGCTGCATCTGACCCTCAGCGCCGACCAGGCGCTCAAGAGCTCGGGCGTCTCCGACGATGCCGGCGTCATCCGGCAGCTCGTTCTTTCGCTCGGGGTTCCCGCACAGGAGGCTGCATGAGAGGCGCCCTACGACTCGTCGTGGCGGCCGTCGGGCTGGCGGCGCCGGGCCGCGCGCTCGCGGCGCAGGCGGCGTTCGCGCCGCCCCTGCAGGCCGCCATCGTGCTCGCACAGGCGGGCCGCGCCGATTCCGCCCGCGCGCTGGTGCGCAGGCTGATCGCCTCGCTGTCTCCCCAGGATTCGATCTATCCGCAAGCCCTCTACGTCCAGGGTGGCATGCTCGCCGCCGACGCGGGAGTTGCGGCCACGAGCCTGCAGCGCGTCGTGGTGGAATACGGCACGTCGCCGTGGGCGGACGACGCGTTGCTGCGACTCGCCCAGCTGTACGAGGCCCAGAACGACCCGGCATCCGCCGTCCAATGGGTGGACCGCCTGCGCCGCGACTATCCCGACTCGCCCCTGCTGCCCAAGGCGGAGTTCGTCGCCGCCCGGGCGGCGTTCGACCTCCGCGACGAGACCCGCGGGTGCACGTTTCTGCGCGATGCGCAGAACGGGGTGGGTGACGACGTGGAATTCCGGAATCAGGTCGCGTTCTACGCCGCCCGTTGCGCGGCCCCGGTCTCGGCCACCGGCACGACCGCGGATACGGTCGCTCGGCGCGGCACCCGGTTCGCCGTGCAGGTCCTCGCCGGGAAGAGTGCGCCCCAGGTGGACGAGATGCTCACCCGGCTGAAGTCGCTGGGGTACGCCGCCCATGTCGTGCGCGACACCACCGGATACCTGAAAGTCCGGGTGGGTCCCTACCCATCGCACGACGCAGCGCAACGTGTGCAGGCGCAGCTCAAGGCCAGGATCGGCGGGCAGCCATTCGTGGTGGAGGAGCCGTGAGCGCTCCCCTGACCGCCGACACTCCGCTGATGCAGCAATACCGGGAGATCAAGGCCCGGCATCCCCACACCATCCTGTTTTTCCGGATGGGCGACTTCTACGAGATGTTCGAGGACGACGCCAAGCTCGCCGCCCGGGAGCTGGGGCTCACGCTCACGTCACGGAACAACGGTGGGGCGGCCGAAGTCCCACTCGCGGGAGTTCCGGTGAAGGCGGCCACGGAGTATCTGCGCCGTCTCATCGCCAAGGGACACCGCGTGGCCATCTGCGAGCAGGTCGAGGATCCACGACTCGCCAAGGGACTGGTGCGGCGGGAGGTCGTCGAAACCGTTTCGCCGGGAGCGGTCCTGGCGGACGACTGGCTCGAGCGCAATCGCAACAACTTCATCGTGGCGCTCGCCGAGCGCGGCGCGGCGGCCGGCCTGGCGGCCCTCGACCTGACGACGGGAGAATTCGCGCTCGAGGTCGTGCCGCGCGAGGAGCTTGCGGCGGCCCTGGCGCGGTACGAGGCCGCCGAGCTCGTGGTCGCGGCGGGCACCGAACACGCAGGCGGGGGATCGCTCGCGGTGACGGAGCGGGAGGGATGGGAGTTCGACCCCGAGCTGGCCCGCGAGGACCTGATCCGGTCCTTCGGGCTGGCGTCGCTCGACGGCCTGGGCGTCGAGACTGGGGATGCCCCGGCCCTGGGAGCGGCGGGGGCGCTGCTGCGCTACGTGCGCGAGCTCAAGCCGGGCGGTCTACCGCACCTGGCACACCCACGCCTGGTGCGGCGCGGTGATGTGCTCTCGCTGGACGAGATGACGCGCCGCAATCTGGAGCTCGTGGAACCGCTGCGCGCCGGGTCACCGGGGGTCACGGTGCTCGAGGCGATCGACCGCACGCTCACCCCCATGGGCGCCCGGCTGCTGCGGCGCTGGCTGCTGGCCCCGCTCATCGAGCCCGCGGCGATCAACGCCCGCCTCGACGCCGTGGAGGTGCTCTGCGGGGACGTGCGTGGACGGGCACGCCTGCGCGAGTCGCTCGAGGGCGTTCGCGATTTGGAACGGCTGGCCTCTCGCGCCGCGATGGGCCGGGCCACGCCGCGGGAGCTGGGCAGTCTGCGGGATTCGATGCTGCTGTTGCCCGAGGTCGCCGCCGCGTTGGACGCGCTGACCGGCCGGGAGCGCGCCGCCCTGCTCGAGCGGGCGGCAGACGATCTCGACGTGCTGGCCGACCTGGCCGCGGAGCTGTCGCGGGCGCTGGTGGAGCGTCCGCCCGCCCAGACCACCGAAGGCGACGCGATCCGGCCGGGATTCGACGCGGAGCTCGACGAGCTGCGCGACGTGCGGGACGGCGGCAAGCAGTACATCGCGGCGCTGCAGGCCCGGGAACGCGAACGGACCGGGATCGGATCGCTCAAGGTCGGCTACAACCGCGTGTTCGGCTACTACATCGAAGTGACGCGGTCCAACCTCGCCCAGGTGCCGTCCAGCTACGAGCGCCGCCAGACGCTCACCGGCGCCGAACGGTTCGTCACACCGGAGCTGAAGGAGTACGAGGCGAAAGTCCTCGGGGCGGAGGAGCGGATCGCGCTGCGAGAGGCGGAACTGCTGGATGCGCTGCGGCGCCGCGTCGGCGAAGGGGTCACGCGAGTCCAGACGACGGCCGCGGTGCTGGCCCGGCTCGATGTCTGGGCCGGGTTCGCCGATCTGGCCGAGCGCGAGCGTTACACGCGACCCGAGATCAGCGACGGCTTCGCGCTCGTCCTGGAGGGGAGCCGTCATCCCGTGGTGGAGCGCATGATGCCGCGGGAAGCCTTCATTCCCAACGACATCCGGCTCGACGATGCCGGCCGATTGATGCTGCTCACCGGCCCCAACATGGCGGGGAAGTCCACATTGTTGCGCCAGGTGGGTTTGTGCGTGTTGCTCGGGCAGATCGGCGCGTTCGTGCCCGCCGGGCGGGCGGTGATCGGCGCGGTGGACCGCCTGTTCACGCGCGTGGGAGCGTCGGACAACCTGGTGCGCGGCCAGTCCACGTTCATGGTCGAGATGAGCGAGACGAGCGCGATCCTGCACGGCGCGACCGCCCGCAGTCTGGTGCTGCTCGACGAGATCGGGCGCGGCACGTCGACGTACGACGGCGTCGCGATCGCCTGGGCGGTGAGCGAGTGCCTGCACAATCAGATCGGCTGCAAGACCATCTTCGCCACCCACTACCACGAACTGACACAGCTGACCGAAACGCTCGCGCACGCGCGCAACTTCAACGTGGCGGTGCGCGAGGCGGGCGACGAGATCGTGTTCCTGCACCGGCTCGAACCGGGCGGCGCCGACCGCTCCTACGGCATCCACGTCGGGCGACTCGCAGGCCTGCCGGCGCCGGTCGTGGCGCGGGCGGCGCAGGTGCTCCGACTGCTGGAGGCGGAGCACCATGTGGCCGGGCAACCCGTGCCGCCGCCGCCCGATGCCTCCCAGCTCGGCCTGTTCGCCGGAGCGGCCCCGCCCCATCCATTGCTCGACGAACTGGCCCGACTCGACGTCGACGGGTTGTCGCCGCTCGAGGCGCTGACCCGGCTGCACGCGTGGCAACGGCAACTGCAGGAGGGCGCGTGATCCGCGGCGCCGTGCTCCTCGCCCTCGGCGTCCTCGCCTGCGGGGGCTCGGGGCCGGCACCCTCCGCCGGCACCGCGCCGGCCGAAGAGCCGCCGGTCGCCCTCAACGCCGAACCCGCCGTGCAGTATCCGCCGGACCTCTACGACCGGCGGGTCGAGGGCGACGTCGTGCTGCGCCTGTTCGTCGACTCGAGCGGCCGGCTGACTCCGGAATCGACCCGGGTGTCGGAATCGAGCGGTACCGCGGCGCTCGACTCCGCCGCGGTGCGGGGCGTTTCTCGGCTGCGTTACGCGCCGGCCCGCCGGCACGGGCTGGCGGTGGCAACGGCGTTCCTGCAAACGGTCGAATTCCGCCACCCCGGAGGCACCGAGACGGCAGCCGCGCCGACGGCGCCGGTCACCATAGCCGCACCCGTCGACACGCCGCGCGTTCGTCGCGATACCGTGCGGGCCCCGTCCAGGATCGTGCCGGAGAGCCTTCGCGTCCGGCGGGACACGAC
>Ga0326730_1000120_pt1 | contig 23627 bp, 19 predicted proteins | sample MHFSIPfraction_3_FD_207740 | JGI IMG/M metagenome (GOLD analysis project Ga0326730, IMG submission 207740) | Lab enriched peat soil microbial communities from Michigan Hollow, Ithaca, NY, United States - MHF7AN SIP fraction | ecosystem: Environmental > Terrestrial > Soil > Wetlands > Peat...
AGAACGTCACGGTTCGGCCGGCATCGCCGTGGGCCTGGGTGTGGCAATGGACGGTCAGTGAGCAGTGAGCAGTCAGCGGTGAGCAGTGAGCAGTGAGCAGTGAACTGCAGGATGTCAGACGTGAGACGTGAGACGTGTGAGGTGAACCTCGGGAGTGAGAGGTGAGCATGGCGGGTGCGACCGTTCCCTTTCCCTCCTGCCCTCTCCCGTCTCAGGTCTCACGTCTCACGTCTCACGTCGGCCGTCTCACGTCTCACGTCTCACTTCTCACATCTGTTGGACCATGACCTGGTTCCTCCGTCGTGTGGCGTCGGCCGTGGTGACCTTCCTGCTGGCCACCACGCTGGTGTTCTTCCTCATGCGCATCACCCCGGGCGACCCGCTCGCCCGGCTGTCGGAGGACCGCCCGATGCCGCCGGAGGCGATCGCCGACCTGCGGGCCCGTTACGACCTCAACTCGCCGCTCACCTCTCAGTTCACCCACTTCCTCGGCGGGATCCTCGGCGGGAATCTCGGTGCTTCCATTGCCCAGGGGGGGCGCTCCGTCAACTCGCTGATCGCCGAGCGGCTGCCGGCGACCCTGCTGCTGGGCGGCACCGCGCTGCTGCTCAATTTCAGCTTCGGCATCTGGCTCGGTGTGTGGCAGGCACGCCGCCGCGGCAGCCGGGCGGATCAGTGGCTCTCGGTCCTGAGCCTGGCGGCATACGCCACGCCGTCGTTCTGGCTCGGGCTGGCGCTGACCTGGCTGCTGGGAGTGGAGCTGCATCTCCTCCCCACCGGGTTCATGCACGACCCGCTGCTGCCCGCCAACGCGAGCGCCTGGGTGCGCTTCACCGACCTGCTCCGCCACCTGCTGCTTCCGGCCATCACGCTGTCGCTCGCCACGATCGGGGCCACCGCGCGATACCAGCGTGCCGCGATGATCGACGCCCTGGAGCTCGGCTGCGTGCGCACCGCCCGTACCAAGGGGCTGCCGGAGCGGGCGGTGATCTGGCGTCACGCCTGGCGCAACGCCCTGGGGCCAATGCTGGCGTTATTCGGCCTGTGGCTCCCACTCCTGGTGGCGGGGTCGGTATTCGTGGAAGCGATCTTCTCCTGGCCCGGCCTCGGTACCCTCGCGTGGGAGGCGATCGGCAGCCGGGACTACCCGGTGATCATGGGTGCCGCCATCCTGGTATCGGCGCTGGTGGTGGCCGGCAGTCTCATCGCCGACCTGCTCCACCGCCTGCTCGACCCGAGGCTCGGCACCTCGTGAATCTGCTCCGGGAGGCCTGGCAGGTGGTCTGGCGCGACCGGGGCGGCCGCGCGGGGGCCCTGGTCCTTGCCGCTCTGATCCTCATCGCGAGCATTGCGCCACGCTTTCTCCCCGACTGGCGGGTGATGCCCGATCTTGGCCGCGTGTCCCTCCAGCCACCCGGACCGGGGCACTGGCTCGGCACCGACCGCGACAATCGCGACGTGCTCTCCCGGGTGGTGCGCGGCGCGCGAGTCTCGCTCGCGGTTGCGGCAGGCGCCGTCGCCCTCTCCGTGACGGTAGGTGCGCTGATCGGGATGCTGGCCGGCTACGCCGGCGGCTGGGTGGACAGTCTGCTGATGCGTCTGGTGGACTCGGCGATGGCGGTACCCCGGCTCTTCCTGCTCCTGATCATGGTCGCAATCATGGAACGGATTCCGCTGCCGGTCCTGATCGTGGTGCTGGGCGCGACCGGCTGGTTCGGTACCAGCCGGCTGGTGCGGGCGGAAGTGCAGCGGCTCCGCACCCTCGATTTCGTCCGGGCGGCTGAAGCACTGGGGGCGAATCGCCGGCGGATCGCGCTCCGGCATCTCCTCCCGAATGTCGCGGGTCCGCTCGCCGCCTCCACTACGCTGGCGGTGGGCGACGTGATCCTGCTGGAGGCGGGGCTTTCGTTCCTCGGCCTGGGAGTGCAGCCACCCACTCCCTCGTGGGGTGGCATGATCCTCGAAGCGCAGCCGTACCTGGCAACGGCGCCATGGACCAGCCTGGCTCCGGGCATCGCCGTGGTGCTGACCGTACTTTCCGTGAACCTGGTGGGCGAGGCGCTGCACCAGGGCTACACCACCAGCTCGGCATGACCGCCCTGCTCGAGGTGACCGGACTCAGAGTGAGCTTCCCCGGCGCCCGGGGGGCGGTATATCCGGTGGACGGGGTGAGTTTCTCGCTGGCCCGCGGGGAGACCCTGGCGCTGGTGGGCGAATCCGGCTCGGGCAAGACGCTGAGCGGGCTGGCGCTGCTGCGGCTGGTGCCGGCCCCGGGGCGGATCGACCCCGGCAGCTCGATCCTGCTCGAGGGACGGGACCTGCTGTCGCTCACTCCCGAACCGCTCCGCCAGGTGCGCGGCCGGAAGATCGCGATGGTGTTTCAGGACCCGATGAGCAGCCTGAATCCGGTGCTGACCGTGGGAGCGCAGATCACCGAGGCGATTCAAGCGCATCTGGCGGTGTCCAATCGTGAGGCCCGTGGCCGGGCCGAGGGGCTGCTGGGCGAGGTGGGCATCGCCGACCCGGGTCGCAGGCTCCGGAGCTACCCCCACCAGCTGAGTGGAGGGATGCGACAGCGGGTGATGATCGCGATTGCGCTGTCGGCCGAGCCGGAGCTGCTCATCGCCGACGAACCGACCAGCGCGCTCGACGTCACCGTGCAGGCCCAGATCCTGGAGGTCCTGGACCGGCTGCGCGCGGCCCGCGGCATGGCGGTCCTGCTGATTACCCACGACCTCGGCATCGTCGCGGGGCGGGCCGACCGGGTAGCGGTGATGTACGCCGGCCGCATCGTGGAGCAGGCCGAGACCGGGCAATTGTTCTCGGCGCCGGCCCATCCTTATACTCGCGGGCTGTTCGCCTCCATGCCGCGACTGACCGGCCCCCGGCGGCGGCCCATGCCCATACCTGGGACGGTCCCCTCGCCCGCCGCGTGGCCAACCGGGTGCCGGTTTCGTCCCCGTTGCCCCCAGGCCATGGAGCGTTGCATCGACGAGCCGCCGGAGCGGGTCGTGACACCGGGGCACGTGAGCCGGTGCTGGTTGGAATGATGTTCCGCGTTCCGCGTTCCGCGTTCCGCGTTTCACGCGTGCCAACACCTGGGGGTCCCTCATACCCCATGTGCGGGCCGGTGGGACACAACAGCGTCACCCCTCGCTGGCGGAACGCGGAACGCGGAACGCGGAACTGCCTCAATTGATGCCTCTCCTCGTCGTCCAGGACCTCGTCAAGCACTACCCCGGCCACGGGCTCCTGGGCCGGGAGAAGCCGGTGCGCGCGGTGGACGGAGTGTCGTTCGAGCTGGAGCGCGGCGAGACGCTGGCGCTGGTAGGAGAATCGGGATCGGGGAAGTCCTCGGTGGGCCGGACCATCCTGCGGCTCACCGAGCCCACCTCAGGACGGGTCAGCTTCGAGGACCAGGACGTTTTCTCCCTCGGCCGCGTCCCGCTCCGGGCGTTGCGCCGCCGGATGCAGATCATCTTCCAGGATCCTTCCGGTGCGCTGGACCCCCGCATGCGGATCGGCACGGCCATCGCCGAGGGACTGGAAATCCACCGGCTGGCGGCGAAGGCAGAGATCCCGCGACGGGTGGCGGAGCTCATGGAGGAGGTTGGCCTCGATCCTGCCTGGGCGGATCGGTTCCCTCACGAACTTTCGGGCGGACAGCGCCAACGGGTGGGGATAGCCCGGGCGCTGGCGGTGGAGCCAGTCTTCATCGTGTGTGACGAGCCGGTGTCGGCGCTGGATGTATCGGTGCAGGCGCAGGTGGTCAACCTGCTGGCGGATCTGCAGCAGCGGCGAGGCCTGTCCTATCTGTTCATCGCCCACGACCTGGCCGTGGTCCGGCAGCTCGCCCACCGGGTAGCCGTGATGTATCTCGGCAGGATCGTGGAGTACGGGCCGGCCGAGACTCTGCTGGAGGCGCCCAGGCACCCTTACACCCAGGCGCTCATTTCCGCCGTGCCGGAACCGGTTCCCGGCAGCCGAGAGGCACGGATCATCCTGGCGGGCGAACCTCCCAGTCCGTCGGACCCACCCCCGGGGTGCCGGTTCCACCCGCGCTGCTTTCACCCTCTGAAGGATGCCCGGTGCAGCTCGGAGGAGCCGATGCTGCGCCCGGTAGGCGGCACTATCGCCGCCTGCCACTACGCCCGGCCGGAACCTTGAGTCGAGCGGGCGGCGTCGGGCTCGCGCGGGACGGTTGACGCCGCTTCCTGCCAGCGGATCAGCGCGGCCACGGCCTGGGCCACCTCTTCGCCGAGTTGGGCCGACTCCGGCGTGGCGCTGGTTCCGGTGCCCTCCGCGGCAGTTCGTTCCAGCCGCCCGTAGACGTCTGCCACCCGCATTGCACCGAGAGTAGCAGCGGCCCCGCGAAGATAGTGCGCCTGGCGGGCGACCTGCGGCCACATACCAGCGATGACCTGCCGACCGATCTCCCTGGCCTGCGCGGCGGCATCACGGCGGAAGATGTCCACCAGCCGGCCCACCAATGCCAGCCCTTCCGGAGTCGCCCCCGCGAGGCTCTCCAGCGGCGCCTCATCGAGTATCGGCAGCTCCACGCTCCCCGAGAGCGGCGCGCCCGCCGCGACCTGAGGTCCATCGACCCGCCGGAGCACCGCCGCAAGGTCGGCCTCGCGGATCGGCTTGCTGATGTAGTCGTCCATCCCCGCTGCGAGGCAACGCTCCCGGTCCCCCTGCATGGCGTTGGCCGTCATGGCGACGATGGGGACCCGACCCAGCATTCCGCCGAGCGACCGGATCCTGCTGGTGGCCTCATAGCCGTCCATCTCCGGCATCTGGCAGTCCATGCACACCAACTCGATTCCTCCCCGGGCGACCCGCTCCACCGCCTCCCCGCCGCTGGTGACGGTCTCCACCTCGCAGCCGAGCCGGCGCAGGTACTCCCGGCCGATCAGCCGGTTCAGCTCGTTGTCGTCCACGATGAGCACTCTGCGCCCCGCCACCGGCGGAGCCTCAGGCGCGACGACCTCCACCGTGGCCTCCGTCGCCTCGGTCAGCGGGAGCCGCGCGGTGAAGTTGAAGCTGCTCCCCTTGCCCGGCTCGCTTTCGACCGAGACCTCGCCCTGCATCAGCCGGACCAGTTCCCGGCAGATGGTGAGTCCGAGCCCGGTGCCACCGAACCGGCGGGTGGTACTGGCATCGGCCTGGGTGAACTTTTCGAAGATGGCACCCAGCTTCTCCGGTGCAATGCCGATGCCGGTGTCGGTGACCCGGAAGCGAAGCAGCTCCGGCGCTCCGGTGACGGTCTCCACCCCGAGCCTGATCTCGCCCGTCCGGGTGAACTTGAGTGAATTGCTCAGCAGGTTGATGAGCACCTGGCGAAGCCGCCCCGGGTCGCCCACCACGCACCGCGGCACCTCCGGGGCGATCGTGGTGTTGAGCACCAGGCCCCGCTCTCTGGCGCGGGTGGCGAACAGCATCATGGTCTCGCCCATCACCCGGTGCAGGTTGAAGGGGATTTCCTCCAGCACGAGGCGGCCGGCCTCGACCTTGGAAAGGTCCAGGATCTCGTTGATCAGGGAGAGCAGCGCCTCGGCCGAGCCCTGCACCAGCTCGGCATACTCCCGCTGCTCCGGAGCAAGCTGAGTCTGCCGCAGCAGGTCCGAGAAGCCGATGATGGCGTTCATCGGAGTGCGGATCTCGTGGCTCATGTTGGCCAGGAACTCGCTCTTGGCGCGGGTCGCGGCGAGGGCTTCGTCGCGCGCCAGCGCCAGCGCCCGCTCGGAGGCCTCCCGCGCGTCCGCCAGCTTGTTGAACTGGTCGATCAGCAGCGTCCAGTCACGGGCCGGCGCCGGGCCCGGAGGCAGCCGGGTGAGCTGGCCGGCCTTGCGCATGCGCCGGAACTCGCCGCCGAGCCACCGGAACGGCCACACCACCAGGCGCGCGACCAGGAGCGCGGCGAGCCCGAGCAGGCCGAAGCTCAGGGCCAGCACCACCAGCATGAACCGCTGGATCCAGCGTTCCATGCCGGCCAGGAAACTGCGTGAGGTCCGGAGCTCGAGCTCAATCGACCGCCGGCCGAAGTAGTTGGGCACCAGCAGGCGGGTCGACACGCTGTCGCCCCCCGCGATCTCCAGGCGGATGGTGTGGTCGCGCGCATCAATGTCGGCGGGGCGCAGATGGACGTCTTCCTGCAGCGACTGAGCCAGATCTCTCAGCCGGTCCTGGCTCACCCTTCGCGCCGTCACCAGGTACCCGCGGGGCGCCGCGCCCTGGTCGCCGCCGCTGCTCGGCAGGATCACGGCGCCGGTGAGGAAGTAAAGCTGCCCGCCGATCGGCAGGATGCCCGCCGCCGAACGCCGGTCATCGAGCCGGTTGAACAGCGCCTCGGTGGGGAGCAGCGTGTCGAGTCCGCCGAATCCGTCAGCGGCCCAGCGGAACCGGCGCGTCCGGTCGGCCCGCCAGATCCCGATGTATTCGTCGCCGTACTGTGCGGGCAGCCAGTCGACGAAGTTCTCCTGCAGAAACCGGCGGACGCCCGGGCCGTCCGGCCGGACCATGTAGGCGTAGGCCTCGTCCCACCATGCCGTCTCGGTGATCCGGCGCCGGTCGCCTTCAATGCTGCGGGTCAGCGCCTCACGGGCACGACGGACCGAATTCTGCTCCTCCTCTCGACCGAACCGATCCCGTGCCCCTCCGAGCAGCGCGTTCTCGGCCCCGATCACAAGCAACAGACCGGCCGCCGTCACCAGGCCGAGCAGCCAGAACTGCGTCCGAACCGAAGCGCGCCGGATCATGCCGCCGGTCCCCGGGCGAGCGCGGCCTCCAGTTCGGCCTCGTACATTGGTCGCAGCGTCTCGAATTCCTGCGCCAGCTCGGCCACCTGGTCCAGTGCCCCGTCCAGCCGGCCGGCATTGCCCTGCTGCTCGAGCCCGGTGGCGAGCAGTCCCATCCGGCGGGCGCCGAGAATCCAGCAGGTGCTCTTGAGGGCATGGGCGGAGAACCCGGTCCGTTCCGGGTCATCCGCCTCGGCAGCGGTGGCAAGGTCCTCCAGCCGCCGCGGTGTCTCCTGCAGGAACAGCCGGCACAGCTCGGCCACCAGCGTGCCCGAGTTGTCGTACAGCTTGAGTTGATTCAGCGCTTCCTGGTCGAAGGAGACCGCCGACGGCTCCGCGGCCGGATCCCCGGCACCGCTGGCGGCCGAACGGCCCCGCCCCACCCAGCGCTCCAGCATCCGGCCAAGGTCGTCGGCCTTGATCGGCTTGCTCACGTAGTCGTCCATCCCTGCCGCGAGGCACTTCTCCCGATCGCCCCGCATGGCGTTCGCGGTCATCGCGACAATCGGCACCCGCGCCGCCGGCGTATCGGACGCCCGGATCAGCCGGGTTGCCTCGTAGCCGTCCACCTCGGGCATCTGGCAGTCCATGAAGACCAGGTCGTATGGCAGCTTTGCGACCATCTCCAGGGCTTCGCGGCCGTTGGCGGCCAGATCGGCGCGGCATTCGAGCTTCTCCAGCAGCCGGAGCGCCAGGCGCTGGTTGACCGCGTTGTCCTCCACCAGGAGCACCCGGGCTTGCGCCGGCGCAGAGCGAGGCGGGTGCGGCACTGAAGTCCCCGGCTCGGGCCGGGTGGCGGCGCGAGCCTCCGCCAGGAAGTGGCGGGTGATCAGGGCGGGCCTCGGAACGGAATCTCTCCCGTACCAGGCATGCGCCAGCGCGTCGAGCAGATCGGCGTTCCGCAGGGGCTTGAGCAGATAAGCGGCGAAGCCGGCTTCGTGGATACGGCGTCCGTCGCCCGGCTGGCCGGTGGTGGCGAGATACAGCAGGACAGTCCGATGGTGGCGGGCGTCGGCCTTGAGCAGCCGGCCCAGCCCTTCGCCATCCATGTCGGGCAGGCGGGTGGCGATCAGGGTCAGGCCAAAGGGGTCCCCGCTCTCCGCGGCCTGCGCCAGGCTGCGGAGCGCCTCTTCTCCTGACGCCACCGCCGTGGGCCGGAGCCCCGCCGTCTCCAGCTGCTCGGTGTACACGTGACGGCTGGTGCTGTCGGGATCCACCACCATCGCCCGCACACCCTTGAGCGATTCACGCGAGGCAGCCGCGGGGCGCGCCTCGAGATCGGGTGCGAGAGGCAGCTCGACCCAGAAGGTGCTGCCCTCGCCCGGGATGCTCTCCACCCCGACTCGACCGCCCATCAGCTCGGCGAGTTGCCGGCAGATGGCGAGCCCGAGACCGGTTCCGCCGAAGGTCCGGGAGGTGTTGGCATCGGCCTGGGTGAACTTGTCGAAGATGTAGTCCAGCTTGTCCGCCGGGATACCGATGCCGGTGTCCTCGACTGCGAAGCGCACCAGCCCCGTGTCGCCGCCCTCGGCACCTTCCACGTTGACCAGCACGTGTCCGGTGGCGGTGAACTTGACGGCGTTGCCGACGAGATTGGTCAGGATCTGCCGGATCCGGCCCGCGTCGCCGATCACGTAACGCGGTACCTCCGGCGCGACCCGCACAACCAGCTCGAGTCCCTTTTCCGCAGCGCGACCGGCCAGCAGGTCCGCCACCTCCTCCACCGCGACGCGCAGGTCGAACGAGAGCGGCTCGATAGAGAGCTTGCCGGCCTCGATCTTGGAGAAGTCCAGAATGTCGTTGATGATGCCCAGCAGGGCGTCGGCGGATCGCTGGATGGCAGCGGCATACTCGCGCTGTTCCCCATTGAGATCGGTGTCCAGCAGCAGGCCGGCCATGCCGATCACCCCGTTCATCGGGGTGCGGATTTCGTGGCTCATGCTTGCCAGAAAGTCCGACTTGGCCTTGACCGAGGTGAGCGCGGCATCCCGCGTGCCCGCCAGCTCGCGGGCCTGGTGGGCAAGCAGCGCCGCCTGTGCCTCCATCGCCTCCTGCGCCCGGAGCCGCTCGGTCACATCCTGCAGCGTTCCGGACGTGCCGACCGCCTGTCCCCGGATGTCTTCGGTCAGGCAGGCGTGGACCTCGAGCCAGCGGAAGCCCCCATCACTGGTGCGATACCGCAGTTCGTGCCGGCACTCGTTCCGCTCCCGCCGGATCAGCGACTCGAACAGCTCGCGGCCGAATTCGCGATCGTCCGGGTGGAGGTATTCGAGGAAGGCAGTGCCCAGGGAATCCGCGACGGTGAAGCCGGTGATCCGCTCCCAGGCAGGATTGAGAAAGGTCCAGGCACCCGCCTGGTCGGTACGGAAGATGACCTCTCCCACCGCGTTCACCACTGACCGCAAGCTGTCGGCACTCTGGCGCACGGCCCGTTCCGCGCTCAGCCGCACCGGCTCGGCCACCAGGCGCCAGAGGGCCAGTCCGCCGACCAGCGAGAGAATGGCGGCGTCGAGCAGGCCTACCGGCCACGGCCCGGCGCGGGGGAACGTCCGGGGCAGGACCAGCATGATTCCCAGTTCCGCCACGCACATCGTCAGGACTACCAGCAGGAGCCGTTTACGCAAGGGTATTCACCCCCTGGCTCAGGCTCGCGCGCGCCCGATCGAACTCCTCGGCCAGCTCCTGCACCAGAATGAGCCCGGCGGATGGCGTGATGGTTTCCGCTCTGGCTTCGAACTGGCGACAGCGCTCGGCCAGGAGACCCGCTCCGACCGACCCGGCCGTCCCCTTGAGCGCGTGCAGCCGGGCCGCGAGCTCCTCGCGGTCGCCGGTCATCACCGCCTGCCGCACCGATTCGAGCAGCATCCGGCCCTGTTCGGCGAACAACCGGGAGACGTCCGCCACCAGCCCCGGCTGGCCATCGGCCTCGAGGTCGCGCAGGCCGCGGAGCAGCTCGGGGTCGATCGCATCTGCGGCTGGCTGAGCCGCGGCAGCGCCGCCGAGCCAGCGGGTGACCATTGCCTCGAGGGTGTCGCGCCGGATCGGCTTCGAGAGGTAGTCGTCCATTCCCGCGTCGAGGCAGCGCTGCCGGTCTCCCTGCATCGCGTGCGCGGTCATTGCCACGATCGGTACCCGCAAGCCGGTGGTCCGTTCGCGCTGCCGGATGGCGCGGGTAGCGTCGAAGCCATCCATCTCCGGCATCTGGCAGTCCATCAGCACCAGCGAATAGGGAATGGTCGTCATGCGCTCGACCGCTTCGCGTCCGTTCTGGGCGATGTCCACCGCGTAACCCAGACGCCGGAGCATGCTGACGGCGACCTTCTGGTTCACCAGCGTGTCTTCGACCAGGAGAATGGGTCCCTGGCCCGCTCGCGGCTCCCGCCCGGCCGGCCGAGCGCCCCCGCCGGCCAGCGGGGCGCCGGCGAGCGCGGCCAGCAGGTCCCCACGGCGGATCGGCCGGGTGACCACGGGCAGGCTCCCGGCCGGACGCTGTCCCGGATCTACCAGCATGACCACCCGGGCTCCGCAGGGAACCACGCTGACCTGCGCCTCGTCCGCGACGACCAGCTCTCCGGCGGCGGCCGCGCTCAGCGGGCCTTCCCGGACCTCGGCCCGTTCCGCCTGGAGCAGCTCCAGCACCACCCGCCGCTCCAGCGCGCCGGGAATGCACACCAGCACGCGCTGGCCCGAGAGGGCCGGAACCGTGGCGGGCGCATCCGCGGCGATCGGCAGAGAGAGGGTGCACCAGAAGGTGCTCCCCGCCCCCGCGACGCTTTCGACCCCGATGCTGCCGCCCATGATCTCGGTCAGCTCACGGCTGATCGCGAGCCCCAGCCCGGTTCCGCCGTACCGCCGCGTGGTGGAGGCGTCCGCCTGGGTGAATTTCTCGAAGATGTGGTCCAGCAGATCGGTGGGAATGCCGATGCCGGTGTCCTGGACCTCGAGCCGCAGGGATACATCGCGGGATCGGCGCTCGAGCAGGCTCAGGTTCACGTAGATGTGTCCCTGGCTGGTGAACTTGACCGCGTTCCCTACCAGGTTGATCAATACCTGCCGCAACCGGCCGCCGTCGCCCACCAGCCGCGGCGGCAGCGCGGGGTCCACCCGCGCGGCGAAGACCAGCCCCTTCTCCACCGCGCGCGCGCCGAGCAGCGCGCCGACCTCCTCCACCAGGGCGCGCGGATCGAAGGGGCGCGGTTCGAGGACCAGCTTGCCCGCCTCGATCTTCGACAGGTCCAGGATATCGTTGAGCAGGGACAGCAGCGCATTGGCCGAGTGGTGCAGCGTGTGCGCGAAGTCGCGCTGCTCGGCGGTGAGCTCGGTGTCGAGCAGCAGGCCCGCCATGCCGATGACACCGTTCATCGGCGTGCGCAGCTCATGGCTCATGTTGGCCAGAAAGTCGCTCTTGGCGCGGTTGGCCGCCCGGGCCTCCTGGTTGGACATCACCAGCTCGTGGGTCCGCTTCTCCACCAGCCGCTCGAGCCCTTCGCTGTAGGAGGCCAGCTCCCGGTAGAGCTCGCCGCTTTCGAGCGCGCTGGCGACGTTCCCCAGCAGGATCGAAAGCAGCTTCTGGTTGGCATCGGGGGTCTCGGCCAGGGATCCGCCGGTCATGCCGAGGAACATCCCCAGCACCCGTGAGCGGGTGGCCAGGGTATGCAGCATCACGGTGCCGCCGGCGAGGGTCCGCGCCGGCACCTGGACCGGGGCGGTGCGCTGGGCCGCGAAGGCGAACACTCCGGCGGCGATCTGCTCCTCGATCTCCTGCTCCAGCAGCAGCTCCGCGGCCGCGGGGTCGATGTCCACCATTCGGAAGGCAAGCCCGTCCGGATCGAGCAGCAGGAACGCCGACTGGTCAAACTCGAACAGCCGACGCAGCACCGGACGGGCGGCGGCGATGACGGCGGCGGGAGTCACGGCCTGGGGCTGGTCACCCCGGAAGGTGCCCAGCGACGCGACCATGTCGAGCGCGTCGACCAGCCACTGGTCCTGCCGCGGCGCGGTCATGCACGATCAGCCGTGATGACCTGCACGGCGGCCTCGTAGTGGCGTTCGCACTCCTCCAGCAGGTCGCCCAGCACGGCCGGGGGGAGGCCGATCGCATCCCAGGCCGCGGGGACGAAGGGGGGGATGCCGCTCTCGCCGCTCGAGCCGAGGCTCAGGGCATTGGCCAGCAGGTCGGCGACGTGCACCACCGCGGCTTCGACCGGGAACCGCTGCGCCCGCTCCGGGTGATGGTGGTGGGCTACCGCCTCACGCAGGGCGGGCGGCAGCTTCCACAGCTCCAGCAGCGCGTGGCCCACGTGGCTGTGATCGAAGCCGAACAGCTCGTGTTCGACCCGGAACAGCGGCACCCGTTCCTCGCGGCTCCGGGTGACGGCGGTGCGTGACTGGTCCGGCATCTGCATGTACATGATCGGGCGGCCGATGTCGTGCAGCAGGCCGGCCACGAAATAGCGCTCCACGTTGGTCTCGCGCCGCCGGGTGGCGAGCGCCCGCGCCGCCACGCCGCAGGCGACGCTGTGGCGCCAGAACGACTCCATCGTCACCAGTCCATGCGGCATGTTGGCGAACAGCCGGATGACCGAAGTCGCCAGGGCGAGATCCTGCAGCTGCGCCGTCCCCACGATGCTGATGGCGTGGCTCACGGTCTCGATGCGCGAGGGGAAGTTGTACATCGCGCTGTTGACCAGCCGCAGCAGCCGGGCGGTGAGTCCGGGGTCCTCGGCGATCACCCGCCCCACATCCGCGGCGGAGCTGTGCGGATCGCTGACCACCTCCGACAGGCGGAGAAAGACGCCGGGGAGCGACGCTACGCTCACCACGCCCTTCAGCAGATCCGACGCCCTAGCCATGCTGCCGCTCCTGCGCCAGCCGGCGGGCCTCTCGCCCGGTGCAGAGCCGCACCAGCTCGGCGATGAACGGATGGGCCGCGTCCGTCTCGCGGAGCCGGGCCCGCACCAACGCCTCGCCCTCGCTCAGCTGCTCCGGCGTGAGCGGCGGGTCGGCGGGCTCCGGCCCCTCGTGCATGGCCCGGATCCGGACGGTCAGGATGCCCCACAGCTGGAACGCCCGGAGGTGCCGGTCCGTCAGCTCGGTGCCGGCCGGCATCAGCAGCCGCCCCTGCTGGTCGCGGACCTCATCGGCCAGGAGCATGCCCGGCTCGAGGTCGTCGACGCTGACCTGGGGCGTGCCGCGCGGGGGGACGGCGGGGCGACTCATGTCCCGCCCTCCGCGCGCTCCCGGACGACCCCGTCCAGCTGGGGCCGCAGGTGGCGCTCATAACAGTCGGGGCAGATGCCGTGCGAGAAGGTCGCTTCGGTGCGGTGGGAGACGAACTCCTCCACCTGGCACCAGTGCTCCTGCTCGTCCCGGATCTTCTTGCAGTAGGAGCAGATCGGAAGCAGGCCCTCGAGCTGGCGCACCTCCTTCTGCAGACCCAGGATCCGCTCGGCCACCCGGAGCCGCGCGTGCAGCTCCTCGCGATCGAGCGGCTTCGCGAGAAAGTCGTCCGCGCCGGCCTTCATCCCGTCGAGGTAGCGGTCCCGGCCGGTGAGCGCGGTCAGCATGAGCACATAGGTGTAGCGCTCACGCGCCCCGGCCCGGATCCGGCGGGTGAGCTCGATCCCGTCCATCCGGGGCATCATCCAGTCGGTGATCACCGCGTCCACCGGTTCGAGCACAAAGTGCTCCCACGCCGCGGCGCCGTCGACCGCCGTGACCACCGAGTGGCCCAGCTGCTCGAGCACGGCCACCAGGATCCGCCGGGAGACCGGATCGTCCTCCACCGCGAGCACTCTCATGCCGACACCTCGATCCGGTCGAACCGGGCCGACAGCCGCGGCTGGAAGGCCGTCGCGGCGCCGCGCTGAACGCGGACCCACTGGTCCGCGACCGTCGCGGCCGTTTCGGCGCTGCCGAGGAACAGCACCCCATCGGGGCTCATCTCCCGGCGGGCGCGCTCCAGGATCAGATGCCGGGTGGGCTCGTCAAAGTAGATCAGGACATTGCGCAGCAGGACGACGTCCGGCCGCTCCAGGCTGGGCCACGGACCGGTGAGGTTGAGCTGGCGGGCATGAACCAGACGGCGAAGCGCCGGCACGACCCGCCAGTGGGTGCCTTCCCGCCCGAAGTGCTTCGTCAGAAGCCCCGCCGGGAGGCCCCGGCTCACTTCCACCTGGTCGTAGCGTCCTTCCCGCGTGCGCTCCACCATCGGACGCGACAGATCCGTGGCCAGGATGGTCACCTCCCAGTCCGCCAGTTCGGGGAAGTGCTCCGCCAGGAGCATCGCCAGGCTGTAGGCCTCCTGCCCGCTGGCGCATGCCGCGCTCCACAACCTGAGCCGGCGCACCCCGGCCCGGCGCGCAATCAGCTCCGGCAGGATCCCAGTTCGAAGCGCCTCGAACGGATGCCGGTCCCGGAAGAAGCTGGTCTCGCCGGTGGTCATGGCCTCGACCACCGCGCGCTCCAGCTCCGGGTTGGCGAAGCCCTGCAGCCCCCGCACCAGCTCCCCCAGCGAGCCGAAGCCATGACTCTCCCCGACGGGCTGGAGCCGGCTCCGCACCAGGTATTCCCGGTCCGGGTCCAGGGTGATACCGGAGTGCCGGCGCACCAGGCTTCGCACAAACTCGAATTCGGTCGCGGGGAGCATCGCCGGTCAGTGGGATGGAGTGGGAAGCGGCATCGCGCCGGGGAGCCTGGTCAGCCGCCCGGTCTGGGCCACGCGGGTCAGCACCGTGGCGACGTGATCGAGCGGCAGCACCAGGTCCGCGAGCCCGGCACCCACCACGGCGCCCGGCATGCCCCACACGACCGAGGAGGCCTCATCCTGTGCCAGCACCTGGCCGCCGACATGACGGATCTGCTCGGCGCCCCTGAGGCCGTCCTGCCCCATGCCGGTGAGAATCAGGCCGACAGAGCGGTTGCCGAACAGCTCCGCGGCCGAGCGGAACAGTGGATCCACCGCCGGCCGGCAGGAGTTCTCCGGCGGTTCCTGGTTCAACCCCAGCCGGACCAGATCTCCCTCCCGGCGCACGGTCATGTGGTAGTTGCCTGGAGCGATCCACACCACGCCCGGCTCGACCAGGCCGCCCTCCTCGCCTTCACGTACCCTGAGCCGGGACATCGACGAGAGCCGTTCGGCCAGGAACCGGGTGAAGACCGGGGGCATGTGCTGCACCACAACCACCGGCAGCGGAAATTCCGCCGGGAGCAGGGGGATGATCGCAGCCAGCGCGTTGGGGCCACCGGTGGAGACGCCGATGGCGAGCAGATCGGCCCGGACCGGCAGCGGCGAGCGGGGCGGCGGCGCAATGCGGGGCGCGGGCTCCTGGGCGGCGGGGCTCGGGGAGCTGACCGGAGGTTTCCGGCGGCGGCCGCAGAGCGCCTTGATCTTCGGAATCAGCTCGTCGCGGATGCGCTCCTGCGCCAGCGTCAAGCTGCCGACGTTGGCTGGCTTGGTGACATAGTCCGAGGCACCCCGGGCGAGGGCGTCCAGCGTGGCCGCGGCGGCCCGATCGGTGAGCGTGCTGAACATGATCACCGGCAACCGGGGGTGACTCTTGCGCAGCTCCGCCAGGGTCTGCAGGCCATCCAGCTCCGGCATCTCGATGTCGAGCGTGACCAGATCCGGCGTCAGCTGGGCCATCTTGGCGAGTGCCAGGCGGCCATTGGCCGCGGTGCCGACGACCTCGATCTCGGGGTCGGCGGCCAGCACGTCGGTCACGATGCGGCGGACAACGACGGCGTCATCCACCACCAGCACGCGGATCCGGGTCATGGTCAGGCGGCCGCCAGCCCTACGAGCTGGAGCTTCTCCCGCAGTACTTCGCGGGTGAAGGGCTTCATGACGTACTCGTTGGCCCCCGCATCCAGCGCCCGCTGCATCTGGCTCATCTCGGTCTCGGTTGTGACCATCATGATCACCGTGTCCTTCCAGGCGGTGTTCTGCCGCGCCGCGACCAGGAAATCGAAGCCATTCATCTCGGGCATGTTGCAGTCGACCAGGATCAGCTCCACCCGGCCCGCCTCGGCCAGACGGTCAAGCGCCTCCCGGCCGTGGCCCGCCTCGAGCACCTCGAAGCCCAGCTCCCGGACGGTCTTTCCGATGATGCTGCGGATCGCCCGCGAATCGTCGACTACCAGCGCGCGCACTGCGGCCTCCTTCCCCGAATGGTCCAGGCCACGTCCACGACTCCGTCAGCGGGGTAATCGGGATCCGGAAGACCCCGGAACTCACGCCCCAACTATCGGCAGGTGAACCGGTTGGCTTGACCGCGGGGGCAGCTGGAAGAGGGGTCGCGGAGGAGGACAGCCCCCGGCAAAGGCCCGGGAGCCGGTGCTGGAAGGACTGGGGTGACGCTACTCCGGGCGCCTCAGGCCCAGATGATCATGAAACTCCTTTTCCACCTGCTGGGGATTGCTGGCATTGAACAGGATGAGGTTCCGCAGGTGCTCCAGGCTGTCCACCCCGATGATCTCGGTAAACTGGATGGCACACCCGGCCGGCCCGGCGCGCACCACGAACCCCTGGGTGTGCACCGTAACGTCGGTCCCGTCCAGGTGCAGCCGCACATCCACCGGGACGCCATCACGCGGCGAATCGATGGTGCGAAAGAACCCGCCTTTCAGGCTCAGGTTCTCCATGGTGCCATCCCGATGCACCCGCCCATTGGCGGTAATCTCCGCCTTGAGGTGCACCCGCACCCGGCTGAATTCCCTCCGGCCGCCAGACTCCTGATCGGACATCATGCGCCTCGACAGTTCCGAGTTCCAGGTTCCGGGTGGGCCACGCAGCGGTGGCCCTCCCACTTCGAACCTAGCCTACTCCACCTTTTTGACCAGCCGCACCACCAGCTGCGACCCGTGACAATCGAAGGCAACGCTGGTGATCGGCTCGCAGCCCAGCAGTCTGGTGCTGAGGTCGGTGCCCTCGACCACGGTCGGCAAGGACAGGTGGCAGGGCTCGGGCAGCAGGGACTTCACATTGCCCCCGGTCATGTTGGTAAGCTCGCCGATGGCGTCCTGGGTATCGGCCACGGAAGCGGCCTCGGGATTCACTCCGAACATCGTGGCGGCGGCCTGGCGGGCGAAGTCGGCCGAGGTCTCGATGGTCACTGCACCCTCCCAGGCGCCGCTGAACTGCACGCATCCGGCGACGGCCCGCTCGGGAGCGGGCGGCAAGTCCGCCCGGCGAACCAGGCTCATGCCGAGCACCGACTCCCACACGATGTTCGCCACCTGGCTGATCTCCTGCTCCAGGAACTGCATCCGATCCCCCTAGCTGCTCTTGAGCCGGTAACAGCCGGCCCGGTCGAACTGCACCCGCTCGAACATGTCACCCAGGTTGATCGTGGTCTCCGCTCCACCGAGGAACAGATACCCCCACGGCTGCAGCACCTTCCGGGCGTTGGCCAGGATGCTTCGCTTGGTCTCGACATCGAAGTAGATCAGGACGTTTCGCAGGAACACCACGTCCATCGGCGGCAGGACGCCCCAGGGTTCGATCAGGTTGAACTCGCGGAACTCGCAGAGCCGCTGGACCTCGGGCCGCACCGCCCACTCCAGGCCCTTCTTCTCGAAGTACCTCAACAGCAGGTTGGCCGGCAAGCCGCGGTTCACCTCGATCTGGCCGTACCGCCCGGCCCGGGACCGGGCGACCATGTCACTCGACAGATCGGTCGCCAGGATCCGGATGTTCCACCCCGCGAGCTGGGGGAAGTGCTCCAGGATCGTCATCCCGACGGTGTAGGGCTCCTGCCCGCTGGAGCAGGCGGCGCACCAGATGGTCAGCTGGCGCTCGGACTGCCGGCGCCGGATGGCCTCGGGCAACACCAGCGAGCGGAGCGCCTCGAACGGATACAGGTCGCGGAAGAAGCTGGTTTCGTTGGTCGTCATCGCCTCGACGACCTTGCGGTGCAGCCCGTTGAAGGGCTGGGCCCGCATCTGCGCCACCATCGCCTCGATGCACCTGAATCCCTCGGTTCGCGCGAGCGGCGCGAGCCGGGCCTCGAGCAAGTAGCTCTTCTCCGGCTCGAGCACGATCGCCGACCGCTGGCGCACCAGCGTGCTGACGAACTGGAAATCAGCGGGACTCAAGGCCACGGCCCCTCTCTGGGATGCTCACGAACCGGGGCTTTCCACCTGGCTGTCGCCGTCTTCCAGCTGCGCCCGGAGGGAAGCCAGCCGAGCGGTGGTGGCCGAGCTCTGCCGCAGCACCTCGGAGGAGGCTTGAGCCCGGCTGGACAGCTGGCGCAGCCGTTCCACCAGCCCGCGGCCGAACGCACGGGTCTCCGCCACCAGCTCCGACGCCTGGGTTGTGGCCTCATCCTGCACGGCGAGCAGCGCACCATCCAGCGCCAGCCGGTTGGCGCGGCGGGCAATACCCGTGAGCGTCGCCAGCGCGCGGGCGGTTTCCTCCCGCCGGGGATGGCCCTGGGGGACTCCCCGTGCGGCCGCCAGCACCGCCAGGGCCGCCTCCGCCACTTGTGCCGTTTCCGTCCCATTGCGGGCCGCCTCGGCGACCTGCTCGGGTCCGGTTGGCGCCGCGTGCATCTGTCCGTCCGTATCATCCGCCACCGCCAGAAGCAGGCGCGTGAGCAGCAGCAGCTCCTGCGAGGCCGCCTCCAGCGACCGGGCCTCATGGCGCAGTTGCTCCGACGCGGGCGAGGCTGGCTCGACCGGCTGCGCGGCCGCGGGCGGCGCGGCCGGGCGCTCTGCCGGCGCGGAGACCTCTACAGCAGGCGCCGCCATCACCGGCCCGGGCGAACCGGGTGCACGAGTGAAGTGCACGATCTCCCAGGTGATCTGCGGTCCGAGGTAGCGCTGCTCCTCGTCCAGCACGGGGGCCACGAGGACCGAAATCGTCTCCGGTCCGATGCGGACCCGGGTCTTGAACGGCAGCTTCGAAGGGTCGGCGAAGAGCGCCTGACGCTCCGCCTCTTCCGGCAGGAACAGCTGGATGGGCACGCCCTCGAGGGGGTTCACCGGCCGCGCGAGGTGTGGCGCCAGCCGCACCAGCGCATGCTCGCAGGCGGCGTTGCCGAACCAGCGCTCCAGCGTGGCACCGGGGAACATCACCGGGACGGGGAGGTCCTCGGACTGGGCCCGGAGCCGCTCGATCGTGGCGCGCGCACGATAGAGATCGCTTTCATCCCGCCAGGCCATGGCGAAGCCGAGTGGCTCACCGGTCTCACCGCGGAGCGCATGGATGCTGGTCTTCCAGACCACCCGGCCGAAGCCCCACACGGTCTCCTGCGGCAGCCGCGCACCGTCACTCAGGAGGCCCTGCAGTCGGGTCGGAGCGGGATGGAACCGGAGAATGGAGTTTCCTACCAGTTCTCCTGCCCCGAGGCCGAAGGCCCGGCGCAGCTCGGTGTCACAGGCGGCGGCCGCCGCGCCCGCGGCCGCGCTCTGGTGCACCAACACCAGCTCGGGGTTGAGCACGAACAGATTCCACTCGTCCAGTCCCGCCTGCTGCAGCGTCCGTTGGGCCAGGGCGACGATGTCCGGCGCGCCTGGGGGAGCCGGCGGCGCCGTCAATCCGGTCTGCAGGGACGGATCCCGTGTCGAGGTGGTCATCCCGGTTTCCCGTTCCCGCTAGTGTTTGAACCGGCCGACCAGCCGGCGGAGGTCCGAGGCCATGGTGGCCAGCTCGCCGGTTGCCTTCCGGCTGTTGCCGGTGCTCTCGCTGGTGAGCAGCGCGGCCTGGGCCATCGACGCGATGGTGCGGCTGATCTCGTTCGAGCCCCGCGCGGCGTCGGAGATGTTGCGGCTCATCTCGTTGGTGGTCGCGGTCTGCTCCTCCACCGCGCCGGCGATGACCGTCTGGATGTCGTTGATCCGGGTGATGATGCCGCCGATCTCCTTGATCCCCCCCACCGCCCGTCCGGTGTCGCCCTGGATCGCCTCGATCTTCCGGCCGATGTCCTCGGTGGCGCGGGCGGTCTCCTTGGCCAGCTCCTTCACCTCGTTGGCCACCACTGCAAAGCCCCGGCCCGCCTCTCCGGCCCGCGCCGCCTCGATGGTGGCATTGAGCGCCAGCAGGTTGGTCTGCTGCGCGATCGAGGTGATCAGCTTGACCACCTTGCCGATCTCGTGGCTCGACTCGCCCAGCTTGGCCATGAGGGCATTGGTGCGTTCGGCGGTGTGAACCGCCTCGCTCGCGACCTTGGCCGCGTCGGAGGCGTTCTTGGCGATCTCGCGGATGCTGGCGCCCATCTCCTCGGTGCCCGCCGCGACAGTGGTGACGCTCTGGCTCACCTCCGCCGAGGAGGCGGTGGCCACCTGGGCCTGGGTGCTGGTCTCGGCGGCGCCCTCACTCACGCTGCGGTTGACGACGGACAGCTCCTCGCTCGCAGTGGCCAGGGTGTCGGCGTGCCGGGCGATTTCGCCGATGCTCTCCCGGAGGTCGCCGAAGAACCGCGCCAGCTCGGAGCCGAGTTGCCCGATCGCGTCGCTCCCGCTGACCTTCACCTCCCGGGTCAGGTCGCCGGTGGCGGCGGCGTGCACCGCGTCGAGGATGAGGTCCACCTTGGCGCGAAGCTCCGCCGCTTCCCGCTGCTCCCGTTCCCGCGCCTCGGTCACGCTGCGCTCCACGGCAAGCCGCTCGGTCATGACCTCCCAGGTGAGCATCGGCCCGATGTAGCGCTTCTGGTGGTCGAAGGTGGCGGACACGGTGAAATCCACCGTCTCGGCGCCGAAGGTACGGCGGGTCCTCCACGGCAGGTTCGCGGGATCGGCCAGGATGGTGGCCGCCTCCGCGGGCCGCTCGAGGAACACGGTCATCGACTTGCCGTTCAGGTCGCCGGCCTGGACCGGCAGCACCCGTCCCAGGGCTTCCAGCGACCGGCGGCCGGCGGGATTGACGTACTGCATGGTGAGGTCGGGATCGCCGCAGATGATGAACGTGGGGCAGCTCTCGATCATCGAGAGTACCCGGCCGAGCTCGACTTCCACCCGCTGGCGCTTGGTCTGGTCTTCCCACGCCACCGCGAATCCGGCCAGGCCGCCCGCCTCGTCCTTCACCGCGGTCACCACCGCCTTGTAGACGGCCTGGTCGGTCTTGATCTTGTGCTCGAAGGGCAGCTGCGCCGGATCCTCCAGCGCCGCGCGGAATCCGGCGGGGTTCCCGTGCACCACGGCGAGCTCGAAGCCTTCCAAGGGACCGGAGCCGAAGCCGAGTTTCTGCACGGCGGCGACCGCGGCGTCGCTGGCCGCGACGATACGCTGGTGACGGTCCGCCAGGAACGCGATGGCGGTGAGCCGTGCCAGCCCGCCGAGCAGGCGGGAGGTCGAGAGCGGGTCGGTGGTGACGGCGGGGTTCGCCGCCCGGGCCGGGAAGACAGGGGAGTCGGACATCAGCACGCGCTCCTTGCGTTACCTGGTGGTCACCCTCGGGCCGGACGGTCCGGCCCTCAGCGTGATGCGGTCGGCTCCAGGCCGAGGGCCTTGTCGGTATTCAGCACGAGTAACAGGCGATCCGGCAGCTTGTAGACGCCTCGAATCAATTGTCGCGCGGCCGGGGACAGCGTCTCCGGCGGGTCCTCATAGCTCGCGAGGTCGGTTTCCAGCACGTCTCCGATCTCGTCGACCAGAAGGCTCACGGCTCCCTCGTCGGTGCGTACCACCACGTTCATCGGTTCGCGGCCGTCTGCCAGGGCCGGCAGCCCCAGCCGCTCCCGCAGGTCGATCGCGGTGATGATCTGCCCCCGCAGGTTGATCAGGCCGCGGACGGCCCGCGGCGCCAGGGGCACCCGGGTCATGGCCTGGGTCCGGATCACCTCCTGGACCTTGAGCACCTCGATGCCAAGGAACTGGTCGCCGAGCAGGAAGGTGCAGAACTGCCGTTCGGTTTCCATGGCTCAGACCCCCGCGCCCGCGGGCTCCGCGGCGCCGGCGAAGAGGAGGACGTCGGCGCTCTCGATGAGGGCCGGTACGTCCAGCATATCGGTGACCTTCTCCTGGATTACGGCGGTGCCGTAGACCGCGCCCTGCCGCTGGCGGCGGTGCACAGTGAGGCACTCCTCGACGATGTCCACGATGTTCTCCACCACCAGGCCGACGTCCTGACCGGCGTGGGCGTACACCACCACCTGCAGCGTCTCCGGCTCGTGCGTCCCAGCCGGCTCGCCCAGCAGCTGGTTGAGCCGGAGCAGGGGCAGCAGCCGGCCGCGGTACTGCACCACCTGGTGCTGTCCGGCCCGCTCCACCGAGCCCTGCTTGAACTCTTCGAGCCGGGCGACCATCGAGAGCGGGATCGCCATCCGGCGGTCGGCGCCCAGCCGGAACAGCAGCAGCATCTGCCGCTCTTCGGCCGCGTGCGCACGGACGGTGGCGCGCTCCGCCTGGGCGTGCCCCCGGGCCTCCGACACCACCCCCGCGCGCTGCGCCAGCCCCAGCACATCGAGGATGAGCGCCACCCGGCCATCGCCCATGATGGTGGCGCCGGCAAAGGCGTTGATCCCCTTGAGCTGCTTGCCCAGCGGCTTGACCACGATCTCTTCGGTGTCGTTGATCTCGTCGACCACCAGACCAAAGGTGTGCTCGTCCGCCTGCAGCACCACGATGTTCACCGCCCGGTCGGTGCGGCCGCGGGGACCCCAGAAGTCCTCCTGTAACCGGAGCGTGTGGGACAGGCTCACCAGCGGCAGCAGCCGACCGCGCAACCGGCACACCGGCGCGCTGTACACCATCTCGATGCCCTTCCGCGCGTCCTCGCCCTCGAGCCGCACCAGCTCCAGCAACGAGGCCTGCGGGATGGCGAACCGGTCGCCCGAGGTGGTGACCACCAGCGCCGGAATGATCGCGAGGGTGAGCGGGATCTTGATCTTGAGGGTGGTGCCCTGGCCGGCGAGGCTGTGCACGTCCACCGTTCCGCCGATCCTCTCGATATTGGTCTTCACCACGTCCATGCCGACGCCGCGGCCGGAGATGTTGCTGACCTGCTCCGCGGTGGAGAAGCCGGGTGCGAAGATCAGGTTCACCAGCTCCCGGTCCGCCATACGCGCGGCCTGTTCGGCGGTGATCAGCCCTTTCTGGATCGCCTTGGCCTTCACCCGCTCGGCGTTGACACCGGCGCCGTCGTCCGAAATCTCGATATTGACCTGGCCGCCCTCGTGATAGGCCCTGAGCAGCAGCCGGCCCTCCGCCGGCTTGCTCCTCGCCGCCCGCTCGGCCGGGAACTCCATGCCGTGGTCCACCGAGTTGCGCACGATGTGGGTCAGCGGATCCTTGATCGCCTCGATGATGGTCTTGTCGAGCTCGGTTTCCCTGCCCTCCATCTCGATGCGGACCTGTTTCCCGCAGGCCAGCGCCAGGTCGCGCACGATCCGGGGGAACTTGGCCCACACATTCCCGATGGGCTGCATGCGGGTCTTCATGACCCCTTCCTGCAGCTCGGTAGTGATGAGGTTGAGGCGCTGCGATGTCGCCGTGAATCCGGAGTCATCCTGGGTCGCCGTGTACTGCAGGATCTGATTCCGCGCGAGAACCAGCTCGCCCACCAGATTCATCAGCTTGTCGAGCAGAGCCACATCCACCCGGATGTTGCTGTCGCTGGCTGCCGAAGCCCCGACTGGTGCGGCGAGAGGTTCCGCGGCGGGCGGGGCGGAAGCGGCGGGCGGAGCGGACGCGGCCGGCGCCGCGCTAGCCTGGTCCTCCAGGGAAACCACCGCCGTGGATCCGCTCCGCCCCTTCTTCACCTTGCCCGGCCCGCCGGCCTTGCCCGCCTTGCCCGCCCCGCCCGCCCCGCCCGCGCCGCCCGCTTCACCTGCCTCGCCCGTCTGCAGCCTGGTCAGCAGCTCCACCAGCGGGGCAAAGTCCTCCTGTCCATCC
>Ga0326730_1000122_pt1 | contig 23498 bp, 16 predicted proteins | sample MHFSIPfraction_3_FD_207740 | JGI IMG/M metagenome (GOLD analysis project Ga0326730, IMG submission 207740) | Lab enriched peat soil microbial communities from Michigan Hollow, Ithaca, NY, United States - MHF7AN SIP fraction | ecosystem: Environmental > Terrestrial > Soil > Wetlands > Peat...
CGAGGACCGCAAGCGCGCCGAGGCACGGATCACCAGCCTGAATCGGGTGCTGCAGACTCTCTCGGAAATCAATCAGCTGATCATCCGGTCCGAGGACCGGCAGGAGATGCTGGATGGGGCCTGCCGCATCGCGGTGGAGAGCGGGGGGTTTCGGGGAGCCTGGATCGGCCTGATCGAGCCGGGGCGCTGGAGGCGGCTGCGAGTCGCGGCGAGCCACGGCCAGGGGGCCGGTTACCTTCGCACCCTGGAGGATCGGGATGATGCGCTGGAACTGGAGCGTGGCCCATCGGCCTCGGCGGCGCGCGAAAGCCGCACGGTCGTGCTGGACGACATCGCGACCGCTCCCGAGTGCGCGCCATGGAGCGAGGAGATGCTGGGTCTGGGACTCCGATCCTCCGTCGCGGTGCCGATCCGAAACCGCGGTGCCGTGATCGGCTGCTTCAGCCTCTACGCGGATCGCTCCGCAGCCTTCGGCAGCGAGGTGGTCGGCCAGGTGGAAGCACTCGCCAGCAACATCGGCCATGCCGTGGGAGCGCTGGAAGACCGGAAGGCCCGGGAGCAGGCGGAGCAGTTTCTCTCCGCCATCGTGCGTGGCTCTCCGGTCGGGATCTTCCGGACCGATCTCGCGGGCAAGACCACGTTCGTCAACCAGCGGCTGGTCGAGATGCGGGGTCGCTCGGCCCCCGCCGCCACGAGACTGGGCTGGATCGAAGGGATTCACCCCGAGGATGTCCAGCGGGTATCCCGGGCGTGGGAGCGGTCGGTCAGGGGAGAGGAGCAGTTCCGGCACGAGTTCCGCCTGGTACGGACGGATGGTTCGATCCTGTGGGTCATGGGACACGCCGAGGTCGAGCGGGACTCCAGGGGAGACGCCACCGGCTATGTCGGCAGCATCACCGACATCACCGAGCGGCGCAGCGCGGAAGCGGCGCTGCGTGAGCACGAGGCCAACCTCGACGCGCTGGTGGAGAACATCACCGGCCTGATCTGGTCGGTGGATCGCGACTTCCGCCTGCTGACCTGCAACGCGGCGTGGCGGGAGGAAGTCCGCCGCACCCTCGGGATCGAGTACCGTTACGGCGACGATCTCATCGCCAGCCTGCCGGAGGATATCCGCACGGAGTGGAAGGGGTACTACCACCGCGCCCTCGGGGGAGAATCGTTCCTGCGGGAGCAGGAGCAGGGCACGGGCGATGATCGCCGGACCACCGAATTCCGCTTTCATCCGATTCGGGCGGAGAGCGGCGAGGTCCTGGGGGTGACGGTCCTCGGCCAGGATATCACCGAGCGCCGGCGCCACGAGCTGATCCTGCGGGAGAGCGAAGCGCGCTATCGCACCCTGTTCGACGCGAACCCGCACCCGATGTACGTCATCGATCTCGAGACCCACCGGTTCCTGGCGGTCAACGACGCGGCGGTGCATCACTACGGTTACAGCCGCGCCGAGATGCTCCGGATGACGATTCACGACATCCGGCCGAGCGACGACATCCCCGAGACGCTGGAGCGGCTGGAGCAGATGTCTCCCGGATATGAACGCTCCGGCCTGTGGCGCCAGCGCAAGAAGAACGGGGAGATCATGCTGGCCGAGGTGTCCACCCACGGCATCGAGGTCGACGGCCGGCGGGCGATCGCCGTGCTGGCGCAGGACGTCACCGAGCGACAGCACGATGAAATGGAGCGGGCCCGGCTGAGCGCCGCGATCGTCCAGGCGGGGGAGGCCGTGATCATCACCGACCGCTCGGGCAACATCGTGTACGTGAACCCGGCCTTCGAGCACCTCACCGGGTACGGCCACGAGGAAGTCCTGGGGCGGAACCCCAGGCTGCTCAGCAGCGGCCACCAGCCGCCCTCGTTCTACCAGGGCATGTGGAGCCGGCTCGGCAAAGGCGAGATCTGGCGGGGGCGGCTGCGCAACCGGCGGAAGGACGGGCAGCTCTACCTTGCCGATGTGGTCATCTCCCCGGTGCGCGACAGCGCCGGCCGGGTGCAGAACTACGTCGGAGTGCAGCGCGACGTGACCACCGAAGAGCGTCTCTCCGACCAGCTCAGGCAGGCCCAGAAGATGGAGGCGGTGGGTCAGCTCACCGGCGGCATTGCCCACGACTTCAACAACCTGCTTACGGTCATTCTGGGAAACACCGAGCTGGTGGCCGCCGACGTGGCCGACCGGAGTGACTTGAGCGAGGGAATGGCGGAGATCAGCCAGGCGGCCCGGCGGGGCTCGGAGATGATCCGAAAACTGCTCGCTTTCAGCCGGCGGGAGCGCCTGCTGGAGGAGCGGCTGGACCTGGGCCGGGTCGTGGCCGACCTGATCACCACCCTGCGCCGGCTCCTGCCGGAGACGATCACCATCCAGACCAAGATCCCGCCCGGGCTGCCTCCGGTGCTGGCCGACCGCGGGGCGATCGAGCAGATGGTGGTGAACCTGGCCACCAATGCCCGCGACGCGATGGCCAGCGGGGGTACCCTTACGGTCGCATTGAGTCCCGTGAAGGTCAGGGAGCAGGCCTCCGGACAGCGCGGGGGGGACTACGTCCGGATCAGCGTCAGCGACACCGGCATCGGCATGGACAGCTCCACCCTCGACCGCATCTTCGAGCCGTTCTTCACTACCAAGCCGGCCGGACAGGGATCAGGACTCGGAATGGCGATGGTCTATGGTCTGATGAAACAGCACCATGGCTGGGTAGACGTCCGGAGCAAGCCCGCTCAGGGAACGGCGGTCGAGCTCGACTTCCCTACCGTGGGGGAGCCCGCGAGCGTAGCCGACACCGAAGCGGCACGCTCGGACATCCCGATGGGACTGGGCGAGACCATTCTGCTGGTAGAAGACGAGGAGCCGCTCCGCCGAGTAGCGACCCGGGCGCTGGAGCGGCTCGGCTACCGGGTGCTGGCGGCCAGAGACGGCCTCGAGGCGCTCGAGACGTACCAGGCCCACCGGGAGGAGATCAAACTGGTGCTCTCCGACCTGGTCATGCCTCGCATGGGCGGGATCGAGCTGCTGGAGCGCCTGCGGGGGATGGACTGCACCGCCCGGTTCCTGCTTGCCAGCGGCTACCTCGGCGCCGCGCCCCAGCTGGGCGACGGAGGACCCGGCGACGTCCGGCTGCTGGAGAAGCCCTGGACCATCGCCACCCTGGCACGGCGAGTACGCGAGAGCCTGCACGGGCTACCGGCCAGCTGATCAGGGGGACTGGCCCTGGCCGCTCAGCCGGCCGAACCGCCAGCGGAGGGCCGGCGGCGTGACCAGAGTGGTGGCCACCACCATCACGACCACGGCAGAGAAGGTGGCATCCGTCACGATTCGCTCCCCGGCAACGGCCAGAGTCAGACCGATGTTCGCGAAGATGAGCCCGACCTCTCCCCGCGGAATCATGCCGATTCCCACGGTGATCCGGTCCACTCCGCGGGTAACCACGCCCAGCCCGGCAAACTGCTTGCCGACGATCGCGACCACCGTGAGCGCCAGGGCGAGCCCGGCGACCCCCGGCTGAGTGAAGGAGCGGAGATCGGTGCGCATTCCCATCAGCACGAAGAACACGGGGACCAGGAACGACGATATCGGGTGGACCAGCTCCTCCAGGGAGTGCTCCCCCTGCTCGCAGAACTCGCGATAGTGGGTGTCTTCCAGGATCAGCCCGGCGCTGAACGCGCCGACGATCGGCGCCAGGCCGACCACGCTGGCGAGCCAGGAGAGCAGGAAACAGAACGACAGCCCCGCGGCAAGCAGTACCCCGCGCGACCGGAGCCGGGAAGCCAGCCCGAACAGCCGGCGCGACAGCGTCATGCCGAGGGCCAGCGAGCCTACCAGGAAGGCGACGGCCTTGCCCACCATCAGCAGGATGTCGCCGTAGGAGAGGGTTCCCCCCCGGTTCGCGGCGGCGATGATTCCCGCCACCACGGCCAGGATCACGAGGCCGAGCACGTCGTCGATCACCGCCGCGCCCAGGATGATCCGGGCCTCCCCCGTCTGTGACTGCTTGAGGTCCTGCAGCACCCGGGCGGTGATGCCCACGCTCGTGGCGGTCAGGGTGGCGCCGAGAAAGGCGTGGACGTAGGCGCTCTCGTGAGGCAGGAGCCAGGCGCCCACCCACCAGCCCAGCACGAACGGGAAGATCACCCCAACCACCGCGACCAGCAGCGAGGACCAGCCCACCCGGAGCATCTGGGCCACGGTCGATTCGAGCCCGACCTCGAACAGCAGCAGGATGACGCCCAGGCGGGAGAGCATGTCGATCGAGGCGTCGTGCCGAATCGGGTCGAGCGCCGTGAAGCCGAGCAGGGGCAGATTGCCGATCAGGATGCCGAAGACCAGCTCGCCCAGCACGGCGGGCTGGCCCAGCCTGGTGGCCAGATCTCCGCCCAGCTTGGCGGCGATCAGGATGACGGCGAGATACAGCACCACCACGGCAATGGGGTCGGCGTGCTGAGCGGCGCCGGGGGTGGCTTGCAGGAGGAGCATGGACGCTGCGGGGAGTGGAAGGGTGGCTGGCCTGGGGAAGTTACACACACGCGGCGGGAGGGCGGGAGAGGCGGGCGAAGCGGGCGAAGCGGGCGAAGCGGGCGAAGCGGGCGGAGGGTTGCGCCGGTACTGGCCGCTATCAATCTTGCCTCAGGCAGGTTCGTCGCCGCTCCCGCATGACCGGAGGACCGGGTGCCACCGAAGAAGAAGAAGCGTCCGCGTGCCGCCACCGCCAGCGTCAGTGCCGCTCCGGCGGCCACCAGAGCGCCGGTCCTGGGACATGATGAGATCCTGGCGGCCTTGCAGACCGCCTTCCCTACCGGCGTGTTCCTGCTGGCCCGGCTGGCAGATCCCTCACTCCGGCTGAGCGATCCGACCGCTCACGTGTTCATCCCCGACACTCACATCGTACCTGCGGATGAGATCCGGCGCTGGCCAGGCCGGGTGCTGACCCCGAGCCGGGTGGATGTTCTCGTCCGGCTGCTGGACACGCTCGTTGCCCTCCGCAGCCAGGACCCGGCCCTGGTCATCTGGCAACTCGGCGACCTGATCGACCTGTGGCGAACCGGTGATACGCCGGGGCTCGCGCTCAAGGAACGGCTCAGGCGCCTGCGGGGCGACTGGCGTACCGTGCTGGACCGGTTCGAACCGTCCGCGTCGTTCCCCATCCGCCGGATCTTCGGGAATCATGACGAGGCCCTGCGGGTCCTCGCCGGAGTCGACGAGCGCGAATTCGTGCCCCAGGATCCGGGCGACGCCGCCTCGAACGACATGCTGGTTATCCACGGACACCAGTACGATCCGATCGAGGACCTGCCCGGCGGACTCAAGGAGCTGTTCATGCGGGGACTCACCGAGCGGATCACGCCGTATGCCCGCGATCTGATGTCGGCTACCAACCCGCACTGGACCCCGCAAGCGGACTTCACCTTCGAGCCGCCTTCGGTGCCGCGGGCGACCGATACCTCCGCCTTCGTTTCTCCCGGGCTGACCCCGGCGGACCCGGTTCCGCTCGGAAGGGTGGAGTGGAACGTGGACAACATCAGGCTGGTCTATCACCCGGACGCCAATCCGTTGAACCTCGCTACCGGCGGCGGCGCCATGTGGCAGGACGACCACTATCCGGCCCTGTGGGAGCGGGGCAAGCAGCGGGCACGGGAGGCGTCCTCGGCAGGATACGCGGTTTCGCTGGTGGTCGTGGGCCACACCCATAACCCGCGCATCCTCCGTGGGCATCAGCCGGACGGGTCGCCCATCGTGCTCATGGACTGCGGCGGCTGGGTCGGCCCGCGCTTCCTCTCCCCGGCGCTCGACCGGATGATCCACAACTGCACCATCGGGGTCCGGGCCGGCGGGGACCTCCGGATCTACCAGCTCACCGCCGACCAGTACGACTGGCCGCGATAGACGCTGCCCCTCTTGCCAGCCGGAAGCTCGGACGCCATTGTAGTAGCCGGCGGTGATCCACGCCCAACCTCTTCGATCCTCCCCCAGCGAGGGTCCCTGTGAGGCAAAGGGGGGCAGACCCCCGGATCCGGACCGCATTGACCTTTGCGCGGCCATGGGCGTCGCCGCTGGGGGGTGTCTGCCTGTGGCCTGAGCAAAGGACACTGCGATGACCACCAATCGGGATTTCAAGCGCCTGGTCCGCGGGCGCATGCGGAAGACGGGCGAGTCCTACACTGCCGCCCGCGTTCACCTCCTCGATCAACCCAAGACCTCAGCGGCTCCGGCACCGGCCCCTGCGCCAGCACCGGCTCCCGTCGACTACGCCAAGCTCGCCCGGATGAGCGACGCCGCCGTCAAGGCCAAGACCGGCTGCACCTGGGAGCGGTGGGTCTGGGCGCTCGACCGGGCGAAGGCCTACGAATGGTCACATGCGGAGATCGCCGAATACGTTCACGACAAATACAAGGTGGGCGACTGGTGGGGTCAGATGGTCACGGTAGGATACGAGCGCATCAAGGGGCTCCGCGCAGTTGGCCAGGGGCGGGATGGACGCTACGAGGCGAGCAAGAGCAAGACTGTTTCACTTCCATTGAGCAGGTTGTACCGGGCCTTCAGCCACAAGCCGACCCGGGCGCGGTGGCTGCCCGGGGTGGAACTCGCGGTGCAGAGCGCCACCCTCGACAAGTATATGCGAATCAAATGGCCGGACGGCACGTCGGTGCAGGTAGGGTTCGCCAGCAAGGGCCGGGGGAAGTCGCAGGTCGCGGTGCAGCACGGTAAGCTGCCCGATAAGGCCTCGGCAACGCGGATGAAAGAGTTCTGGGCCGAACGACTGGCCACGCTGGCTGAGCTGACTCCGGCATGAAGTTCCGAGTTCTGAGTGTAGGGCCGCACAGCTGTGCGGCCCTACGCGGATCTTGGAACTATCGCAGCGCTTGCACGACCGGCATCCTGGCCGCCCGCCACGCCGGGAAGAAGCCACCCAGCGTTCCCATCACCGCGGCGAAGACCATCCCCGCGAGCAACAGACCCGGGGTGATCCGGAAGCTGAAGGCGATCTCGCTGAAGCTGGCCCAGTTGGTGGTGCCGGTGACGATCCCGTTCACCGGCAGGGCCAGCAGAATGCCGATCACCCCGCCGATCAGCGCGATCAGGGCCGACTCGATCAGGAAGCTCAGCAGCACGCTGCGGGGGTGGAACCCCAGGGTGAGCAGGACGGCGATTTCGGGGGCCCGCGACGCCACCGACGCGTACATCGTGTTCACCGCGCCGAATACCGCCCCGATACCCATGATGCTGGTGATGACGGTGGCCAGGATCTCGAGGATCCGGCCGAGGATCTGCGACTGCTCCGCATAGAAGCTGGACTCACGGTGCACATCCACGGTCAGCCGCGGGTCTGCCTCGAGGGCCCGCTTGGCCTCCTCGAACGCGGCCGGGTCCGCGAGCCGGATGCTCACCGCCTGGAAGACTTCGCCCCGGAATACCGGCATCAGCTGCTCGTTCTCGCCCCAGATCTCCGATTCGAACGCCGAGCCGCCGGCGGTGAACTGGCAGACCACGGTCCAGTTCCGCCCGCCGAAACGCAGCGTCTCCCCTACCCCGGTGTTGGGGAAGCGCTGGGCCATCTTCCTGCCGACGCACACCTCGGTCCGGCCGGACCGGGGCCGCTCTCCCGCGACCACCTGGATGTTGTTCCGGACGGTCCAGGCCGCCTCTCCCACCCCGCGGACCACCACGTTGGCCACGGCGGTGGTGTCTTCCCCGCGCCGGCTCAGGGGGATCAGCACATAGACCTCGGCGCTGGCCAGGGGACGGCCATCGGGACCCGCCGCCACGTGGGGTGACGAGGCGAGAATGCTGGCGGTGGCGCGGTCGATTCCGCTGGCGAGCTCGGAGTCGGCTCCCCGGCGGAGGATGAGGGCGTTCCGGTCGGAGCCGGTGCGCGCGAGCGCGGCGCGGAACCCGTTGGCCAGTGCCAGCATGCCGATGAATACGGCCACGACCAGCCCGATGCCGAGAGCGGTGAAGCTGGTGGACACCGGCCGCTGCATCACACTGCGCAGGTTGTAGATCACCGGGATCTTCATTCGACCCGCCTCAGCGCCTGGACCACGGGAAGCCGGGCCGCCTGTACGGCGGGCACCAGACCGCTGGCCAGCATGAGGACCAGAGCAACGCCGGCCCCCAGGAGCAGCGTATCCAGGGTCACGTCGAACCCGGGCAGGAAGCCTCCGGCGTTGAAGTTGGTGGCCCTGTACAGCAGTTTGGCACCGCCCAGCCCCACCAGGGCGCCGGTGAGTGCGATCAACCCCGCCTCGAGCATCACCAGGCCGAACAGGGTCCGGTCGGAATACCCGATGGTCTTGAGCACCGCCACCTCCCGGGTCCGCTCCCTGGCGCTCATCATCATGGCGTTGGCCGTCACCAGCAGGATCGCGAACACCACTGCCATACCAATCGTCCCCATCAGCAGGCTGACGTTCCCCCACATGGTGGCGAAGCTGGCGTTGAACGCCTGCTCGGTGCCGGTCTTGGTGGCGGCGTTGGAATTGCGGAACTGATCGTCGATCGCCTTGGCGATCTGGCCGGCCTGGTTCGCGTCGTCGATCCTGACCACGTACCACCCCGCCACTCCGGGGCGGCCCAGCCGTTCCTCGAAGTAGTCGTGCCGGAACAGGAGCATGTCGTCGTTGATCGACTTGTCGGTCGGGGTGTAGATGCCCCGGACCGTGAAGGTCCAGTCCCCGGGAAAGATCGTGCCCTGAATGGTCACGTCCTGGCCCAGCCGCCAGCCGAAGACATCCACCAGGCGCCGGCCGATGATCGCCGCGGACCGCTCCCGGAAGAAGGCCTGCTTCTGGTCCTCCGGCAGGGAGATCTCGGGGTACATGTCGAGGTAGGACTCTGGGTCCACCGCGAACTGGGCGAAGAACCGCTTGTTGTCGCCGTATTTGCCGCCGAACCAGTTGGCCCAGCTCACCGCGCCGACCCCCGGGACGGTGCGCAGCTTGTTGGCGTAGGAGAGCGGCAGCGGGAAGACGATGCCGGTGGCGTTGGTGCTCACCAGCCGCCGGGCGCTGCCGAACTGGGCCGCCGCGCGCAGGGTGGTCACCACCGTCCGCAACGAGGCGAACAGGAACAGCGCCAGGGCCACGCTCGCGGTGGTCAGGAACGTCCGTCGCTTGTGCCGGCCGAGGTTGGCGACGACCAGATGCAGGAATTTCACCGGGCCGCCCCCTCCCGCTCGATCAGGGTCCCCTTCTCCAGGTGCAGCACCGTGCGGGCCGAGTCCGCCGCGCGGGCATCGTGGGTCACGATGATGATGGTCTTGCCGAACTCCTCGTTGAGCCGGCGGAGCAGCGCCAGCACGTCCTGCGAGCTCTTCGCATCGAGCTGACCGGTCGGCTCATCCAGCAGCACCAGGGTGGGATCGGCGACAATGGCCCTGGCGATGGCCACCCGCTGTTCCTGCCCGCCCGAGAGCTGGCGGGGGTAATGAAACAGCCGGTCGTCGAGCCCGACCACGCCGAGGGCGATACGGATCCTCGCATCCCGCTCCTTGCGGGAGAGCCGGGTCAGGAGCAGCGGCAGCTCGACGTTCTGGTAGGCCGTGAGCACCGGCAGGAGGTTGAGCTGCTGGAACACGAACCCGATGTGGCTGGCTCGCCAGGAGGCCAGCTGGCCCGGACTCATGCTGCTCACCTCCGCCCCCGCCACCCGGACGGTCCCTCGGGTTGGCCGGTCGAGCCCCGCGATGAGGTTGAGCAGCGTCGACTTGCCCGAGCCGGAGGGTCCCATGAGAGCGGTGTAGGACTCTTCGTCGATGTCGAGGCTGAGACCGGCGAACACTTCGATCCGTTCGGAGTCGCGCTGAAAGGACTTGTCGACGTCGCGGATTTCGACCAGCGCCATGTCACGACTCCTGGGCTACGGTGTTTTTCTCAACGCAGAGGCGCAGAGAACGCAGAGGGCCGCGGAGGGCCTCACCTCGTAACTGCTGTCGCTGCCCTACCTCGAACCCGTTTCCAAAGGTGTTGTAGGTGACCCCGTCACTCCAGAGAGGACCTTGATCGGACCTGGGCTGTGAGGCTCCGGTGACGAGCGAGTGGGCCGGCCGTGCACTGGCATTCCCTTTGCGGCCCTCTGCGTCCTCCGCGTCTCTGCGTTGTCAGTTAGCGGGCTGTGTCGTCACCCGAAGACCATCCCGCGGTTCCTCGACTCCACCCACGAGGAGCCGCTCTCCGCCCGCCAACCCGGAGCGGATCTCCCGGAATCCGCCACTCACCGGCCCCGCCTGCACCTCGCGGGCCGAGAGGCTGCCGTCGCGCACCAGCCACACCACGGAATGCCCCCCCTGTTCCCGCACCGCCGCCGCGGGCACGCGGATCCGGGGTGTGACCTTGGCGGCGGGGGCCGCGGTGGCGCTGTCCGGCTCGAGAAAATCCACCCTGGCCGCCATCTCGGGCAGGATGCGCGGGTCCCGGTCGAGGATGCTGACCTTGACCTGAACCGTGGCCCGCTGCCGATCGGCGGTCGGCACAACCTGCCGCACCTGCCCCCGGAAGGAGGTGTCGGGATAGGCATCCAGCGTGATCCTCGCCCCCTGGGCGTGGCCCACGCGGGCGATGTACGCCTCATTGACGTCGACTTCGACTTCGAGGGTGGACAGGTCCGCCATCGTGACCACCGCTCCCCGGGTCAGACCGCCGCCGACGGATGGAGCCACGACCTCTCCCACCTCGGCCTCCTTGCGGAGCACAGTGCCGGTGAACGGGGCCCGGATCACGGTGTACTCAAGTGTCGCCTGGGCGATACGTAGCTCCGCCTCCGCCGCGTTCACCCGCGAGGCCGCCGACCGGCTGTGCGCCTGAGCCTGGTCCGCGGCGCTCTGGGCCGCCTCCACTTCCTGCTCCGAGATCAGGTCCGGGCTCTGGCTCCGGATGTCGGCGACCCGCCGCGCTTCGCGCGCCAGCTGGTCTCGCCGGGCCGAAGCCTCGACCACGTCTGACTGGGCGGTGGCGAGATTGGCTTCGGCCTGTCCCACCTGGGCGGCATAGTCCGAGTTCTCCAGTCGGGCAATCGGCTCTCCCTTGCGGACGAAGGAGCCTTCGCTCACCCGGAGCTCCGCCAGCCGTCCCACCAGCTTGGCGGACACCGCGGCCCGGGTGCGGGCCACCACGTAGCCGTTCGCCGTCACGCTGGCCGCCGCGGACCCGCCCGGTCCGCCCGAGTTGAGCGAGACGGTGAACACCTGCACCGGGGTGACCCGATTGCGGCGAAGGAAAAGGGCCCCCGCGGCAATCAGGGCCAGCGCCACCAGCGCCAGAACCAAGTTCCGCCCGAAGGCCCGACGCACAAGCGGAGGCGTGGCATCGCGATTGATGCGCAGCCTGGCCAGATCCGGCTCGGGCCGGGGAGAAGATGCGGGGGTGGTCATTGGACTGGGGAATCTAGAGGAAGCGCAGGTTGTCGCCAGTTGGCGGGAGACCGCGGAGGAGATCATGGCGCCGACCGAGTTCCGAGCCCCTCTAGCGGGACGGGCGTCCGACCGGTATCAGTCTCCAACCCCCCCGTACTCCCCTTGCCGCTACAGGAGCCGCTCCATGTCCGTGGGTGCAAGCTTTCTCGAGCAGGTCAACCAGGCGTTTGACCGCGCAGCCCGGCTGACTCGATACGACCCCACCCTGCTCTCCAACATCAAGGCCTGCAAGACCATTCTCTACACCAGCTTCCCGATCAAGCGGGATGACGGCAGCATCGAGGTGATGCACGCCTGGCGGGCGGAGCACAGCCATCACAAGCTGCCCTGCAAGGGTGGCATCCGGTACGCCCCCGAGGTGGACGAGGCCGAGGTGCAGGCGCTCGCCGCGCTGATGACGTACAAGTGCGCCCTGGTCGATGTCCCGTTCGGGGGAGCCAAGGGCGGGATCCGCCTCAATCCCAAGAAGTACACGCCCGCCGAGCTCGAGCGGATCACCCGCCGGTTCGCCTTCGAGCTGGTGCGCAAGAACTTCATCGGCCCGGGGCTGGACGTCCCCGCGCCCGATGTCGGGACCGGTCCGCGCGAGATGGCCTGGATCGCCGACACCTACTCCCAGCTGCGCTCGGGCGAGCTGGACGCGCTCGGCTGTGTCACCGCCAAGCCGGTGAGCCAGGGCGGCATCCGGGGGCGGGTGGAAGCCACCGGCCGCGGAGTGTTCTACGGCATGCGGGAAGTGCTGAGCGTGGCCGAAGACATGAAGGCCCTCGGTCTCTCCCCCGGTCTGGCGGGCAAGCGGGTGGTGGTACAGGGCCTGGGCAATGTCGGCTATCACGCGGCGAAGTTCTTCCAGGAAGGCGGAGCCGTGATCGTGGGACTGGCCGAGTCGGAGGGCGCGATCGCCAACCCCAAGGGATTGGACGTCGAACAGATCATGACCTATCGCAAGGCGCGCGGCAGCATGCTGGACGCGCCCGGGGCCACCAATCTCCGGCGGCGCGAGGACGCACTGGAGCTGGAGTGCGACATCCTGATCCCGGCCGCGCTGGAGCGGCAGATTACCGAGGAAAACGCCCCCCGGATCAAGGCGAAGATCGTGGTGGAAGCGGCCAATGGCCCCACCACCCAGCAGGCGGACGCAATCCTCGCCGAGCGGGGCGTCATGGTCATTCCCGACACGTTCATCAACGCGGGCGGCGTGACGGTTTCCTACTTCGAGTGGGTGAAGAACCTCGGCCACGTCCGTTTTGGGCGCATGCAGAAGCGGTTCGAGCAGGGGGCGTATTCCAGGCTGCTGGAAGCGGTGGAGGGGGGCACGGGACGGCGGTTCTCAGCGGAGGAGATCGACCGACTGACCCATGGCGCCAGCGAGGAGGACCTGGTCAACTCCGGTCTGGAGGAAACCATGGTCGCCGCCTATCACCCGATCCGTGAGGCCTGGCGCAAGCACGGGGGCGAAGTCGACCTGCGCTCGGCGGCGATGGTGGTGGCCATCGACAAGGTGGCGACCAGCTACGAGCAGCTGGGGATCTTCCCCTGACCCGGCCGGGTCCCGGCCCTGCAGGCGGCCCGCTCACGCTCAAGGGAGGAGCGGGCCTTTCTGCAGGGCAGAGTCTCGCGTTGCGCTGACGGCCTCCATCACGGCCTCGCGCCCTACGGCGCGCGACGCGGTATCGGCATGATCCGCCACCTCCGGTGCGGACGGAGTCCCCGGATCACTCGCCGAGCTCCGGGTCCAATCCAGGGGAAGACACGAGAGAATCATCGCCGCGCGCTGGGAGCCGGGCGGATGGGCCGCGCCGAACCGGACCGTCCCCAGGCGACTGAAGAACCTGATCGCCTCCATCACCGCCGCACGGTTCTCCTGGCCGAGCCGGCCGGCCGCCACACAGTCCGCGGCCAGCTCCCGCGCCTGCAACACCGAATCGAGCGCGGTGCGCCCGGCGAGCAGCGCGTTGGCCCGGGTATGCCGCAGCTCGATGTGTCCGTACTCGTGGGCCATGAGGAAGGCGGACAGCAGCGGGCCGAGCCGCCGCATGACGGTCGGGTTGTAGTAGATCACCGAGCCTTCCTCGCGATAGTCCGCCACCGCGACGTCGGGGAGCGTGTCGACCGGCACCTCCCGCACCGGTAGTGGTGCCACCGGCTCGGAGGTCGTTTCAACGGACGGTACCCGAGGGGCGGGTCGGTGGGTGACGTGAATCACCGGTGCCGGTGGAACGACGGCCACTGCTGGCGGGCGCGGGTCCCGCGGCCGCCCGGACAGCAGAACCTCCCCTGAGAGCAGCACCACCAGCGCCCCAGTCATACCCGAAATGCGCATGGCCTCCGTCTCCTGAGCAAAAAAAAAGGCGGGATGACGGCTCGTTGAGCCTCATCTCGCCTTCGACTGGAGGGACTCACCTTCCCCTCCCGACAAGGGGGGTCACCGTGTTTCCTTCCGGCGACCCTTAATCCGCGACAATACGATAGGCGGTTGATCCTTGACCGTGGAGTGACCTCGGTCACCCCCCGGACCGGCAATCATCTCCGCCCGACACCCGACACGGTATGGCCTGGTGCGAGCTGGTTGTACCGATTCGCGCCGGGTCGAGTTTCCGCACCCAGCGGCAAGACGGTCACCCTCCGTGGCCCCGCCCCCGCCAAGCTATACTATCCCGGGCCCCGCTCACGGAAGCCGCCGATGCCCCGACCGCACCGCTCCGCCACCTACGGGCGGCCCGCCAGCCGGGGCGCCGCCCGTTGTCGATTCCAGCTGCTCCCGAACGACTATCTGGCGTCCACCGTCTATTGACCCCGTCCGGAGGAAGCCATGAAGTACCTCTGCCTCATCTATGGCGTGGAGAGCGTCGTCGGCGCCATGTCACCCACCGAACTCCAGTCCCTGATGAGCGAGTTCAATTCGTTCACCGAAGACATCAAGCAAAGCGGCCACTACATCCTCGGACAGCGGTTGCAGCCCGTCCACACCGCCACCACCGTGCGGGTCCGCAACGGCAAGATGTCCACCACCGACGGCCCGTTCGCCGAGACCAAGGAACAGCTGGGCGGGTTCTTCATGATCGAAGCGCGTGACCTCAATGATGCGATCCAGATCGCGTCCCGCGTCCCCTCGGCCCGGTATGGCAGCATCGAGGTGCGACCGATCTGGGACATGAGCCGCTAGGCGCCGGGGATCAGGGTGCCAGACGAGGCGGCAGACCCGATGCGGGAGCAGGTAGATGCGATCTACCGCACGGAATCGCGCCGGGTTCTGGCCACCCTGATCCGCCTGCTGGGAGACTTTGACCTGGCGGAAGAGGCGCTGCACGACGCCTTTGCCGCCGCGCTCGAACGATGGCCGAAGGACGGCGTGCCGGGAAACCCACGGGCCTGGCTGGTCTCGACCGGGCGGTTCAAGGCCATCGACGGCCTGCGCCGGCGGGCCCGGTTCGACGCCTCGCTCGCCGAGCTCGCCGCGAGAATGCAGAACGGAGGATCCACCCTGCCTGCCGCTGACGACGAGAGCGTGGAGGACGACCGGCTGCGCCTGATCTTCACCTGCTGCCATCCGGCGCTTCAACCGGATGCCCAGGTGGCCCTGACCCTCCGGGAAGTGTGCGGCCTCACCACCGAGGAAATCGCCCACGCCTTTCTGATCGGACCACCCACCCTCGCCCAGCGCATCGTGCGCGCCAAGGCCAAGATCCGTGACGCCGGCATCCCTTATCAGATCCCCGCCCGGGAAAACCTGCCGGACCGGCTCGACACCGTGCTGCACGTGATCTACCTGGTGTTCAACGAGGGCTACTCCGCCACCTCCGGCGGATCGCTCACCCGGCACGACCTCTCCGCGGAGGCGATCCGGCTCGGCCGGCTCCTGCTGGCGCTGCTGCCGGAGGCGGAAGTCATGGGTCTCCTGGGGTTGATGCTGCTGTCGGAGTCACGCCGCGCGGCCCGGACATCGCCTGAAGGGGAGCTGGTGCTGCTGGAGGAGCAGGATCGGTCGCGCTGGAACCGGGAGGAGATCGCCGAGGGTTCGGCGCTGGTAGAGCAGGCGCTGGCGTCGCGCCGCTTCGGTCCCTACGCGCTGCAGGGGGCGATCGCGGCGGTGCACGCGGAGGCGCCGACGTCGGCCACCACCGACTGGGCGCAGATCGTGGGCCTCTACGACGTCCTCGCCCGGGCCGACCCGTCGCCGGTAGTCCAGCTCAATCGCGCCGTCGCGGTGGGAATTCGGGACGGTCCCGAGGCAGGCCTCGCGCTGATCGACCCGATTCTCGAAGCGGGAGAGCTGGAGAACTACCACCTGGCCTGGTCGGCCCGAGCCGACCTGTGCCGGCGACTGGGGAGGACAACGGAAGCCCGCGAGGCCTATCAGCGCGCACTGACACTCACCCGGCAGGAACCGGAACGGCGGTTTCTCGCCCGGAGGATTGCGAGCCTGGACTGAGGGTTCCGCGTTCCGAGTTCCGCGTTCCGCGTTTCTCCCTTCTGACTCGGCAGCGAACCCGCAGCTGTTGGGCTCCGTTCAACTGTCGTGCCGAGAATCCAACCAGGTAGCGCAATCAGGCCGGACTACAGCACGTGCAACGTGGAACGCGGAACGTGGAACGCGGAACTCACAGTCCCCCGAGCGTCTCCCCCGTCGCATTACTGACAACCGCTTCCAGATCCTCCGGGTCGATCTTCCGGCATTCCTTCCGGAGATCGGCGATCTCGGCCGCCAGGAACCGGCCCATGAGAGAATCCATGGTGATCTCGAACGCGGGGAGGTCCTTCTTGGCGATGGCGTTGGAATACAGCGCCAGGACCGCGCGCTCGTCAAAGCGGTAGAACGAGTACGTGGGGTACCGGCGGAAGAGCCGGACCTGCACCGGCTTGCGAAAATCTCGCGCCACCCGCGCGATGTAGCGGTAGGCGTCCGTCACCATCCAGGGGATCTGGGCCCCGTCCTCGAAGTGCTTGGCCAGCGAGAACATCAGCTCGTGATCTTCGAGATCCGGGAGAAAGGCCTCCAGGCTGGAGCCGTCGCGCTGGAGGAATGCCTTGATCGCGGCATCGTGGTTCTCCCGCCAGCGCCGCGAATGAATGAAGTACAGGGTCAGCTGGGCGGTGCTGGCGATCAGCTCTTCGAATCGCTGGTAGAATCCGGCGAACGGCCCCACTCGGGTGATGCCGGACAGAGGATCAGGCGCGGCGGTCATCGGTTTCCCGGGTTGGTGAGAATCCGGCGCACTCAGTTCCGGGTTCCGAGTTCCGAGTCTCATGTCAGAGGGGTTGAGCCTGCTGCGGAACTCGTGTGGCCGAAACCGGCACTCGGAAATCTGAACTCGGCACTCGGAACTCGGAACTCTGAACCTACCTGCTTGCCAGGCTCGCCTGTTGCTGCAGAACCCGCAGGGCCAGATCGATCATCGCCCGGTGGGTCCTGAACCCCAGGACTGCCAGCCGCAGGGTGAACTTCCCATCCAGCATGGTAGATGAGAGGAACACCCGTCCGTCCCGCCGCACTCCGTCCACGATGGCCTGGTTGATCTGGTTGACCCGCTCGAGGCTCGCGCCGGCCGGTGCCCAGCGGAACGTCACGATCGAGAGGTCGGGCTCGGGCCCGACCTCGAACCCGAGCGTCTGCACCTCCCGGTAGAAGTACCGCGCCAGCAGCAGCTTCTCCTCCAGCGCCGCGCGGAACGGCTCCGTCCCGAGCAGGATGAGCGGCAGCCACATCCTGAGCGCCCGGAAGTGCTTCGACAGTTCGGGAGAGACATCGGCAGGCGAGATCTCGCCCGGCTGCTGCAACGCGTCCTGCATGTAGTGCCCCGAATAACTGTGGGTCGCCGCGAGCAGTCCGCCCTCCCGCAGCAGCACCACTCCGGATCCGTAGGGAAGAAACATGCCTTTGTGGGGATCGAGCACGGCCGAGTCGGACTGCTCGATGCCGGCGAGCAGCCGTCGGCCGTCGCCGGTCAGCAGAAAGAAGCCGCCGTATGCGGCGTCCACATGGAACCAGCAGCGTTCTCGCCGGGCGATGGCCGCGATGGCTGCGAGAGGATCCACCGCGCCCGTGTCGGTGGTGCCCGCCGCCGCGATGATCAGCCAGGGACGGAGTGCCAGGCGGCGGTCGGCGGCCAGAGCCTGGTCCAGGGCGTCGGGCCGCATGCGGAACCGCTCGTCGGTCGCGATGTAGCGCACCGGTGTTTCCGCCAGACCCGCGATCCGTAGCGCCTTCCCGATGCAGTGATGCGCCTGGGTGGTCAGGTACACCACCGCCGAGGCGAAGTCGGCGCCCTTCAGGCCATGGGCGTCCCGGGCCGCGGCGATGGCGGCGAGAGTGGCGAGACTGCCACCCGAGGCGATGTGGCCACCGGCCGTCGCCGGGTAGCCGGCCAGATCGGCCACCCAACGCACCAGCATGTTCTCCATCCGGACTGGTCCCGGGCCGGCGAAGAAGACGCCCGCATACTTGTTGGTCACGGCGGCGAGATAGTCGCCCAGCGCCGCGTGGTAGATGCCACCGCCCGGGATATAGGCCAGGTAGCCGCCCGAGGCGGGATTCCCCCCGGGTCGCACCACGTCATGCTCCAGCAGCGCGATCGCCGCGTCGAGGGGAATCCCCCGCGGCCCGATCGGGGAACGGAGCAGCCCGCTGCCCCGGTCTTCGGTCTCCTCAAAGGCCCTGAGGGTCCTGATCCTGCGGAGGAATCGCTCGGACGAAGCCACCACCGCGTCGCGCAGCCGCCTGCGGCGGCTGGCACCCGGCTCGAGTGGGCGGGTGGCACGCTCCAGTTGGTGGATCCGGTCCAGCAGTTCGTCCCGTCCCATGTCGGCTCTTTCCCGTTTCCGGTGGCAGGGCACTGACACCTCCCCGATGGACGGCGGGGGTTCCGAACCGCCGCCGGGAGGATCCTCGCGGCTCATCAGCAGGGCCGAAGGCCGGCTCGCCGCGAAGGGGAATAGTGTAGCGGCCCCCGAAGCTCAAGGGAAACTGCCCACCGCGGGCCCGGACGCGCGAGCGGCCCCCGACCGGCTCGGTCGGGGGCCGCGTGGACGCGCCACCGCAGGCGCGCGCGATGTTCTGTCTATTCGGAAAGTGGATGCGGCGCGAGCATACCGACGGCCACCGAAGGACCCGGAACCCGGTCGATAATCGCGGTAACGGTCTGCTTGAGGTCCCGGGTGAGCCTTCGCCCGCCGGCGGGGAGGTCGGCCGGGCCGTGCCCCTGCCAGAGCAGGGCGCCGGTGGAGGGATCGATCATGTCGATCACCACCGCCCCGTTGGCGTATTCCGCCGGCGATAGATTGACCGAGCCCGCCAGCTGGCCGCGGGCCCACGGCGGGCGCCAGAGGTAGCCGTATGCCCAATCGGTGACATCGGTGACCGGGGGCACGGTGAGGTAATACATGATCAGCACCCCGGGATCACCCTTGCCCTCGCCCTCGACGTAGCCGAGCCGGGTCAGGCTGGCAGCGATGTCCTCCCGGAGCGCCCGGCTGGTCGCGGAGTTCACGGCGGAAGGATGGTTGGCTCCGATCAGCGGGCCGCCCAAATACCCCGGCGCCGACAGCAGGTGAAAGGTGAGGCGGTTGGTGAGGCCCACCTCCGGGGCGGGACTCGTTTGCACCTTCGGTGCGGGGCCGCAGCCAGTCACCATGAGCACACCGGCAGCGGCAGCGGCGATCAGATGAACGCGCATACCTGTCCTCCTGGTACCGTGATGGAAGGCTCCGCACCAGAATAGTCTGGCGCTCGGGCGCCCTCCACATTGCATACGGATGTGACGCGGGGATTGTTTATGCAGGGGCGCGCTCGGCCCAGGCAACTCAGCTGACCGCTACGCCGCACGGGCGGTGGCGTCACCCGATTGGGACGCCGCGCGTGTCCCAGCGCGTCGGCTCGGAGGACCGCAGGGAGCCAGGAAGATCGCCGGCCTCAGCGTGGGAGTTGTAAGGCAGCGACTGGAGCCGTGTTACCTCCACGTTCGAATTGAAACGACCCCTGCTGTGTCGCGTTCCCGTCACCCAGGCCGTTACAGGACTTTCGCGATAGCCTGACAAACGCCGTCGAATCGGACCGGCGTCGCGCCGCCGAGCCTGCTTGACTAACCCAACCGCGCGCCATATCGTCACGCTATCCCAACCAGCGCAGTCGAAGCTCGCCACGCTGATCGAAATGACTGTCCGGCAGGAGATGCCGGGCGACCTCCGTGTGCAGCACGGCCCTTCGTCATCTCAACGGCACCCATGAGATCCGCTTCCGGCGTCGGATTCGGGCCTTGCCGCCGCTCAACTGCAAAGCACCCAGTGAAATTCTCGTTCCCCGGTGTCCCGCAATGCAGTACCCCCCACCCGTCGCCGGCTCGAAACCGGCAGAAGAGGCACGTATGCGCGTCATCCCGGGCAGGTACGCAGGCTACTTCCGCTCACCGCTTTCAGTTCTCGCCGGTGCCATGGCCCTGATCCTCGCCGGGTGTCAAAGCGAAGCCCCAACGGGATCAGGTGACGGCACCGGCACGCAGGTTCGCAGCTTCTCGATGGTGCCCGGTGCCGATGCGGCCGCCAGGCTGTCCGCCAACCGCCAGATCCGCTCGTGGGCCACGATCGACAAGCGCAACCCGACCCATGCCGGCGCCCTGTTGAACGACCCGATCATCAATTCACCCTTCGACCTCACCTACATCGGCGGCCCCGTGGTAAACCGGGCCACCAACCAGAACATCTACGTCAACTGCACCACCGGGCCGGCTGACTGCTGGGGCACCGGCAACCTGACCCCCGGCACGTTCCTCCGCGATCTCAATCGCAGCCCCTTCATCCGGGTCACCAACCAGTACCTCGGGTCTGAAGGCTTCGGCAGGTTCGGCGTGAACGAGTTGGGCATCAACGGGGTACCCTTCAAGCCCAGTCTGGCCGGCACACCGACCGCGTCCATCAACGACATCTTCTCCCTGATCTTCTCGGCGGTGGCCTTCACCGGTGCAAGCGGCTATACCAACATCTACCACGTGTTCCTGCCCGCGGGCACCGACATGTGCATCGCAGACGGGTTCTGCTACTCCCCGGACGACTTCTCCACCTTCGTCTTCTGCGCCTTCCATGGCAGCGTCGACCTGCCGGACCCGGCCAACCCCTCAGGCAGCGTCCACGTGCTGTTCTCGGTCGAGCCCTTCCAGAATGTCCCGGGCTGCGCCCTGCCGCTGCAGACTCCGCACGGGACCATCGACGCCACGGCCTCGACCCTGTCCCACGAATTCTTCGAGACGATCACCGACCCCGACCTCGACGCCTGGTTCAATTTCCTGACCGGCGAAGAGGTCGCCGACCTGTGCGCGGCCTTTGCCTCGAACGAGCGCATGAACGGCCACTCCTATTCCATCCAGCTGGAGTATTCGAACTCGGTGCACGCCTGCACCAACCGGTCATAGCCGGCCGCCGTCCACCCCGGTCTCGTCACGGGACCGGGGCACGGCTGATCCACAGATTACACGGATTACGCAGACTAGGATTGGTGGGCACCGTGGGAGCGGCGGAGCTGCGTTGCAGTTTCCGAGATCAGCACGGATCAGCGTCACACAAGTCCGGACAATCTGTGTAATCTGCGTAATCTCCGGACGCTCTGCGGACACCCTGCGGACACGCTACGGACTGGTCTGCGGAATCCGTGCACAGCGCGCGGCTCAGGTTCGCGAGCCCGTTCGCCAGCTCTTCCGGGGTCGTCCCGCCGTCTCCTCAGGAGTCTCCTTGACCATCCCCGTCCCACCTGGCCCGCCCAGCATGCGTGTCATGCTGCTCCAGCGCGCGGGCGAGCCGCTGCAGCCGGCGACCCTTCCCCGTCCGGTGCCGTCCCGGGGCGAGGTGCTCATCCAGGTCGGGGCCTGTGGCGTCTGCCGTACCGATCTGCATGTGGCCGACGGCGAGCTGACCGAGCCGGCACTGCCGCTGGTGCTGGGACACGAGATCGTGGGCCGGGTGATCGCGTGCGGTCCCGGCGCCAGCCGGTTCCCGCCAGGGACACGGGTTGGTGTCCCCTGGCTTGGCTGGACCTGCGGGGCCTGCGACTTCTGCACCAGCGGGCGGGAGAATCTGTGCGACCGGGCGCGCTTCACCGGCTACCACATCAACGGCGGCTACGCCCATGCCGCGGTGGCGGACGAGCGATACTGTTTCCCGATACCCGATGGCTACAGCGACGAGGCTGCCGCCCCGCTGCTCTGCGCCGGGCTGATCGGATACCGCGCCCTGGTCGCTGCAGGAGAGGGCAATCGCCTCGGGATCTACGGGTTCGGCGCCGCGGCGCACCTGGCGGCCCAGCTGGCAAGGCACCAGGGGAGACGGGTGTTCGCCTTTACCCGCAGGGGAGACGTGTCGGCCCAGCAGTTCGCCCTGGAACTGGGGTCGGTGTGGGCGGGCGGATCGGACGAGACGCCGCCCGAGCCGCTGGATGCCGCTATCCTGTTCGCACCGGTGGGAGCATTAGTCCCCGCGGCGCTCGGCGCAGTGGTGAAGGGAGGCACCGTGGTCTGCGCCGGCATCCACATGAGCCCCATTCCTTCCTTTTCGTATGACCTGCTCTGGGGCGAGCGCAGCGTGCGCTCGGTCGCCAACCTCACCCGCCGAGATGGCGAGCAGTTCCTCGCCCTCGCGGGCGCGGCGCAGCTTCGAACCCGGACCGAGGCGCTGCCGCTTTCCCAGGCCAACGAAGCGCTGGCCAGGCTCCGAGGCGGCAAAGTCCAGGGAGCGCTGGTGCTGGTACCGGACTGAAGGTCCGTCGCCATCGAAGCGCGGAAGCCAGGAGCCACTCGATCCGCCGGAGGCCGGTCGCATGAACGGCAGGGCCGGCGCCACCTAGCGGACCTGAAAATGTGGGCGTCGGTTGAGGCGGGTTCGCCATCTCCCTCCGCATCGCCTCGGGTCGGATCGTTTGACCTCGTTCTACCTGGGTTGTTTCGCCTTCGGCCGCATCTTCTCGGTCGCCTCCTTCGTGCTCGGGGCACTCGGCTCCGGTCACCACCTCCATGTGCTCGGCACGGACCATGGCCATGCGGGCCACGGTGGGCATGGCGACGCCACCATTTCGCCCTTCAATCTCAGCACGACGGATTCGGACTGCGGGTGCCCGAGGTGGGGAGGGGAACGACCGTCAGCCGCGGCCGCCGCCAACGTGTGGATGCGGGCGGCGCTGGTCCAGCCGAACCAGGCCGGCTTCCCGCGCGGCTTCCCCGGCCGCGGCGAACTCCCGGCCGGTGAGCCGGCGGTTGATCTCGGGGTAGTGCTCCGAATTCACCCGGCCTGCGGGGTAATACTGGTCCATCAGGTTCACGTAGGCGTCGGGGCCGAGAGTCACCGCCACCCAGCAGAGGATGGCCTCGGTCTCTTCCAGCGCGTGCGGCATGACCAGGTGGCGCAGCAGCACGCCGCGCCACGCCAGGCCGTCGGCATCGGTGCGCAGCGGTCCGACCTGTCGGTGCATCTCCGCGATCCGGGCCCGCGCCACGTCCGGGTAGTCAGGGGCCTTGAGGTACCGCTCCGCGCTCTCCGGACGCCAGTACTTGAAGTCCGGCATGTACAGGTCCACCACGCCGTCCAGCAGGGCCAGGCTCTCTGCCGAATCGTAGGCGCTGGTGTTGTAGACGATGGGCAATCGGAGGCCGCCCGCGGCGGCGCGCACCAGCGCCTCCAGCACCTGCGGCACGACATGCTCGGGGGTGACGAAGTTGATGTTGTGGCAGCCCTCCGCCTGCAGGGCGAGCATCATCGCCGAGAGTTGTTCGGGGCCGACCGGGAGGGTCTGGCTCCGTGTGGCTCCCTGGCTGATATCATAATTCTGGCAGAAGACGCAGCGCAGATTACAGTTGGTGAAGAAGATCGTGCCGGAGCCGTTCCAGCCACGCAGACAATCCTCCTCGCCGAAATGGGGGAACCAGCTCGAGACCGCGGCATACCGCCCGGTACGGCAGAAGGCGGTGCGATCGGCCAGGCGGTCGACATCGCAGTTGCGCGGGCAGACCCGACACAGCGCCAGGCCCGCGAGTGCCCGCTCGGCCCGGCGGGCCAACTCACCGGAACGGTGGAGGGCGAGATAGCCTGGTTCCCATCCCGGCACCCGCGGTGCCCCGTCGGCCTTCG
>Ga0326730_1000125_pt1 | contig 23036 bp, 22 predicted proteins | sample MHFSIPfraction_3_FD_207740 | JGI IMG/M metagenome (GOLD analysis project Ga0326730, IMG submission 207740) | Lab enriched peat soil microbial communities from Michigan Hollow, Ithaca, NY, United States - MHF7AN SIP fraction | ecosystem: Environmental > Terrestrial > Soil > Wetlands > Peat...
GACGCCGCCGCTGGCACCGAATTCAACCGGATGCGCCGCTCCGATGATCGTGTTCGGCGCCATCACGGCGAGATCCGCCGCCAGGGTGATGAAAACGCCGGCGCTGGCCGCGCTCGCTCCGGAAGGGGACACATAGACGATGACCGGCACGCTCGAAGTATAGAGTTGCTGGACGATGTCCTTGGTGGAAGCGAGCAGGCCGCCGGGAGTGTCGAGTTGAATGATCAGGCACTGCTGGTGTTGCTGTGCCGCCACCTCAATCGCGCGGGCAATGTAGTGCGCCGTGGCCGGGCCGATCGCGCCGGTAATCGTAATTAGCCCAACCTGCCCGGATTGCGCCGGTCCTGTGCCAGCCACCAACCCGGCGATTGCGATGGAAATCCAGCGTGTCATCATGTCCGGCTCCACGGCAAGGTAACAGCCGGTGCGGCCGCTGCAAAACGAGCCCTCTCAATCGCCGTGGCCCGGGACGCGGCGAAGCCCGGCACGATCCCGTCCGGGTCTGCCGGGTCCACTCCGCCTGCCGTGCAAGCTGCGCCAGCGGTACCGCAGAGGACCCCGGCGCTGGTGCCATCGGCCAACGGTTGCGACGGAGTGGGATCGAGTCGGGGAAATTGCCGAACGTTGCAGTGCCCCGACGGGCGTTCGACCGCGAGTCGGCCCCCAATACGGTGTCCCCCGCCACCCCTTCCCCCAATATCGCCGATTTCATCTTTGCCAACCTACCGGGAGTCAGGCAAACCTCGCGGCGGGGGTCAGCGCCCGTGCCGTCCGGACGCGGCGGAGCGTCCGGAGCTGCGCCCGGAAGTCCTCAAGATCGTTGAGCCATGTGGCGCCGATCTCGTTGAGCACCCCACTGTAGGCGGAAGCCGCCGCGCCGCCGACCATGAGCGTGACCCCCTTCGGCAGCCCCGCCCGTAGGCGCCGGAGTTCGTCGCCGAGCCCTGGGTCTCCCGCGGGGAAGACGACGCTCAGCGCCGTGGCCCGAGCCCGGGTCCGGGCCGCGGCCTCGGCGATGTCCTCCGCCGGGAGATCCGGGCCCAGGTATGTCACCCGCCATCCCTCGGCCGCCGCGCTCGCGGCGACGACCAGGGCACCGAACTCGTGGACCTGCCCGGCCGGTGTCGCGACCACCAGGTTCGCCGTGGTGAGGGGCGAGTTCGCGCTCTCGATCAGCCGGTCGAGCACGCGCCGCAGGATGGCCGACGCCAGATGTCCATGCACGGGGCGGAGCGTTCCTTCGCGCCAGCGCGTGCCCAGGCGCTCGAGCAGCGGTACGACGACCGCATCGAGCAGCGCCGCTGCGGGCAGCGCCACCGCCGCGCGTCGCAGGGTGGCGTCCAGTCCCGGCGCGTCGAGCCGCTCGACGGATCGGAGGCAGTCGGCCAGATAGCCGGCCGGTGCAGGCGGCGGCAGGAGGGCGGATCCCGGCGCTCCCGGGCTGGCGAGTTCCACCTCGGCGTCCGCCGCTGCATCGTGGCGCACCAGGGCGGCAAGTGCCTCCGTGGAAAGCTCGGCCACCTGCCCGATACTGCGGCCGGCCAGCGTGGCGCGGTAGAGGAGGCGGAGCCGCTCGATGTCGGCGTCCGAATAGAGGCGACGGCCGCCCTCGGAGCGCGACGGCTTCACCACCTCATACCGCCGCTCCCAGGCGCGGAGGAGGTCAGCGCTCAGCCCGGTGCGGCGGGTGACGACTCGCATGGGGTGCCGGTGGCCCCCGGTCCTCGGACGGATGCCCATGACCGCAATGCTAGCCGCTGGGGCCACGCCCTGTCAAGGCTCTGTACAGGACAATACATTGACAACTGGCAGTCGTTCAGGTACATTGCCAGCATCAGATCACCACCATGAGGCTGGATGCTATCGGGACCCGGTTGTCCGGTGTTGGCCTAGTGAGGGTCCATCGAGAGAGAGGCAGTATGGTATACACAGCGACCCTGACCGCCCCCATGTTCGGGCTGCGGCGGCAGATTGATCGGCCGACCGAGGATACTAGCGGATGTGGCCCAGCCGGGCGGCATGAGTGGATTCCCGCGGTCAACATTCGCGAGACCGAGAAGGAGCTGACCTTCGCGGTCGAGCTTCCTGGCATGAAGCCGGAAGACGTCGAGGTGACCGCAGTGGGCGGGATCCTGACCATTCACGGTGAGAGAAACGAGGAGCGGGGCGACGGGGAGGAGGCGCTGTACCACTTGATCGAGCGCAACTATGGATCGTTCACCCGCCGATTCCAGCTCCCGCAGGGCGTGGAGGAGGAGAAGATCGAGGCCGACGTCGCGCAGGGCCTGCTCCAGGTGCACATCCCGAAGACGGCGCTGCCGCAGCCCAAGAGGATTCGAGTCAAGGCTGGCGTGGACGCGAGCAGTCGGGCGCCACAGGCCACCGGTCGCGGCGAGAGCCGCCAGGACTCGCCGAAGAAGATGGCCGGGGCACACCAGTCGAAGTGACGGCGGGTGGCTCACCACCGCACAGCACGAGTCAAAGCGCGTGCCAAGCGGCGGCGCGGGGCGAACGCCCCGCGCCGTCGTGTTTTCCCTCCGACACAGGCAACACCATTCTCGCAGTGGCGCTTTGATTTTCCGCTCGTCTTGCCGAGAGCGATGTCGGACCCGCGCGGTGGCGTAGCTGGCGGACGGCTCCCGGCGATGCGAGTTGTGGTGTGAGTTGCGTGCGACATCCGTCGGACGCCCACTCGCTGAACCTCAACACCGATGCCCAGAACAAGAGCGTAGGTACCGCGGTGCTTCGAGATCCTGGGCGTGCGCCCCACGGCCGGACGCGAGTTCGATCAACGCGACGTCGCCGGGGCGCCGGCTGTCGTGATCGTCAACCAGGCCATGGCGCAGCGGCTGTGGCTTGGCGGCCACGCAGTCAGGACGCAGTAGGGGCCTCGGCAGTAGGCTGCGACCTCGCCCCGCCGGGGCAGCTCGGACAGGTGGCGCTCCAATTCTGCGAGCCTTTGTGTTCGGTCGCCCAGTTCCGGCGTAGCGCGTGCCACAGTCCGCCCTCCTCCGCCCTCCTCCGGCATCACTCTGGCGAGCGATAGGACCGCTTCTGCGTCGGTTGTCGAGCAGGTGCCGATCGCCGGCCACCGCTGGTACGTCCACGGCTCAGCGGGCTGAGGCTGCGATCTGTACTTCTCGGCGGAGCGGCACGCCGTTGGAGAAGAGGTCGACGAACGTGCTGCATCTATCGGCGGTATCCACTACGCGGAGCACGTCACCCTCTGGTGCCGAACTCTCGATCCGCACCACATAGCGGATCTCCAGGTATCCCGGTCGTATGTCCTTCGAGACACCCAACTCGCCCCGGGCATCATAGTCCGCATGGACGTCTACCTCAACCGACTCGAGCGCCACACCGAGGCGTGCCGCCCACATCCCATACGAGACAGCGAGGCAGGTGCCAAACGCCGCTCGACCAAAGACGCCGGGCGTGGGACCCTCGTTGGCACCACCCATACTCTGTGGCATGCCCACGACGAGCTTCCATTCGCCCTCCTGCACTTCGCATGTCAGCCCCCCTCGCAAACGCACCCTCGAGATGGCGGTGCCTTGCCCGTCGGCCGGCCGTGATGCCACTGCTTTCGCCTTGCCTTCCAACGCGTTGCGAATGATGTGGTCACCTTTCACTGGGCACCTCCGGTGGCTGCGTCTCGGGCCCAAGTTCCGCGACTGGCGCAAGGGTACAATACGAAGTGCGTCCCGCCTGACCGCAGATGGTTGTGAATTTCATCGAGATCTCTCGGCTGCAAGCGGACAAGGTTCTGGCCGACACGGAGAAGCGGATCTCCGCGTGTGGATGGAACGGGGACTACGAAATGGCAGCCGTCCCGCGCCCGCTCAGCGCGGCAGGGCCTTGGCAGCGAGCACCGTGCCGGCGAGGAGAATCAAGGCATCCAGATAGATCAGGCCGAGATGGCCGAAGGTGGCGATCCCATAGAAATAGTGCAGCGGCAGGGCCACCCCGACGCCAACCACGGGGGCCGCGAACGCCGTCCAGAGCGCCCACCGCTGGCCGGTGCGAATGCCGTTCCAGGCCAGCGCGGTCACGGCGATTCCCAGCGCAATGATGAAGGCCGCGACTGCCACTTGCAGGTGGCTGATGTAGTTGTAGAGATGGGGGCTGAAGGCGCGGATCTCATCCGGCGTGCCGCCGACATGGGCCGGTGTGAGGCCCAGCTCGATGAAGCCGGTGAAATTGCGAAACAGGAACATGATGCCATAGCCGATCAGGCCGATACCGGCGAGTACGACGAGGTTCGCCCCGAGCTGGCTGCTGGCACGCGTGGGGAAGGAAGACGCGGACATGGAACCTCCTGAGGGTTGGTGACCGGACTGGAGAGGCGAGAGCGAAAAGGGTGATACCGCCGGGCGTGTGCGCAGGTTCATGACCTGCGCGCGTGGTGCTCCGGCGGCTCGATCTGCGGTGTCTACGTCATCTGCGGATCGTCGGTGCAATCGATGGTTCAGAACCACTGCCGAAGCCAGCGCCATTCAAATAGCACCTTCCCCCAGTGCCACATCCGGTTCGGTGCCTTCAGGGCAATCCGTGGCACTGGCTCGGCATAGAAGTCCCCCGCGCCAAAACCCGCTCGGCCATCGCCCGTTTCGACGAAGCACGCCCCGTGTCCGTCGAATGTCCGGCGCCCTCCGGAACCGGCCCACAGCGCCGCGATGTTGGCGGCGACAACCTCCGCCTGGCGATGGGCGAAGACTCCGGCCTTGGGTAGAGGCTTGCCCATCGCCAGCGGGACAGTCGTTACGTCCCCGATGGCATAGACGCCTGGAACAGGGGTCTCGAAGGTGCCGCGATCTACACCGACCCATCCTCCCTCGGGGGCGAGCCCGGAGCGGCGCACCACGGCGGGCGCCCGGTGTGGCGGGACGTAGATCAGGAGGTCGTACTCCGCGCTCTTCCCATTGGCGAACCAGAGACGCCGGGCGGCCGGGTCCACGCTCACCAGCTGATGCTCGGGGTGATAGCGGACGCCGCGGCTTTCTACCATCTGTCTGACCGCACTGGAGACGGCAGGCCCGGCGACCCCCATGGGACCGGGCTCGGCCGCGTAGAAGTCGAGTTCGGTTGATGCTCCCTGACCATGGCCCCGGAGCCACGCCTTGACCAGCATGGCCGCCTCGTACGGGGCCGCAGGGCACTTGTAGGCGGGTGCGGCCGTGAGGATGGCCACCCGCCCGCCTCGAAACGACTGCAGTGCGCCGAGAATCGCCGACGCCCCGCTCAGGGTGAAGAGATTGTGCCCTCTGTCGGCCAGTCCGGGGATGGCCTCGGGCGCCAGCTCGGCACCGAGGGCAACGATCACCGCATCGCCCGTGTACTCCCGGCCGCCGGCGGTCACCACGCGGCGCGCCGGATCGATGTCCTCCACGGTCGCAGTGACCAGTTCGATCCCCTTCCGGGCCAGGCGGTCGAGCGGGCGCTGGATCTGCTCCGGCCGACGGTCACCGACTGCGACCCAGAGCAGTGACGGCTGGAAAAGGTGCTGGCGCTCGCGCTCGATCAGGATCACCCGATGGTCGCGCGGCAGCGCCCGGCGCAGGCGATGGGCCGCCACCAGTCCGCCGACGCCACCGCCGAGAATGAGAACAGTCTTGCCTGGCATGGTCATCCCTCTAGTAGACCAGGACCTGGTCCGCCCACAGAACCCAGTCGGTCAGCTCCTCGAGTGTGCTTCGGCGGAAGCCCTGGACCAGATCCGCATCCTCCAGCCCGCGAGCTTCCATGCAGCTACCGCACACACCGATTTCACCCCGATGCTGCGACACCAGCTGGAGCATCCGGCCGAGGTTGTAGTAGCCCTGCGGGACCTTCTGCCCATCTTTGGCGCACGCCGCCGCATCGCCCATGAGGAACACCCTCACCGCCTCGCCGTCGCGCTTGGCCAGCGCCCCTGCGAGGCGGAGTCCGTTGTAGGATCGTTCCGTGCCGTAGGGCGGATCATTGAGAATCACCAGGGTTTTCATCTGCGACCTCTTGGTCGCCGGTGGACCGCAGCGTGGACTGCTTCCAGTTTGCCTGCAAGCCGAGCGCGACGGCGCTGACATGCGTTTGCGCCGTTCGCTTGCGCGTGCAGCGAGGCAGCAAGGCTTGACGGGGCGCGCCTGGTTGATGACCTCATGCGTCCGCCAGCGAGTGGCCAAGATTCGCCGCCCGGGTAGCGGCGGCATTGGGCGGGGCCGACGGAATGTCGCGCAACACCGCCGTGACGAACGCGGCTTCGTCGTCGATCGCAAAGGTGTTGTTGAACCGTCGCTCGAATCCAATCGTCGAGATGGGATTGCCGCTCAACGCGCGTCCGCAGACCGAACCGGCGAACGCACCTGGCAGGATAGGCAGATAGTCCGGCAGCGCCTTCAGTCGCTGCGCGCTGTGGAACAGTGCATGAGCTCCATCCTCCGCGCTGGTGGCGAGCTCGGTGCGTCCCATGTCACCAACCATGAGGGTGTGCCCGGTGACGACGAGCCACGGCGCCGATCCGCGACCGCGATCGGAGACGAGAAGGCCGATGTGTTCGGGCGTATGGCCGGGGAGGTGAAGCACCTCGAGTTGCACGTTCCCAATCGCGAAACGAGCTCCGTCCGCCACGGTCTCGAAGTCGAAGTCGGCCCCGACGCTCTCATGCAGGAAATACGGCGCGCCGGCCAACGCCGCGAGTGCACGTCCGGTCGACAGATGGTCGGCGTGGACGTGGGTATCCACGACGTAACCGACTCCCACCCCGAGCTCGGCCGCCGCCCGAAGATAGTGCTCGGGCGGGGACACCGGATCAACGACGACGCACGCATGGCTGGCGGCGCAACCGATGAGGTACGACACGGCGACGGCGGGCTCGGTGTGAAGGAACTGGCGGAGGATCATGCGCCCACGTCCAGGGGCAGCCCCGCCGCCCTCCAGTCGGGCAACCCTTCATGGGCGCGCCGTGCGCGATATCCATGCCTTCGGAGCAACGTCACCGCGTCGAGCGAATACACGCAGTATCGCCCGCGGCAATAGGCGATGACCTCCCGGTTCTTTGGCAGCTCGCGCAGACGGCGCTTGAGCTCCGGCACCGGCACTGACAGTGCGCCCGGGATGTGTCCCGCCTGATACTCTTCCGCGGGCCGGACGTCGACCACGGTGACGTCGTTCTCACGCATCAGCCGCCGCAATTCCGTGAACGTCACCGGCTCGAGTTCGTCGTGCCCGTCGAGGTACGACTGCACCACCTGCTGTACGTCGGCGAGCCGGCTGTGGCCGAGCGTCTCGAGGGTCCGCAGCAGACGGAAGACGTCCTCGTCAGCCAGGCGATAGTACACGTAGGTGCCCTCGCGGCGCGTCTCTACCAGGCGGGCCTGGCGCAACACCCGCAGGTGCGCGCTGGTGTTCTTGATCGGCGTCGCCACCTGCTCGGCGAGTGCCTCGACGGTCTTCTCGCCCTGGCCGAGCAGGTCGAGCAGCTCGATACGTTTCGGGCTCGCGAGGGCGTGCCCGATGCGGGCGAACTGCGCATAGAGGGCGTTCTTGAACTCTCGATGGCCAGCCATGTGCCGGGCTCGGGGAAGAAGCTATTGACAGTTAGTCTAATGATCCATAGAATAAGCGACAAGTCACATTTGTCAAGAGGAGCGCATGAGGCAAGCGGAGAACGTCGGCATCCCGGGGGTGAGCCGAGGCATCGAAGGGCTCGACGTCGCGGTGTTACGCAACGCGATTCGCACCGAGTACGCGCAGGTCGCGTCGGATCCCGGCAAGGGATTCCACTTTCACACCGGACGCCGGCTGGCGCGGATCCTCGGCTACCTGGACGCCTGGCTCGACGGCGTGCCGGAGGACACCATCGCGTCATTCGCGGGGACCGGGAACCCATTCTCGCTTGGTCCACTGCGCGCGGGAGAACGTGTCGTCGATGTGGGGTGCGGCGCGGGCATCGATAGCCTGATCGCGGCGCACATGGTCGGGCCGAGCGGCGCGGTCGTCGGCGTCGACATGACGCCGGCGATGCTCGACCGGGCGCGGGCGAGCGCGGCGCACCGGGGCCTCGCCAACGTCCGCTTTCACGAGGGACTGGCGGAGTCGCTGCCCGTTGCCGAAGGCTGGGCGGACGTGGTGATCTCGAACGGGGTGCTCAATCTCTTCCCCGACAAGCTTGCCGGGCTGCAGGAGATGGCGCGGGTACTCAAGCCCGGCGGGCGGCTCCAGATCGGCGACATCGTGGTGCAGAAGTCGGTCGGCGACAAAGCGAAACGCGACGTCGACCTGTGGAAGGGGTGAATCGCGGGTGCTCTGCTGGAGGCAGAGCTGCAGGCGACGGTCGTCGCCGCCGGCTTCGTGGGATTCGAGATCGCCGCTCGGGTTGACGTCTACGCGGACGCGCCGCAGGCGTCGAGCGCGGCGCAGTTCGGCACGCTCGGGATCAATTTCCGGGCGCGGAAGCCGCTCAGCGACGACGAGTGGAGGGAGGCGCTGGCCGCGTTGAGTTGTGCCACGCGTGTCTGATGCCTCGACCCTGCATGGCGGGCCTGGACTATTGCGACCATCGCTCGAACGTTTCTTTGGATCCCTGAGGAGGATAAAGCCTTGACCCCGATCTACCTGGATTTCAATGCCAGCACGCCGGTCGCGCCGGAAGTTGCAGCTGCCATGCGGCCGCTGCTGGAGTCGCACTATGGCAATCCTTCGAGCCTCCACTGGGCCGGCCAGCCGGCCCACGCGGCGCTCGACGCAGCGCGCAGCCAGGTCGCCGCACTACTGGCCTGTTCTTCCGAGGAAATCGTCTTCACCAGCGGCGGGAGCGAAGCGAACAATCTCGCTATCAAGGGCGCCTTCTTCGCCGCGCGCGGGGGCGCCAATCACATTATCACCAGCCAGATCGAGCATCCGGCCACGCTCGGGCCCTGTCGTTTCCTCGAGCGGCTCGGCGCTGAGGTGACCTATCTGCCCGTCGACGGCACCGGACGTATCGACCCCGACGATGTCCGGCAGGCGATCACCGACCGCACGATACTGGTCACGATCATGCACGCCAACAACGAGGTCGGCACGATCCAGCCGATTGAGGAGATCGCGCGGATCGCCCGCGGCCGCGGCGTGCTCATGCACACGGACGCCGCGCAATCGGTCGGGAAGATTCCGACCAAGGTGGATGATCTCGGCGTCGACCTGCTGTCGGTGGCCGGCCACAAGCTCTACGCGCCGAAGGGAGTTGGCGCCCTCTACGTCCGGCGAGGCGTCGTCCTCGAGCCGTTGATCCATGGAGCCGGTCACGAGTGCGGGCGGCGTGCCGGGACCGAAAGCGCGTTTCTTGCAACAGGCCTCGGCGCCGCCTGTGCCCTCGCCATATCAGCCGACCGCACTCACGACATTCGGCGGATGCGCGACCGGTTGTGGGCGGAGCTGCGCACTGCCTTCGGCAATCAGGTCGCGCTCAACGGCCATCCGTCCTTGCGCCTGCCGAATACCCTCAACGTCAGCTTTATCGACCATATTGGCGCCGACATTCTTGCTCGTCTCGATGGTGTCGCCGCGTCGACCGGTTCAGCCTGCCACGCCGGGCGAATCGAGCATTCTCCCGTTCTTGCAGCCATGGCCGTGCCATCCAGAGTGAGAATGGGTGCGATACGCTTCAGCCTCGGCCGGACCACGACTGACGATGAGATCGACGACGTCGTGGGGCGCCTGCGCAAGCTGATTCCCGCAATGATTGATGCCGCGTGAGGAAGCGCCGCGTGCGTCGGCCGGTCACGCCTCAACCGGCGCCTGCCGGTCCCCGGAGCCGGTGCCCGGCGGGGGCAGCCGCCCGGGGCCGCGCCAGGTCGACCACACAGCCACCCCAGCCACGAGCACGTTCGCCGCGATGATCGGACGGGCGCTGATAACCACACCGTAGCTGATCCACACCAGGGCCGCCACTGCCTGCACCAGGCGGAGAGTACGCGGGCTGCGGCAAAAGTAGGACGCGACGGTCATCGCCGTGGCGGCCCACCCGATCCACTGCATGGCGTCAGCGGTCATCCTGCCCCACCCCCGCGGTTTCGCGGATCGTCACGGTGTCGGTCCGGCTCTTGTCCCACTCCTGCAACACCAGTCCGTGCCGCTCGAACAGCGCCCGGATCGCCATCGGCTCCCATCCGACGATCTCCTCGAGAATCGGGACCAGCACGCTGAGGGCGTTGTCGCCCAGCACGGTGCGGCGCGCGATCGGGGTCAGATACCGGTTCTCCGAGACCGCGATGGTGAGGCCATCGAGACGATTGACGTGCAGCATGACGTGGATGTCGGAGCTGCCGTCCCCGATGTAGACGACCTGATCGCGCCCGATCGGCAGGTTCCGGCGCAGTGCCTCCAGCACCACGACCTTGCCGTACCCCGCCGCGACCCGCTTGATCGAGGTGATCTCGCCGGTGGCCGCGTCATACCGGAAGCTGGTGCCGAAGATCCGGTCCGGCGGCACGATCCCCGCCAGCGCCGACTGGATGACCTCCTCCGGTGCCGCCGAGATGACATAGAAGGCGAAGCGGTGCCCGTGGAGGTCCTGCAGCAGCTGGAAGAGCAGGGGGATGTTCTGCTTGAGCCGGATCCGCCGCCCCACCTCGATGAGATCCTGCTTCCGCACCCGGCGATACTCCGGATCGTGCAGCAGCAGATACGCCAGCTCGGCGCCCTGCTGCACCAGGTGAATCTCCGCCAACCCCGCGATGCGCTCCTGGAAGTTGGAGATCCCGAGCATCTCGCTCAGGACGTGGCCGGAGTCGTTGAAACTCAGCGTCTGATCGAAGTCCGTGGCCAGCAGGTACTCCTTCATACGAACCACCTCCGGGATGGGGCTTGCGTCCGCCTGCGCCGGAAACCTAGCGCAGCACCGGGGTGGCCCATAGCGGCGGGCGAGCGGAAAGGAATCGGCCTGACAACCTTGTCGTTGCGCTACAGAGTTGTCCCTGGCCCCCGCCCGCGCCGGTGGTAGAGCAGCTCGTCCTCACCCGGATCGAATGGTGAGCCCCCATTCACCGCAATGCCCTCGGGACGTGGCGGATGATTGTGGGCGATGTGGTGAGCTGGGAGGAACATCGGTTGCGCAGGAGCCCCACCCGAACACTGATGAGCCGGGACAAAGGCCAGGTTCGGTGGCGCGCTCAGCCGCCGGCCGGGAGCGCCGCCGGCCCCGAGGAAAGCAGGTAGGCGATCACCTCCGCCGCCGAGTATCGGGAGCGCCCCGCCAGGAAGGACGAGAGCGAGACGAGATCGTCGCCGCTGGTGAGCAATGGCGGCTCCAGCTGTCCGCCGACTCGCGCCTGCGGGTGACCGATGTTCGCGAGCAGGGCGTTGCAGAGACACCGGCGTCCCTCGGTGTCCTCCGCCTTGCCACCCTTGCGGACGTAGGCGTCGACCGGCTCGCTGGCGCAGCGATAGTCGATCGTCCCCTCTGGCGTGAAGTAGGCCACCCGCAGGTACCCGAGATCGCAGATCCGCTCGCGGGGCGGGGCCGTCGCGCCGGGGTCGGCGCTCCAGCGGACCACCTTGAACGGATACCCGGTGGGCGACGCCTGCGGATCGGTGAACACGTCCACCTGCCCCCGGGCGACGTGCTCCAGCACCGAGCGCTTGAGATCTTCCCTCAGATCCGACTCGTCGCAATAGGCGAACAGGGTTCCGACCTGGATGCCGGTCGCGCCCTCCTGTTGTGCCTCCCGCAAACGTCCCGGCTGGCCGGTGCCGCCGGCGAGCCAGAAGGGCAATCCGAGTTCGCGGACCTTGGCCAGGTCCACCACATCCCGCTCGCCGTAGAGCGGCTCGCCGCGCTCGTTGAATTTCGGGTCGCCACGCGGGGGCGCATTGTGGCCGCCGGCGGTCGGCCCCTCGATGATGAAGCCATCTACTCGGCCGCTGGCCTTGCGGGCCAGCACCGTCGCCAGGGAGTTGCTCGCGATGATCGGCAGGAAGAGTGGACGCTGCAGTGGCGCCGGAGGCTGGCTCCAGTGTTCCCCCGGGTCCAGCCGCAGGTGCTCCGTGGTGCCGGGCGGCAGCCCCTCCACCTCGAACCGGAGCGTGGCGGGCCGATGCTCCGCGAGCGCATCGAGCACCGCGGGGATTTCGCGTGGAATCCCGGCGCCCATCAGGACGCAGTCCACCCCCGCCAGCATCGCACCGTACAGCGAAGCGAGAGTGGGGAACTGGATCTTGGTGAGCAGGTTGATGCCCACCGGGCCGCCGTGCCCTTCCCGGGCCAGGTAGACCTCGACGAAGTTGGCCAGCATGGTGAGCTGCTGGCGGGACCGGCTGACCGTTTGGCGGTAAACCGGCAGGAGCTTGTAGGGGGTGCCTGGGGGTAACCCTTCAGGCCGGAAGTACCGGCGGAGGACATCGTCGGCGACTCCGGGAATCGGGAACAGCGCCATGGCCCGGCGCAGGTGGCCCTCCGGGTCTCCCTCCTGGAGCCGCCGCACCAGTACGCTATCGAGCGCCGTGCCTGAGACGACGCCGAGCTGGCCGCACTCGGACACCGCGCGCGCCAGCCGCCAGCCGGACACGCCGATCCCCATGCCGCCCTGGATGATCTCGGGCAATTTGCGGGCTTCACGCATGTCCTCATTATCACCTCGGTGTGATGAAAATGTCATGAAAATGGGGGTGGGCGGCGACCTCCCATGCATCTCACCCGAGGCCGGGCTGCCAGGGAAGGCGATCACGGCCTGGCCGTAGGCCAGAAGCCTACATAGCCTCGGTCCTTCAGCCGACAGTCTACCCCCACGACATCAGGTATCCTTGCTCTGTGCCACGGAGCGCAGCGGCCGCCTGTCCGGCGGGGCTGCGTTCCCACCTTCTATTGAGGCTCTGAATGAAGTGGAGACGGTTCCCGGCGGCCCTCCTGGCCGCCGCTGCTCTTGGCGGCTGCAGCAGCGACGCGTCGGGTCCCGGACCCATCACGGGCGAGGTGAACGCGATCGTCACCGATCCCGCGGGGGATTCCTTCGGATCGGGCAGCGTCCACTGGGACCTGACCTCCATGAGGTTCACGCGTGAGACCGGCGACGTCGTCGTATCGCTGGAGTTCTCGAACGACTGATCTCCCCGATCAGCGGCGATTCGAACGCCATGATCGGGTTCGTCGAATTCGACGTCGAACGGCCGAGACGGCCGCAAGGCTGGTTCAGGCTCCACCACGTTTCAGGAGAAATTTCCTCAATGAATGGCAAGATCGCCGCTCTCTGCATCTGCGTCTGCGCGCCCCCTGCCTTGCTCGGCTGCGGCAGCGCGAGCATGGAAACCCAGGCGCAGCCGGACGGATACCGGCAGACCAACCTGGTTTCCGACGTGCTAGGGACCGCCGCCCACACCGACCCTCGCCTCATCAATCCGCGAGGCATCGGATTTGGTCCCGGACAGCCCTTCTGGATCGCGAACCATGACTTCGGAACGGCGAAGGTGTTCGACCCCTCGGGCAATCCGGATATCCCCCTGGGGATCGTCATCCCGCCGCCCCCGGGCAGCACTTCCCTTCCTGCGCCCGTCGCCGTTGTGTTCAATCCAATCGCCGAAGACTTTCGCGTGCGTGACATTCCGGCCCAGTTCCTCTTTGCCACGGAAGACGGCACTATCTCCACCTGGGCCACCGTCGGCGGCAACATTCCCACCAGCGCGGTCCTGGCGGTTGACAGGTCTACCGGCCCCGCCGTCTACAAGGGCCTCGCCATCCTGAGCCCGGAGTGCTGCAGGGAGTTCCTGGCGGTGGCCAATTTCCGGAGCGGGTCCATCGAGACCTTCAACATAGGGTTTTCCCGGCTGGCCGTTCCGGGGTCGTTCACCGATCCGAATCTGCCTGCCGGCTACGCGCCCTTCAACATCCAGCTGATCGGAGCCCAGGTCTTCATCAGCTACGCGATGCGCGATGCGGCTCAGCATGACCCCGTTCCCGGAACGGGAAACGGCATTGTCAGCATCTTCGATCAGGAGGGCAACTTCGTGCGCCGGTTTGTCTCCAACGGCCCGCTCAACGCGCCGTGGGGGATGGTCCGCGCGGGCGTCAACTTCGGTCCGTTCAGCAACGACATCCTGATCGGCAACTTCGGCGATGGAACCATCAACGCCTTTGACCCCACGACCGGCGACTTCCTGGGTCAGCTCAAGGACGGCTCGGGAAGGGTGATCGTCAATCCTGGTCTGTGGGCCCTCACGTTCCGGGCGGACGGAGTCGGCGACCCCAGCAGTCTCTACTTCACGGCCGGTTCGCCCGCCGAGCGTCATGGCTTGTTCGGCGCGATCTCCTTTCACGGCTGACCTGGCATCGGAGCGGGGCGAACCCGCCGCGCAGATTGGTTGAGAAGCAGGCTCCACAGCGATCTCCGCTGTGGAGCCTCTTCTTTGGCCCGCCATCCTGCCCCCTTGCAGGATTCTTACATTCACTGCCCGTCCTCGCCCCGCCAATACCATTCCGCTGCCAACGCGACACCCCGAGCCCTGCCGCCTCGTAGGAACGCCGATGGTCACCTCCTGACGGAGGCGCCGTTCCTTCCAGTCTGCACCATTCCTCAAGGAGTCGCGCGATGAAACGGATGTCACCATTGGTGCTGTTCCCGGTGTGCGCCGTGCTGGCCCTGTCGGCCGCCGCCGACCCGGGCGATGGCAAGATCCCCGTCACGACCAAGTCGGAAGCGGCCCGGAAGGAGTTCCTGCAGGGTCGAACCCTGGCCGACAACCTCCGTCTGACCGATGCCATCTCGCATTTCGACAAGGCGCTGGCTCTCGATCCGGGCTTTGCGACGGCGGAGTTGGCCCGGGCGAATGTCGCGCCGACGGCCAAGGACTTTCGTGACCACCTGGACAAGGCGATCGCGCTGAGCAGCAGGGCCTCGGAGGGTGAGCGGCTGACTATCCTCGCCGCGGAAGCGGGGGCGGTGGGCAACGCGGCCAAATCGAAGGAATGCCTCGAAAAGAACGTCGCGCTCTTCCCCAACGACGAGCGGGCGAGGTTCGCCCTCGGCGCCTTCTACGCCGGGCAGCAGGACAATGCCCGGGCCATCGAGGTGTTCAAGGCCGCGATCGCGATCGCGCCGGGATTCCCGCCGGTCTACAACAGCCTGGGCTATGCCTACAAGACGGTCGCCAACTATCCCGAGGCGGAGAAGGCGTTCAAGAAGTACGCCGAGCTCATTCCCAGCGACCCCAATCCGTACGATTCCTACGCCGAGCTCCTGATGAAGATGGGCCGGTTCGATGAGTCGATTACCCAGTACCGCAAGGCGCTGGCGCTCGACCCGCACTTCATCTCGGCCACGATCGGCTCGGCGATCGACGCGCTCTACCTGGGGAAGCCGGAGGTCGCCACCGCCGGGCTCACCGAGCTGTTTGCCCGCGCCCGGAACGACGGTGAGCGCCGCCAGGCGGTCTTCGTGCAGGCGGTGGTCTACGTCGATCAGGGGAAGATGGACCAGGCGATCCAGGAAGCGGTGAAGGAGTTCGGGATCGCGGAGAAGATCGGCGACGTCGCCGCGATGAGCGCCGACCTCAACTTCAAGGCCAACATGCTCCTGGCGATGGGGAAGAACGACGAGGCGCAGGCCGCATTCGACCGCGCGCTTGAGCTGGTGGAGGGTTCGAGCCTGGCGTCCGGGACGAAGCAGCTGACCCGGTTGTTCCACCATGCGAATGCCGCCGCGGTGGCCATCGCGAAGAATGACCTGGCCACGGCCCGGAGCGAGGCGGAGGAGTTCACCAAGGGGACCGCGGGGAACCAGAACCGGTTCCAGCTCTACCTGACCCATGAGCTGGCCGGCAGGATCGCCCTCGCCGCGAACCAGTTCGACACTGCGGTCGCCGAACTGCTTCAGGCCAACCTGCAGGATCCCTACAACCTGTACCGGCTCTCCCTCGCGTTTAAGGGGAAGGGCGATACGGCGAAGGCCAGCGACTATGCCGGCCAGGCGGCCCACTGGAATGGGTTGCCGGCTCTCAACTATGCGCTGGTGCGGAACAAGGCGCAGCAGCTGGCGGCGATGTAGTCCGGTTCGGCGCGGGAACGGTCCGCCGGACGTCTTGCGGTGGACCGTCCCGTCCCCGGTTGTCATTCCGACCCCGAGCGTAGCGAGGGGGAGGAATCCCTATCCCTCGCAGTGAACCCAAAGGGATTCCTCGGGCCCTGCGGGCCCTCGGAATGACAACCCTATGGTGCCGTTCCTCCCCCTACGGCTGGCCCCGAAGCCACGCCGCCCTCAATTCCTGTTGCCGGGCATTGGCGGCCGGAATCTCCTCGATACGCACCGTCGGCTGCTGGTAGCCGGCGACCACGACCGTCGCCTTGTACGCGCCGGAGGCCCGGCGCACCTCGACCCGGACCGTGTCTCCCAGCTTGAGGTTGCCGAACATGACCCGCATCTCCCGCCAGGTAGTGGCAGTCACGCCGTTGAGAGACACGAGCTGGTCCCCGGTGTGGAGTCCCGCCCTGGCCCAGATACTGGCCGGATCGCCGATGCCGAGACCCAGGGTGGAGTCCGGCCGGGGCCAGGCCCATATGCGCAGATCGGGTTGCGGCTGGTCACGCCAGAACGCGGGGCTCCAGGTGACCCGGGTCCTGAGTCCAGCCAGCCCCAGGTAGTGATCGAAGTCAATCGGATGACCGCCACCGCGAATGTGCCGGTCGAACAGCGGAGTGACGTCACAGCTGCATACTTCCTCCACCACCCTCTCGACATCCCGTCCGGCAAATCCCCGCCCTGCGGAGTAGCGCTCCAGCATGAGCCGCATGACGTCATCCATCGAGCGACGACCGCGAGTCGCATCGCGAATGACGAGGTCGATGATCGTACCGAGGAGCTCGCCCTGGAGATGGGTGCTCGCCGGATAGTCACCAAGCGCACCGGGCGCCGCATTATAGGACACGGCCGAGACGGACTCGGCCGAGAACCGGGAGTTGCCGGACTGGCCGAGATAGCGGGCGATCAGTCCCTCCAGGTGCTCCCTGCGTGAGGATTGCGTGGATGGACCGGCCCGCCGAAGGAGCAGGTCGGCGTAGAACATGGTTACCCCTTCGCTGAACCAGAGGCCGTGGACCGGCGGCTGGGTCTTGTAGGTGACGCCCCGGTATTCGACCGGACGAATCCGCATCAGGTTCCAGGTATGGAAGAACTCGTGAGCGGTTTCCTCCAGCGCGCTGGAGGGGTCCTTCGCGAGATCCGCACTGGGCGCGCCCAGGGTCACCGAGTTGGGATGCTCCAGCGCCCCGTAGGCACCGTCCTGAAACAGGAAGGTGTACTCGCGATACGGTGGCCGCCCGAACAGCGTCACCGCCTGCCGCACCATCCCCTCGATTCCGCGGACGAAGGCGGCGCTGTCGAACGGCGCCGCGTCGGGGAGCGCCCAGTAGACCACGCTGTGGGGAACATCGTCGATCGCGAAGCGCCAGCGATGCAGCTGGCCCACCAGGATCGGGGACTCGACCAGCACATCGACGGTCGGTGCGAACCAGGTCCGGGGATCCGCCGTTGGCTCGAGCCCGGTCGCGACCTGCCAGCTCGCCGGGATGTCCAGCGTGACCATCGCGGGCGCCAGCTCCGCTCCGAGGATGTACATGAACGCGTGGGGACCGCCGGTGAGTCCGCCCGTGGGCGCGAGGAATGGGCGCCAGGCGCCCCGAGACCCGGGCTGAGGCGGCGGCAGTCGAATCCGGTAATGCACCACCGCCGATCCGCCGGGTGCGATGACCCGCCAGACGGCGCTGTCCTCTTGCGTGATGATGGCAGCACCGCCAGCTGCCGAATCGACCCGCAGTCCGCGGACAAACCGCCAGTACCGGTCGTCGTATTCCGGGTGGGCGGCCATCGCCAGGCGGAAGGTGTCGGGGAGGTTGCGCAGGTGCAGCGCCACGCTCCATCCCGATAGGTCGGCCGAATCGATCTGCAGGGTGTAACTCACGACCGGCTGCGACCGGGCGAAGCGGAGCTCGAAGGCGTCGGTGTAGTGCTGGTACGGATTCTGGGCTCGCGCCATGGAAGGCAGCAGGGCGAGCAGGAGGGCGGAAGCGATGAGTCGCGGCATGCAGGCTCGGAGACTAAGGAGGGCGCAGCGTCAGGTGCGCCTCCTTGAGATGCCGCTGGTGGCTGCCGGGTTTGGACGTCGCGCGGTGAGGGCCACCCCACCCCGGTGTCCTTCCGAGCGAAGCGAGGAGTCCCTCGGAGAGACCCCTCGGGCGCTCCTCGTTTTCGGCGCACTGAATCGGCGCGCAGGTACAAAACAATGTGGCGCCGCTCAGCTATGCGGCGCCACCCTGTCTTCTGACTGCGGCCGATCCTAGTACATCCCGCCCATTCCGCCGCCCGGCGCGGTCAGAGCCGGCCTCTCTTCCTTCCTCTCCACCACCACGCACTCGGTGGTGAGGAGCAACCCCGCGATCGACGCCGCGTTTTGAAGGGCAGTACGGGCGACCTTGGTCGGGTCGATGACTCCCGCCTTGACCAGGTCCTCATAGGTGTCGGTCTGGGCGTTGTAGCCGAAGTTCTTGTCCTTCGCGTCCCTGACCTTCGCCACGACGATCGAGCCTTCAGCGCCCGCATTCTGGGCGATCATCCGGATCGGCTCCTCGAGGGCGCGCCGCACGATGGCAACGCCGATCCTCTCGTCGTCCGTGCCCTTGATCCGGTCGAGCGCGGATTGGGCGCGGAGAAAGGCGACGCCGCCGCCAGGCACGATGCCCTCCTCGACCGCTGCACGGGTGGCGTGCAGCGCGTCCTCCACCCGGGCCTTCTTCTCCTTCATCTCGGTTTCGGTCGCGGCACCGACGTTGATGATCGCCACGCCGCCGGCGAGCTTGGCCAGCCGCTCCTGCAGCTTTTCCCTGTCGTAGTCGCTGGTGGACTTCTCGATCGCGACCTTGATCTCGTTGATCCGGCCCTTGATATCGTCGGGCTTGCCCTTGCCGTCGACGATGGTGGTGTTCTCCTTGTCGATCACGATCCGCTTGGCGCGACCCAGATCCTTGAGCGTCGCGTTCTCCAGCTTGAACCCGACCTCCTCCGAAATCACCTCGCCGCCGGTGAGGACGGCGATATCGCGGAGCATCTCCTTGCGGCGGTCGCCGAAGCCCGGGGCCTTGACGGCCGCGACCTTGAGGGTGCCGCGGAGCTTGTTGACGACCAGCGTCGCAAGGGCGTCGCCTTCGATATCCTCGGCGATGATGAGGAGCGGCTTCGCGCTCTGCGCCACCTTCTCCAGGATGGGCAGGAGCTCGTTCATCTGACTGATCTTCTTGTCGTGGATCAGGAGATAGCCGTCTTCCATCACCGTCTGCATCTTCTCGGGATCGGTGACGAAATAGGGCGACAGGTAGCCGCGGTCGAACTGGGTACCGTCCACCGTCTCCAGCGTGGTTTCGAGGCCCTTGGCCTCCTCGACCGTGATGACGCCGTCCTTGCCGACCTTTTCCATGGCTGCGGCAATGAGGTCGCCGATCTCCTTGTCATTGTTCGCGGAGATGGCGCCGACCTGGGCGATCTCCTTCTTGCCTGCCGAGGGGACGCTGAAGCGCTTGAGCTCCTCCACCACCACCTCGACCGCCCGCTCGATCCCCCGCTTGAGCTCCATCGGGTTGGCACCGGCGGTGACGTTCTTGAGGCCTTCGCGGAAGATGGCCTGGGCCAGCACGGTGGCGGTGGTCGTGCCGTCGCCGGCGAGATCGCTCGTCTTGGTGGCGACCTCCTTGACCATCTGCGCGCCCAGGTTCTCAATCGGATCGGCCAGCTCGATCTCCCTGGCCACCGTCACGCCGTCCTTGGTGACGGTCGGGGAGCCGAATTTCTTGTCGATGACAACGTTGCGGCCCCTGGGACCGAGGGTCACCTTGACCGCTTCAGCCAGGTGATCCACGCCCCGCTTGAGCTTCGCCCGGGCGTCGTTGCTGTAGAGCAGTTCTTTGGCTGCCATATGACTGCACTCCGTCTGAATGGTCTACTTCAACTGATCCTGGCCAGAATGTCGGACGCCTTGACGATGATCAGCTCATCGTCGCCCACCCGATAAGGCGCCCCACTGTACTTGCCGTAAATCACTGTGTCGCCCACCCCGACGTCGAGCTTCACCCGCTCGCCCTTCTCGATCCGGCCGGGCCCGACGGCGAGGACTTCACCCTGCGTCGGCGTCTGCTGGGCAGTATCCGGGATGTATAGCGCGCCGCGCATGGTTTCCCCCTCCTCGGCCGGCAGGATGACCACGCGGTCCTCGAGGGGATGGATCTTGAGCTTGGGTCTTGCCTTCGTTGCTGTGGACATAGGGTACTCCTTCGACTGGGTCAGCAGCTCGCGCGCCTGGTACCGCGCCTGACGGACGGTGACGCAGGCGGCTGGCGCCACCCACGTCGTCCGTTAGCGAGCCGAGGTCAGACCTGCGCGGCGATCTTGTGGAAAGTCGAATTGGACACCTCGTAGCCATGCACCTGCGGCGTGCCCTCGACCACCTTCGACAGGTTCTTGAGCACCTGGGGATAGGTGTCGCGGCTGTACTGGTCCGCGCTCTCCTTGCGATCCCACAGGCTGATCGCCAGCGCGTCCTTGCCGGATGAGCCGAGGAAGGTGATCTCGTCCTTGAAGCCGCTCTGCTTGCGCATCAGGGGCAGGATGTCCTTCTCGAGCGTATGGGTGAACTCGGTGGCGGTATTGGGCTTGAGGCTGATGGTGACATTCCGTGCGTACATGATGGAACTCCTTGGACTGCTTGAACTTGAGAATGGTGCTGGAGACTTCGGAAGTGCCTTCACCCACGTGGTACTGCAACCGGACAGTCTACCCTGATGTACTAGGCTTGTCAAGTAATTATGAATGTTTGCCAGTACTGACCCACGCACTTAACTTTTCCTTGTTAACTGGCTATGCGCCGGGATCCGACCTGAATCCTGGGCCTGAACAGGAGGTAGCCCGTGGATGTGTCGTTGGTGATCCGGCAACGGCTGGAGGAATTCGGACTGGAGCAGCGGGAGCTGGCCCGGGCGGCGCGGGTGACCGAGTCCTACATCTCCCAGTTGCTCACTCGGAAGAAGGCTCCCCCCGCTCCGAGCCGTACCGACATCTACGACAGGATGGACAAGTTCCTGCGACTGCCGAGCGGCGAGTTGGCGCGACTGGTGGAGGTCCAGCGTAAGGAAGAGCTGAAGCGAGAGCTGGGGGAAGAGCCGGCACCTCTGTTTCGGGACGTCCGCGAGCTGATCCTCCGCAAGTGCCACCCTGACAAGCAAGCCCACGTGCGCGCGATCTTCGATACGCAGCCCTTCGGCGAACTCGAACGGCTGGTTACCCAACGGCTGCTGGACGTGCTTCAGGGAGTGGCCAAGGACGAATTGCAGAACGATTACTGGCTGCGCATGGTGGCGGACCTCGGCGGCCGGAGCTTCGCGGAGACCCGCGTCATCGTGCTCGAGTTCCTCGATACGGACATCTACCACCTGTCACGGGAACAGTGTTTCTCATTCCTGGACCCGCTGATTGAATCCTGGGACATCGACCTCGCGACGTTTGCGCTGGAGATTGTCCTGAACGCCAGAGTGGTCTCGGGGCATGTGAAGCGATTCGCGTTTGTGGAACGGCAAGACGACGACGCCGTCGGCGACGAGCCAGGTCTCACGGGATTCCTCGAGGATGCTGCCCTCAGCGGCACGGCGACAAAGGAAGAAGTCGAGTTTCTCCGGCGGCTGAGCTTCAAAGGCAAGCGGCCTACACCCCTGTATTACTACCGGGAGTTACAGAACCTCAGGGACCCGTTGCATTTTCGTACGCCGTAGCCCCACGGGTAACAACAAAAGGGGCCCCCGAGGGGGCCCCTGAGCAGGACTCTCGGCCTGCTCGTTCGGGTTTTGGTGATCCTGTCCTGCTACCAGGCGACGGCGTACCGGGAGAAGTGCTCGAGGTAGCCGACGACGGTCTTGAGCCCTTTCTTGTCGCGCGAGGCCGTGATCTCCAGGATCTCGTCATTCGCCCCCAGGTAGACGATGAAGAGCCTCAGCCATTCCGGTGGCTGCACGCACTGGGAGTAGCTCAGTTTCAACTTGGCCGGCGTCGCGAAGTGAAGACCTTCGGGTTGGAGCTGGACCTCGACCAGGCTGGAGACCGGCACCACCGCGCTGATGATCACCTCGTGGTCGAGCGCGCCCGCGGGGATCTTGAGCTCGTGCGGGCCCACCTTGATCGAGCCCCCGTTCGGGCCGATCAGCTCGGCGGCGGCGGTATACTCCTGCGGCGCGCACGCGAGCAGCTCGGGCGCCCCGCCGAGCTTCTTGCTGCGCTTCCAGTCCCGCTGAAACTCGTTCCACCGTTCCCTGGCCTGCTTGAATTCCTCGTGATGACGCGCGCGTTCGTCCTTGAGGCTGTCCTGGGTGTGCCGCAGCAGGTCCTTCAGGCGCTCGTGCTCGGCATGGCGATCATCGTTAGCCGAATTCGCCCGTTGATCCGTCCTGGCCAGACTCGTGGCCGGGTTCGCACTCGTCGGCGTGTCAGCCTGGGAGCAACTGACCAGGAGCAGCACTGCCACGCCCATCAGCGAATAGCCCCAGCGGTTCCGCCCCATGGGTCTCGTCCTTTCCTCGGGTCGCGACCGCGACCCGATTACCCGGCCATTCATTGAATGCTTGCGAAGCACTGCGGTACCCGACGCCGCGAACCAGGGCGACGCCTGTCCGAGGGGCAACCGATGTGCCACCCTGACAGCGGTCTGACGCTATTCTTGACAGTGGAGTAGCGGATCAGGATCTGGTACACCCCGGCGCAATGACACAACCGCTTCTGATAGTTTGCTTTACGCTGTAGGTCAACACGGTTTCCAGACGGTTGGGGGCGGTGGGAAGTTGTACAGCAGGGGAACAGGTCCGGTGGCTGGGGCGGCGGGGGAGTGGGGCGCCGTCAGCCCATCGTGTTGTGCGATCACCACGCCGACTGGCCGCCAATGTGATGGCCATCACGTCGCGCCTTCACGGTGCAGCGAGGAAAGCAATCGCGACGCCGTTGGTCCAGCCGAACCCGTCCTGCATCGGGTACTCACCTCCGCCGGCCGGGCGGGCAAGGTCCACCACG
>Ga0326730_1000127_pt1 | contig 22988 bp, 19 predicted proteins | sample MHFSIPfraction_3_FD_207740 | JGI IMG/M metagenome (GOLD analysis project Ga0326730, IMG submission 207740) | Lab enriched peat soil microbial communities from Michigan Hollow, Ithaca, NY, United States - MHF7AN SIP fraction | ecosystem: Environmental > Terrestrial > Soil > Wetlands > Peat...
CGCATGACCTTCCAGCGCAAACTCCTCCTCGGCGTCTCCGGCATGGTGCTCCCCGCCCTGCTGGTAGGCGCCGAAGCCATTCGAAGCAACGCCCTCGAGCGCCACGCCCTCGAGGCCCTCGGCAACAGTCTGGGGAGAAACCGCACCTACGCCGAGCTGGAGACGGCGATGTTCAACCAGAGTGAGGTGATCTGGCGTTCCCTCACCGGGTTGGACCCCGATGCCCGCAAGGAATTCAACCTCTCCGGCCAGGTGGTGACGTACTGGTTCGACCGCTGGCAGGCCGAGCTGGGCCCGGGGCAGGATCAGCTGGCCGAGTCGGTGCTGCAGATCCAGCGCCAGTTCACCGCCGTGGGAGACAGCGTCATCCGCCTCACCGACGGCGGCCACCGGGAACAGGCGTACCGCCTGGCCACCGCGGAGATCCGCAGCCGGATCCAGCCGGCGCTCACTGCCCTCAATCGCCAGATCTACCGCCGCACCCGCGAGACCAGCGTCCAGGCCGCCTTCGGCCGGGTGGAGGAGGTCATCAACTCGGAGCGGCGAATCCTGGTGGTGATCGTCGCTGGCACGCTGGTGCTCGGGCTGTCCCTCGCCTGGGCCATGGCCAAGAGCCTGGCGCGCCCCATCAACGAGCTGCGCGGGGCGATGGCGGTGGTCGGGTCGGGTGATCTCGATCATCCGATCAAGGTCACCTCGCGGGACGAGATCGGTGACCTGGCGCGTGCCTTCCTCGGAATGACCGAAAGCCTGCGACAGTCGCGCACCGAAATGATCCGGCTCAATGACGAGCTCGGGGCCAAGGTGGCCCAGCTGGAGCAGGCCCAGTCCCAGCTGGTCCAGTCGGAGAAGCTGGCCTCGATCGGCGAGATGGCCGCCGGGGTGGCCCACGGCCTCCGCAACCCGCTCGCCAGCCTCCGGGCCGCCGCGCAGCTGGTACTCCACCACCCCGGTTCTCCGGCCGCGGGGGAGCAGCTGCAGGCGATCCTGGGCGAAGTGGATCGGCTTGACCGCCGCATCACCCACCTGCTCACCTTTTCCCGTCCGGCGCCATTCCGGCCGGGACTCGAGCGGGCGGAGGCCGTGGTCCAGGCGGTCCTGCCGGTCTTCGCCGAGCGGGTCCGGAAACAGCGGGTGTCGCTGACGGTCGAGCTCGACCCCGCCCTCCCCGAGATTACCGCGGACCCGATGCGGCTGGAGCAGGCGCTGCTGGAATTGATCGGCAACGCGTTGGACGCGATGCCCGAGGGAGGCCAGCTCCGGCTCTCCGCCACTCCGGCGCCGGGAGATGGGGGACAGCCTGGCGTGACGTTCACTATTGCCGACAGCGGCCGGGGCATCCCGCCGGAGACCCTGCGCGAGGTGGGCCAGCCGTTCTTTACCACTCGCCCCGAGGGGACCGGACTGGGCGTCGCCACCGCGCGGCGGTTCATCGAACAGCACGGCGGACGCCTGACACTGGAGAGCCAGGTGGGCGTGGGCACTACCGTGAGAGTCTGGCTCCCGCTCTCGTCCGTCCAGACCGTCTCGACCGTCCCGGCCGCCCTGACCGAGCCCGCATGACCACCTCCTCCACCGTCCTCATCGTCGAGGACGAACGCACCCTCGCCCGGGCAATCAAGGCCTTTCTGGCGGAGCATGGGTACGAGACCGAGGTGGCCAACGAGGCGGAAAGCGCGCTCGGCCTGCTGAGCACCCTGCGCCCCGATGTGGTCTTTACCGACGTGCGGCTGCCGGGGATGAACGGGATCGAACTGCTGAAGAAGATCCACGAGTTCGACCCCGCGATTTCGGTGGTGGTGATGACCGCCTATGGCTCCATCGAGGGAGCGGTGGAAGCGGTGAAGCTGGGGGCCTTCGACTACGTCAAGAAGCCGATCGACCTTGAGGAGCTCAGGCTGCTGGCCGACCGGGCCCGGGAGAATTCGCTGTTACGGCAGGAGCTGTCCTACTACCGGCGCCGGGAGTCGAGCCGGGAGGTGCCCTTCGCCGAGGTGGTCGGCGAGTCGCCGGTGATGCGGGCGCTGCTGGATCAGGCCCGCCAGATAGCGGCCCTCAACGAGACTCCGCCGGTGCTGATCACCGGCGAGACCGGCACCGGCAAGGGACTCGTCGCCCGGACGATTCACGCCTCCGGGGCGAGGAGCGGCAAGCCGTTCATCGAGGTGAACTGCACCGCCCTTCCCGCCTCGCTGATGGAGGCGGAGCTGTTCGGGCACGAACGGGGCGCCTTTACCGACGCCAAGGAATCGAAGGTCGGGCTGTTCGAGGCGGCGGAAGGCGGGTTCATCCTGCTGGACGAAATCGGCGACCTGGAGCTTGCGCTGCAAGGCAAGCTGCTCAGGGCTATCGAGGACCGGGTGGTGCGCCGGGTGGGAGGCGTGCGGGACCGGAAGATCGACGTGCGGATTCTCTCCGCCACCAATCGCGACCTCGAGCGCGAGGTGGAACGCGACCGGTTCCGGCGCGATCTGTACTTCCGCCTCGCGGTGATCCTGCTCCGGCTGCCTCCCCTCCGAGAGCGTGGAGAGGATGTGCTTATCCTGGCGGAGCGCTACCTGCGCAGGTTCAGCGTCAAGTACGGCAAGGATGTCCGCCGCATCGGACCGGAAGCCCGGCAGCTCATGCTCTCCTATCCCTGGCCCGGGAACGTGCGAGAGCTCTCCCACGTCATCGAGCGGGCGGTGCTGTGGAGCAAGGGACAGGAGCTGGGGCCGGATCACCTGTCTTTGACCCGACCGGTGGAGGAGGAGGCGGACCGGCGGACCGGCGGACCGGCGGACGGTAGTACTGGGGCCTGGCCCAGCCAGCAGCCGGAAACTGGATCGGGCCTCCCGACCGACAGATCTGCGGAGCAGCGGTCCGCCGGTCCGCCCGTCCGCCCCTCCGCCGCAGGAATGACCCTCGATCAGTGGGAGAAGACCCTGCTCGAGCAGGCCCTCAAGGATTCCCGCGGCAATCAGACCCGCGCGGCTCAGCAGCTCGGCATCTCCCGCGACACGCTCAGGTATAGACTGAAGAAGTACGGGATCGGCGGAGCTGGGTGATTTGACCCAACTGGGTTCTGTCACCCAATCGAACACGGCCGCGGCTGGAGCCCCGGCAATAGCCTGAAGCGGCAATGGGACAACGGCTTACGGCCATGCACCACGCCGCCATCGATCCGGCACGCGACCTGCACTCTCAAGGGCGTCGTCGGGGAATTCTCTCCTCCGACTGGGTGAAGAAACCCAACGCCTGCTGCTGCTCACCTTTCCTTGAGGATCTCCCAATGGCCTGGACCAAGCCCGAAGCGGAAGTCGTCGCCGTGACGATGGAAGTAACCGCGTACGTCGCGACCCTTTAAATCGCGAAGCACCGGACGGGGCTCGCGACGCGGGCCCCGTTTCTTTTTGTATGGAGCTCGTCCTGCTTGGCACCGCCGCTGGTGGCGGATTTCCCCAGTGGAATTGCTGGTGCCCGACCTGCCGGGTGGCTCGCGCCGATCCCATCCGGGCGCACCCCAGGACCCAATCCTCCGCGGCAATTTCCAGCGACGGACGTCGCTGGTTCCTGCTGAACGCTTCTCCCGACGTGCATCGTCAGCTGTCCCGGCTGAACGCGGTCGCTCCCGAGGGAATGCGCTACGTTCCGGTGGAAGGGATTGTCCCGACCGATGCCGAGCTCGACCATACCATGGGAGTGGCATTGCTGCGCGAGGCCCGGCGGCTCCAGCTCTACGCCACCAAGGCAGTGCTCGAGGTCCTGACCGAGGATTCCCGCCTCCTGCCGGTGACCGAGGCGTTTGCGGAAGTGGCTGTGACCGAACTGCCTCTCGACAGCCCGATACAGCTCCACCATCAGGACGGGTCGCCGACTGGGATCACCCTCACCGCCGTTCCGGTCCGGGGAGACCCGCCCAGATTCGCCCGCCGGGAGCGGCCGGGGCACACGGTCGGGCTGTTGATCCAGTCTGACAACGGCGCCCGGGCCGCGTTCGTGCCGGGTTGCGGCGATCTGGATGCGCCGCTGCTCGCTCGCCTGGCGGAGGCCGATCTGCTCCTGTTCGACGGGACCTTCTGGACCGATGGGGAGCTGGTGACCCTCGGGATAAGTGACCGCACTGCCCGCCAGATGGACCATATGCCGGTCTCCGGACCTGACGGCAGCCTGGCGCAACTGAGACAGCTCCCGTGCCGGCATCGGGTGTACACCCACATCAACAACTCCAACCCCATGCTGCTGGAGGATTCGCCGGAGCGAGTCGAGGTGGTGGCGGCGGGGCTGGTGGTGGGAGATGATGGGATGAGGTGGACGCTGTAGGCCTTTGGCCATTGGCCACTGGCGGTTGGTCTTTGCGGCGTTCGCTCGCGCGGGATCCTGGTCGTGAAACTCATAGCCAGAGGCCAACGGCCAACGGCCAATAATGACGACACCGGCAATGACGACGACCCTTCAAACCTCGGACCTCGGAACTCGGAACTTGCGGATCGCTCTGCCGGAGCTGACCAGACCGCTCAGTCCGGAGGAATTGGAGAACGCGCTGCGCAGCTTCCACGGCTCCTACTACGTGGAACATCCATTTCACAAGCTGATGTACGAGGGGAAGCTCACCCGCCGGCAGTTCCAGGGGTGGGTGGCAAACCGGCTGGCCTACCAGCGGGTAGTGCCGAGGAAGGACGGCGCAATTCTCTCCAACTGTCCCGACTCCGGGGTGCGGCGGGAGTGGATCCAGCGGATCGTGGATCACGATGGGACCCGTCCCGGCGAAGGGGGCATCGAGCTGTGGATCCGACTGGGCATCGCCCTGGGGGTCCCCCGGGAGGAGATGGAGGACGAGCGCCATGTGCTCCCCGCGGTGCGCCTGATCTGCGAGTCCTACGTCTGGTTCTGCAAGTCGAAGCCGTGGGTTCAGGCCTGTGCCTCCTCGCTCACCGAGCTGTTTGCTCCGAAGATTCATGCTCAGCGAATCGAGGCGTTCCCCAGACACTACCCGTGGATCCCTCCCGAGGGGCTGGACTACTTCAAGAGCCGGCTGGTGCAGGCTCCGCGCGACGTGCGCCACGGGCTGGCCATCGTCCAGCAGCACTGCACCACCGTAGAGACTCAGCGACAGGCGTTCGAGGCGCTGGCGTTCAAGCTGGAGATGCTGTGGGCCATGATCGATACGATCCACAATGCGTACCTGGAGTAGGTGACGGGTGAACGGTGAAAGGTGAACGGGAGACGTGATCGCCTCGGACCATCATTCACCGCTCACCGCTCACCGCTCACTGTTCACCGTTCACCGTTCACTGTTCACCGTTCACCCTGTTGCCTGATGCCCCTGCTCCCGACCACCCAGCCCCGTCTCTGGCGCCTCGCCCGCCTCGGCAACGACCGGGTCCGGCAGCGGCCGGTGCTACTCTACCCTGAAGGGGCGATGTTCCTGAACGAGAGCGGCAAGGCGATCCTCGAGCTGTGCGACGGCACCCGCACCCTGCAGGAGATCATCGAAACCCTGCGGCAGCGCTACCAGACCGACGTCGCTGGTGACGTCACCGAATACCTCGAAGGGCTGGCGCGACGGGACCTCATCCGCGTCGCCGCGGGAGAAGCGGGAGAGACGGAGGCCGGGGCAAGCCAGTATCACGGGGTGTCACCCGCCCCTGCAGCCCCTCCCGCAACTTCCGCCGGGCGAGCCGCTGCGCCCGGCCAGAGACTGCTCCAGCCGACGACACTGCTCGCGGAACTCACCTACCGCTGCCCGCTCCATTGTCCCTACTGCTCCAACCCGCTGGAGATGAGCCGGGCGGAAGCGGAGTTGTCGACCGCCTCCTGGAAGCGGGTCTTCACCCAGGCCCGTGAGCTGGGAGTGCTGCAGCTCGGCCTCTCCGGCGGCGAGCCGCTGGTTCGCAAGGACCTCGAGGAGCTGGTGGCTCACGCCCGCGATCAAGGGCTCTACACCACGCTGGTGACCTCGGCGCTCGGCCTTACCCGCCAGCGTGCCGAGCGCCTCAAGGCGGCCGGCATCGATCATGTCCAGATCTCCTTCCAGGACACCGACCCAGCCAACGCCGACCGGATCGCGGGCATCAAGCTCGGCCGCCAGAAATACGAGGCCGCCGCGCTGGTGAAGGCGCTGGATCTGGCCTTCTCCGTCAACGTGGTGCTGCACCGGGGCAACCTGGATCACCTGGGCGAAATCATCGAGATGGCGGCGGGGCTGGGCGCGGACCGGGTGGAGCTGGCCAATACCCAGTACTACGGTTGGGCGCTCAAGAACCGGGAGGCGCTGATGCCGACCCGGGAGCAGGTCGAACGCTCTCGCTCCATCGCGCAGGCCGCGATCCGGCGCTACCAGGGGCAGATGCAGATCATCTATGTGTTGCCGGACTATTACGAGCAGTTCCCCAAGCCCTGCTACGGAGGCTGGGGCAGCGTATACATCCTGGTGACGCCGGACGGGCGCGCCCTACCCTGCCATGGCGCCACTCAGATCCCGAACCTCGAGATGGTCAACGTCGACGAGCACGATCTCGGCTGGATCTGGGGACAGTCTCCGATCTTCAACGCCTTCCGGGGTGACGCCTGGATGCAGGAGCCCTGCCGCAGCTGCCCGCGCAAGGCGCAGGACTTTGGCGGCTGCCGCTGTCAGGCCTTTGCCCTCACCGGCGACGCGACCAACACCGACCCGGTCTGCAGTCTCTCGCCCAGGCACGACCTGATCCTGGCGGCGCTGGAGCGGACGGAGGAGACGCCTGAGTACGTCTACAGGACGGTTCCGGTGTAGACGGACAGACGGACAGACGGACGAGACGGTCGGGACGGTCGGGACGGTCGGGACCCTCCCCCGATGACAGCGAATGACTATGGACAGCCTGCCGGTCCTGCACGACGTCCCACGTCTCTCGTCTCTCGTCTCACGTCTCACGTCTCACGTCTCACGTGTGTCGCCCGACCCCGACCCCTGCCGCCTGGCGCCTGACTCCTGACGCCTCACCTGCACTCCCCCCCACTCGCCACTCGCTCGACCGTCACCTTCTGCTCGATCCGGGTCTTGAACGCCTGCTTGACCAGTCCGCCCACCGGAACCGTGACCTCATCCGTGAGGTCCCGCTCCCACCGCAGCACTCCCAGCTCACCGGACCAGCTGAAGACACCGGACTCGCCCTCGATGCGGCTGGCGCTCACCTCCGTCGAATCCGGCAGCAGCCGCGACTCCTGCCGCGTCGACCGGCGAAGCAGCCGATAGCGTTCCACCGGCCGGGTGCCCACACTGCCATCCTCGATGCGGGTGATCACCGTGCCGAGGTCGTCTCGCCACGATCGTCCGGGTGCCAGCGGCGCCGGGGGAAGCTGGGGGAGCAGATCGGCCAGGGCACCGGAGAGGTCGGCTACTTCGGCGACCTCATCCGGGATGAACGGGGTGTCGGTGGACGCGAACCCGCCCAGCCCGGTCAGGGTGCCCCGGTATCGGCCACCCACGAGGCCGTCGGTATCCGGCTCCAGTCGCTCACCCGAGCCTTCGCGCCATAGCGAAAGCGTGTCGAACCACGCCTCGAGCTGAATGAGGCTGTCGGGACCACCCGCGCGGAGGATCATCACTCCGTCCCGGCCGATACTCTCGTGCGTTCGCTGCCGGCCGGCCTGGACCAGGATCTCGGAGCGCCGCCGAGTGCGGTATGCGGCGCAATCCAGCAGCAGCGGGTGATACCGCGGCGGTTCCGGCCCGGGGTCGGGGAGAGATGCCCCGCTCCCGGCCAGTACCACGCCCAGCACGATCAGGCCGGGCCAGCGCGGCCGGCCGGAAACCGCGCCTTGCCTTTCGGGACAGGAGAACGCATCTCTCCCCAGCGTTCCAGTCGTCTCCCCGGCCACCCAACCTCCCTCTCAAGGCTTCGGCATTATGTCCTGTCGACCCTCGTTCTGCCACATCCTTCGGGCCACCCTCACCCTGGCCGCTGCGGTCGTCATTGTCCCGCCGCTGTCCGGACAGGCAGCGCCGGCGACGGCGCCCGTCACCCGCACCCTCATACACGCCGGGCGGCTGGTCGACGGGGAATCCGACCGGCCTCGCTCCGATCAGGGGATCCTGATCGAGGGGGATCGCATCACCAGGGTCGGTCCCTGGGCCGAGGTTCAGTCGGCCGCGGGCGACGCGAAGCAGATCGACCTGAGCGCGATGACCGTGCTCCCCGGGATGATCGACAATCACACCCACATCCTGCTCCAGGGCGATATCACCGCCCAGGATTACGACGAACAGCTGCTCAAGGAATCGATCCCCTACCGGACCATCCGCGCCACCGTGGCGGTCAGAACCGCGCTCATGAACGGGTTCACCACCATGCGCGACCTGGAGACCGAGGGCGCCATGTACGCGGACGTGGATGTCAGGAACGCGATTAACCGCGGCATCATCCCCGGCCCCCGGATGTTCGTGGCAACCCGGGCGTTCAGCGCCACCGGGATGTACCCGCTGTCCGGCTACTCCTGGGAGCTCAAGGTGCCGGATGGAGTGCAGATCGTCGACGGGGTGGACAACATCCGCCACGCGGTGCGCGAGCAGGTGAAGTACGGCGCGGACTGGATCAAGGTCTACGTCGACCGCCGCTACTTCATCGCCCCGGACGGAAAGCTGCACAGCTGGGTGAACTTCACCGACGAGGAGCTCAAGGCGTTCGCGGACGAGGCGCACCGGCTGGGGCGCAAGATTGCCGGCCACGCGATCGGCTGGGACGGGATCGACGCCGCGCTCCGGGCGGGGTTCAACAGCGTCGAGCACGGCGACGGACTGACGCCCGACCTGATCGAGCGGATGGTCCGGCAGAAGGTGTACTGGTGCCCCACGATCTTCGTCGGAGCCTATGTGGCGGAGGGCCGCGGCGGAATCTGGCCCAAGATGGTGGATATCGAGCGGATTGCCTTCGGCGAGGCGGTAAAGCGGGGCCTCCTTCCCTACATCTCGTACGGCACCGACGCGGGCGGGTACGCCTGGACGGAGAATCAGGCCCAGGAGCTGGCGTACATGGTGAAGTACGGCATGACCCCGATGCAGGCCATCCAGTCTGCCACCAGCACCGCGGCCCGTCTGCTGGAGCAGCAGGCCAACGTCGGCGCGGTAGCCCAGGGCCGGTTCGCCGACATCATCGCGGTCGGGGGCGACCCGCTGGCGGACATCACCGAGATGCTGCGGGTCGGTTTCGTCATGAAGGGCGGGGTAGTCTACAAGACGCCGGCAGCCCGATAATCCGGTATCCTCGCCGCGGCGAGGGTGTCCGCCAGGCACCGGTCGAACGTATCGGGTGCGGGTGGAAGAGTTATGTAGGATCGCGACCGACAGACCGCCCGGGCGTCAGTCTCCCAGCGCGTGGTCGCGCACGTAGCGCACCAGGTCCGCGTTGGTCCGGAGCTGCATCTTCTCCAGGATCCGGGTGCGGTAGGTGCTCACGGTCTTGGGGCTGAGTCCCAGCCTCCCCGCCACGTCCTTGACGCTCAGGCCCGCGCCGAGCGCGCGCAGCACCTCGTACTCGCGATCGGAGAGGCTCTCGTGTGGGGTGGCGCCCCCGGCCTCCAGCCCCGTCGCCAGCTTCTCGGCCAGGGCCGGGGTGACGTACTTGCCGCCGCGATACACCCGCCGGATGGCCTCGATCAGCTGCTCGGGCGAGTGGTCCTTGGTGAGGTAGCCGGCTGCTCCCGCCCGGAGCGCGCGGACCGCCCACTGGTCCTCGGGGTGCACGCTCAGCACCAGCACCTTCACCGAGGCGTGATCCCGGCGGACCTGCTGCAGCACCTCGATGAAGCTGGGCCCCGGCATCGAGACGTCGAGCAGCATCACGTCGACGGCGGTGTCGCCCACCCGGGCCAGCGCCTCGTCGGCCGAGGAAGCCTCGGCCACCACCGAAATGCCGGGCTGGTCCGCGGCGATGCGGCGGAGCCCCTCCCGAACGATCGGATGATCGTCCGCGATCAGCAGACGGATCACGCCACCACCTCCTCGGCGCCGACGGCGCCGCACGGAATCAGCACCCTCACCATTGTGCCCTGGCCCGGCCGGCCCTCGATCGCCAGCTCGCCCCCGCAACCGATCGCCCGTTCCCGGATTCCGACCAGCCCCAGCGAACGCCGGCCCGCCAGCTCGTCGGGAGTGATCCCCCGGCCGTTATCCGCCACTTCCAGCTGAAGCCGCTCTCGCGTCTGGCTGAAGCTGATCCGCGTCCGGCTGGCGTGCGCGTGGCGGGCGACATTGGTCAGAGCCTCCTGCAGGATCCGGAACACCGTCGTCGCCCGCACGTCATCGACGGCGGAATGATCGGAGTGCAGGTCCAGGTCGGTCTCGATGCCGGTGCGGCGGCCGAACTCCTGCGCCTGCCACTCGATGGCCGCGACCAGCCCCAGCAGGTCCAGTACCCCGGGGCGCAGCTCGGTCGCCAGCCGTCGCACGGCGTCCACCGTGCCGTCGACCCGCGTCATCAGGGTCTGCAGCCGCTCCGCCAGGTCTGCCTGCGTCCGGGAGAGCCGCCCGCGCACCCACGCGAGATCCATCTTGAGGCCGGTCAGCGCCTGGCCGAGCTCATCGTGCAGCTCCCGCGCGATCCGGGTCCGCTCCTCCTCCCGCACCGTCTGCAACCGGGCGGCCAAGTCGCGCAGCTCCTGCCGGGAGCGGCGCAGGGCTTCCTCGTTCGCCCGCCACTCGGTCACGTCCCACACGATGTCCAGCAGGCAGTCCTGCCCCTTGAGGGTGATCTTCTCGGCCCAGATGTGGTTGATCTGGCGGTCGCGGTGGCGGGTCTTGGCCACGAACTCGTACTCCCGCACCATGCCGTCTCGCTCGAGCCGGCGGACCAGGTCCGCCCGCGCCTCGGGGTCCCGCCACAGCCCCAGCTCCGCCGAGGTATGGCCGAGCACTTCTTCCCGGGAGAACCCCACGTCGCGGACAAACGCCTCGTTCACTTCCAGGAACCGCCCTTCACCCAGGGTGGCGATGGTGATCGGGAATGGAGACGAGCGGAATGCCTTGGCGAACTTCTCCTCCGATTCGCGCAGCGCCTCCTCCTGCCGGGTCCGCTCGGTGATATCGCGCTGGATGCCGAAGTGGCCGGTGATCCGCCGCTCCTCGTCGTACAGGCAGACGTAGTCGCCCTCGATCAGAATCGGGGTACCGTCCGCCCGGCGTTCACTGGTGACCGTGTGCAGACGCCCCGCGTCGAAGAACCGGCGCCACGCCACCCGGCCCTGCGCTGGATCGTGGGCGTAGACATCGGCAGGGGTGAGGCCGAGCATCTGATCCCGGGTAAACCCGTACTGGGCCAGCATCGCATCGTTCACCCGGGTTATGCGATGATGGGCGAAGGCGTAGTCCAGCAGCGCTTCCTTGTCGGCGTCATCGGTCCAGCGAATGGGCCGGTCCAGCATCATGAAAAAGAAACCGTCCAGCGACTGGGTGAAGAACGCCTCCAGCAGCCGCTGCTGTTCCGTGATCGTCGCCTCCGCCCGGAGCTGCTGGGTGAGGTCGTGATACACCTCGTAGAACGCCACCGTCTGGCCACCCGCGGACAGCGGCGCGCCTGTATGGGAAACCTCCACCTGCGATCCGTCGCGCCGCCGCCGCCGGGTCTGCCGCCATACCTTGCTCGCCGAGGTGAGCATCCGGTCCACGCCGCCCCCCCGCTCTCCGCCCGGAACGCCCAGCAGGCGGTCGATATTCACGCCCACCACCTCCGGCACCGAATACTGGAACAGCCGGGTGAACTCGGCGTTGGCCCGGAGCAGGCGCCCCTCAAGGTCTCGCAGGGTCAGGGCGTGCGGAAAGGTCTCGAACAGCTGTTCGAGGTGGCTGTCCCGGTCCACCGGAACGACGAGCGGCCGGCGGGCTCGGAACAGCAGAACCAGGGTGGTGGCGAGCGCCACCGAGAGGACCACGACCAGCAGGAGCATTGCCAGCATTGCCTGGAAGGGACGGTGGCATGGTATCGGTCCGGCGGGAGCAGGTCAACGCACCTGCCCCGCCGGCCCCGGACTGCTACTCCCTCGTGGGCCTCGGTAGAGCGCCCACCTGGGGCGTGAGCCCCTCGGCGAAGCTGACGTCCACGTGGACCTCGATGTTTTCGTGCATCTTGAGCACACCGAGCATCTTGCTCAGCCCGCCGATCCGGTAGTCCTTCAGGTTGAGCGGGGTATCGGCCCACACCCGGGCACCGGCCCGGTCGAGCAGCACCCGCCCGGGCAGGCTGGCGTCGCGGGTCACGCCGTGGATCACGAATCGCCCGTGCAGCGTCACCTCGGTGGTGTCTCCCGCCGCCCGGCGCGGGGTCAGGCTGTCCAGCTCGAACCGGATGACCGGGTACTTGTCCGACTCCATCGACTTGTTGAGGTCGGCGTCCCGCTTTCCCTTCCCGGTCACCAGGGTCCAGACCGGCGCTTCCACCCATCCATGGACGGAGGCGAGGTCGGGGCCACCGGACATCTCACCGGTTACAGTCGTGGTGGTCCCGGTGAAGTCGCCAACGGTCGCATGGCCATCGAAGCTGAGGGTTCCGGAGACGACTTTCCCGGGAGCGATCGGCGCCTGGGCGAGCGTCCGGCCCGTGACCATCCCCGTGAGTAGCGTCACCTGCGCCACCCGCAGGGCCCAGCGCCAGATACGTCCTGTCATGTCGCTCTCGCTATCGTCAAGGTCTCATCACGGACCCACAGGATTACGCAGATCGGCGATCCGTGTAATCCTGTGAGAATCTGCCTAAACTGCGGACTACTGAATCCGATGCGGCTCACCGGCGATGAAGTCGTCCATCGCAACCAGGTCCGAGGTGCCGCCGGCGCTGATGTCCTTCACCCCGGCCCCGATCGGCGCCTGCCCGGCGGTGATCCGGACCCGGGCCACCAGCACCTGGTCGAACACCACGCCGGCGAAGGAGTGCCCCGCGGCGTCGGAGCGCACCGGCACCGTCACCGTCTTGAGTGAGACACCGGCGTCGTCGAAGAACTCGAGAGACGCGCTGCCCGCCACATCAACGTCGGCGAACACCACCCCGAAGCCGGTGACCCTGGCGGTGGTGTCGGTGCCCGCCACCCTGAACGTCACATCGGTGATCGGGCTCCCCAGCGAGGCGAAGAGCTTCGTCGGGCTGAAGGCCGAGAACTGGGTGGAATCGCTGGCCTCGAGATCGAAGTAGGCGTTGTCGCTGACCCGGAAGCCGGTGCCAGGCGTGGTAAAGATCTGACCGCGGGCCACCACCCGGTTGAACTGATCTCCGGGGAAGGTGTTCACGTTGAGAATCGCGCCGCCCACGCCGTCCCAGTTGACCTCCCGCCGTCCGCCCAGCTGCTCACCGACAGTCTTGTTGGCGGAGTCGCCCAGCAGTCCGCGGAACTGCGCCAGCGCGGCGGTGAGATCGCCGCTGGCCGACACCACCTGTGCGTTCACCGGCGGGTTGGGGTTGTAGACGCCCTTGTTATCGTAGCCGCACCCCGCCGCCGCCAGCCCAACCAGCACCATCCCCGCCACAACTCCGCGCATCCTCGCCATGACCAGCTCCCTGACTGTGGGCGGCCGGCGGCGGGCGACCCCCGCCCGCCAGCCCCGCTCCGCTCCGTGAACGATCGAGCCATCACAACGCCGCTCGACGTGGGAGACAAGTTAGGCATCGCCCCCCGCCCGATCGATCGGGAGGGGGCTGACCAGTTACTCGGTTTTTCGGGTGTGGATCTGTAGGACAGGAGACTACAGGCCGGGACTGGGGCGGGCGCGAGACGACGCCATCATGCTGCCGCGAGCGCTGCCGCCTCGCGGTAGCTGTACCAGACCTTGTTCTCGAAGTCGTACAACTTGCAGCGCTGGAAGATCATGCGGACCGTGCGCCAGCGGAACCGGTACTCGTGCAGGTACTCACCGTATTCCTTCTGCAGATCGGTATACGCCGCCTTCAGCCGGTAGAACGGGATCCTCGGCTCCACATGGTGCGGCACGTGGATCATGATGTTGTGGACCAGGAGCTCGCTCAGCTTGGAGCAGCGCCACACCACGGTGCAGTACAGCTGGCCGATGGTATTGCTCCACTCCGGCCGGTGGTCGAAGAACGGCACGTCCGGGTGGGTGTGATGCAGGTAGACGAACAGCGCGATGAAATAGTTGAACACCACGAACGGCAGCAGGACACCGGCCACGATCCCGATGATGCCCCCGCCGAACCCGTAGCACAGCGCCGCCAGCCCCAGCGCAAAACCCAGGGTGATGAGCTTGTTGACGTAGTAGCCCAGGCGCTCGCGCGACTCCTTCTCCGGGCGGTACATCACCATCCCCGGCCACCACACCTTGAGCAGGTAGTGCAGCGCGCAGCCGTAGGGCGTCCGTTCCAGCCGGTACACCAGCCGCCGGTACCACGGCAGCGCGGCATACCCCTGGGGAGTGAGGGGGCGCCAGATCCAGTCGACCGGCGTATACGAGGTGAACCCGTGATGTACCCGATTGTGCCCGTGACACCACAGCCGGTACATGTTGAGCGAGGGGAGCATCAGCGTGGTGCCCAGGATCTCCGCCGTCCAGTCGCTCTTGAACAACGCCCCGTGCGCCGCATCGTGCGCCCAGACGAACATGAACGCCACCGCGCAGCCGGCCGCGAGCCCGAACAGCAGCTTGGCCCACCATGCCTCGGCGGCGAACACACCGGCCATGAAGGTGAGGTACAGCACCAGATCGAAAACGAGCCACCCGAAGGTCTGCAGCCACGAGCGCCGGTAACAGGCGTCCGAGATTGCCTTCCGCACCGTGGTGAGCTTGATCGTCTTCAGGGCGTCATACGCCGCCGCTTCGGCCATGGGCAATCCAATGGGAGGAATCGAGAACCGCGACCCCCGCAATCTACGCTGCTTTCATCACCTTCGTGCCCGGTTCTTCCATGAAGGCAGAATTCCCAGGCCCGCAAACTGCACTATTCCGCGCCCATGAATGGATAGCGGTAGTCCTGTGGAGGAACGAAGGTCTCCTTGATGCTGCGTGGCGAGGTCCACCGCACCAGGTTGAGGATCGAACCGGCCTTGTCGTTGGTGCCGCTCGCCCGGGCGCCGCCGAATGGCTGCTGCCCCACCACCGCGCCGGTCGGCTTGTCGTTCAGGTAGAAATTCCCCGCCGAGTACCGCAGGACCGCTTCCGCCTCGGCCAGCGCCCGTCGGTCCCGCGCAAACACCGCTCCGGTCAGCGCGTAGGGGCTGGTCTGATCCACCAGCGCGAGGGTCTCGGTCCAGCGCGCATCCGGATACACGTACGCGGTGAGCACCGGCCCGAACAGCTCCTCGCACATGGTGCGGTACCTCGGATCCTCCACCTGGATCAGCGTAGGCTCCACGAAGTAGCCGGTATCGGCCTTCGCTCCACCCCCGGCAAGGATGGTGACCCCGGGGTCCTGCTTGGCGCGGGCCAGATACCCCGCGAGCCGGTCGAACGCCCGGCGATCGATCACCGCGCCCATGAAGTTGCGGAAATCCGTCACGTCGCCCATGCGGATCTCGGCGATCATCGCCAGCATCCGTTCTTTCACCTTGGGCCAGAGGCTGGCGGGCACGTAGGCCCGCGAGGCGGCGGAGCATTTCTGGCCCTGGTACTCGTAGGCGCCCCGAACCAGTCCCACCACCAACGCGTCCACGTCGGCGCTCGGATGGGCCAGCACGAAGTCCTTGCCTCCGGTCTCCCCCACGATCCGCGGGTAGGAGAGGTACCCAGCCAGGTTCTCTCCCACCGTCCGCCACAGCGTATGGAATACGGCCGTGGATCCGGTGAAGTGGATCCCGCCCAGCGAACGGTCGGCCAGGAGGGCGTTACTCACCTGCACCGACTCGCCCGGCAGGAAGTTGATCACCCCAGGCGGCAGCCCCGCTTCCTCCAGCACCTTGAAGACGTAGTAGTTGCTGAGCAGGGCGGTGTGGGACGGCTTCCAGATCGCGACATTGCCCATCAGCGCCGGCGCGGTCGGGAGATTGCCGCCGATCGCGGTGAAATTGAACGGCGTGATGGCGTAGACGAAGCCCTCGAGCGGCCGGTGATCCATCCGGTTCCAGGTCAGCGGAGCCGACTCGGGCTGCTCCTGGTACAGTCGCTCCGCGAACTGCACGTTGAAGCGCCAGAAGTCGATCAGCTCGCAGGCGCTATCGATCTCCGCCTGAAACGCGGTCTTGCTCTGTCCCAGCATTGTGGCCGCGTTGACCCTGGCCCGCCAGGGCCCGGCCAGCAGGTCAGCCGCCTTGAGGAATACCGCGGCACGGTCCTCGAACCGGGTCGCTGACCAGTCACGCCAGGCCTCCCGTGAAGATTGGATCGCCGCCTGAATGGTCGCGGCATCGGCCTGATGACTCCGCGCCAGCACGCGGCGGTGATCGTGCGGGCTCACCACGTCGTGGGTCGTGCCGGAGCGGATCTCCTTGCCGCCCACCACCGCGGGGATGTCGACCGTCTCGCCGGCCATCGCCGCCAGCGCGGCCTTGAGCGAAGCCCGCTCGGCGGAGCCAGGCGCGTAGCCGAGTACCGGCTCGTTGCGTGGACGGGGGGGATTCACTGCGCCGCTCATGACTGCCACCGGTCTGAAGAGGCGGGGAGATTAGCCCGGCCGATGGGCGAGGGGCAAGGGAGGAACCGGCGCATCATCCTCGAGCAGGTGCAACACTCCCGGATCGAACGAGGCGACCAGTCGCGTCCCCGGCGCCACGCCCAGCCGGTCCAGTGTCCGCCGCGCGGCCAGCGCGATGAGCGGGACCCCGGCATCGAGGTGGACCCGGTACGGCACGCCGTAGGGCACCACATGCACAACCGTGGCGGAGAGGTGCACGCTCCCCGCGGTGGCCGGAGCTCCTTCGAGAGAGAGGTGGACGTCTTCCGCTCGCAGACAGGCCAGCGGCCGGGCAATGCCGGACGGCAACAGGAGCGGGATCGGACAGTCCGCGATGCGCACTTCATCCGGCCCGGACCGTGTCAGGGGCAGCAGATTCTCCACCCCGAGGAACCGGGCCACCGCGGGGCTCGCAGGTCGCTCGAACACGGTTCGCACCGGAGCGCATTGCGCAATGCGGCCGTCCAGCAGCACCGCGACCTGGTCCGCCAGCATCTGGGCCTCTCCGCGATCGTGGGTGACCAGCACGGTGGCGATCCCGGCATCCCGGAGGATCACTTCAAGCTCGAGGGCAAGCGCCTCGCGCCCCTGCAGGTCGAGCGAGCCGAAGGGCTCGTCCAGGAACAGGATCTCGGGTTCCAGCACGAACGCGCGCGCCAGACTCACCCGCTGCGCCTCGCCACCGGAGAGGCTTCGTGCCCGGCGACCCGTCAGGTGGCCGACACCGAATCGGTCGAGCCATCGCTCCACCCGCTGGCCGATCTCGGCGCCGCCCAGGCCCCGGAACCGGAGTCCCATCGCCACGTTGTCGAATACGGTCTGATCGGTCAGCAATGGATCCTGGAATACAGTTGCGGTGCGGCGCCTGAGCGCGAGCCGTCGGCCCTCACCGTCCTGTACCGCCTCGCCGAGCAGGGTGAGCGATCCCGCATCCGGCCGCTCGAGCAGCGCCAGAACCCGGAGCAGGGTGGACTTGCCCGAGCCGTTGGGACCCAGCAGCGCGAGTGTGCGCCCGGCGGAAAGCTCGAGGTGGTCCACCTGCAGCACCCGGCGCGAGCGATACTTCACCTCAATGCCGGATAGCGACAGCGCAACGCTGTCCGCCAGTCCGCGACCGAGCGCCCCTTGGGAGGGCGGCAGCCCGACCCGGGCCGGAGGGAGTCCTTGAGGGCCCGTCCGCCCGTCCGCCGCTCCGCTCACCGCTCCGCACCTCGCTGCTGCAGCACCGTGAGCAGCATCGACACCAGGAAGGTCAGCCCCAGCAGCACCACACTCAGCGCGATCGCGATGTCGAAGTTGCCCTTGCTGGTTTCCAGCACCGTGGCGGTGGTCAGCACCCGGGTGTCGTGCAGGATGTTGCCGCCGACCATCATGGACGCGCCAACCTCCGAGATCACCGCCCCGAACCCGGCCATGATCGCAGCGATGATCGAGAACCGCGCTTCGCGGAGCAGGAACCGGAGGGCCTGCAGTCGCGAAGCCCCCAGGCCGAGGAGCTGCAGGCGGAGACGCGGATCCAGCTGCTGGATCGCCGCCGCGGTGAGCCCGGTGACCACCGGAAGCGCGATGATGCACTGGGCGACGATGATGGCCGCAGGGGTGTAGATCAGGTCGAGGAAACCCAGCGGACCGCTGCGCCAGAGGAACAGACTGACGAAGAGACCGACAGCGACCGGGGGAAGCCCCATTCCGGTGTTGATGACCCCCAACGCCAGGCGGCGCCCCGGGAACCGGCTCTGGCCTAGCGCCATCCCGAGCGGAACGCCGAGCAGAAGGCTCACCAGGGTGGCGATCCCCGAAACCCGGAGGGACAGCCACATGATCTCCATGACCTGGGCGTCCCCTCGCAGGATCAGCGCGATGCCATGGGTGATTCCATCAAACAGGAGATCCATGCGTTCCTGGAGAGATCAAGGGGCCGGTTGGAGCAGATCCTCCTCCCGTTTGCCGGCCTGCGGCGTGAAGAGTGGCTGGCCGAACCTGGCCGCGCCGAAGGTGCGGATGAATTCCTGGGCCTGGGGAGAGACCATGAAATCCGCGAAGGCCCGCCCCCCGGCCTGGTTCACGTTGGGAAAGGCCTCGGGGTTCACTTCCATGACGTGATAGATGTTGAGCAGCTCCGGCGCGCCCTGGTACAGCACTGCAAGCGCCAGACTCTGTCGCACCGCCAGATAGGTGCCCCTGTCGGTGAGGGTGTAGGCTCCCTTCTCGGACGCGATCCGGAGCGTCGCGGCCATTCCCTGGCCGACCTGAAGATACCACCCGCCCGAGGGGTTCAGTCCGGCGGCCTTCCACTGAGCGAGCTCCAGAATGTTCGTACCGGAGCTGTCGGCCCGTGAGGCGAACGGGGCGTTGCCCGCCGCCAGGCGCTGGAACGCCTCCTTGAGACTGGTGGCCTGACGGAGGCCCGCCGGGTCGGCCGCGGGACCGACCAGAACAAAGTCATTGGTCATCACCAGGCGGCGGTTTCGGAACCGCCCTTCGGCGACATAGCGCTGCTCGAGGGTCGGTGCGTGCACCAGAACCACATCGGCCTCCCCCCGCGCGCCCAGCGCGAGGGCCTGGCCCGTCCCGACCGCGATGGTCTTCACCCGGCAGCCGCAGCCCGCCTCGAACCTGGGCACCAGGGAATCGAGCAACCCCGTGTCCTGGGTGCTCGTGGTCGTTGCCAGGATGACGTCGCGCCGAGCCTGGGCGGCGAGCGGCGCGCCGCACAGGACCAACAGGAGGGGGAGGAGAACGCGTCGCACGAGAGCCCTTTCTTCGTGAGATCCGAGCGAGCCTTACCCCGGTTGCCCGCGGTGAGGCCACCGCTTCTTGCCTGAGGCCTCATTCCAGCGGAGTCAGTTGGGCCGGGTCGGTGACCGTGATGGCCGGCCATTTGCCGTCCTGCAGCCACACCCTGCCGGTGACCCGGACGCGTTTACCGCCCAGCCCCGTCAGACCGGGAATCTGCGCGGCGATCGAATCGGGAACGTGCGCGGAGAAGGTGATGTTGGGAAACGCGCCGCCGAAGTTCATGAAGCTGACGCCGCGCTGGCTGGAGACGTGGACGTCGTGCACGGTTCCCTCGACTGCGACTACCTCGCCCACATGGCGTGCCGCGAGGGAATCGGCCACCGGCGCCTGTGCCCGGACCGGGCGGGCGGCGATAAGAACGAGTGGCAGCGATACCAGGAACCAGCCTCGGCGGCAGGCGCTCACGGAAATCTCCCGGGTGGGGAACTCGGCGGAGAATCTAGATCCGGCCGGTGCGATAGGCAAATCATTGCCTATCGAATGGGATGGCGCCCGCCGGCCATGGGCGCGCGGACGTGCGCCTCAGAATCTCACTTGCAGCTGCGTCTCGATTGCCCCTTTTCGGGTTCCCGGGTTGCCGATCTTCCGGCTGACGTAAAAGGCGGAGAGCCGCACGGTGGGGATGACCGGAAACCCGTTGACGCCGATGCTCCATGCCCGGTTCTTCTGCTGGGCGCTTATCGCCTCGCGCCGGAAGTCCTCGTACTTCGCGACTGCCTGCACTTGGGGAATCGGCTTGAAACCGCCCAGCGCCCACCACCCCCAATCGTCCTTGCTGCCCAGTTTGTCGCGGGACTGGCCGACATACTCACCCCGGGCCACGAAGCGGAGATCCTGGTAGGAGACGTCCGCGCCATACCGGAGACTGTCTCCGAACCAGCGGGCAACATTCACGCCTACGGTGATCTGGGGCACCGGCTTGAATGCGGCCCTCGCCACGCCGAGCACCGTCGAGTCCTTGTTGCTGGTGACGTTCACTCCCTCCCCATTGAAGGCTCCGGCGCTGAACAGCACGTACTTCCCGGCCTGGAAGTCGGCCATCACGCCGATATCCCGCTTCGGCGCGAGCGAATCGACCACGGTCGAACGATCCAGGGTTTCTATGTCGGCCAGCGACGTGATGTACTCCCATGTGAAGGGCGTCTTGAACTGGCCGACCTGGATCCCAAGCGCCTGGTGGGAGAAGCGGATATAGGCGTCGGTGAGGGCGACGGAAGCTTTTCCGTTTCCTACGTTCCCGGTTCGGAACTCGCCCTGGACTTTGTAGGAAAAGCCGGTGGCGATCGTCCCGGTGGCTTGCAGCCGCGCCCGGTTGATCGTTGCCGTCATGCCGATGTCCTTCTGGTAGACCAGCCGGGTCTGGAGGTAGCCGCCCAGTTTCGCGGGCGTGGAAGGGGCGGGTGTCGCCGCCTGCTGCGCGACGATGGCGGCCGGCGTGAGCAGGCCGAACGCGACTGCCTGCCCGAGCCGTGCCAACGGGCGAGATGACATGACCTCTCCACGGTCACAAGTAATGGGAGCCTGGAACTCGATCCCGCTATGCGTAGGCCGCGACACTGGTCGCCTTGAACGCGGCGTGCACCCGCTGCCCTACCAGGAGCCCGAGCTGCGCCACCGCTGCGGCCGTCACCTCCGCGACGAACACCGGAGCGGGACCGATGACCACCCTGACTCGCTCGCCGTAGGGCGGCTCGGGCAGGATCTCCGCGATCTCTCCGCTCAAGACGTTTCGCGCGCTGGTGCCCGGCGCATCCAGGGACAGCGTCACCTGGTCGGGACTGACCACCACGAACAGCTCGTCACCGGACCCGCTCTCCATCGCGGTGATCTCGCCTCGGGCCGTCGCGAGGGTCACCTCTTTCCCTATTCCGCGAGACACCACCCGGCCCGGCAGCAGGTTCAACCCCAGCAGCGAGGCGACGTAGCGCGAGCGCGGTTCGCGCAGCAGTGAGATCCGGTCGCCCGACTGGATGATGCGCCCCTTCTCCATGACCGCGATGCGGTCGCCGAACAGGAGCGCCTCCATCGGAGCGTGGGTCACGAATACCGTGACACAGGAGAGACCCCCGAGCACCCGCTTGAGTTCGGTCCGCACCACGTGTCGGGTCTCCACGTCCAGCGCCGACAGCGGCTCGTCCAGCAGCAGCAGGGCCGGCTCCAGCGCCAGCGCCCGGGCCAGCGCCACCCGCTGCTGCTGCCCGCCCGAGAGCTGCGACGGCCGCCTGCCAGCGAAGGCTGTCAGCGCAAACCGCTCGAGCAGCGCCGAGGTGCGGCTCCGGACCTCGCGTCGCCCCAGCCTCGCCGCTCGAAGTCCGAAGCCGATGTTCTCGGCCGCGGACAGATGCGGAAACAGCGCGTAGTCCTGCGGGACGTAGCCGACATCTCGACCGTGCGCCGGCAGCCAGATCCCCCGGGCAGTGTCGCACCAGCATTGGCCCGCGAGGTCGATCCGCCCCTGATTCGGGCGCAGCAGGCCCGCGAGGCATCGCAACACCGAGGTCTTGCCCGACCCGCTTTCTCCCACCACCACCAGGGTGGCGCGGGCCACGGCCTCGAGTTCGCAGTCGAGCGCGAACTCACCGAGCCGATGCTGCAGCGCTGCGCGGAGCACGGGGAGGAGCGAAGAGACCGAGGCCGGCCTGGCGCATGCCCGCCAGCAGCACAGCCGCCATGACAACGAGGATCAGCGACAGGGTGGCGGCCGCGTCGAGATTCTCCTGCAGCAGGAGGTACACATCGAGCGGCACGGTCCGCGTGCTGCCCGCCATGTTGCCAGCGAACGTGATCGTCGCGCCGAACTCTCCCAGGGCGCGGGCCCAGCACATGCCGACTCCTGCGATCACGCTCGGCAGCGCCAGCGGCAACCGGACCCGGAGAAAGCTGTAGATCTCCCCGGCTCGGAGCGTTGCCGCGGCATCGAGATAGCGCGGCTCGACCGCCGCGAACCCGGCCCGCGCCGCACCAACCAGGAACGGGGCCGACATGAACACCTGGGCCACGACCACGCCCGCCGTGGTGAATGGGAGCGTGAACCCCAGCGCCGAGAAGGTCGCCCCGAGCAATCCCGCCCGGCCAAATGCCATCAGCAGTGCGAACCCGGCCACTGTCGGCGGGATCACCATCGGCAGGTCCATGAGCACCTCCACGACCCGCTTGCCGGGGAACTCCCGGGTCGCCAGCAGCGCCGCCATTGGCAGACCGAGAATCATGGAGAGGAGGGTCGCTGCGAGGCTGGTCTCGACGCTCAGCCAGAGCGCCTGGCGTACTCCCGGCTCCGCCAGCTGCTGAAGCAGTGCCGAAGGAGTGACCCGCAACACGATCCCCGCGAGCGGCAGGGCCACCAGCGCGCCGAGCAGGCCCGCGAGCACCAGCGTGCCGAGCCGCCCCATCACTTCGAGCCATGACGCGCGGGTCCCGATCACCGGGCTCATGGAGCCGCCGACCCCGGCGGCAGGAAGCCACGTGCGGCGAGCGCCGCCTGGCCTTCGGCCGACATGACCAAATCCACGAACTCGCCGCCGAGCGCGTTGCCGCCCGCGACCGTGGCGATGGGGTATTCGGCGATTGGATTGTAGGGATCGGGAATCTCGAAGACCCGGAGCTGCGGCCGCACCGACTCGGTGATGTCGG
>Ga0326730_1000128_pt1 | contig 22883 bp, 21 predicted proteins | sample MHFSIPfraction_3_FD_207740 | JGI IMG/M metagenome (GOLD analysis project Ga0326730, IMG submission 207740) | Lab enriched peat soil microbial communities from Michigan Hollow, Ithaca, NY, United States - MHF7AN SIP fraction | ecosystem: Environmental > Terrestrial > Soil > Wetlands > Peat...
AGGTCCCGCCTTCCCGCCTTCCCGCCTCCCCCCTTCCCGCCCGACTATGATCTTTCGCCCCATAGGGTTAGACTGCAGCATCGGGTGAATGGCCCCCCTACCTAGCCACGGAGTCACCTTGCCGCTGGCCGATGTGCCGATCAGCCTGCTCGTGGTGGATGACGAGGAGCCGATCCGCAATGCCCTGAAGAAGTTCCTGACCCAGCAGGGCTACGACGTCGCGACCGCAGCCTCGGGAGAGGATGCGTTGCGCATTCTGCAGCGCCAGAAGATCTCGGTGCTGCTGCTCGATGTCCGGATGCCCGGCAAGAGCGGCATCGACCTGGTGCCGCAGGTGCTCGAGCTCGAGCCCTCCGTCGCCATCCTGATGCTGACCGCGGTGAACGACGCCACCACCGCGGCGCTGTGCATGCAGCGGGGCGCGATGGACTACCTCACCAAGCCGATCGACCTGGCCGATCTGGCCCGCGCCATTCTGCGCGCCATCCGCCGGCGGGACAGCCTCATCGAGCAGGCCAATCTCAATCAGTGGCTCAAGGAAGAGGTGGCGGTCCGCACCGCCGAGCTCAGGCGGGAGCGGGCCAAGCTGGAACGGCTCTCGGTCGCAACCCTCGAGGCGCTGGTCAACGCGCTGGAAGCGAAAGATCCGTTCATCCGGGGACACTCCACCCGGGTCGCCGACCTGGGCGCGCTGATTGCCGCCGAACTGGGCCTGGGGGACGAGCAGGTGGAGCAGGTGCGGATGGCGGGACGGCTGCACGACATCGGCAAGATCGGGATCCGCGAGGAGATCCTCAACAAGGAAGGCCCGCTCACCACGGAGGAGTACGACCAGGTCAAGCAGCATGTGGTGGTGGGTTCCCAGATCCTGGCTCCCCTCACCCACTTGGGCGAGATCATCTCCTACGTGCGAAGCCACCACGAGCGCTGGGACGGCCAGGGCTATCCCGATGCGCTGAAGAGCGAGCAGATCCCCCTCGGCGCCCGCATCCTGGCGGCGGCGGAGATCTACGACGCGCTGACCACCGCACGGCCCTACCAGGAGAAGATGCCGCCGGAAGTGGCGGTGGAGCGCATGCGGGACCTGGCCAGCAGCGTGCTCGACCCCGAGGTGTACCGGGCGCTCGAGACCGCGGTGCGACGGCGCCAGGCGCTGGTGTTCCTGGACGATGCCCGAACCTGAGGGCCCGACGACAGACATCAGACCGAAGGCGGCGCTGGACCAGCGGGCCGGTGGGCCAGTGGGCAAGGTCGGGATCGCGTTCCCTCCCCCACTGGCCCGCTGGTCTACCGGGGACCTTCCCCGGTCCCTCGGGCGGGTGACGGGAATCACATCGCCCCGGCCTCCATCGGCGCGACTCCTGTCCCGTCCTGGGCCATGAGCAAACTGGTGCTCGTCATCGAGGACGATCCCGATCAGCGGCGCCTGCTCGAGCGCATGCTGCTCGGCAGCGGCTGGCGGGTTGCGACCGCCCCGGACGGCGAGAGCGGCCTCAACGCCGCGAAGAGCCATCCGCCCGATGCCATCGTGCTCGACGTGATGATGCCCCGCCTCAACGGCTACCAGACCTGCCGTCAGCTCAAGGCCGATCCCGCCACCGCGCCGATCCCGGTGGTGATGTGCACCTCCAAGGATCAGCCGGCCGATGAGTTCTGGGCCACGGAGGTGGGCGCCGAGGCCTTTCTCGCCAAACCGGTGGACATCGGCCGCCTGATCCAGATACTCGAACGCCTGACGGAGCGACAGTGAGCCTGCTCCAGATCATCCTGACCTTCGCGACAGTCGTCATCGGGCTGGGGGTCATCGGCGTGGTCGTATGGCTGGTCTACGCCCTGTGGCTGGGCCGGGTGGAGCGCACCCTGGCCCGCCGGAAGGGGCTGTACCGCGAGGTAGTGGCCGGGCTGGCCCAGCGGGAGCACCGCCTGCTGGAGCCGGAGCTCCGCCAGCTGCGTACCCTGCGTGACTTCGAGGCGCTGGAGGCGCTGCTGGAGGAGCAGGCCCGCGGGCTCACCGAGCGGCCCACCTGGCTGCTCGACGCCTACGACCGGCTCGGACTGGTGGAGAAGTACGCGGGCCGGCTCCGGACCGCCAAGCGGTGGCGCGAGCGCGCCTTCGCCGCGGAGCTGCTGGGCCGGGTGGGAAACGCCAAGGCGGTACCGGCGCTGCTGGAGACCATTCAGGCCACCCGCGCCGAAGACGCCGATGTGCGTGAGATCTCGCTCCGGGCACTCGCCCGCATCGCCGACCCGCGGGCGGTGGAACCGCTGGTCACCGCGCTCAAGCAGGCGGAGGTCTGGCTCGCCCCCCGGATCGCCGACATCCTGGTGCGGCACGGCGAGGCAGTGGCGGATGCGATGCTCGCCTTCCTGGCCGAACCGAGCCGGCACCCCGCCCGGGCCTGGGCGGCGAACGTGCTCGGCGAGCTCCGCGTGCCGCGCGCCTTCCCGGCCCTGATCACCGCACTCAAGGACCTGGACGATGAGGTGCGGGCCAAGGCCGCCGCGGCCCTCGGCAAGCTCGGTGACCAGCGCGCGGTCACCTATCTCCTGGACCACCTGCTCACCGATCCGGCGCCGTTCGTCCGCGCCCGCATCGCCGGGGCGCTGGGACAGTTCCCCGGCAATGAAGTGATCGACCGGCTGGTCCGGGCGCTGGGCGATCCGGCGTGGTGGGTCCGCATGCGGAGCGTCGAAGCGCTGGAGCAGATCGGACCCACCGCGGAAACGCCCCTGATCGTCGCACTGGACGACCCCGATCCGGAGATCCGGATTCGCGCCGCGGTGGCGCTGGAGCGGCTGGGAGTGCCCGGCCGGCTGGTTACCCTGATCGAGCAGGGCGAAGCCACCAGCGACACCACGGCGCTGCTCACCAAGCTGGGGGTGGCTGGTGCCCGCGAGCTGCTGGCCGAGCTGCTGCATCATCCTTCCTCGCCGGTGCGGGCGGCGGTGGTCGGCGCGATCCGTGACGCCGACCGGAAGGATCTCACCACCGAGCTGATCGATCGGGTCCGGCAGGACGCCGACGCCGGTATTCGCGCCGTCGCGCTGGCCGCGCTGCACGCGCTCGGCGCCCAGGACGCCGTGCCGGCGGCACTCGACTCGCTGGGCGATGCCGACGAACGGGTTCGCGCCGCGGCCACCGGCCTGCTGGGGGACCTGGGCGGCAGCGAGCTGGCGGGAGTCATCCAGCCCCGGACCACCGATCGCGAGCCGCTGGTTCGCGCCGCCGCCGCCCGGGCCCTCGGACTGGTGCGCGCCATCGGCGCCGATGCCGACTTTTCCCGGCTGCTGCGCGACCCCGACCCGCGGGTGCGGGCCGCCGCGGCGGAGGGCACCGCCGAGGCGATGTGGCGGGGGGGCGCCCCGGCGCTGGTCCAACTGCTGGCCGACACCGACCGCGACACCCGCATCGCCGCCGCACGGGCACTGGGCGAGGTGGGAGACGCGAATACGATCCCTCCGCTGGTCCGCGCTTTTCAGGACGCCGACCAGGAGATGGGAGACGCCATCACCCAGTCGGTGGCCCGCATCGACCGGGACGCCCTGGGCCAGATCATCGACCTGCTGCTGGAACGGCAGGATGCCGAAAGCCGAGTGCGGGTGGTCCGCACACTGGGCGGACTCAAGCCGCCGTACCCGGTGCGACTGCTGGAGAGCCTGTTCCAGGATCAGGCCCCCGAGGTGCGGGCGGCCGCGGCCGAGGTGCTGGGCCGGGTCCCGCTGGAGCAGTCCGCGGCCCCGCTGCGGCTGGGACTGGGCGACCCCGCCGATATCGTCCGGGCGAGCGTAGTGGACTCCCTGGTACGGCTCAACTACACCGACGCCGCCGCACGCATTCTGGTGCTGCTGGACGACGATCCTTCCGAGCTGGTGCGGGAACGGGCCGCGCTCGCGACCGGGATCTTCCGCACCCCGGGCGGTGAGGTGGCACTGCTGCGGGTCTGCACCCGCGCAACCGAGCCGCTGGATGTGCGGGCGGCGGCGAATCTCGCCCTTGGCACCTACGACAACGAGAGCATCGTGGCGCGGGTGGTGGAGATGGCGGACGAGAGCGAGCTGCGGGACGTGCTGCGCGAGCGCCTCAAGAACGACTCGGAGTACCGCCTGCTCGGCCTCCGGCTGCGCGAGGCCAGGCACGTCGAGCTGCGGGCGCTGGGGAGCACCTCGCGAGAGCAGATGGAACAGATCCTGGCAGACGGGATGCGCGGCGTCCTCTCGCCGGAGCAGCGGGTGCGTCTGGTGGCGGGTCTGCGTGCCTTCCAGGGAGAACGCAGCCGGAGCGCGCTGCTCTCGGTGGTGCGGAGCGACCCGAGCCCCGACGTCCGCGCAGCGGCGCTCACCGCCGTGGGTGGCATGCTGGACCCGGGCGAGCTGCAGCTCACCGCCAGCCGCGCGCTGGCCGATCCCCACAAGGCGGTCCGGCACGCCGCCGTCGCCCTGTTCACCAGGGTCGCGCCGGAGAAGGGCCTTCCGGGGCTCCTCCGGCTACTCAAGGCGGAAGACGATCCGGTGGTGCTGCAGACCGTTGCCCAGCAGGCCGAGGCGGCCTTCCCCGCCTTCCTCGATCTGGCGCTGGGGCTCGATCTCGAGGGACAGGAGGCCGTCCTGCTCACCCGGGTCGCGCGCTACATGCATCACCCCGATCTCCGCCGGGTGCTCGCGGTGGTCTGCCGCAGTACCGCTGCGCCGGTACGCGAGGCGGTTGCCAATCTGTGGACCATGCGGCCCGACCTGCTGGACGAGGCCTCACTCGCGGTCCTGGCGACCGACCCCTCGGTCACGGTGCGGCGGGCTGTCGTGGCCGCATGGGGTGCGGGCCGGCGCTTCGACCGGCTCGCGGCGATGCTGGGAGACCCCGACCCCGGAGTGCGTCAGGAAATCGCCCGCGCCTACCTCGATGCCCCTGAGGCCGCCGGGCTGGAGCCGCTCTTCCTCGATCCGGACGAGATGGTCCGGGCGACGCTTTTCGTCACCCGTCTCCTCCGGGGCGACTTGACCGATCCGCCGGGGGCTTCTGCCGTTTCCCGGCCCGCCGCCGCCACCGCCGTGCGGCGGGCGCTGCCGATCGAAACCCTGCGGGACCTGGCCCGGAGCGACCGCGATCCCGCTCGCCGGCTCCCGGCGGCGCTGGCCCTCGCGGTGCTGGGGGACGAGGCGGCCTACACCGTGATGCGGAGCGACCCCGTGTGGAGCGTCCGCGACCGGGTGAGCCGCATGCTGGTAGGCTGGCGCGAGACCCCCGACAGCCGGCACTCGGCATGACCAGCGCCGAGTCGTTCGCGATCCTGGTCTCCACTCTGGGCCTGATACTCCAGCCGGTATTCCTGGGGTATTTCGTGTGCTACAACGGCTACATGCTTCTTCTGATCGCGCTCTCCACTCGGCAGGTGCGGCGGCGGGTCGCGGGGCACTTCATCGAAGACCTCGACCTGATCGACCACAGCGACTACACCAAGCCCCTCACCATGGTGGTGCCCGCGTTCAACGAGGAAGTGACGATCGTCGACAGCGTCACCAACCTGATCCACTGCGACTACCCCCGGTTCGAGGTGGTGGTGGTCAACGACGGCTCGAGCGACCGGACCCTCGAGGTGCTCAAGCAGGCGTTCCGGCTGCGCCGGACCGACCTCCCCTACCGCGACGCGATCGGCACCGCCCGGGTGCGGGCGATGTACCAGGCGACGGTGCCGCTGCCCGCGTCGATCACCCAGCTGATGGTGATCGACAAGGAGAACGCCGGCAAGGCCGACGCGCTCAATGCCGGAATCAACGCCTCCACCACCCCGTACTTCGTGAGCCTGGACGCCGACAGCATCCTCGACCGGCGGGCGCTCAAGGAGCTGATGCGGATGGTGCAGGAGGATCCGCGCATCGTCGCGGTCGGGGGCCAGGTGGCCATCGCCAACGGCTGCACCATCCGCGGGGGCAAGGTGGTGAGCATCGGCCTGCCGTCTCATCCGTGGGCCCGGTTCCAGATGGTGGAGTACCTGCGCAGCTTCACCACCGGGCGCACCGGGCTCGACCGGCTGGACTCGATCCTGATCCTCTCCGGCGTGTTCGCGGTATTCGAGAAGGAGACCGTCATCCGGGCTGGGGGGTACCTCACTCCGCTGGTGCAGCACAAGCTGGTGGAGGAGTATGTCGGGGGCCGCGCCTCGACGGTGTGCGAGGACATGGAGATCATCGTGCGGCTGCACCGCTTCGTCCGGGACAAGCAGCGCGACCGGCGCATCGCCTTTCTGCCCCACCCGGTGGCCTGGACCGAGGTGCCCGAGCGGCTCGATTCGCTGCGCAAGCAGCGGGGCCGCTGGTACCGCGGACTGCGTGAGTCGCTGTTCTACCACCGTGACATGCTGTTCAACGCCAAGTACGGCCGGATCGGCTGGTTCGCCCTGCCGACCTTCTGGGTGTTCGAGTACTACGGACCGGTCATCGAGGCCATCGGCTACCTGTTCATCGCCGCCTTCATCATCCTGGAGTTCGGCTTCGGCATTCCGGTGATGAACTGGCAGTACTTCGTCGCCTTCCTGCTGGCCTCGCTCGGCTGGGGCGCGCTGGTCAACGTCTTCGCGGTTCTGGTGGGCGCCTGGCGCTTCCGCTACGGCCTGGCGGACCGGCTGCAGCGCGGGCTGCTTCCGTTCAACCGGCGGCGGGACGTGCTGATCCTGCTGGGCTACGCCGTCCTGGAGAACTTCTTCTGGCGCTGGCTTACGCTGTACTGGCGGCTGCGCGGGCTGTACGACGCCTGGCGGGGCAAGCGGGGATGGGAGAAGTTCGCCCGCCAGGGCTTCCAGCAACACCCGGAGTCGATCCGTGCCACTTGAACCGCGCAAGCTCCGCATCCTCGTCGTGGACGACGACGAGGCCTTCGGCCGGCTGGTCGCTTCGGTGGTGCGCGACGCCGGATACGGCGTGACCAGGTGGGTCCCCACCGGCGCCGCCGCCCTTCGCGGCGCCGCTGACTGTGACATCATCCTGCTCGACCACCAGCTGCCCGATACCACCGGCATGGATCTGCTGCCCGCGCTCCGCACCGTGCCGGCACAACCTTCGATCATCCTGGTCACCGCGCATGGCGACGAGGCCCTCGCCGTCCGGGCCCTGCGGGAGGGGGCCGACGATTACCTGATCAAGGACGGCTCGCTGGCCGGCCTCCTGCCTCAGGTGATCGAGCGGGTTCGGCGGCACCGGGCTCTGGCGGAGGCCCTCGCCGCCGCCGAGCGCGACCTGGTCCACGCCGAGCGGCTTGCCGCGATCGGTCAGCTCAACGTGACGCTGCATCACACCATGAACAACCCGCTGATGGCGGCGTTCGCCGAAACCGAGCTGCTCATGGGAAGCCCGCTCACCCGGGAGCAGCGCGGGTCGGTGGAGGGAATCCGCGAGGCGCTGGGCCGCGTCCGGGACATCCTGCAGCAGGTGAGCACTCTGGAGGAGGCCCGGACGACGGACTACCTCGACGGCGTGACGATGATCGATCTCTCCCGCCGCAGCCAGCCGATGCCGGTGCAGCTGGGCGAGGCGCTGGTCTGGTTCCCGGATGAGGATATCGCCCGGGTGATAGGAATGCTGCTCACCCATGCCGGCTTCACCGTCGAGCGGCTGGCCAGCGTCGAGGAGCTCTCCGCCCGGGTCGCAGGATTGGCCGTGCAGGTCGTGCTGGTGGCGGGAAGCGCCACGCCCGGCACCTCGCCGCTCGGAGGCTTCCGGCCCGCGCCGGGTCGGCGCTACACTCTGGTGGCGCTGGTGCCCGGCGATGGCACCCGCGCCCGCGCGGCCGGGGCGGACCACATCGTCAACCTGCCATTCGATCCGGGCACCTTCGTCGGCGATCTGCTGGGGGCGATGCGGGGGTGATCGTTCCGCAAGGTAGGCGCGCACAGCTGTGTGCGCCTACACGCGGAACGGATCACACCAACACCTTCCCCGGCTCGACGTCTCTCGGCTCCTGTCCAGAGGCAAACAGGCGCAACGGATGCGGCCCGCCGAGGACCGTCTCCGGACCCTCGACCCGGAGCCAGCTTCCCTCCCGCAGTCCCACCACCATCATGTCCGGATTCAGCGCCAGGAATTCGGCGATGCGCTCGTCGCGACTCTCACCGCCATGATTGGCGATAACCTGGTCGGTATAGTGCGGGTTGATCTGGAAGGAGACCAGCCCCAGCGCCGCGAAGGATGGCGGCTCCACGACCGGCATGTCATTGGTCGTGCGGATAGTCGGACAGGCGAGGTTGGAGCCCGCGCTCCAGCCGATGTAGGGCATTCCGGCACGCACCTGTTCCCGCACCACGGGGAGCAGCCCAGTCTGGTACATCAGGCGGAGTAGTTGAAAGGTGTTCCCTCCCCCGACGGCGATCCCCCGGGCCTCGCGGACCGCTGCCACCGCATCCGGCGCCTCGCTCACCGATCGGACCCGCACTCCGAGTGGCTCGAACCCCTGCCGCACGCCCGCGGTGTACTCCTCGTGGGTCAGCTGCACACCGGCATAGGGCACGAACGCCAGCTCATCGATTCCGCCGAGAAAATCGCGGATCTCGTGGCGCGCGTGTTCCAGGTAGCCCTGGCCGGGATTGCGGGAGTTGGAGAGGAGCAGGAGGCGCATGGCGGTGAGCGGGTGAGCAGTGAGAAGTGAGAAGTGAGAAGTGAGGAGCAAGGAGTCAGGAGCAAGGGGTGACCAGTAAGGAGCCAATGTCATCCCGACCCCGAGCGCAGCGAGGGGAGGGATCTCCGAGCTGTCATCATCTCGGTCTCACGCGGCCTCGGAGATCCCTCGGGCCCTCCGGGCCCTCGGGATGACATGGCCTTTCGACCACCGTGTTTCTCACTTCTCACTTCTCACTTCTCCCCCCGCACTCATCACTTCTCACTCCTCACTTACCGATCCTCCCGAACCACCGGATGCTCCCTGGTCATGATATCCACCTCCTCGCGGGTGGCCAGCCGGGGCAGTGTGGCATCCCGCTCGTCCGCCGGAGACCAGCTCACCGTAAGCTCGGCGGGCAGCAGGTGCCGGATGGAGTTGGCGTAGTACTCGAGCAGCGGACGCTCTCCCGGAATGATGACCAGGTCCTCCCCCTGGGCCACCACCAGCCGGCGCATGCCGAACATGAGCCAGGCGCGCTCCCATACCTCCGTCACCGGCAGATCCCGGCGCACGACCTTGGCGTTGAACTCCGCCAGCTGGTCGCGCATTTCGTCCAGCCGCTCGAGCACCCGCCCGCGTGGAATGACGCTGGTCCCGAATGAGAGCAACGCGGCGGCGGCAAGAGGCACCGGCGTCACCGGGATCACCGCGCCGATCCGTTCCAGCGCATGCTCCGCCAGCCGCTGCACCTGCGGCAGCCGCTCGGCCTTGGGAAGGCGCAGGAGTCCGGGTGGCTGGTCGGCGAGCCAGGCGCGAACCGAGATCGGAGCTCCGAATCCCACCGCGACCCGCCCGTAGCGGCGCAGGTGCCCGGTCAGAAAACGGAACAGATTCCACCCCAGGTAATGGACCACGCCGGAAAGCTGCTGCAGCCGGGACACCGGCCGGCCGCCCACGATCCGCTCGCGGATCAGCGACCGGTCTTCCAGCACCCGGTCGTAGTTGATGCCCACCGGCACCAGCCAGATGTCGCGGTCGAATGCCGGGTCGTCCAGCGTCCGCAGGATGTAGTCGAGCAGCCCGATCTTCACCGGCCGGAGGGCGCCATCCCGGGTCAGGCCTCCCTCGGGGAAGATCCCCTGAGTCACCCCGTTCCGGGTGACGAGCTGAACGTACCGCTCCAGCACCTTGTGATAGAGGGGTTCGCGGAACCGCCGCCGAATGAAGTAGCTGCCGAAGCTCTTGAAGACGTATTCCAGCGGCCAGATCCTGGCCCACTCACCCACTGCGTAGCTTATGCTCACCACCCGCGCCAGCACGTACGCCACCACCACATAGTCCGCGTTGCTCCGGTGGTTCATCAGGTACACCACCACGTCCCGGCGCGGAATCCGGTCGAGCGATTCCTGGTCGCGGAATTCGATCGAGGCCTTGTACAGCAGGTTGATCAGCAGCCGGGAGAGATTGTAGCCGAGCTTGTAGTAGGAAAGGACATTGAAGAACGGGACGATCTCGTCGATGTACTGGTTGACCCGTACCCGCACCTGCGCCTCGGCCATCCCGTGCTCGGCCGCGTGCTCCCGGATCGCCTCCTCCACCCGGACATCCCGGAGCAATGCTTCGCGGATCCGGTCCCGCTCTACCAGTTTGTATCGGTCTGTCCGGGCGCGGAACTCCAGCAGCACCCGCTTGGCCCAGCGCCGGAGCCGGGCCCTCAGCACGGACCGGGTCGCCAGCAGCGTCCAGACCCCCGCGATCGTCAGCAGGACCGCCGTGCCGAGACCGAGAAGCCAGGGAGGCAGGGACATGACCTGTGGGCGGTGAACGGTGAGGGGTGTGCGGTGAATGGTGAACGGTGAACAGTGAGGGTGAGGACCAAGGATTGGCAACCAACAGCCAACGGCCAACGGCTGACGGCTAACGGCTAACGGCTGACGGCTCATCCCTCCTTCGCAGCCTGATACGCCATTCCCCTGAGCTGCGCGATCCGGAGCCGGATCGGTGGGTGAGACGCAAACATGTCGCCCATGCGCCCCTCGGACGACGACAGCCGGCTGGCCGCCGGATCTACGATGCAGAGGTGTGCGGCGCCCCGGGTGATCGCCTGAGTCGGAGCCGCCGCCGCGTCGAGCTTTTCGAGCGCGGACGCCAGGGCCAGCGGATTGCGGGTGAACTGGGCTCCCGTAGCATCGGCGAGATACTCGCGCTTGCGGCTTACGGCCATGGCCAGGAAGCGCGAGATCAGCGGAGCGAGGAGCAGGGTGATCACCCACAAGACCAGGACCACCAGCGCGAGCGGGTTGCCCCCCTTGCCGCCCCGTGAGTTGCGGCCGCCGCCCCCGCCGCCGCCACCGCCGAGCCGCACGCCTCCCCGCACCATCCGCCCCATCCCGTCGGACATCAGGGCGATGGCGCCTACCATCGCCGCCAGCAGGGTCATGAGCCGGGTGTCGAAGTTGCGGATGTGCGCCATCTCGTGCGCCACCACGCCCTGCAACTCCTCCCGATTGAGGGTCCTGAGCAGCCCCTCGGTCACCGCTATCGCCGCCCTACCCGGTTCGAGTCCGGTGGCAAAGGCGTTGGGATCGGCATCCGGGACCACGAAGACGCGGGGGCGGGGAATGCCCGACGCGATGGCCATTTCCTCGACCACATTCACCAGGCGGCGCTGATTGTCGTCGGCGGGTTCGAGCACCTCCCGGGCGCCCGTCGCCCACAGCACCCGCTCGGGCCCCTTCTTCCACGAATACCAGCAGATACCGCCGGCGATCAGAGTCGTGAGGATGCCGATGAACGGGACGGTATGCCGGGAGGGGCTGGCCCGAGGTCCGGCCGCCGCATCGGCCGTCATCAGATACCAGGCGATGTCGCCGCCAAACCCCACCCACGCGAAGAGCAGCACGAACCCCGTAACCAGCCAGAACGACCGCCGCCGGTTGGATGCCTGCTGCTCGAAGAGATTCTGTGCTGCCGGTTCGCCCATGGTGGGAGCGCTGTCGTAAGACGTGAGACGTGAGACGTACTAACTGTCCGGCAGTCTCACGTCTTACGTCTTACGTCTCACGTTCAGTTCATCTTCAGATCGACGTTCGGCACCGCCCGCTCGGCCTGATCCTCGATCTCCCACAACTCGGCGGGAGCGGCCTTGGCGAGTCCGACGACGAGATTGGTGGGAAACTGCTGCTGCGCCGTGTTGTAGGAGGTGGCCACGTCGTTATAGAGCTGCCGGGCGAAGCCCACCTTGTTCTCGGTACTGACCAGCTCTTCCTGCAGCTGCTGGATGTTGGCCGTGGCCTTGAGCTGGGGATAGTTCTCGCTCAGGGCGAACAGTCGCCCCAGCGCCTGGGTCAGCTCGCCCTCGGCCTTCGCCACCTGCGCCACCCCTGTGGCGCTCACCGCCTTGTTGCGGGCGGAGATGACCGCCTCCAGGGTGGACTTCTCGAAGTCCATGGCGCCCTTGACCGCGTTCACCAGGTTGGGAATCAGATCGTGCCGGCGCTTGAGCTGCACATCGATCTGCTTCCAGCCGTTGGCCACCTGGTTCTTGAGTGCGATGAGTCGGTTGTAGGCGCTGATGGCCCACAGCGCCACCACCACGACGACGGCGAGCAGCACGAAGCCCATGGGCGTTCCTTGCGGAGGGAGGAGCAGGAAGAATAGCGGAGCGGGCGCCCCCGGGGGATCAGTGCCGGTCGCCGAGTCCTTCGAGCGCCTGGCGGAGAGCCTCCGCGATGGCCTCGTCCTCCAGCGCCTGGTACAGCGGATGGCGTTCATCCAGCAGCAGCTCGGCCCCGGCTCCCAGCGGAACCCGCCGGCAGAGATGACCGCGGCCCCGACGGACGGGCGCCGCGGCCTCCGCCGCGCTGGCCCACGCCTGCAACGCTCGGCCCACCTTGCCGCGGGGAGCCCCTTCCGGCACCGCCAGCGGCAGCTGGTCGGGCGGCGGGAGCCGGGAGCCCAGCGCGCCGGCCACCCGGCGCTCCACCACGTCACCCGGGAGTCCAGCCAGCTCCTTCATCAGGTGGTCGAGCGTCGCGCCCTCCATCTGCTGCAGCTTGATCGCCAGCACCTGCAGCAGGTGACGGTAGCCATAGGTCGCGGCGGTCCCCCGGCCCTCGGGCGGGCTCACCAGCTTCCGGGTGACATAGAACCGGATGGTCCGCTCACTGGGTCGGGCGCTCGCGGCGGCGTTCACCGGATAGACCGAGGAGGACTCCAGGATGGCGCCGGCCAGCGCGGCCAGATCGCGCAGGCTCCAGGGAGCCAGCGCCGCGTACTGGCGGAGCGTGGCGAGTGCGTCGGCTGTCGCTGCGGCGGCGGTGGGAGCGGACACGGCAATCGTCACGGGTGTACGGGCTCAGGCCGGGGAAAGGAGAGTATGCGGCGCCGCCCGGACGAGGGCAAGGGCACCGGTCCGGCGGCTTTTGGCACCACTCTGCGTGGAACGGGATACCGCCAGGGAGGGGATCGTTCCTATCCTGATCGCCATGTCTCGCGGAACCACGGTGCTCGAACTGCTTCTCGTCCTGCTGATCGCCGGAATCCTCGTCTCCGTTGCCGTGCCCGCGCTGGGAGACCTGCGCGATCACCTCCGGGTCGACGAGGCCGCGACGCTGGTGGCCGGCGCCCATGCCCGGGCCCGGCTGCTGGCCACCGTCGAGCGGCGGGTCATGCTGCTCACTCTCACCGCTGATTCGCTGGTGCTCCGCGCGGTCGAGTCCCCCGCGGACACCACCGAGCGGTGGCGCGCCGCGGGTCCTGCTGCCACCGGCGTGCTGGTCTCCGGGTTTCCCCGCAGCGTGAGCTTCGCGCCGGGCGGAGTCGCATTCGGCTTTTCCAACGGGGCCTATCGATTCACGCGCGGCGTGGCGGAGGCGCAGGTGATCGTCTCGCGCTACGGCAGAGTAAGGCGGCAGTAATGGCTCGGCTCACTGGTAGTGGAAGGAGACATCGACGTGCACCACGATGTCCGGGTTCATCTTGAACAGGCCGAGCGCCCTGGAAAGGCCCCCGATCCTGTAGTCCTTGAGGTTCAGCGGAAAGGTGCTGCGGACTCTGACCCCGTCGGGGCCGAGGCTCAGGATGGACGGCAGCGACAATTCCCGGGTCTCCCCGTGGATCAGCATGCGACCGTAGAGCGTCGCCGCCATGCTGTCCGCAGGGCCCTCACCCGGCTGAACCCGCTCCAGCTCGAATCGGATCACCGGGTACTTGTCCGACTCCATGGACTTGGTGTTGAGATCCCGGTCCCGGTGGTCATTGCCGGTCTTGAGGGTGTTCACCGGCGCTTCGACCCAGCCGCGCACGGCGGCCAGTTCGGAGGCGCCCTCCATGGAGCCACTCACCGTGGTCGTCGTGCCGGTAAAGTCCCCGGTAGTCGCTCGGCCGTCAAACCACAGCCTTCCCTCGCGAACCGTACCCGAACGGATGGGCGCCGTCTGCCCCGCGAGCACTCCCGTCCCCAGGAGCAGCGCGAGGGTGGCAACCGCGCTCCGGATCATTCGGTATCGGGTCCCGGGTCAAGGCCGTACTTCCTGACCTTGGCGAGCAGCGTACTGCGGGCGATGCCCAGCAGGTGCGCGGCGCGCCGCTTGTTGCCCCGGGTATAGGCCAGGGTTCGCGCGATGTGCCGCCGCTCCACGTCATCCAGCGGTTCGGGCTCCACCGGATGGTTGGGCGCAAGGGCTTCACGCAGCAGGGACTGGTCGAGCCCTGGTGTGGACAACGCCACCATGGCCACGTCCAGCCCGGGAACCCCAAGCGCCTGCGCAGCCTCGACGGCCCCACCGGCAAGCACGGGCAGATGACCGACGGACCGCAGCGCATTCAGAACACCGTCGCGCCGCGACGCGTCGGAGTCGAGCACCAGGATATGAGAGGGTCTCATGAGTTCACCCCCATTGAATCGGCGTTATGAAGCGGGTGTCGGAGGGCGGCCCCACACTGTCGCTTCGCTCGAGGCTCATGCCTCCCCGCCCTCCGACCCCATTGTGGTGACGCCGGCAGAGAGTCCGGATCACACCAGCTTTCCGGATCCGGGGCCGTGGCCCGTTCCGGACGCTGTACCAACGGCCTCGCGCGTACTGGCTCGCGCGCCGGCCGGCACTCCAGTGCGGGCGCCCTTCCTGGTTCTCGACCTCGAGACCCGGGGTGGGGATGCCGCCCACACGATCATCACCTTCGGTCATGCTGGCGGCAGAATCAGGAGCGCCCCATTCTGGGCTTCCGAGCACCACCGCATCGCTCACCTGATACGCGGACAGGCAGTGGAGGTAGCCGGCACCATTGGTTACTGGCGGGACCGCCGGCAGCTGATGGTGGAGTCGATCCGGATCCTCCCGCCTGGCCAGATCCCATGGCACGAACTGCTCCCTTCCTGCGGCGACCCGGCGCCCTGGTGGCGCCTGCTCGACGGCTGGCGCGAGACCATCCGGGGTCCGCGACTCGCGCAGACCCTCGCCCTGTTCTTCGATGACAGGGGTTTTCGCATCCGGTTCGAGCGCTGCCCCGCCAGCCTCAACGGTCATCATGCCAGGCTCGGCGGGCTGCTGCAGCATACCTGCGAGGTCGCTCACCTGGCGCTGGCCGCGGCTCGGCTGGCGCCCACTGCGGATCGGGACCTGATCCTGGCCGGTGCCCTGCTGCACGACATCGGCAAGGTGGAGAGTTACAGCTGGGAAGGTCTCTTCGAGCCGACGATCCCCGGCCGGGCCCTGGGCCACGTCATTCTCGGCTCGCTCCTCCTCGATCGCGCAGTCCACGCCGCCCGGCACCCGCCTTGTACCCGCGAGGAGCTCGAATTGCTCCACCACCTGATTCTGTCCCACCACGGCAAGCTCGAATTCGGCTCGCCCGTCCTGCCACTGACCCTCGAAGCGGAGATCCTCTCTCACGCCGATCTGACCAGTGCCCGGGGGGCGAGCATGGCTGAGGCCCTGAACGACCCAGAATTGTTCCCCGATGGCGCTCCGGTTTCCGTCCGCTCCCTCTGGCAGCTTGACCAGCGACGGGTCTGGCGGGGGAGGAGTGACTGGGGATGCGTCCCGCAAGCATAAGGGCGGTCCTCTGGACCGCCCTCGGTCACAGCACGCCCGGAAACCAGGCCACCAAGTGTCTCCCTTCGCCCCACAGGAGGCCGATAGTCAGCAGGGCCGGTCCAAGGCTGCAGTAAAATCGTCTTCATGTACATGAGCCTAGCGACTCTTCCGCCAGCGTCAAGGTGGGAAACGCGAAGCGGCCGCCGAGCTCGGGGGCTCGGCGGCCGCTTACCACGTTGACAGACTAGGGGCGGGGCCATCGCCGCCGTTCTTCTCTAACAAGCCGCCGGAGTTGCTGGGCTCCCGGATTTGGCTTGTTAGGCCCCAGTCGTTGATCCCCAGGCCGGATGGCCGTCCCACCTGGTTCGTCCACGTAAGCGCTGCGAATCGGATCGGGTCGCGGACCGACCCTTCGCACTGCACCCCGAGGCGCCGAATCGGGGCGGGTAAGGCGCGCGACTGGCCTTACCTGTCTGGACCGGGGTGATCACCGGGATCGCGGACCGCCTAAGCCCTTGCCGACGTCGGCAGTCTCCCCCGAAATCCCGTCCAGACTCGCTTGCCGGCCGCCAGCAGAACGAGAGGTTCTGCCACGTGTCCGGCCTGCGGTTGAAGCCAAAGATAGGGGTGCCGAAAAATGCCGCAAGTGCCTGTCTTTCTTCGGCTTACACAGCATTGCTGTGGCTCTTTGTGGATAGCTAACCCGGCGCCATCCGGGCACCTACCGCACCTGTCCACACGATTGTGGATTTGTGAATCCACACCCTTCCACAAATGCCAAGGGGCAGGCACCAAGCCTGCCCCCACGTGTCGCTCCCCTGCTGCCCGCGGCTCAGTGAGCGGAAGGGGTGGCCCCTGCACCCGAGAGACTGGGCCAGTACGACTGATTGAAGGTGATCTGGAAGTAGTGCGACGCGGTTGGACGGTACTTCCGGATGGCCTCCTGGATCCGCTGCCCCTTGCCTATTCCGTAGCCGCGGAGCTCCTCGGCCTTGGCCGGATCGTTGAGCGCCGTGAATTGGGCGGCACACTGCTGCAGCTGCCCCCGGAGCTCACCCAGGGCCCGGTCCAGCGAGGCGCGGACACTCTGGGGGTCCGGATCAGGCAGGGCCTCACGGGCAACCACGTTCCGGGTCGAGTCGGTCTGCACGATTCCCGCCTGGCACCTGTCGACCATCACCCGGGCGCGCGAGCGGAGCGCTGCATCGCTCGCGGTTCGCAGGTCGCGGGCGATCCTGGCGGACGCCGCCTCCACCATGAGGAGGGTGTCCCTGAGCTGGTACAGGGAGGTGCGCACGGTGGTTTGAGCCGGATCCAGCTTGGCTTCCGGCTGCACCACCATCTGGGCACTGACAGGGGGAGCGCCCGCGGCCAGGGCCGCGAGCAGGAGGAGAGTTGCTGCCTTCAAGATTCGAGTCCTACTTCGATGTAGCGATAGTTGGGCTCGCCATCCATGGCGGACAGCAGGCACGCCGCGCTGGAGGCGGCAAACCAGCCTCCCACGAGAGTGCGGGGAACATCGAGCTCGCCGAGAATCGGTCCCAGCCAGCGGCGCAGATGCCGGAGCTCGGGAGCCCGGCGGCCCAGCAACGCGAGCAACGCCCCCGCCCCGCTGGTGGCACGGAGGAAATGCGCCAGGGCGTGGGCCCGCTGATTGAACTCCACCGCTTTCACGCCGGGCTCGTCGAACAGCACCTTGCCCTCGAACACATCCATCGGAGGGGCGTCCAGCCGGGGACCCAGATAGATGTACTGCCGGTGCCCCTCCACCTTTCGCTCGATCACAGCTGCGGCTGTCTCTCCGGTCAGCCGGGCGGCGTGAAGCATGTCCTCATCCAGCAACACCCCTGTCGCCTTGGTCCACTCGAGCGCGGCCAGGGCGATCTCCAGCGGGCATCCCACCGCGTCGTCAAATGCGACGATGCGCGGGGCCTCGCCGGCGCGGAGAATGAAATGCGCCAGCGCCTCCGCCCGATCCGAAAAGCTCCGGATGGTTACGGTCTGGGGGTCGGTCATGGATTGAAATCTAATGGGGGGCCGGGTGATTGCTAATGGCCGTTGGCCGTTAGCCGTTAGCCATCAGCTGTTGGTGGCGTGAGAAGCCACCAGCGGCGTCGCCGCCAGGCTGCATGCCACGAACCAGCTAACGGCTAATGGCTAACGGCCTACGGCACCAGCGCGCTCCGCGAATCCACCTTCACGATCCACAGTCCCGAGTTGATGTCGGGCACGTAGATGTAGCCATCGCGGTAGATCGCACCCCAGGCGTTGGCGGCGTTGGGCACCGCGCCCTGCTTATCCCCCGTCACCACATGGGCGATCTCCCGGCCCTGGCGCAGCAGATCACCCCGCAGTTCCCCGGAGATGTCCAGCACCCGGAGCCCTCCCTGGTAGTCGCCCAGGTAGAGGGTGTCCCCGGCCACCCAGACATTGTGGGTGCCTCCGTCCTTCGGCTCGTAGTACGCCACGATCTTCGGATTCGCGAGATCGGAGACATCGACCACGTGCAATTGTCCGTAGGCCCGGCCCAGTCCGATCACGCCACCGCCTTCCGTGGGCCGCGGCTTGGCAGAGAAGACCTCATCGCCCACGAAGACGTACTTCCCCGCCCGCCAGGCGGTGTGGGTGCCTCGGATGAATCCGGGACCGCCGACCGCCTCCACGTCGCGGTACAGCGCGTTGAGGTCGTACTTGAGCTGGCTCACCAGCCGGGGATTCTCGGGAGTGCCGCCCTTGACGCCATTACCGACGTCCAGGACCACCAGCCCGTCGTTCCAGTAGGACAGATAGGCCAGACCATCCCGCACATCGATGTCGTGCAGCATGCGGCCCGCGGGCGACCGGGGCGTCTCCCACCGCGCCACCTGGCGGGGCTTGTAAGGATCGCGCAGGTCGATCACCCGCATCGATCCGGTGGCATCGTCCGTCAGGTAGACGTAGCCCTTGTATATGTAGGTCGAGTGCACCCCGCCGGTCACCGTCTCGGTGAACTCGGCGATCTGCCGCGGATGGGCCGGATCCTCGAACGACAGCACCACGATGCCGTTCTTCCGGTTCGAGGCCCCCTCGCGCGTGAGCACTCCGAACTTGCCGTCCTCGGTGGTCATCAGATCGTTGATGGTGCGGGCATCGACCACTACCGAATCGGTGATCACCGGCTTGGTCGGATCCGACACGTCGATGGCATACGCCCGGTCACCGATAGTCGTGATATATCCATGCTTGCCATCGGGGTGGAGCCAGAACTCCGCCGCGGAGAATTTGAGCGGCAGCCGTCCCACCAGGGTCGTGGGCCGCCGCACGTCCCGCGGCCTGGCAGTGATGACCGCCTCGGCCGTCCGGCCGGCAAAAGTGGCGAACACCCGGTAGATCCCGGGGTCTTCGGCGACGAACGAACCGTCGTTCACCGACCCGCCACCCGGGCTGAGCGACCACTCCGGACGGGCGTCGGCCACGACACGACCCGCGGCCTGGGCGGTGAACTTGAGCACCACGACGTCGCCGGTGCGCACCTCAACCTGCTTCGGCTCGAGCGCCACCTGGGTAACCGGATTGGCCACCACGGTCACCGCCTGACGCCAGCTGGCCCGCCCGGCCGCGGCGATGACCGTGGCCTGCCCCGGCGCCCGTCCTGTGACACGGCCATCCGCGGATACGGCCACTACCGTTGGACGGTCCGAAGTCCAGCGGACCTCGTCATAGCGCCGATCATCGTTGGCGGCGTACGCCTCGGCATTGAGAGCGAGCGACTGGCCCACGTACAGCCGGGTCACCAAGGGGGAGACCGCCAGGCGGGCCGCCGGCTGAGGCAGGACGGTCACCCGGCCGAAGGCGGTTGCCGGGCGACCCCCGCTCTCCGGCCGGATGATCGCGGTCACTGCCACCGTGCCCGTGGCACCGCCCGTGACCAGCCCCGTGGAGTCGACCGATCCCTCGAAGAAGCCACCACTCGCGAACCAGCTGATCTTGGCGGCGACCTCCCGGCCGGCGGAGTCGAACCCCACCGCCCGCAGCCGGAGGGTATCGCCCACCAGTACCGCGGCCTCGGCGGGCTGGACCAGCGCCCGGACGATGACGGAAGCCGGTGGCCGCGGGGGCGCCGGGGTGGGCGGGGACGCGGGCTGCTGTACCAGCGCGAGCAGAACGGACGCCAGCATGAAGACCTCTTTGGAGAAAGCGAAGGGGAAGAATCTATCGAAACCGGATCGGGCCGGCAGGGCGGCCGCCGGGAGGCGGCCGGGCCACCCTTCTTGACAGATTCCCGACCGGGCTGAACCTTATCGCCATGGTCGTCGCTGTCGGTAGAACTCTCCCATAATCGCCGTCGTTGCATCGCGCCTGGTCGGGTTGCCCCCTACCGGCTTTTTTGCTTTGCCCCGGCCACTCCGGCCGGGGTGTTTTCCGGAGCCGGTGAGCTCCCTATACCGAGGTAGAAGCAATGGCGAAGGGTACTGTGAAGTGGTTCAATGATGCGAAGGGATTCGGCTTCATTGCCCAGGAGGGTGGCAAGGACGTCTTCGTTCATCACACCGCGATCATGATGGAAGGCTTCCGCTCCCTCGCGGAGGGCGATCAGGTGGAGTTCGACATCGTCGAAGGCCCCAAGGGACTCCAGGCGTCGAACGTCCGCAAGGCCTGATCAGCGTACAGTTCGCCTTCTCCCGGCCCCGGGGCTCGAGCGGCCAGACCCTCGAGCCTCCGGGGCTGATCGCATCCCCGCCGGGCTACAGCCCGCCGGTCGCCGGGGCGATATTTAGGGCCATGAGTATCCGCGCGCCGCTCATCCTGCTTGCCCTCCTCGCCGCCGCCGCCTCCCAGGGTGCGGCGCAGGAATCACTTCCGCCGCTCAGCTTCCTCGGGTTCGAGGCCGGCGCACGGCTCGACGCGGTCAGCCTGCAGGTGCAGGCACTGGGTGGGACCGGACTCCGCTGCGACCGCTCCCGCCGCGACCATTCGGTGAGCGAGTGCCGCGCCACGCTGTTCGATCCGGTCTGGAGCCGGCCGGTGTCGCTGTGGCTCTCTGCCATGGATAGCGCCACCGGAGTGCTGACTCTCTCCGGGCCGGTCACCGGGGAGCAGCTGGACGGATGGAAGACCGAGCTGGAATCCGCCTTCGGCGGCGTCGGCGCGAGGGTACAGGGGCCGCAGTGGATGCTGCAATGGGTACGGCACGGACGGATGCTGCGCCTCACCTGGCGCATCGACAACAACGTGAAAGTCGCCTCGGTCAGTCTGGTGGACGGCTGGATTCTGGATGACTGGGGCCGCAGCCGGGACTTCGAGCCCATCGTGCCGAAACCTGCCAAGGACTCGGTCCAGAGCCGCGGCGCCGCCCCGCCACCGGTGATCCAGACGCCGTCACCCCAGTAGCCGAATCAGGAAGCTCCCTTCGCTCTCTTCGAGGACGTAGTCCCGCACCACCCGGCCCTCTTCCTTGAGGCGCCGGAGCAGGGTGCGCACGCGGCTCCGCACCGGTGCGCCTCCACCCGACCGCCCCCGTCCGGTCACCAGTCTCACGGTGGCGCCACGCCGGGCCTTCGACTGGGCAACCAGGAAGCGCTCCGCATTGGTCACCGCTTCCAGTACGCTCTGACCGTGCAGATCGAAGTGCGCCGCCGGGACTCCACTTCGCCAGTCACTCATTCCCCAAGATAGCGCCCGCGGGATTGCTTCCACTCTGGTCGGCCGCTAGCCTTCAGCCGACCGAATAAAGGATTCTTGTTTCTTGGAGTCGTCCGTGCACTACCCACGGCGCCGGTCGCGCGCGGTACCGCGCGTCCTGCCCGCCCTCCTGATCGTCACCGCCTGCTCGACTGGTCGCGCTCCCGTCCGCATCGGCCTCGCCGGGCCGTTCACCGATTCGGTGGGGGCCCCAATGCTGCGGGCGGCCGAGCTCGCGGTTGGTCAGATCAACGCCTCCGGCGGGGTCGCCGGACGTCCCCTGGGCCTCTGATGCTCTTCTCCAGCCTCCGGCGGATCAACTACGCCGCGGTGACCTGCTCGGTGGTCCTCATCTCCGGCATGGCGGTGCTTTCGGTGATCGCGCTGCGCCAGATCACCCGCCAGACCACCGAGGACGTCGCGGCCCTGCAGCAGGGTACCACCATGGGGAGCATCCTGGTCTCCTCCGTCCTCACTCAGATCCGCGCCGCCGAGGAGTACCTCACGACCCCCAGTCCCGCGGTGAAGGCGGAGTTCCTCGCCAGCGGCGATTCCGCCTATGTGTACCAGGCCAAGCTGCGCGAGCTGCCGCACCTGGACAACAGCGACCGCCGGTTGATCAACCTGGTGGCCTCGACCGAGGCAGAGCTTGAAGTCAGCTACGCCACCGCCCACGCGCTGGCCGATATCGGGCGCATGGCGGACGCGCGCCTCATCGCCGCCCGGGCCGGGGGGGCCACCGACAGCCTGGTCAGTACCGTGCGCGAGCTCAGCACCGAGCAGGGGCTGCACGCCCTGGAACGCGCCGCGGCGCTGCGCGCCCGGGCGGGATTCTATCAGAAGCTGCTCATCGCGGGCGCGCTGCTGGCCCTGATCGTGGCGGTGGCCGCCGGCATCGGACTGGTACGCGTGGTGGACCGCCAAATGGCGAGACTCACCGCCTCCGCCGACCGGTTCGGCGCTGGAGATCTGAGACCGGTGCGACTGGGAGAGATGCCGGACGAGCTGGCCCGGCTGGCGCACGCGATGGACGACATGGCCGCGCGCCTCCGCCAGCTGGTGGGAGCAGTGGTGCGCGAATCTCAGCAGCTCTCGTCCAGCGCTGGAGACTTCTCGGCGATGAGCGAAGAGATCGCGGCGTCGAGCGGCCAGATCTCGGCGGCGATGCTCAAGATCTCGAGCGGTGCGGAGCACCAGGTGCAGGGCATGACCGAGGCGGATCAGCTCCTCAGCCGGCTGCGGGAGGCCTCGGCGACCAACGCCGAGGCGGCCCAGCGTGCGGTACGGCTGGCGGAGGAAATCCGCCGCACCGCGCTCCGCTACCGGAGCGACGTGGAAGCCGCCCGCAGCACTCTGCTCGATGTACAGGGAGTGGTGAGGACCTCGTCGCAGCAGGTCCGGGCGCTGGTCCAGCAGTCCGAGTCGATCACCGCCTTCATCGACCTCATCAAGCAGATCTCTTCCCAGACCAACCTGCTGGCCCTCAATGCCGCCATCGAGGCCGCCCGCGCCGGCGAACATGGCCGCGGTTTCGCGGTGGTCGCCGAGGAGGTCCGGCAGCTGGCCGACTCCAGTGCCCGCGCGGCCGAGGAAGTGACCAA
>Ga0326730_1000129_pt1 | contig 22876 bp, 19 predicted proteins | sample MHFSIPfraction_3_FD_207740 | JGI IMG/M metagenome (GOLD analysis project Ga0326730, IMG submission 207740) | Lab enriched peat soil microbial communities from Michigan Hollow, Ithaca, NY, United States - MHF7AN SIP fraction | ecosystem: Environmental > Terrestrial > Soil > Wetlands > Peat...
AGTAGAACTCCCAGAACCACTGCCGGCCGGTCACGTCGATGATGAGCGGATTCGCCGAGGGTGGCTTGCCTTGGTGAAAGCGGATCGCCTGACAGCTCGGCACGTACATCACGAGCACGAGCAGCACGGTCGCAAGCGTCCAGCCGACCTCGAGCGTCGTGTGTCCGTGAGTCTGCTCCGGCGGTGCAGTCTCGTCGCCGCGCCGGCGGAAGCGGAACAGCGCGTAGACCAGCAGCCCCTCGACGCCGAGGAATACCGCGAGCGTGATCCAGTAGACGAGCGCGTAGATGCCCTGTGTCTCGCGCGCGTTCTCGGTCAGCGGGTAGATCGTCGTGAGCGGGATGTGATCGCGGCCCGGCGTCCCGAACGGATACCAGATCCACAGGATCCCGAGCACGATGAAGACGACGAGAAATCCGATCAGAGGCGCGCGCTTCTCGCTCACCGTCCGATTCCTTTCCTAGCGTTACTGCCTTTGGGTCTGCGACCGCAGGGCACGGCTCGCGCCGAAGCCCCATGCGGACAACACGTGCGGACGGCAGTCAACGCACGTCCCCCTGACCCCGTGACGACCGGCGCGCAGGTTACTGGCGACCCCCGTGCACGGTCAAGCAAACCGCACGCGCGCGCATGCCCTGCAACCTTCCGCTGCGCCTGATCTCACTCCGCCGGCGGGCTCGCCTCAGTAAGAGCGAGGTAGATCGAGCACGTGTTCCGCGACGAAGTTCAGCGCCATCTCTTGCGAGATGGGGGCGAGGCGCATCAGTCGCGCCTCGCGCCAGTAGCGCTCGACGTGAAACTCGCGCGCGTAGCCGAAGCCGCCGAGCGTCTGCAGCGCGCGATCGCACGCGCGGAACGACGCGTCCGCGCACCGCACCTTGGCCATGTTCGCGAGTGGACCCGCGGGCTCACCGCGGTCGTACGTCCACGCGGCCTTCTGCCACAGCAGCTCGGCGGCGACGAGCTCGCTGTAGGAGTCCGCGAGCGGATGCGCGATCGCCTGGTTCTGACCAATCGGCCGGTCGAACACCACGCGCTCGCGCGCATACGCGACCGCGCGCTCGAGCGCGCGGAAGCCGATGCCCACGGCCTCGGCCGAAATCACGATCCGCTCCGGGTTGATCCCGTCGAGCAGACAGTAGAAGCCGCGGCCGACCTCGCCGACGACGTCCTCGTCCGAGACGGGCAGATCGCGAATGAACACCTCGTTCGAGTTCACCGCGTTGCGGCCGAGCTTCGGGATCTCGCGGATCTCGACGTGCGCGGGGTCGAGGTCGGCGAGAAACAGAGTCATGCCGTCGAGTCGCCGCGCGCACTGCTCGCGCGGCGTCGTGCGCGCGAGCAACAGGATCTTCTGCGCCTGCTGCGCCTTCGTGTTCCAGACCTTCTTCCCGTTCACGATCCAGCGCTCGCCGTCGCGCTTTGCGAACGTGCGGATGCGAGAGGTGTCGGTGCCCGCGTCGTCCTCAGTCACTCCGAACGAGACATGCAGCTTCCCGCTCGCGGTCGGCGGGAGATACTTCTCCTTCATCGGCTCCGAGCCGTGGTGGATCACGGGGCCCATGCCGAAGATCGAGAGGTGCATGGTCGACGCAGCGTTCATCGCGCCCGCGCTGCCCGCGACCGCACGCAGCAGCGCACCCGCATGAGTCACACCGAGACCCGCGCCGCCGTACTTCTCCGGCACGAGCACGCCGACCCAGCCCGCCTCGGCGAACGCGTTGTAGAACTCCCAGGGAAAGAGCTTCTTCTCGTCGTGCTCGAGCCAGTAGTCGTCGTCGAAGCGCGCAGCGAGCTTGCCGGCCTCGGCGGAGATGCTCGCGTAGTCGGCGTCCGGTGCGAAGTCCATGCGAGCATTCTACTCGCTGCGCCCGCGCCGCCGCGGCTATCGCGCGGCGGTGTGGAAGTGCGATTCCGGATCGCTGCGGCCGCGCTGGGGGCGCTCGCCGCGGACTACTTCAGCTTCGCTTCCTTGAAGACCACGTGCTTGCGCACGACGGGGTCGTACTTCTTGACCTCGAGCTTGTCCGGCGTGTTCTGCTTGTTCTTCCGGGTCGTGTAGAAGAATCCGGTCCCCGCCGTCGACTCCAGCTTGATCTTCTCGCGCGCGCCCTTCTTGGCCATGGGCCGCGTTATAGCATGGCCTTGCGATGGCCGCCCCCGCGCGCGAGGCCCGCGCGAGTCCGGATCCTTTAGACTCGCCGGATGAGCGCTCCTCTGGAAGGCATCCGCGTGGTCGAGGTTGCGAGCTTCGTCGCGGCGCCGTCGGGTGGCGCGCTGCTCGCGGATCTCGGCGCCGACGTGGTCAAGGTCGAAGTCCCCGAAGGCGAGCTCTACCGCCACACGAAGCCGCACATGGGCGGCTACAAGTCGGACTTCGACGGCGCGCCCCCGTTCGAGATGGACAACCGCGGGAAGCGCTCGCTCGCGCTCGATCTGACTCGTCCCGAGGCGCGCGACGCGCTCTCGCGAGTCATCGCCCGCGCCGACGTCGTGCTCACCAACCTTCTGCCCGCCCGGCAGAAAAAGTACGGCCTCGACCCCGACTCACTGCGAGCGAAGCAACCCGCGCTGATCCACGCGACCCTGAACGGCTACGGCGTGCGCGGCGACGAAGCGAACGCGCCGGCCTTCGACTACACCGCGTATTGGGCGCGCACCGGCATGATGGACATGTTCCGCGCGCCCGAGGCGATCCCGGCGTTTCTGCGCCCCGGCGTCGGTGATCACGCCGCCGGCGTGTCGCTCGTCGCCGGAATTCTGGCGGCGCTGCGGGTGCGCGACCGAACCGGCGAGGGCCAGGCGATCGAGGTCTCACTGCTGCAGATCGGCCTCTACATCCAGGGCAACGACATGGCCAACGTGCTGGCGACGGGACAAAGCCCGCCGATGCACGACCGCCGCGCGCCCCGCAATCCGCTGTGGAACTCGTACCCGACCGCCGACGATCGCTGGCTCATGCTGGTCATGGTCGAGTCACAGCGCTACTGGCCGAACGTGTGTCGCGCGCTGGCACTCGACGGGATCGAGAAGGACGGGCGCTTCAATGATCCAGTCGCCCGCTACCGCAACGGACGCGCGCTCGTCGAGATACTCGACCCGGTGTTCGCTTCGCGCACGCTGGCCGAGTGGGAGGCGGAGCTCGCGCGGCACCCGCTGATCTGGGCTCCCGTGCGGCGCATGCACGAGCTGATCGACGACCCGCAGGTGCGCGCGATGGGTTACTTCTCGAAGGTGACTCACCCGAAGCTCGGCGAGTTCCAGAGCGTGGGTCCGCCGTTCCGCATGTCCGCGCACGCGATGCCCGCGAGTCGCCCCGCGCCCGAGCTCGGCGCGCACAACGAGGCGGTCCTGCGCGAGGCGGGGCTCAGCGACGACGAGATCGCGAAGCTCCGCTAGTCTCCCCCGCCGAATCGGAGGGGCGCATGAAGGGGATCGTTCTCGCCGGCGGCGCAGGCACGCGCCTTCATCCGATCACGCTGGTGGCGAGCAAGCAGCTCCAACCGGTGTACGACAAGCCGATGATCTACTACCCGCTGGCGACGCTGATGCTGGCGGACATCCGCGAGATTCTGCTGGTCTCGACGCCGCAGGACATCCCGCGCTTCCAGTCACTGCTCGGCGACGGCTCGGCCTGGGGCATCTCGATCTCCTACGCGGTTCAGCCCGAGCCGAAGGGCATCGCGCAGGCGTTCCTCGTCGGCGAGCGCTTCGTAGCGGGCGACAAAGCGGCGCTGATCCTCGGCGACAACTTGTTTTACGGCCGGATGCGCCTCGACGAGATCGTGCGCGAGTTCCGCTCCGGCGCCGTGATCTTCGGCTATCCGGTGCGCGACCCCCAGCGCTACGGCGTCGTCGAGTTCGACGACTCGGGCAAGGTGGTGTCACTCGTCGAGAAGCCGAAGCAGCCGCGCTCGAATCTCGCCGTGCCCGGGATCTATCTGTACGACGAGACCGTCGTGGCGCGCACGAAGTCACTCCGCCCCTCGCCGCGCGGCGAGCTCGAGATCACCGACTTGAACAAGGCCTATCTCGAGAGCGGATCACTGCGCGCGGTGCGGCTCGGCCGCGGCATCGCGTGGCTCGACACGGGCACGCACGAGAGCCTGCTCGAGGCCGCGAACTTCATCGCGACGATCGAGCAGAGGCAGGGGCTGAAGATCGCGTGTCTCGAGGAGATCGCCTTCCGGCGCGGCTTCGTCGACGCGGCCGGCCTGGAGCGCACGCTGCGCGCGATGCCCGCGTCGCCGTACCGCGACTACTGCGCGGCGCTGCTGCAAGAGGGCGGATGAGCTTCGAGGCGTTTCGGCGCGCGCGGGTCATCGCACCGGAGGACATCGACGAGCTCGGTCACGTGAACAACGTGCGCTGGGTGCAATTCGTCGCGGAGCTGGCGGGCGCGCACGTGGCGCTGCACGGCGCCGATCTCGCGTCGCTGCGCGCGCAAGGCGCGCTCTGGATCGTGCGCCGCCACGAGATCGACTATCACCGACCCGCGCTGCCGGGCGAGGAGATCGTCGAGGAGACCTGGGTCGAGAAAATGACCGGCGCGAAGAGCGAACGGCACTCGCGCTTCACGCGCGCGTCCGACGGTGCGCTGCTCGTCAGCGCAGTCACGATCTGGGCCTACGTCGACGCGAAGACTCTGCGCCCGACGCGCATCCCCGAGGCGCTGCGTGCGCGCTACGCCGCGCTATCCGCCGCTCGCGCGCCTCGCACTCTCTAGCTGCACGCTCTCCCACCACCAGATGAGCGTGCGGAAGTCGGGGTCGGTCGGCGGAGTTCGCTGGTCGGCGTCGTAACGCAGCTCGGTGTCGAGCCCGCGCAGACACAAGAGGCGCGGCCGCTCGATGAGCGCCATGTACTGCAAGATGTGCCGCCCCGGCACGGGCTCGAAGCGCGGGACGAGCGGCTCGTCGCCCGCGTACTCCGCGAGCGAGCGCTGCAGGGCGCCGCGCATGTCGGTGAGTCCGAACGGCTCCGGCCAGGCGCCGCCGAGCCCGACGACCACGAGAGGTACACGTGTCTGTGTCGTGTCGAGCGCCAGGCCGTGACCGAGCATGCCCGCCTCGAACATCGCCTCGCCGTGGTCCGAAGTCACGATCACCGCTGAGTTCTCGGCGCCCATCCGCTCGCGCCAGAGCGCCACGAGCTGTCCGATCGCGCGGTCGACGTTCGCCGTGGCGTTCGCGTAGGTCTCGTACACGCCGCGGGGATTCTCCGGCCGGATCTCGCGCACGTCGAGCCGCTTCACGCCGAGTATGTCGTCGAGCTCCCGGTGGTCGTAGGGAAAGTGCGTGTCGCCGAAATTCACGTACAGGAACAGCGGCCGACCGGACTTGCGCCGATCGAGATACTGCTTGACCCGATCGTTCACGCGCTTCCACGAAATCATCAAGCTGCCGGTGGTGCTGTAGCGCGCGACCGAGTGCTCGACCTCTTCGCGCGCATCGAAGTGGAAGTCGGTGCGCCCGAGGCCGAGTGTCTTGCTCTCCGCGGCGCCGAATGACTCGTCCTGACCCGAGATCCACACGAACTCGTAGCCGTTCGCGTGGAAGTCCTCGATCAGGGTCGACTGACCCACGTACGGCGCGAGTCGGCCGCCCATCAGCTGGCCGCGCGAGAGCGCGGTGTACGGCGAGTTCGCGTACGCATGCTCCGAGCGCGCGCCCTCGGCGACGAGTCTGTCGAGCGACGGAGTGATGGGCACGCCGTTCAGCTCCGTGCCCAGGATGTCCGCGCGCACGCCCTCCAGGAAGATCATCAGCACGTTCGGCTTGCGCCGGAAGTACGGCTGCTCGACGAAGTCCTCGGGCGGCGGTCGATAGTCGAGCGGGTGATCGCCCGCGAGCCCGTTCTGGTCGATGCCGTCGCCCGGCACGTCGAGCGCGTACGGATGGCGCGTGGGGTCGAAGGGCGCTTGATCGGCGAGCGGCGAGAAGATGCCGTAGCCGTCGAGGTCGAAGTCGGTCGCGCGCTCGAACAGCGGCACGAGCACCGTCGCCGACGCCTTCTTCTCGAGCGCCTCGCAGCTCGCGCCGAACTGCGAGCACGCCGACGACAAGAGCGAGGCGGAGATCAGCGAGGCCGCGCCGAACCAGAGCGCGAGCGCGGCGAGCGCCGGAATCTCGATCGAGCCGCGAACGCCAGTGTCTCGCTTGCGGAGCGAGCGCACCAAGAGAACGCCGGCGATCAACGTCGCTCCCAAGGTCGCAGCGACGGGAATCAGTTGCGCCTCGGCCTGCGCGAACCACTCGATCGGCGAGCCGCCGGCGACCGCGAGCCAGAGATTCGGGTCCATCACGTTGCCGAGGTATCTCGACAGGTGATAGCGGACGTACAGGAATGCGAGCGGCGGCACGAGCGCGATCAGCGCCGCGGCGACGAGCCTCTGCCGCGCCGCGAGCCGCGTGCGCTGCAGGACCGGAACCACGAGGAGCCAGATCCCGAGCACGAGCGTCGCGTCGAGCTGCAGCGACTCGAGCAGATACACGGTGAACTCGCCCGCGGTGCGCCGCGGCGCAAGCACGAGAAAGCCCCCGGTGAACAGCAGCGTCGAGCGCGCGATCAGGAACGTGTCGACCGCGGTCAGAACGGCTGCACAGATCGCGAGCAGCAGCAGCCACGCCGAGCCGAAGCGCAGGCGCGAGCGCGCGCGGGGCTCCCCGACAGACTCGCTGCTCATGCCACGCCTCTCCTCGCGACCCTTCGACGCGAGCGCGCGCTCCGGCGCATCGGCGTGCGATTTGGCAATACGACTATCCCGCGAACCGTCCGAGGGCTCGATGGCCGCCGCGAATTCGAATCATGACTCCTCGCGGCCGAGCAGCGCCGGGTTCGCGTTGCGCACCGCTGCGGCCCTGGTCGCGACGTGCCTCGTTCTCTGGCTTGCCGGTTGGGGCACGCAGGGCTCTGCTTCTGCCTGGCCACGGTTCGAGGATGATGCCTACTACTACCTGGTTATTGCACGCAACGTGGCCTCGGGCCACGGCTTCACGGCGGACGGCATCTCTGCGACCAACGGCTTCCAACCTCTCTGGCTGTGGTTGCTGATCCCCATCGCGTGGCTCACATCCGGAGATACGACGCTGCTCCTCGCCGCGACGCAGCTCCTGGTGGTGTTCACTTTCTGCGTCTCCGGCGGGGCTCTCTGCGCGCTGCTGCGCGCGCGTCTCGGTCTTCTCCCTGCGCTGCTCGGGATGGCGGTGCTCGTCTTTCCCCGCTTCCTGAACGTGCTCGTGTCCGGGATGGAGTCGGGAGTCGCCGTGCTCGTGCTGGTCGCGCTGATCGGCGAGCTGCTCGCCGGGCCGGCGCTCGCGTCCGCCGACCCGACGCGACGCGATCGGCGTGCGGGCGCGCTGTTCGGGCTCCTGTTTCTGGCGCGCTTGGATTCCGTGTTCATCGCAGCGGCTTGCGCCGCGTACGTCGCGCTCGCGGGTCTCGCGCGCCGCGACGCGCCGTTCGCTGTGCGTCTCGCGCGCTCCGTGCGGAAGGAGCTCTCGATCTTCTGGCCCTTGGTGGCCCTCGCCGCGCCGTACCTGGCGTGGAATCTCGCGAGCTTCGGCCACCTCGTGCCGATCAGCGGCGCGCTGAAGACGAGTCACTCGCAGCTCGGCTTCATGCCCGGGAACCTGAACGCCGCTTGGGCCGCTCTGCTCGCGCTGGCGGCCGTCGCCGCCGTCGTCGCGCGCCGGCGACCCAGCGGGCGAGTCCTGGCCGTGCTCGCGGGCGGCCTGGCGCTACAGGCCCTACACGCAATTGTGTTCATGCGCTGGGCGGTTCTGGTCTGGCACTTCGCGCTGCTCATCCCCGCCGCCGCGCTCGCCGTGGCCGTACTCGCGCGCGGGGCGCAGGAGCGCGGCTCGACCGTCCCTCTCCGCAGCGCCCTCGCGGGAGTGGCGCTGCTGCTCGCCGCAGGGCTGGCGCTGTCGATCTCGCGCCTGCAGCTCACGTTCACGGGAGCCGGGCGCGAGGCCGGCCGCTGGGTGGCTAAGTCACTTCCGGCCGACGCCGTGCTCGGCATGAAAGACAGCGGCGCCTTCAGCTATTTCTCGGAGCGGCGCGTGATGAACCTCGACGGCGTCGTGAACAGCTTCGAGTTCGAGGAGACCCTGTGTCGCGGTGAGCTCGCCGAGTTTCTCGCTCGGCACGGCGTGACCTACATCGCCCAGCACGCCGTGCCACCCGAGGTGCGCGCGGCGACCTACGAGAGCTACACGCAGCCCTACCCGTGTCACTTCGACGGCGGCCGCGACAGTCGGCTCGAGCTGCGTCGCGACCGCGAAGTGTTTCGCGGCTCGCCCTACCAGAGCTACGGCCTCGGCGAGCAACAGCTCATCGTCTGGCGGATCGGTCCTTAGCGGCGCCCGGCGCGCGGACGGCCCGACATTGGCCCGCGGGCCGATGTCGCGCGGGAGGCCGCCCCCACTAAGTGAAGACCTCGCGCCAGCGATCCACATAGGCCGGGTCTTCGTAAGTCGCGTCCGCGCGCGCGCCGACGCGGTCGTGGACCGCGGAGACCATCGAGTCACCCGCGCGCGGGTGCGCCCTCACGCGCCAGAAGGGCGATGCGAGGAGATACGGAACCAGGAGCTTGCCCTTGCGACACGGGCTCAGCAGTAGCCGCGCGCCGGGCAGAGCGGCGTCGTCGACCAGCACGCGCGCGCCGGCGGCGAGCCGCGGCTCGAGCAGCTGGAACTCGCGCAGCGTGTGAGTCGCCGACGGCGCGGAGTCGAACAGCGCGAAGTCGATCTGCTCATGGCGCGCGGCGATACGCGCGAGACTGTCGAGACTGTCGCCCTCGACGAAGTGCACGTCCGCGAGCGCCTCAGCGCCGCGGGCGCGCAGCTCGGCCACCGCCTCCCCGCTCACTTCGCACGAGTAGACCACCGCGCCGACACGCGCCGCGACCTCGGCGAGCGCGAACGTCGAGAGACCGCAGCCTGTCTCGACGAACACGAGTCTCCGCTGTGCCGGCGCCTTCACGTCGGCGAGCAGACTCCGAATCAGGCCGCCGTGGTCCTGCGTCCGCCACAGGCTGCGAAACACACCCTGCGCGCGCTGCCGCGCGCGCTCGAGAGCGGCGCTCATCTGCACGTTTCCCACCATGCGACCTTCCGATTCTCCGCGCGCCGCGGCCAGCCAGCAAGGCTCGAGTGCCCGGGGGCTAGGACCGCAAGCCGAGCGCAGAGCGCGAGGCGCGCAGTGAGGCACCGCCGAACGAAGAGCGGGTGGCGCGGCTTCGCCGCGCCGGGCCCCGCTAAGATGAGATCGTGGGGTTCGTCCGAAACGCCGCCTTCGTGCTCGCGACCAGTGCGGCGGCGCTGCCGATCGGTCTGGCCACGAGCGTCGTTCTGGCGCGCTGGCTGTCGGTCGCCGATCGCGGCCTGTACGCGTTGCTCACGACCTTCACCTGGATCGTCTTCCTGCTGACTCAGCTCGGCTGGGGAGACGCCGTCATCTACCGCACGCGACGCCACGGCGTGTCGCTGCGCCGCGCGTTCTCGACGGGGCTCGTCGCGAACGCGGCGTTCGCGCTCGCGGCGCTCGGCCTGTGTCTCGTATTTCGCGAGCCGCTCTCGCGCGCGTTCCTCGGGAACGTGGCCCCGCCCGCCTTCTGGGTCGCCGCAGTCACCGCGCCGCTGCTCACGCTGGGCGATCTGCTGCGCGGCGTGGCGCGCGCGCTCGACCGCTTCGACTTGCACAACCAGTTCGGCCTGCTGCAGTCGGGAGTGACTCTCGTGGCGCTGGTCGTGGCGCTGCCGCTTGGCGGCGGCGCGCTGTTCGCGGCGCTGGTCGCGAACGGAGTCGTGCAGCTCGCGCTGGTCGTGGGCTTCGGCGCGCGCATCGCAGCGCTCACCGGCTTCGAGTGGCGGGTCGATCTGCCCGAGGCGTTCGCCAGCATCGGCTACGGCGGGATCATGTATCTCCAGAATCTGCTCATCCAGGTGCACGAGCGGATCGACGTGTTTCTGCTCGCGGCGCTGGGAATCGCGGCGTTCGACATCGGCTTGTACGCGGCGGCGGTCTCGGTGGTGGCGCCGCTGCGTCTGATTCCGGGGGCGCTCGGCACCGCCCTCCTGCCGCGACTCGCCGGCGCGGGCGAGTCCGACGCCGCGGAGTTCACCGCGGCGGTCGTGCGCCCGTCGCTCGTCCTGATGTTCGCCGCCGGGCTCGGGCTCGCGGCGGTCGGCGCCGTCGCGATCCCGCTGCTGTTCGGCCGCGACTACGCGCCCGCAGTCGTGCCGTTTCTCGTGCTGCTCCCGGGAGTCACTGCGGTCACGATCTCGCGCGTGCTCGCGCGCTACTTCGCCGCGGTGGGAAGCCAGCGCCCGCTGCTGCTGCTCGACATCGCGGTGCTGCTCGTCAACGTGAGCTTGAACGCCGTGCTCATCCCGCGCGCCGGCATCGTCGGCGCCGCGCTCGCCAGCCTGATCTCGTACTCCCTCGAAGCCGCGGCCACGGTGGCGCTGTTCCGCGCGTACACGGGCCGGAGCGTGCGCGCGACCTTGCTCCCGCGCGCGAGTGACTTCGAAGAGTACGTCGCGCGCGTGCGCGGGATCGTCTCCTCGCGCCTGCGCTAGTCCGCCGGCTTGTCGCTCGCTTCGAGCAAGGTCCGGATCGAGGTGACGAGCGCGGCGCGATCGATCGGCTTAGTGAGATACGCGTTGCAGCCGGCGACGAGACACTTCTCGCGCTCGCCGGCGAGCGCGTGCGCGGTGAGCGCGACGATCGGGACTTCGACGCCTCGCGCGCGCAGGCTGCGCGCCGCGGTGTAGCCGTCCATCGTCGGCATGGCCATGTCCATCAGGATCAGGTCGAACTCCTCGGCCGAGGCGCGCTCGAGCGCCATCTGACCGTTGTCGACGACGATCACCTCGGCGCCCGCCTTGCGCAGCATCATCGAGATCAGCCGTTGGTTGTCGGGCCCGTCCTCGGCCAAGAGAATGCGCGCGTGGATGCGCTCGCCCGCGCCCTTCGGGCGGCGCGCCTCGGTGCGGAGCTCGGCCTCGCCGAACACCTCGAGGAAGCGCGAGCCCGGCGTCGGCGGCGCCTGCAGCGTGAACGTGAAGGTGCTGCCCTGCCCCGGCTCGCTCTCGACGGTGCAGTCACCCCCCAGCAGGCTCGCGATGCGCTTGGTGATCGCGAGCCCGAGCCCGGTGCCGCCGAAGCGCCGGGTGATCGAGCTGTCCGCCTGCTCGAAGGCGCGAAACAGGTTCGCGCGCTTCTCGGGAGCGATGCCGATGCCGGTGTCTCGCACCTCGATCTGCGCGACCTCGCGCTCTCGGTCGTACGCGACGCGCAGACGCACGGCGCCGCGCTCCGTGAACTTGATCGCGTTGCCGAGCAGATTCACGACCGCCTGTCGGATACGCGTCGGATCCGAGAGCACCTCCGAGGGGATCGGCGTGGCGAACGAGACTTCGAGCGCGATGCCCTTCTCGTCCGCGCGCACGCGCATCAGCGACGCGATCTCGGAGACGATGTGCACCAGGCTCGTGGCAATGCGCTCCACCTCGAGCCGGCCCGCTTCGATCTTGGACAGGTCGAGGATGTCGTTCAGCACGTCGAGCAAGTGACCGCCGTTGCGGCGCACGATCTCGAGCAGGCGGCGCGCCTCCTCGCCGAGCTGCATTTCCTCGTCGAGCAGGAGATCGGCGTAGCCCAGGATCGCAGTCATCGGCGTGCGTATCTCGTGACTCATGTTGGCGAGAAACGCGCTCTTGGAGCGGTTGGCCCGCTGCGCGTCGTTGCGCGCCGCCTCGAGCTCGATGGTCCGCTCCGCGACCTTCTGCTCGAGGGTCGCGCGGTGAGTCTCGAGCTCGCCGTGCACGCGGCTCAGCTGGCGAGTCATGTCGTTGAACGCGCGGCCCAGGTCGCCGAGCTCGCCCGCGCCCAGGTCCGGCGCCTGCGCCCCGAGGTCGCCCGCGCCGACGCGCCGCACCGTCGCGCCCAGCAGGTCGATGCCGTGCAACAGGTTCTGCCAGAGCAGCACCGCGAGCCCGATTCCGACGACGAGCGCGGCGGCCAGAACCAGCGTGCTCGAGACGAGCAGCTCGCGGTACTCCGCCAAGCTGTGTTCGGTGGAGATGATGATGCGGATCATCCCGTCCGAGTGACCGAGCGCCGCGCTCGAGCCCGGGTAGCGCACCGCGGCGCGCAGCTCCTGACGGTGCCCGGCGAGCGCGCGCAGCTGGCGCTCGTCGGTGTGCAGGCGCCGCTCCTCCGGGAAGAGCGGGCGGATCTCGGGATCGCCCTCGGACGCGAGCACCTCGCCGCTCGGGCCGTACACCGAAATGTGCACCACGTCGCGGTCCGCGAGCGCCGAGAGCACGGACTCGCGGACCGCGGCCGGCGAGTCACTCGTCAGGCCCGCGCGCGTGGACTGAGTCAGGAACGCCGCGATCGTGTCGAGCTTCGCGTGCACGCCGTTGTCGAGCTGAGTGCGAGCCACGGAGTACAGAACCGCCGCTGCGCCGAGCGTGAACAGCGCGACGGGAATGATCGCGGCGACGACGAGGGTGGCTCTAACCGAAAGGCTCGGGCTGCGCACGCGCAGAGGCTCCTCGCGTAGTCGCGCGACTACAGACCCGTATCGGAGGGCGGCGCGGCGGCATGAATGCGACGGGCTCGCCGCGACGCGTCGCTCGCGCCGCTGTCTTGGGTCTGCGCTTCGCGGTATCGTGGCGCCGTGTCCGACTTGGTCCCGCTGCGAGCCGCGCCGCGCGCGAACGGAGTCTTCGCCGTGCCGGTCGTGCATGCGGCCGGCGCGGAGGCGGAGCGCGGAGCGGCGAAGCCGCCGCGCGCGCGCATCTATCTCGCGCCGCTCGAGTCGCCCCTCGATCTGCGCGTGCTGTTGGCGAGCCTGACGCGCGCCGGGTTGCCCGCGCCGCGCTGGGTGCCGGCGACACGCGGCGGTGTCGGCGCCGACGAGATCGCCCGCTCCTTCCTCGCCGGCGAGCCCGTGCTCGTGCCACTCTCGCCGCCGCGCAGCGGCCCCGATCGGCTGGCGCGCCTGCTCGCGTTCGCACAGCAGGCGGGCGCTGAAGTCGATCTCGTTCCGATCGAGGTGCTCTGGGGTCCGGTTGAGCGGCTCCCGTCGCTCTGGAACCTGCCGTTCGGAAACCCGTACGACCCGCCGGAGTGGACGCGCTGGCTGCGCTTGTTCCGCCGCGGCTACGCGCGTGTGGCGATCGGCCTGCCCGGCACGCGCACCGGGCTCGAGAGCGAGACACACGCGCACGGCGACAAGCTCGCCCTGTCCGCGTTCGTGCGCGTGCAGGCGGTGAAGGCGCTCTCGCTCGCGCAGCGCCGGATCTTCGGCGACCGCTACAAAGTGCCGCGCCTCCTGGTCGAGCAGATCCTCTTGGAGCCGAGCTTTCGCGACTCGATCGCCGCGACCGGCGCGACGCTCGGACTCACTCGCGATGAGTCACTCGGCCGCGCCGAGCGCGCGCTGCGCGAGCTGGGCACCAGTCACAACCTGTTCGCCATGGAGATCTTCCGGCGCTTCACGCACTGGATCTACACGCTGGCGTACGAGCCTGAGATCGACGTCGATCCCGGCGAGCTGGAGAAGCTGCGCCAGCTCGGCCGCCGCGCGCCGCTCGTCTTCATTCCGTCGCACAAGAGCAACTTCGACCACCTGGCGCTCTACTCGCTCCTGTTCTCGTCGGGCTTCCCGCCGCCGCACACCGCCGCCGGCATCAACATGGCGTTCTTCCCGATGAGCCGGATCCTGCCCGGGACTGGCGCGTACTTCCTGCGCCGCAGCTTCTCCGACGATCCGATCTACAAGGAGTCACTGCGCGCGTTCATCAACACGCTCGTGCAGCACCGCTTTCACCAGGAGTTCTTCATCGAGGGCGGGCGCTCGCGCTCGGGCAAGCTCCTGCCACCGCGCTACGGGATCCTGAACTACGTCGTGGACGGGGCGCGCCGCCACGACATCGGCGAGGTGCTGTTCGTGCCGGTCGCGATCGCGTACGACCAGATCCTCGAGCTGGCCGAGTACGTGCGCCAGAACCTCGGCGACGAGAAGGAAGCCGAGAGCTTCGTCTTCCTGCTGCGCCAGATCCGCGCCGCGCGCGCGCGCAAGCTGGGTCACATCCACGTTCGCTTCGCCGAGCCGATCTCGCTGCGCGAGTATCTCGACCGGACCGGCGACGAGAAGCTGGTCGTCGAGAAGCTCGCCTTTCGCATCGCGAACGGCATCAACGCGGTCACTCCACTGACCCCCGCTTCCGTCGCCTGCTCGGTATTGGTCGGCGCGGGCAAGCGCGCCCTCGGCGAGCGCGAGTTCGAGGCGCAGGTCGCGCGACTGCTCGACTACGCGCGCGAGCGCGGCATCGGCATGACCCGCGAGGTCGCGGCGGGCGCGCGCTCCGCCGTCGACACGGCGACCCGGGCGCTCTCGGCGACGGGGGTGATCGAGCGCTACGACGGCGGCGTGGAGCCGGTGTACTTCGTCGCGCCGACGGGCCGGCACGCGGCGTCGTACTACCGCAACACCGCGATTCACTTCCTGGTCGGCCGCGCGATCGCCGAGCTCGCCGCGCGCGCGGAGCTGGCCGACGCCGCGGGACGCGACATGCGCGCGTTCGCGCTGCGGCTCCGCGAGTTACTCAAGTTCGAGTTCTTCTTCGCGGAGCGCGACGGCTTCGTGCGCGAGATCGAGCGCGAGGCGCAGCTGCTCGCCCGCGAGCGCGCAGTGCCGCTCGCGCCGCTGCTCGCCGCCTCGCCGCGCATCCTGCTCGACTTCCTCGAGAGTTACTGGGTCGTGACTGAGACCCTGCGCCGCCTGCCCGTGGCCGGGCCGACGCCGAGCGCTGGCGTCCTGCGCCGCTGTCACGAGATCGGCCGCCAGCTCCTGCTGCAGGAACGCGTCCAGTCACCCGAGCTCTTCTCGAACATGAACTTCGCGAACGCGCTCCGCCTGCTCGAGAACCTCGGCGCCGCCGAGCGCGCCCCGGCCGGCTTCCGCCCCGGCAACCCCGACCGCCTCGACGAGCTCGCCCGCGACCTCGAGCTCCTGATCCGCCTCGCCCGCGACTGAGGAGTGAGTTACCTAAGGTGACTCAGCCCTCCGAAACCAGGGGGCAAGCCGCGCGCCGCAGGCGCAGGCGCGCAGCGAGGCGGAGCCGAGCGAAGAGGCGGGTGGCGCGGCTTCGCCCGACACGCGGGCCGGTGTCCCGCGGGAGCGGGCCCCAAAAGAAGAGGCGGAAGCGCTGGCGCCGGATCCCCCCCAAGTCCCGTACGCCTGCGCTCCCGCCTTCCCCTGAAATCGGTCAATTGCTGCCTAGCGGGCCGCAACTACACTTCATTGATCGGCAGCTTCGGGCGCGGCTTGAGCTCGAGTCAGCCGACCGGCTTGGCGCACGCCGTCGCGAGCTTGGCGAGCACGTCGCGCAGACTGCGCTCGAGTATCCTCCGCAGCAGCCAGCCGGTGCCGGGCACGACGGGCCGGAAACGCACGGTCCAAGTCACTCGAGTCCCGACGCCGTCCGGCTCGAAGCGCACCACGCCTTCGTGATCGCGCACGGGCGCGCCCGCGACCAGCCGGTACGCCATGCGCGTCGGCGGCTCGAACGCAGTGACCTCTTCCTCGATTGCCATGCCGCTCGCGCGAATCACCCGAATCGCGCCGAGCCCGTTCGGCGGTGGATCGCCGGTCTGGCGCAGAACCACCTCTTTGACTCCCGCCCACTTCTCCCAACCGACGTGATCGGTGTAGAGCGCGAACACACGCGCGGGCGGCGCGGAGACGTGTTGCGCGAGCTCGATTTGCAGCATGGACGGCCATCCTAGCGTGCGGTATCGAGAGCGCGACGAAGGGGGGACGTGCTTCGATCGGCGCTCGCGCTGTTCCTGCTCGGTGTCGCCGCGCCCGCGCACGCGGGCCCCGACATTCGCGGAGCGCTGCGCGAGCTCATCGCTACGCCGTTCCGTGTCACGGGTGACGTGATCGGCGCGGGTGGTCTCGCCGGCGCGGCGGCCATCGGGCTGTGCGGAGACGGGCTCGCGCTCGCCGACGCGAACCGCTGGACCGAGCCGATCCTGTTTGGTGTCGCGAGCCGCCCCGTGCGCTGGCTCGCGCTCGGAGTCTCACAGGGCGCGACGGGCGCGCTCGAAGGCCTGCGCGCGGAGGACGTCGAGCGCCTGCCCGAGGCGCGCGAGGCGTATCTCGAGAACGCGCCGGGTGTGGGTCGGCTCGACACTGCGCTGACGGCTCTGGGCGCGCTGCGGCTGGGCGTCGAAGACGCGCTCACGGGGCCGGCGCTGTTCGCGCTGCGTGCGGTCGGATCGAGCGCGGTTGCAGATTCGGTCGCGCGCTTCACGCGCGACGAGCGCATTCGCACGCTCGGGCCGCTGGTGCGTGAGCCGCCGCTCGACGGGGACTGAGCCGGGCGCGATCGGTTAGGCTGCGGCATGGCGTCGGACTCCGGCAGCGTGGCGGTCGATACGATCGCGCTCCGCGGCGGCGAGCGGAGCGCGCGCGCCGACGAGCTCGTCGTCGAGGAGCCGCTCGAGATTCGCCTGGACGGCGAGCCGATCGCGATCGCGATGCGGACGCCGGGTCACGACCTCGAGCTCGCCGCCGGCTTTCTGGTCACCGAGGGCGTCGCACGCGACTTCGGCGCAGTGACTTCGATCGCGCACTGCGACGCGGAGGGGAACACGATCGACGTGCGCACCGAGCCCGGCGCGAGCGGCATCGTGCGGCCCGCGCCGCGCGCGTTCGTGGCGTCCTCCGCCTGCGGGCTCTGCGGCAAGGCCACGCTCGAGTCACTGCGCACCCGCGCTCCCGCCCTACACACAGATGCGACGCGCGTCGAAGCGCGCGTGCTGTACGCGCTTCCGGAGCGCCTGCGCGCCGAGCAGACGCTGTTCCGCGCCACGGGTGCGCTGCACGCGGCGGGTCTGTTCTCGGCCGACGGCGCGCTGCTCTGTGCGCGCGAGGACGTGGGCCGTCACAACGCCGTGGACAAGGTCGTCGGCTGGGCCGCCCTCGAGGGGCGCCTGCCGCTGTCCGGCACCGTGCTGCTCGCGAGCGGCCGGATCGGCTTCGAGATCGCGCAGAAGGCGCTGGTCGCCGGGATCCCGATCGTCGCCGCGATCTCGGGTCCGTCGAGCCTCGCGGTCGAGCTCGCGCGCGAGAACGGGATGGGCCTCGCCGCGTTCGTGCGCGGCGAGTCACTCACCATCTACGCCGGCGCGGAGCGGATCAAGTTCCCGTGAGTCGCTCTCGTTCCAGCTCGAGCGCTAGCTCGCGCAGGCCGTCCGGCGCCGCGGCGCAGAGTGACTCGCGCCGGTAGTAGTCCCCGGCCTCGCGCCACAGCCGGCGTTCGTAGTGCGGCGGATGGAACAGGTGCACGACCCGCGCGCGGTGCCAGAGCGAGATCGGCCGCACGCCGGCGAGCAGCAGGCGGTTGCGCAGATCGGAGTCGTCCCGCGCGCTGTTGCGGTAGGTCTGGTCGAAGCCGTTCACGGCGACGAAGCTCGCGCGATCGAGCGAGAAGTTGAGCCCCAACAGACGCGGCCGGCGCGGCCGCCCCAGCGCGATGTACGCGAGGCTCTTCGCCTGCGCCCAGTGGAGCGCGGCGCTCGCGCGCCGGGTCACGAACCGCTCGTGCGCACCCGCGAGCACCACGTCGCGAGTCACTCGCCGACTGTCTTCCTCCGACAGGCGCACGTGGCCACCGACGACGAACGCATTGTCGCGCGCCGCCGCGAGATGCTCCGCGACGAAGCTGCGCGACGGCACGCAGTCGCCGTCGGAGAACACGAGCTGCGCCCCACGGCTGTGCAGCACCGCGCGGTTCACCGCCGCCGCCTTCCAGAAGCCCCGATGCGGCTGCCAGACGTGTCGAATCGGGACCGGCGCGCGGCGCACGTGCGCCGCGATCACGTCCGCCGTCTCGCCGTTCGAGCCGTCGTCCGCAATCACGATCTCGAAGTCACGCGTCGTCTGACTCGAGTAGCCGAGCAGCGCCAGGTCGAGGAGGCGCGGCTGGTTGTAAGTCGCCAGGATGACGCTCGCTCGGATCGACACGGGCCGGCACTATACGCTCAACGGCGCGCGAAGAGCATCCCGTTCGCGGAGCGTCCGTCCCAGGCGATGGCGGTGTGGAAGCCCTTCGCGTCGAGCAGCTTGGCGAGCGCGTCGTGCGCAAGGGGCGAGACATCGTCGTGAAATTCGAGCGCGATCGTGCGGATCGCGCCGAGCAGCGCGTCGGGTAGCGCGGGCAGGATGAGTCCCTCCGCGCCCTCGCAGTCGAGCTTCAGGAAGTCGACGCGCGGCAAGTCGTGCTCCACCAAGAGCTCGGGAAGCGTCGCCACGCGCACGTCCACCGACTCACCCTCGCCCGCGTCCTTGCCGGCTGCGAACAGCTGGTGAGTCGTCCCGCTGCGGCCGAGGAACAGCGGCAGGGTTCCGCGCGCGTCGGCGACCGCGCACTCCGCGACCTCCGCGCGCGCGGCGCCGTTCGCGAGCAAGTTGCGGCGCAGCGCGGCCGCGTTCCCGGGATGCGGCTCGATCGCGAGCACGCGCCCGCGGGTGCGCTGCGCCGCGAACACGGCGAACGCGCCGATGTTCGCGCCCACGTCGACGACGGCGTCGTCCGGGCCGAGCTCGAAGCCGCGCGGGGTATACACACGCCTGTGGAACACCGGAGTCACCACGCGCAGCACGTTCACCCCGGACGGCGCGTCGAAGCTCGTGCCGTCGCGCAGCAGCGCGCGCGTGGGCTTGCGCTTCGCCGTGCGCTCGCGCTCGAGCTCGCGCCAGTTTCGGTAGTGACGCGCGTAGCGCAGCGCGCGGAGCAAGTTCATGGCGAAGCTCTACGAAGTCGCGCCGCGCCGGTCAAGCCGAGCGGCGCTTTCTTCGCGTATGATCGGCGCATCGACGGAGGATCCCTCGCATGAAGCTCTACGACAGTGCAGTCGCCCCCAACCCGCGCCGCGTGCGCATCTATCTGGCCGAGAAGGGAATCAACGTTCCCGTCGAGCAGGTCGACATCGGCAAGGGCGTGAACCGCCAGCCCGCGTTTCTCGCGAAGAACCCCTTCGGCGGCCTGCCCGTGCTCGAGCTCGACGACGGCACGTGCATCGCGGAGTCGATCGCGATCTGCCGCTACTTCGAAGAGACGAATCCCAAGCCGTCACTCTTCGGTGACGGCGCGAGGGAGCGAGCGCTGATCGAGATGTGGCAGCGGCGCATGGAGATGTACTTGATGAACTTCGTGACTGGCAGCTTCCAGCACACGCACGAGTTCTTCAAAGGGCGCATCAAGCAGGTCCCCGAGTGGGGCGCGGTCTGCAAGGAGAACGCGCTCGCGCGTCTGGCGTGGCTCGACGGCCATCTCGCGAGTCACAAGTTCATCGCGGGCGACAAGTACACGGTCGCGGACATCACGGCGCTCGTCGCGATCGACTTCGGCCGGCCGACGGGCATTCGGATCGCGGCGGAGCAGAAGAACCTGACTCGCTGGCACCAGGAAGTCTCGAGCCGGCCGTCGGCGAAGGCCTAGCGGCGAGTCACTCGAACTTCCGCTCCTTCCACCAGGGATAGAACGCGGGCATGTCCGCGCTCGGCCGCTGGCGGAAGTTCGCCTTGCGCTTCTCGAGGAACGCGCCGACGCCCTCGTGCGCGTCTGCGCTCTGGCCGAGCGCGCCGATCGCGCGTGAGTCGAGCTTGTGCGCCTCCATCGGGTGATCCGCGCCCAGCATCTTCCACACCAGCTGCCGCGTCATCGCGACCGAGATCGCGGAGGTGTTCTCGGCGATCTCGCGGGCGAGCTCGCGCGCCGCCGGCAGTAACTCGTTCGGCGCGTGCAGGCTGCGCACGAGGCGGGCGTCGAGCGCTTCGCTCGCCGGGAACACGCGCCCGCTGTACGCCCACTCGAGCGCGCGCGACACGCCGACGACGCGGGGCAGGAACCAGCTCGAGGCGGCTTCGAGGCAGATCCCGCGGCGCGCGAACACGAAGCCGAAGCGTGCGTCCTGCGACGCGATGCGCACGTCCATCGGCAGGGTCATCGTGACTCCGACGCCGACGGCCGGCCCGTTGATCGCCGCGATGATCGGCTTCTTGCAGTCGTAGATGCGCAGAGTGAGTCGGCCGCCGCCGTCGCGCCGCTGCTCGATGCCGACGCCCTGTGCGCCGGCCCGCGCGTCGAACGTGCCCGATCCGCTCGAGAGATCCGCGCCCGCGCAGAACGCGCGGCCGCTGCCGGTGACGATGACCGCGCGCACGTCGTCGTCGGCGTCGGCGCGGTCGAGCGCGTCGAGCAGCTCCCCGAGCATCTGGCCGGTGAAGGCATTCAGCTTCTCCGGGCGATTCAGCGTGAGGGTGAGAACTCGGTCCTCGACCCTGTAGAGGATCTGCTCGTAGTTCATGGGCTTGCGCTCCTCGTTGGGCTCGTCACTGTGCGCGGCTCACCGCGTCGACGAGCCGTTGCATGCAGCCGCGGATCTCGAACTCTTCCTGTACCAGCATGCGGCCGGCCTGCGCCAGCGCGTGCGCGCGCTCCGGCTCGGCGAGCGCCCTGGCGATCGCCGCCGCGAGTGACTCCGCGTCCCCCGGCGGCACGACGTAGCCGGTGCGTCCGTCGCGGACCAGCTCGGGGATGCCCGAGAGCCGTGTCGCGACCGTCGGCACCCCGGCCGCGAGCGCCTCCATCAGCGAGACGGGGATGCCCTCCATCTGTCCGTCGGCGGCCACGATGCTCGGCAGGACGAAGAGGTCGGCGCTCGCGAGCGCCTCCGCGACCTCGGACTGAGTCCGCGGCCCGAGTAAGTGAAAGCGCTCGCCGAGGCCCGCGCGCGCGATCGCGGCTTCGAGCTCGGCGTGCAGCGGCCCGCCGCCGATCACGTCGCAGCACACGTCGACGCCCTGCTCGACCAGCCGCCGCGCGGCCTCGATCAGGAACGCGATCCCCTTGTAAGGCTTCAGCTGGGCGACGCTGAGCAGGCGCGCGGGACGGTCGCGCCCGGGTGCGCCCGCGAGCGGCCGGCTCGCGTAGCGGCTCGGCTCGATGCCGCAGTGAATCACTTGGAACTTCTCGCGAGTCACTGCGAAGCGCCCGCCCGCGAAGCGCTCGAGCAGGAACTCGGCGTTGAACTCGGAGATCGTGCGCACGAAGCTCGCGCCGGCGAGCTTTCGCGCCAGGCCTGCGGTGTGCAGGAAGATGTCGTGCGCGTGCACCGTCAAGCTGTACGGGATCTCGCGGTCGCCCGCGCGGCGAACGCGCGACATCACGTAGGCGGCCGTCGTCGGGTGAGTCGCGAAATGCGCGTGGATGTGGCAAACGCCGCGCGCGCGCAGCTCTTGTCCGTAGTACACGGACTTCAGGTAGATGCCGAGCGTGCCGGAGAAGGCGTTCCACGAAGTCACTGACTCGGCGAGCAGCGCGAGCAGCGTCCGCAGCCAGAGCCACGGCCGACTCACGAACACGCGCGCGTTCGCCGCGAGGATGGGACCATTCACGAACGGCGTGTAGAGCGCGCGCCGATCCCAGGCGACGGCCTCCGGGTGCAGCACCGGCGGCGGTGGCTCGCGCAGCAACGGCACGAACACGACGTCGACCCCCGCGCGGTCGAGCTCGACGACCTCGCGCAGGATGAACGTCTCGGTCACCGACGGGAAGCGCGACAGCAGCACCGCGAGCGGCCCGATCTCGGGGCGCGTCGCTGGCTCGGCGGCGCTCAAGAGTCTCTCAGCCCGCGTGCGCGACGCGCGCGAACAGGGCCTCGGTCTCGTCGGCGAAGCGCGACACGCCGAAGACCCGAGCCACTCGCTCGCGCGAGGCGCAGCCTAACGTGGCCGCGCGCGATGGATCCTCGAGGATTCCGCGGATCGCGCGGACCAGGCCGTCGACGTCGCCGGTCGGATACAGGAGGCCGGTCTCGCGCGGATCGACGATCTCGCGCACGCCGCCGACGTCAGCGGCGATCACGGGGATCGCGAGCGCGGCGGCCTCGAGCAGAGTGACTGGCAGCGCCTCCTGGCGCGACGGGAGCACCAGCGCCGAGAAGCTGATCATGTAGCGCTCGACCTCGTGACTCGCGCCGACGAAAACGACGCGCCGCTCGACGCCGCGCCGGCGCGCCTCGGCGCGCAGCGCGCCTTCCTCGGTGCCTTCGCCGACGATGCACAGGCACACGTCCTCGGGGAGTCGCACCAGCGCGGCGACCGCGTCGCCCACGGCCTTTTCGGGCGAGAGCGCGCCCACGTAGCCGATCACGCGCGCGTCGCGGAGCAGCCCGTGCTTCGATTCGAGATCGATCGGCTCGATCGCACCGGGCCTCGGCAGGTCTACACCGGGATGGATCACTTGACCCAGCGCGCGGCCCCAGCGCTCGGCGAGCCGGTCGCGCTCGAAGCGCGACGCGAAGATCACCTCGTCCGGGAGGCGCTGCAGCACGAAGCGCGCGCCCCGACCGGCCGAGCGCTCGGGCAGGTCGTGAATCGTCGCCACGAGCCCGGAGCGCAGCATGCGGAGGCGCCGCGCGCCGCCCGCCAGAGCGGTCATGCGCAGTGAGTGCGCGTTCACGACGTCGATCGCGTGCTCGTCCGCCGCGCGCGAGATCGCGCGCATGCCCGCGAGCACGCGCACGCCGCGCGGCACCGACACCGCTGCGTGTCCGCACGCGCGGGCCTCGCGCAGAAAGGGCTCGCCGAACGCCCCGACTACAACGCCGTGACCGCGCGCGCGCAGCTGCTCCGCGAGGCGGAGGACGTCCGCCTCCGCACCGCCGACCTGCGCGCCCTCGGACAGAAACAGGACGTTCAGAACAGCAGCCCCAGCCCCGTCGCGCGCCGGCTCGAGCCCTCCGAGCGGTACGCGTCGAGGACGTGCTTCGCGATCTGAGTCAG
>Ga0326730_1000131_pt1 | contig 22720 bp, 24 predicted proteins | sample MHFSIPfraction_3_FD_207740 | JGI IMG/M metagenome (GOLD analysis project Ga0326730, IMG submission 207740) | Lab enriched peat soil microbial communities from Michigan Hollow, Ithaca, NY, United States - MHF7AN SIP fraction | ecosystem: Environmental > Terrestrial > Soil > Wetlands > Peat...
GAGGGCGCGCGCCGAGAATCGATAGCCCTCGAGAAACCGCAGCACGTCCTCCAGACCCGCGGCGACGAGGAACGAGCGGTCCGGGGGCAGGCGTCGCACGAACAAGCTGAACGTGGCCGACTCGTGCGTGTCCTCCCGCCGGTAGGAGGACGCCATGGTCAGCTCGTAGAGATCGGTGAAGAGGGCAGCATCTTCGACCACCATGGGGCCGGACCGGAAGGCGCCGCCCGAGACCACGGACCCGTTACTCCGCCGGTTCGCCCACGGGAATCAGGTACAACACTTCGCGGTCGCGGGGAAGGTCGAGGACGTGGCGCTCTCGAGTGTCGTCGAACGCCCCGATCGGCACGGCGCCCAATCCGATGGCCGTCGCCTCGAGCAGGAGATTCTGGGCCGCATGTCCCCCTTCGAGGTGCACGTAGCGTTCGCCGCGGTCGCCGTATTCGGCGACGGTCCGATCCGGTGCGGCCGCGACCACGAACACCGCTGGGCTCTGCCCGACGGGGTCCTGCGAGAGCGCGGCCCACTGCATGGCCGGACGCAGGTCGTCGCGGGTGCGGCGGATCAGGCGATGATGCGGGGGGTCGTACAGAAAGCAGCCGGCGGCGGTCGCGACGTAGAGCTCGAGCGGATAGCGCGCGCCCGCCGATGGGGCGGTGCGATGCCCCGAGGAATCGGTGATGCCCTGCGCGGCCCAGCAGAGCCGCAGGATCTGGTCCTCGTTGAGCGGACGGTTCGCGAACATGCGCACCGACCGGCGCTGGCTGAGCGCGTCCTCCAATGTCGCCTTCGGAGGGACGTCGGTCGTGGCGTGTGCGCCCTCGCTCCGATCGCTGGTGTACGCCTTCATGAACGGGGTCCTTGCATTCGGTCGGTCGGTGCCAAGGATAGCCTCGGGCACCGAAATTCCCCTTGAAGTCACCATGAACCTGCAGGCGTTACGCCTCATGCGGATTTCACGCCCTCCTGTGTGGGTGGGCGATAGCCTACGGCAGTTCCCTGGTGGTTGGAGGTCATCCCATGGCCCACAAACAAATGCTGTTCCAGGCCGCCGCGCGAGAGAAGGTGCTGCGCGGCGCCACCGCGATGGCGGACGCCGTTCGCGTGACACTCGGCCCGAAGTCCAAATGCGTCCTCGTGGAGAAGAAATGGGGCGCACCGCTCGTCTGCAATGACGGGGTCACCATCGCCAAGGAAGTGGACCTGAAAGACCCCGAGGAGAACCTCGGTGCCCAGGTGTTGCGCGAGGCGGCCGTTCGCACGGGCGACGTGGTCGGAGACGGCACGACCACCGCCACGCTGCTGGCACACACGATCTTCGCCGAGGGGCTGCGGAACGTAGCCGCCGGCGCCAGCGCGGTGGATTTGAAGCGCGGACTGGATCGTGGCCTCCGCGTGGCCGTCGAGGCGCTGCGCAAGCTCTCCCGTCCGGTACAGAGTCGCAAGGAAAAGGCCCAGGTGGCCACTATCTCGGCGCACAACGATTCCACGATCGGCGAGCTGGTGGCCGATGCCGTGGAGAAGGTCGGCGCCGAGGGAGCCATCACGGTCGAGGAGGCGAAGGGGACCGAGACGGTGCTGGAGGTCGTCGGTGGCCTGCAGTTCGACCGCGGCTTCCTGTCGCCCTATTTCATCAGCGACCCGGCCAAGATGGAAGCGGTGCTGGAGGATCCGATGCTCCTCCTGTACGAGAAAAAGATCACCAACATGAAGGACCTGCTCCCGCTGCTCGAGCAGGTGGCGAAGATGAACCGGTCGCTCCTCATCGTGGCCGAGGACGTGGAGGGCGAAGCGCTCGCGACGCTCGTGGTGAACAAGCTGCGGGGTACGCTGTCCTCCGTGGCGGTCAAAGCCCCCGGATTCGGCGATCGCCGCAAGGCGATGCTCGAGGACATCGCGATTCTTACCGCCGGACGGCTCCTGGCTGAAGAAGTCGGCGTGAAGCTCGAGCACGTGACTGTGGACGACCTCGGCAAGGCGAAGCGGATCGTCGTGGACAAGGACAACACGACGATCATTGGCGGCGCCGGCGCCAAGCCGGCGATCGAGGGACGCTGCCAGGATCTGCGGCGCCAGATCGAGCGGGCCACCTCGGATTACGACAAGGAGAAACTGCAGGAGCGGCTTGCCAAGCTGGCGGGCGGCGTCGCCGTGATTCGCGTCGGGGCGCCCTCGGAGACCGAGCTCAAGAGCCGGAAAGAAGCCTTCGACGACGCCATCAGCTCCACCAAGGCCGCCGTGGCCGAAGGCATCGTGCCGGGCGGCGGCCTGGCGTTGTTGCGTGCGATCCCCGACGTCGAACGGGATGCCGAGACCTGCCAGGGCGACGAGCGCACCGGAGTGCTGATCCTGCGGCGCGCGCTCGAGACGCCGACCCGGCAGATCGCCACAAACTCCGGGGTCGATGGCGGCGTGGTGGTTGACCGCATGCGGCAAGGCAAGGGGAGCTTCGGCTTCGACGCCGCGCGCGGCGAGTATTGCGACCTGGTCGAGGCCGGGATCATCGATCCCACCAAGGTGGTTCGTGTGGCGTTGGAGAACGCCGTGTCGGTGGCGAGCGTGTTGCTGCTCACCGAGGCGACCTTGACCGAGCTGCCCGAGCCCAAGTCAGCCGCCACGCCGGCGGCGGAGGAATACTGATGGCGGCGACCGTGACGGGCCACCTGGCGTGGCAGGAGACCACCGCTCCAATCGGGGGCGTGGGGCCGATACTGGCCGTCGTGCTGGATCACGCGCATGCACGGCTCTTTCTGGTGAACGGTGAGCGGGCCGCGGAGCTGCCCTGCCTTGTGTCGCCGCGGATGCGCGGCGGCAAGTTCCACAGCGACCGGCAGGGCTCCCCCGGCTGGGGAGAAGGCGGCTTCCAGGGCCGCCGACGCGAAGAGGAGCGTCGCCACTACACCGCCGTCGTACGGCGCCTGGGCACGCTGTCGCAGGCGCACGGCGCCCAGGGCCTCGTGCTCGCCGGCTCTCACGAAGTGGTGGCGGCGCTGGAGCACGCCCTGTCGCCGCGTCTCGCGCGACTCGTGGTGGGGACGGCGGCGCTCAATCCGACCGAGCTCACGACGGCCCGGGTGGTAGAGACGGTTCGTGAGCTGCGCAGTGCACGCGGCGGCCTCCCCGCCCAGGAGGCACAGGTGAGCGCCGCCGTCGAGGGCTTCGCAACCACGGGGCGCGCCGTCGACGGCCTCGAGGCCGTGCTGCAGGCGCTTGCGCGCGACCAGGTCCACCTGCTGCTCATCGGCCGGCCCCGCGCGCGTGCGGGATACCGGTGTGCATCCGGGCGGCTGGTGCTCGCGAAGGTGGAAGCGCAGGGAGAGGCTGTGATCCGGGTGCCGGACATCGTGGCGGCCGCCAAAGCGGAGACCGTGCGGCTCGGCGGCTCGGTGGCCGAGATCCGGGATCCGGAGCAGGCGGCGCGGATCGATGGAGTGGCTGCGTTACTGCGTTACCGCTAGCCGGTCGCGACAGTGTCCAAGCCGAGACGGCCCTTTCGCGTCTTCCTGAAGGTTCTGCTCGTCATCGTCCTGGGTGCGCTTGCCTGGACGATCTATCGAACGAACCGGGAAGCTGCGGCGCTCCGGGAGATTCTCAATCCGGCCGGGACTCGCGGACGCGCGCTCGTCGTCTACCAACCGGGATTGAGTGACTTTCAAGCGCGCGTGAGCCGTGCGTTCGCGGTGGGACTCGTCCAGGGCGGATGGCGGGTAGAGCTTGTGACCGCGGCCAGCATGGCCCCCGGTGACCTTACGACCTACGATCTCGTCGTCCTGGGCGGGCCGACGTACTGGTGGGCGCCGGCGCGTCCATTGCAGCGTTACATCGCTAGGCTGGGCGACCTGCACGGGAAACCGTCGGTCGCATTGCTCACCGGCGCAGGCGCCACCGGGCGCTCGCAGCGAATTCTCGAGGACCTGATCCGCGCCCACCACGGGACGCTCATCGCCTCGCACGTGTATTTCACCATGGCCCCGAACCGCGAGGCGGACTACTCGTGGCGCACCAACAAGGACGTGGGCGTGGCCCTCGCGGAATCGGCCGGGCGAGCCCTGCCGCCACCGCGGCCGTGACTATCCACCGCAGCCCGAGGAGGTTTCCATGGCAGTCGCCAAAGTGACCGAGATCAGTGCGTCGTCGCCGAAAGGGTTCGAGGATGCGATACAAGCGGGCATCACGCGCGCCAGCAAGACCCTGGAGCACATCCGGGGGGCCTGGATCAAGGACATGAAGGTCGTGGCCGAGAACGGACGGGTGAGCGAATACCGCGTCCGCATGAAGATCACCTTCGTACTGAAGGACTGAGCGTGGTGCGCGGCATTCGGCTCGCGCTCCCGTCGCTGGTGAGCGCGAGCCGTCTGGCGATGGTCGTCCCGTTGTTCGGAGCGATCGTCATGGGTCGTCGTCAGGCGGCGCTCACCTGGCTGCTCGCGATCTGCGTCACCGACGTGGTGGACGGGGTGCTCGCGCGGCGGCTCGATGCGGCCACGGATGCCGGTGCCTATCTCGACGTGAGCGCCGACTTCGTGGTTGTGGCGGTCGGTTTCGTCGCGCTCGCCCGAGTCGGAGTGCTCCCGTCGTGGATGCTCGCGCTCATCGGCGTGATGTTCGCGCAGTTCGTACTGTCTTCAACGCGGCGGCGCCCGCTCTACGATCCCGTGGGCCGCTACTACGGCGGTTTGCTGTTCGCGGTGATCGCCGTGGCACTCGTCATCCCGGACGAGGCGGTGTGGCACGTGCTCACGCTGGGAGTTCTGGGCGTCACGCTGGTGTCGTGGCTCAGCCGCTTGTGGTACCTCCGCACCGCAACACCGCCGCCCCGGTGACCTGTCCCGCGCGCAGCCGAGCCAACGCCTCGTTGGCCTGCTCCAGCGGATAGACCTCCACTTCGGTCCGCACCGGGATCCGCGGCGCCAGGGCGAGGAACTCCTCGCCGTCCTGGCGGGTGAGATTCGCCACCGACCGCACGACCCGCTCGCCCCAAAGGATCTCGTAGGGGAACGCCGGGATGTCGCTCATGTGGATGCCGGCGCAGACGACCGTGCCCCCCTTGGTGACCGCGCGCAGCGCCGTCGGCACCAGAGCGCCCACCGGCGCAAAGATGATCGCCGCCTCCAGTGGCTCGGGCGGCGCCTCGTCTGACGCGCCACTCCACACCGCGCCCAGGGTACGGGCGAACGCCTGCGCCTCGGTGTCGCCGTCCCGGGTGAATGCGAACACCCGCCGGCCTTCGTGTCGCGCCACCTGGGCCACGATGTGGGCCGCCGCCCCGAACCCGTAGATGCCGAGCCGTTCGCCATCGCCGGCGGCGCGCAAGGCGCGATAGCCGATGAGTCCCGCGCAGAGCAGCGGCGCGGCCGCCGAATCATCGTAGTCCTTCGGAATGGGGAAGCAGAACCGCTCATCGGCCACGGCGTACTCGGCATACCCGCCATCGAGCTGGTAGCCGGTGAGCCGCGCTAGGTCGCACAGATTCTCGCGGCCGCGGCGGCAGAACTCGCATACCCCGCACGTCCAACCGAGCCACGGCACGCCGACGCGGGCGCCGACCGCGAAGCGCCGAGCCGCGGGGCCGCGGGTTTCCACCGTGCCGACGATTTCATGTCCCAGGACGAGCGGCACCTTCGGGTGGGGCAGTTCGCCGTCGGCCACGTGCAGGTCAGTGCGGCACACGCCGCAGGCATGGACCCGCAGGCCGACCTGGCCGGGCCCGGGCTGCGGGACGGGTAGCGTGGCGGCCCGCAGCGGTCGGCCGGGCGCGTCGAGCAGCATGGCTCGCATCCCTTCAAGCTCCCTTCACCGGGCCTTCAGTCCGCCCGGGCGACGTTGCAGGTGCAGGGTCAGGCGTTCGCCACTACCAAGGGGGGATCCATGAAAGTCGCCGACATCATGCAGACGACCCTCGAGACGATCGGGACCGAGGACAGCGTGGCGGACGCCGTCACTACCATCGCCGAGCAGCACGTCTCCGGCCTACCGGTGGTGGACCACCGCGGCCATCTGGTCGGCGTGATCTCCTCCACCGACGTCTTGCAGCTCCTGTCCGAGGTCTCCGACCCCGAGCGCCGGGGCGACATCCTGGAGGCGACGCTGGTGCGCGAGATCATGACGGCCAAGCCGGTGACCGTCGAGCCCGATGCCGACGTGCACGACGCGGCGCGCCAGATGTTGTACGGGGAGATCCACCGGCTGTTCGTCGAATACGACGGGGCGCTGGTCGGGGTGCTGTCGCAATCGGACATCGTGGGCGCGGTCGCGGGCGCCAAGCTCTAGGAGGACGTATGCGAGTCGCCGACATCATGCGCTCCAACCTGAAGACCATCGACGCGGATGCTACGGTCGCGGATGCGGTCGCTTCCCTGACGGAGACCGGCGTCTCCGCGCTGCCGGTGGTCGATCGCCTGGGACGCGCCGTGGGGATCTGCTCGACCCAGGACGTGCTCGCGGCGGAAGGACGCTGCCAGGGCCCCGTGGCCCGCGAGCAGCTGTTCGAGAAGACCCTGGTGCTCGAGATCATGACGCCATGGCCGACCACCGCGCATCCCGACGAAGACGTCCGCAAGGTGGCGGGGCGCATGCTCAAGGACAAAGTGCAGCGCTTCTTCGTCGAAGAGCAAGGCGCGCTGATCGGCGTGATCTCGCAGACCGACATCGTCGCGGCGGTGGCGGCGACTCGAGTCTGACGCCGTTCGCTCGGCCGTCACAGATCGGGACGCCATTCGCGCAGCAGCTGCTCCAGATCGAGGTTCGGCGCGATTAGACAGATGTGGCCGTGCCCGGTCAGGATCCGCAGGGTCGAGCCCGACACCCGCTCGGCCATGTATCGGCCCTCGCGCACCGAGGGGATCAGATGGTCGAGCTCCGACGCAAGAAAGAGAGTGGGCACCCGCAGCGCGCTCAGGCGCTCGCGCACATCGTAGCGGCGCAGGATCCGCAGGCGCGCGATGTACCCGTCCCGCCGGGTCTGTCGGGTGAGCTCCAGAAAGCGACGGACCTCCGTGCGATGCGTGTAGCGCGAATGGAGCCGGAACGCCGTCAGGCGGCGCACCAGCGGCATCGTGGACCACGGCATCACCTGCAGCGCTCCGATCGCGATCCGGAGGTTGACCTGGGGAAGAAACCGGGAAAAGGAGTTGAGCACGACCAGCGCCCGCACCAGTTTGGGATGCGCCAGCGCGAAGCTCAGGGCCACCGTCCCCCCGAACGATTCCCCGACGACGACGGCGGGTCCCCCCCCGGGGCCCACCCTGCGGATCACCGCCGCCAGGTCATCGACCAGCACGTCCATCGAGGCCGCGTCGTCGCGCAGCGTGTAGGTCGCGGTCCGGTAGCGCCGGGCGAGCAGGGGGACCTGGCGATGGAACAGCAGGCCCGTCCCGTCCATTCCCGGCACGAGCACGAGCGGTGGTCCGTCGCCGGCGACGGCGACCGCCGGATCGTACGGTGGGGACATGTACTCGCTAGATAAGGTCTGGCGGCTCGCCTGGGCAATCCTCACCAGCTTCGTGGTGGAGAGCGTCATTTTCGGGCTTGCGGCCCTCCCGGCGGTGCTCTTCTGGGAGTGGCACATTCGCCGGCTGGTAGCGACGAACTGGGTCCGGATCGTCGTCCTGTCGATGTCCCTCGTTCCGGCCTACTTGCTGTTCGCGGTTTCCCTGATGCTGTTGTCGGCGTTGGCCATGCGGGTGCTCGGCTGGCGGACTCCGCCCAACGCCGAGTTCCGTATTGCGGATCTCGATTGGCCCCTGCTGACCTGGGCGCGCTACGCGGCCGCGACGCACGTGGTGCGCATTTTTGCGGGGACGCTGGTGCGCGCCACCCCGGTGTGGACGCTGTATCTGCGGCTCAATGGCGCCCGTCTGGGACGGCGCGTATTCGTGAACAGCTTGACCCTGTCGGACCACAACCTGATCGAGTGCGGGGACGACGTGGTGATCGGTGCCGGCGTTTATCTCTCCGGGCACACGGTGGAGCGGGGCATCGTGCGGACGGCGCCGGTACGACTGGGGGCGGGCGTCACGATCGGGGTGGGAAGCGTCGTCGGGATCGGGGTACAGGTCGGCGCGCATACGCAGGTGGGGGCGTTGAGCGTCGTCCCCAAGCATCACACGCTCGAGCCGGACGCCGTGTACGGCGGCGTCCCGGTGCACCGTCTCGACGTGGTGGGAAGCGCTTAGACCGGCACCGCCAGGAGCGCACACGAAGCGCGGCGCAGCAGCCGTGCCGCCACGGTCGTGACCGCCCCGGGGTCGCCGTAGTTCATGCCGCGCCGGTAGCCGAATACGATCAGCTCGACATCTCGGGCCCCGGCCTCCGCCAGAATTTCCGAGGTCACATCGCCCTGGCGCACCGCGGTCTCGCACGTGGCTACGGCCGCGCCACCCTGGCGCGCCCCGGCCTCGACGTGGCGCAGCCATGGGCGGCGCTCCCCGGGTGCGAGCAGCCCCGACTCCGCCGGCTCGACATGCAGCGCCACGACATGTGCGCCGAAGTGATCAGCCATGGCGTGCCCGACTTCGAGCACCTCTACCGCGTGCGGGCTGTCGTCCACGCACACCAGCACGGTGCGGTACACGCGGTGCGTCGAAGGGGCCACGAGCACCGGCACCCGGCTGCGCCGCAGCGCCGCCGTCGTCACGTTTTCCGCCGCGCCGCGAGCGACCTCCTCGCCTTTCCCCAGGACGATGAGATCGGCGCCCACGGCTTCGGCGCAGCGGGCGATCTCGATGCTCGGCCACCCGAAGGCGGCCTGATACGACACCTTGGGCGCCGACAGCACCGCCGTGCGGGTGAGCTCGCGCAGACGCTCGACCGCCCGTGAGGCGGCGAGATTCGCCGGAGACCCGCTCTTGGTCCGGCGGAAGCCCTCGACTTCGTCGGGTTGTACCAACTCCCACGGATCCTGGAGCACCGTGAGCACCACCAGGTCCGCGCCCGACACCGCGGCGACTTCCGCGGCGGTGAGCACCGCTTTGGGGCTTGGCGTGTAGAGACTGACGGCACTGAGTACCCGACCGATGTGCATCGCGTTGACGCTCCCTTCTCCCGGTCAAAGTGCCGCCGTCCCTCTGAAGCGTCCGTGAAGCCGGTGTGAGGCAAGGAAGCCTCGGGTCGTCCTCAGGCTGCTTTCACGGCGCGTTACAGAATGTTGCTCAGGGAGACACAGGAGAGGATCATGCCCTGGAAACAAATTCTCGTCGGCGTGGACGACTCACCGCAATCGGCCGCGGCGGCCGCGCTCGGCGTACGCCTGGCGGAAGCCATGGGCGGCGAATGCATTCTGGTTCATGCGGTGCGCGAGTTCTGGCTTGCGTTCGCGGAGGAAGAGATCGTCGAGCGGTCGGCGGAGCTGCGCGCCGCCCTGGTGGATTCGGCTCGGCGACAGATCGCCGCGGCCTTACGCGGTGAGGTGCCGGAGGACGCGATCCGCCGCATGATCGTGCGTCCCGGCTCTCCGGCCGCGGTGCTCCGGGACGTGGCCCTGGAGCTCGGGGCAGACGCGGTCATCCTGGGCGGGAAGCACCACGCGACGCTCCGTCGCTGGTCGGGCGGCCGGACGGCGCACAATACCGTGCGGAGCGTCGGGCTGCCGGTGCTCGTGACGGGACCGCGGGCCGGCGGGGGCGGCGTGCTGTTCCGGCGCATCCTCGCCGCGGTGGACCTCTCGGAGGCCGCAGCCCCGACGGCGGCGGCGGCGTGCGACCTCGCCAGAGAACTGCGCGCGGAGCTGCGCGCGCTCAGTGTCATCGAGCCGCCGCTCCCGCTTCCCGACGTCACGCCGGCGCTGACGCCTTCGGAGTTCTCCGGCCTGGCCGAGCGGACGCTCGTGAAGCGGGTATGGCCGCTGTTCCGGCGTCCCTCCGTGCAGACGATCGCGCGACAGGGCCGGGTGATGGAAGGGATCCAGCTCGAGACCGCGCACTGGGGAGCCGACCTCCTGGTGGTAGGGTCGCATGGGAAGGGGTGGGGGGAGCGGCTGATCCTGGGCAGCGTGACCGAGCAACTGCTGCACGATCTGCCGACGTCGCTGCTGGTGGTGCCGGTGTACGCGCCGCAGCGGCCGGCGCAGCGGCCCGCGGCACGGAAGGCCGTCCGTGCGCGGGCGAAGGCGAAGGCATGATCCCACAGCCGCAGAACACCGCGATCGCGGCACGGCTCGAGGAGTTAGCCGCCCTGCTCGAGTGCCAGGGTGCGAACCCGTTCCGGGTGGAGGCGTATCGACGCGCGGGAGACCTGGTGCGCGGCCTGGAGAGTCCGGTCGGGGAGATCCTCCGCTCGGAAGGCGTCATGGGACTCGAGCGTCTGCCGGCGATCGGCACGACGATCGCCCGCGCGATACGCGACCTGGTGGAAACGGGTCGGCTCCCGATGCTGGACCGGCTGCGGGGCGAGAGCGATGCCGTGACGCTGCTGACGTCGGTTCCGGGAATCGGCCGGACGCTCGCGGAGCGGTTGCATCACGATTACGCGATCGACACGCTCGAGGAGCTCGAGGCGGCGGCGCACGACGGGCGGCTCGCCGCCATCCGTTGGTTCGGCGAGAAGCGGCTGCGGGGGGTGCGCGAAGCTCTGGCGTCGCGGCTGGGGCGAGTGCCGCGCATTGCGGCCGTGGTGCAGGAGCCCGCGGTGGGGGACCTGTTGCGCGTGGACCGGGAGTATCGCACCAGGGCCGCCGCCGGGACGCTCCGCACTATCGCCCCACGCCGGTTCAATCCGGAGCGCGCCGCGTGGCTCCCGATTCTCCACACCATGCAGGGAGACCGCCACTATACGGCCCTGTTCTCGAACACGGCGCGGGCGCACGACCTCGGCAAGACGCACGACTGGGTGGTGATCTACGTGGATGGAGGGCGGGGAGAGCGGCAGTACACCGTCGTCACGGCGTCACGCGGGCCCCTGAAAGGCAAGCGGGTCGTGCGGGGCCGCGAAGTCGAATGTCTCGCGTACTACCGGGACCGCACCGCGACCCGCACGCCGTCGGCCAACTTGTCGGTGGGGTGACGGACCACCAGGTCGCCGGCCGCCAGCCCGCCGGTAATCTCCACGTCGAACGGATTGCGATGATCGATCTGGACGATCTGTGAGCGGGCGCGTCCGTCGCGCACGACGAACACGCGCCATTGCTCGCCGTCCTGGAACAGGGCACTCGCCGGCACTTTGAGGACCGCTCCCTCCCACAACACGATCTGCGTCTCGACCCGGTAGCCGTCACCCAGTTGCGGCGGAGTCTCGTCCAGGTCCGCGATGACGTTCACCCGCTGCTCCTCGACGCCGAGCGCCGAGACCTTGGTGAACCCCGACGGCTCGACGCGACGCACGTGGGCTTCGAGCGGGCGGTCGCCGCCCCACTCGGAAACGAGCATCCGGTCGCCGGGCTTGACCCGCACGGCGTCCTCGGACAGCAGGTCGGCGACGATCTCCAGTCGTGCGGGGTCGCCGAGCTCGAGCAGCGGTGTGCCTGCGGCGACGACGCGCTCGCTCTTCTCGGCGATGCGGAGTACCTGGCCGCGCACCGGTGAGACGAGAGGCAGTGCCGCACCGCCACCCGTCGCCGCGCCCGCGAGGGCGGCCCGTGCCTGCTCGACGTCGTGGCCCGCGGCCTGCGCCAGGAAGTCCGCCGCTTCGACCCGCCGCACTGCCGTCGTCTCCGCGAGGGCCGCTTCTTCACGCTGCTCCGGGGAGAGCAGGTGTCTCGCGAACAGCGACTCCGCGCGCGCCCGCGCGCGTCCTGCCTGATCGAGCGAGGCACGCGCTTCGGCAACCGCCGCTGCCGCCGCCCGCTCGGCGTCCTCCGCGCCCCGCACCCGCGCCGCGGCCTGCTCCCGGGCGCGGGGGTCGAGCGGGGCCGCCGAGAGCTGCGCCACGACCATACCGCGCGTCACCGAGGCGCCTTCGTCGAGAGTGATCCGCGCGACCCGCCCCGCCACCGGCGCCACGACGACGTACCGGTCCCGCACGCGGGTACGCCCTTCTTCATCGATGGTCACGCGCAACGTGCCACCGGCCGCGGCCGCCGTCTCCACCGGGACGGGTGTGGGGCGGAGGGTCAGGACGAGAAACGCCACCGCCGCGAGTCCTGCCGCTCCCCAGAGGATGCCACGACGCCCCAGTTTCACCGCTAATCTCCCGTCTTCAGGACGGCCACCAGATCGAGTCGGTCGATCCGGCGGCGCACGATCAGCGCGGACACGGCCGCTGCGAGCAGGATCACGCAGACCGCATAGGTGTAGGTCGCGGCGTGCAGCACGAACGGCAGGCGGTACAGCTCGGTGTCGAACGCCAGGACCAGCAGCGCGGCGCCGCCGTACCCCCACACGAAGCCGAGCGGCAATGCGGCCAGGACCAGCACTGCCTGCTCGTCGAGCAGGATCCGGGAGGTCTCGGCGCGCGTGAACCCGAGGACCCGCAGGCTCGCGAGCTCGCGCGCGCGCTCGGAGAGGGCGATGCGCGCCGTGTTGTACACGACACCGAACGCAATGAGCACCGCGAAGCCCACGATGTAGGTTGTGACCATGCCGTGGCTGCGCGCCAGGGTCTCGTCGAAGCTCTGGACCGTGGGCTCCCGGATCGAGACCCCCGCGACGGCCGGCATCCGCTTCAGGACATCGTAGAGCTCGGACACCCTGCGCCGGTCCACCGCCAGGACCGCTCCGGACACCGTCCCGCCCTCCCGCAGCAGGCGGTGCAAACCCTCGGCGTCCATGTAGGCGAGCGTTCCCATCGGCTCCTTCACGAGGCCGACGACCGGCACCACCCGGGTGGGTCGCTCTCCTTCGAGCACCTCGACGGTGACGGCGTCGCCGGCTGCCACGCCCAGCACCTGTGCCAGTTTGTCGGTGAGCAGAAGGCCATCGGCCGGGAGGGGGCGATGCCGTCCGTCGAAGTCGGCCACCTGTCGCAGCTCAGCATCGGGCTCGAGGCCGAGAATCGCCGTGCGGCGCGACCGGTGCCCCGCCACGAGCCGCACCGGCACGGTGCGGTACGGCTCGGTGTGCAGCACGCCCGGCAGGTGCCGCAGCTCGTAGCGCACCCGGGCCGGCCTCGGCTCGGTGAAGTTGATGCTCACCGCCTGGCGCTCGCGGACATTGAACTCGAAGTCTCCCAGCGCCTCGATCGAATCGATGCTGAACCGGCCCAGCACGATGATCCCGCAGGCGAGACCGATCCCGGTAGCGGTGACGACCGCGCGGCCCGGCCGGCGCTCGAGAGTACGCAACACCATCCGGCCGACGGGCCCGAACAGGCGATGCACGCCGAGCGTCTCGAGCGCGCCGCGCCGGTAGCGTGGCGGAGGCTCGGGACGCATCGCTTCCGCGGGCGGCAGGCGCACGGCGCGCCGCACGGCGCTCAGCGCCCCCAGCAACCCCGAGCCGGCGCTCACGAGTGTGGCGAGCCCCAGCACGCCCCAACCGGCGGTGAAGTGCAACACCGGAAAGCGGTAGTACGCGGCGTACAACGCCGTCAGCCGCTCACCGAGCCAGAGGCCGAAGGCGGCCCCGGCGGCCGCGCCGAGCAGCTCCACGCCGATCACCAGTTTGGCGTAGTGCAGCCCGACGTCGACATTACTCCGGCCGAAGGCCTTGAGCACGCCGATCTGGGGCCGCTGCGTGGCCACGAGGCGTGCCAGCACGATGTGCACGAGAAACGCGGCGACGGCCAGAAAGATCGCCGGCACGATCGCGCCGCTCACCCGCAGCTGGCTGATCTCGTCGGTGATGAAGCGGTTGGACTGATGATCGGCGCGTCCGATCGCGCCCAGGGCCCCGTAGGGCGCAAGCAGGCGATCGAGACCGGCGATGACGTCCGGCTCGTCGGCGCCGGGGAGGAGCCGCACGGCGACGTCGTTGAACCCACCCTGCATGTCGAACGCCGTGGCGAGGGCTTCGTGGCCCATCCAGAACACGCCATAGCGCTTGTCGTCGGGGAAGAACCAGCCCGGGCTGATCTGGTAGACGAACTCGGGCGACAGCGCGATTCCCACAATCCGCAGTCGTTGCCAGCGCCCGTTGATGATCGCCCCCAGCGTGTCACCCACCTGCAGGTTGTTGGCCTGGGCGAACTGCTCGCTGGCGATGACTTCGTCGGGCCGGCCGGCCACGAGGTAGCGACCCTGCCGCAGGTGCAGGTCGTTGAGCATGGGGGTGCGGGCCTCGGGGACCGACACGAGGCGCCCGGTCGCCGGCTCCGCGAGACCGGGGACGGCGAGGGTCACGTGGACCACGACGCGCGTCTGCACCGCCGCCACGCCGGGCAAGGCGGCGATCCGCGAGCCGAGTGCATTGGGAGCCCGTCGCAACGAGGCGAACACATCGGCGAAGCGGTAGTCGCGGTAGTAGGCGGTCAGCGATCCGCGCAGGGAATCGTAGGCCGTCCGGATCGTGACGATGCTCGCCACGCCGCAGGCGACGATCAGCGCCACTGCCGCCATCTGCCCGCGCAGGTGCCAGAGATCGCGCAGGACCTTCCGATCGAGCACGCTCACCATTGCAGGGTCTCCACGGGCGCGCGCACGGCATTTCGCTCGATCGAGGCGACCTGGCCGCTCTGCATGCGCACCACCCGATCGCCCATACCGGCGATGGCGACGTTGTGCGTGATGATCGCGACCGTCGTGCCGAGTTCGCGGTTCACCCGCTCCAGCACTTCCAGCACGAGCTTGCCCGTCTGGGAATCGAGCGCCCCCGTCGGCTCGTCGCACAGCAGCACGTCGGGCTGCTTGGCGATCGCCCGGGCGATCGCCACGCGCTGCTGCTCGCCGCCCGACAGCTGAGCGGGGAAGTGATCGAGCCGCTCTTCCAGGCCGACGAGCGTGAGGGCGCGGACCGGGTCCATGGGTCGCGCCGCCATCTCGCACACGAGCTGCACATTCTCGCGTGCCGTCAGGCTCGGGATCAGGTTGTAGAACTGGAAGACGAATCCGACATGCTCGCGGCGGAACCGCGTGCGCTCGCGCTCGCTGGCCGCGGTCAGGTCGTGGTCGAAGAACCGCACCGAGCCCTCGGTCGGAACGTCGAGGCCCCCCAGGATGTTGAGCAGCGTCGACTTGCCGCTGCCTGACGGACCCAGGATGACCACAAACTCTCCCCGGTACAGCTCGAGGGAGAGGTCCCGCAACGCATGAACCTCGACGTCGCCGAGCCGATACACCTTGGACAGGTTGTGGGCGCGGAATACCGTTTCCGCCACCGGGGCCGGCTGCCGTGCCGGGACCGCACCCGAAGCAGGGGCCGCACGCATGCCTGCATCGTAGCCCGGACGGGACAGCCGCCTCGTGAAGGGCTCCTGAAGCCGGCTTCAGGCCGGCCGCTATACCGACAGACGGATAACGCCTTCCTCGACCGCACGAGAGACGGGGACGCCGGCGCCGGCCACCAGCTCCAGCATCCGCGTGTTCTGCGGCAGGACCTCGGCGGTGATTTCGGCGATGCCGTGGTCATGGGCGACCCCCAACAGGTGTTTCAGCAGCACCGTTCCGATGCCGCGATTCTGGTGCTGATCCTCGACCACGATGCCGAGCTCGGCACGGACCGGCTGGCCGTCACGCGTCGGCAAGACGTCGTAGCGCACGACGCCCGCGAGCGGTGCCGCCCCCCCCGGTTGGAGGGTGGCGACCAGCGCCACCCGGCGGTCGAAATCGAGCTCGGTCAGATAGGCGAGGTCGCGGGGGGAGAGAACGGGCTTGTACTCGAAATAGCGCAGGTACACCGACTCCGGGCTCAAACGGCCGTGGAATTGAGCGAGGCGCTGTTTGTCGTCCGGCCGGATCGCCCGCACCCAGACCGGGGTCCCATCTCGCAGAACGTCCGCCGCCGCATATGCCTGCGCGTCCATGGAGACAGGAGCCTAGCGCGCCCAATGAGGGCGGGCCAGGGCTTGCCGAGTCGAGGGGGTGGCGGGAATCTTACGTCTTGAGCATGCCCGCCAAACGCACACCTCGCTCCCCGGCACGGCCACGCCGACCCACGTCGAGCGGGGAGGGGCGCCACCTCGAGGAACGGCTCCGAGCCCTCGTCGCGGCGAGCGAGGCGATCTATTCTCAGCACACGCTGCAGGCCGTCCTGCAGCAAGTTGTCGACGCCGCCTGCAGCGTCGTCGGTGCGCGCTATGCCGCACTGGGCGTGCTGGCCGCCGATGGCGCGTCGCTCGAGAACTTCGTGACCTCCGGCATCGAACCATCCCTCCGAGAACGTATCGGAGCGGTTCCCCAAGGTCATGGCCTGCTGGGTCTGGTGATCCGCGAGCGCAAGCCGTTCCGCACCGCGGACATCTCCAAACATCCCAAACGCTACGGCTTCCCGCCGCATCATCCGCCGATGCACTCGTATCTCGGCGTGCCCATCATGACCAGCGGGAAAGTGTTCGGTATTCTCTACCTCACGGAAAAAATGAACGCGGCGGAGTTCAGCGGGGATGATGAGGACATCGCCGTGGTGCTCGCCGCGCAGGCGGCCGTGGCCGTGGAGAACGCCCGGCTGAGTGAGGGGAGCGCGCATCTGCTGGCCCAGGTCCGGGCGATGCAGCGGCAGCGCGACCTGTTCTTCGCGATGATGAACCACGAGCTGCGCAACGCGCTCACCGGGGTCTATGGCTGGGCGGAGCGGCTGGTGCGCAGGAAGACGCCCGAAGCCGCCGAGCAGGCCGCTCAGGAAGTGTACGAGGGCACCGAGCGCACCATCACCCTGTTGAACAACTTCCTCGATCTGTCCCGGCTCGACGCCGGGCGGTTGCAGCCGGTGCGACGAGAAGTGGATCCTGCCGCGGTGGTACGCCGGGTGCTGACGGGGTTTGAGCCGGCGGCGGAGGAGAAACACCTGATCTTGAGCGCGCAGCTGCCGAACGACCCCTGTGTCGTGGTGACCGATCAGGTCCGGCTGCAACAGATCCTGGTCAACCTCCTGAGCAACGCGGTGCGACACAGCCCCGTGGGCGGTCGTATCGAGGTGGGCGTCCGCCTGGACGGCAGCGCCATCGATTTCACAGTGGGCGACGAAGGCCCGGGAATCCCGGCCGATGTCCAGGAGCGCATCTTCGAGCCCTTCGAACGCTTCGATCCCGCCTCGGGGCTCGGGACCGGTCTGGGCCTCCCGGTCTCCCGACGCTTGGCGGAAGTGCTGCGAGGGCGGCTATCGGTTGCCAGTCCTCCCGGAAAGGGGGCCGTCTTCACACTTTCCCTTCCCCTGACCCCCACAGAATGAAGTTATCTTCATAGTTGCCTTAAGAAGGGTTCAGTGCCCCCTTCATAACCTGAATCCCATGAAAATCCTCGTGGTGGAAGACGACCGGAAGGTCGCGGGCTTCATCGAGCAGGGGCTGCGGGAAGAGGGGTACGCCGTGGACGTGGCTCCGGACGGCGATGAGGCGACGATGCTGGCACACGTCTACGACTACGATCTCGTGGTCTTGGATGTGATGCTCCCCAAGAAGAACGGCCTGCAGGTATCGGCGGAGCTGCGCCGCGAAGGGCGCAAGACCCCGATCCTGATGCTCACCGCCCGGGACACCACGGAAGACGTGGTGCGCGGGCTCGATGCAGGGGCCGACGACTACATCACCAAGCCGTTCAAGTTCGAGGAGCTGCTCGCCCGGGTTCGGGCGCTGGTGCGGCGCGGCGGGGCGGCCCGCACCGAGCTCCTGGTGTACGGACCGGTCGAGCTGGACCGACTGAAACACAAGGTCCGGGTGGGCGGCAAGCCGGTGGATCTGACGCCGAAGGAGTTCCACCTGCTGCAGCACTTCCTGCTGCACCCCGAAGAGGTGGTGCGTCGCACCGAGCTGCTCGAGAAGGTGTGGGACATGCACTTCGATCCGGAGAGCAACGTGGTCGACGTGCACGTCGGCAACCTGCGCCGCAAGCTGCGCCAGGCGGCTGGGTACGATCTGATCCACACCGAGCGCGGGGTCGGGTTCCGTCTCCAGCAGGCTGACGAGAGCCGGCAGAGCGCGTGAGGCAGTCGCTCCGGCGGGCACTCGCCGTGCGGTTTGCGGCGACGATGGCCGTCGGACTCGCGGGGACGTCAGTCGCGATCTGGCTGGCGGCCTCGCGCGTGTTGCACCACCAGGTGGACCAGAGTATCGCGGCGATGGGGTTCGTCGCCGCGAACGAGTTGGAGCGCACAGTGCAGTGCTCCGACCGCGTGCACAGCATGGCCCTGGACGCGCTGCGCTACCGCCAGGACATCAACCGCTACATCGTCTTCCGCGATCCGAGCTGCACGGCCATCCGGGCCATTCCCGGCTGGGCGATGGATCTGCCGGCCGACAGCGCAGCGTTGCGCGCCGCGCGGAATGACACCGCGACCTTCAGCACAGCCCGATGGCACGACATGACCATGCGGTCGGCGTATGTCGGCATGGAGAATAGCGGGCCGGGCGCGCGTGCGATCCAGGTGGCGATGTCGCTGGACCAGGTGCAGGCCCTGCAACGGTTGATGCTCCTCGGGCTGCTGGGCATCGTGCTGCTCGGCACCAGCGCGACCTTCGCCGGCGCGTGGTGGCTGGCGGGCTCGGCGGTGCGGCCGGTCATGGAAATCACCGAGCAGGCGCAGCACATCGAAGCGGGCACACTGGACCAGCGGCTGTCCGCTCATGCCACAGCGGACGAATACCGCGGCCTGGTCGGCGTGCTGAACCGGATGCTGGACCGCCTGAGCGGCGCGTTCGCGTCGCAACGGCGCTTCACCGGCGACGTGAGCCACGAACTGCGCACCCCGCTCACCGCGGTCCGCGGCGAGATCGAGGTGGCACTGCGCGCCGACCGCAGCCCGCGAGAGTATCAACGGGTGTTGCACAGCGCGCTCGAAGAGATCGACCGGATGACCACCATGACCGAAGAGCTGCTGCTGATCAGCCGGGCGGAAGCGGGCCTGATCGTGCCGCAGCGCGAGCCGACTGATCTCGGCACGGAAGTGGCGAGGGTGCTCGACCGGCTGCGCCACCGCATCGCCGACAAGGACTTGCGGGTAGAGCACGCCGCCACCGGAGACGGCGCCGGTCCCGTCCCGCTCGACCGGGACCTTATGGCGCGACTGGTAGACGAGCTGATGGAGAACGCCGTCACCTATGCGGATGAGGGTGGGCGCATCACCGTTCGGCACCGGCGGCAATCCGGCCGGGTCAGTCTCGTGATCGAGAACACCGGGCCCGTGATCGCTGCCGTCGACCTGCCGCACATCTTCGATGCTTATTACCGCGCCGACCAGGCCCGCACCCGCGGCGCCGGCACCGGCCTTGGCCTCACCACCGCCCGGGCGATCGCCCGGCTCCACGGCGGCGATATTCGCGCCGCGAATCTCCCTGAAGGCGGCGCCCGCTTCGAAGTCGAACTGCCCACAGCCCCCTGACCCCTGACCCTGACCCCTGACCGGGAGGCCGTACTCATGCCCGACAAGCCGTCGTCGTCAGCCGCTCATCCCAAAGGCACATTGTTCCTCGTCGCGCTCTACGGGCTCCTGTTTGTGCTCAGCTGGCTGGGGGTGTACGTGGGGCTCTACCTGCGCCGCGGGGGGGTGACGCCATGAACGTCCCCTTCTACGAGAAGCTCTGGATGTGGGCGGCCGCGGTGATCATCGCGGGTTTCGCCATCACCGTGGCGATCGGCTACGGCGCCAGCGCGTTGCAGCCTCCCAGCCATGTGGAAACCATCGACCCCGGCAAGGCGCTCAGCGATCCCCGCTTCGCGCAGCGCGGCGTGACGCGCACCGAGCACGGCGCGACGGTCGTCATGGTCGCGATGATGTTCACCTACAACCCGGCCGAGGTCCACGTGCCGGCCGGGAAGCCGATCACGTTCCGGCTGACGAGCATCGACGTCACCCACGGCTTCCAGATCGTCGGCACCAACGGCAACACCATGATCGTGCCCGGCTACGTCAGCCAGTTCACGACCACATTCGCGCAGCCGGGTGAGTATCTCATCGTGTGCAATGAGTACTGCGGTGCCGGCCATCATCTGATGTCGGCGAAGCTCATCGTGGAGGCCGCGCCATGAACCGGGCCGACCGCCTCCCCCTGGCGAACTTCGCCGTGGCGTTCACGGCGTTCGCGGTGGCCGCCGCCATGGCGCTGATGCAGGCGCTGTCGCGCGCCAGCCTCGACCTGCCGTTCCGCAGCCCCAAGATGTACTACCTGTCCGTGACGGCCCACGGCGTCCTCATGGCGCTCGTGTTTACCACGTTCTTCATCATGGGGTTCGGGTACGTCGTCGCGACGCGCGCCTTGCAGCAGCCGCTGGTCGGCCGCAGCCTCGCCTGGACCGGATTCTGGGTCTCGCTCACGGGCACCGCCCTCGCGGTCTGGGCGATCCTCTCCGGTCGCGCCAGCGTGCTGTACACGTTCTACCCGCCGCTGCAGGCGCACCCCGCGTTCTACATCGGGGCCGCCCTGCTGATCGTGGGCAGCTGGCTGTGGTGCGTGTCGATGATCCGCAGCTACCGGGCCTGGCGCCGCGAGCACCCGACCCAGCCGGCGCCGCTGGCCATGCACGGCATGCTCGTGACGGCCATCCTGTGGCTCATCGCCACACTGGGCGTCGCGGTCGAGGACGTGGTGTTGCTGATCCCCTGGTCGCTCGGGATCACGAAGACCATCGACCCGATGCTCGCCCGGATGCTGTTCTGGTACTTCGGACACCCGCTCGTGTACTTCTGGCTGCTGCCCGCATATGTCGTGTGGTACACGATCTTCCCGAAGGTGGCGGGCGGGAAGCTGTTCAGCGATCCACTGGGGCGGCTGGTCTTCGTCCTCTTCCTGCTGCTCTCCACACCGGTCGGATTCCACCACGAGTTCATGGACCCCGGGATCCCCGCCGGGTGGAAGTTCCTCCATTCGATGCTCACCATGTGGATTTTGTTCCCGAGCTTCGTCACGGCGTTCACGATCACGGCGTCGATGGAGACGGCGGGTCGCGCCCGGGGCGCCACCGGCCTGCTGAACTGGCTCGGCAAGCTCCCCTGGTCGAATCCGACCTTCTCGAGCGTGGCGCTCTCGATGCTGTTGTTCGCGGTGGGCGGCATCGGCGGCGCGATCAATGCGTCCTACATGCTGAACTCGGTGGTCCACAACACCGCCTGGATTCAGGCGCACTTCCACTTGACGGTGGGGAGCGCGGTCGCGCTCACCTTCATGGGCACGGCGTACTACCTGATGCCGCGGCTCCTGGGACGTGAGCTGGAGCTGGGGCTGCTGGCGCGGGTCCAGCCGTACCTGTGGTTCCTCGGCATGGCCCTGTTCTCATTCTCGAACCACATCACCGGTCTGATGGGCATGCCACGCCGCGTGTACGAGGCCAGCTACGGCGGGAGCCCGATCGCCGCTCAATGGAAGATTCTCACCGGCGTCTCGGCGGTGGGAGGCTTGCTGTTGTTCGCCAGCGCCACCTGTTTCGTGCTGGTGATGCTCGGCACATGGCTGGCAGGCAAGAAGCGGGAACCCGAGCCGATCGAGTGGGCCGAGCCGCTCGAGCCGGTCGCGGCCAAGACCACGTGGCTCGATCGCTATGGCCTGTGGACCGTCGCAGCGGTGGTGATCATCCTGATCGCCTATGCCATCCCGCTGTGGCAGCACCTGCACATGACCACATTCGGCTCGCCCGGCTTCAAGCCGTTCTAGCCGTGTTGCGCACCGTGCAGCGGTATCCGATCGTGAGCCTCGCCGTCCTGGGGCTCGCGGCGGGTACCGCGGCACGGTTCGCGTTCGGAGCGCCCGCGGTGGCCGACCGCATCTTCCTCGTCGCTCTGGCGGGAGGCGGGCTGCCGTTGGTGTTCCAGACGCTGCGGGGAGCGCTGCGCGGCCGTCTCGCCGCCGACATCGTGGCGGCGCTCGCCATCCTCACGGCGCTCGCCTTCGGCGAATACTTCGCGGGCACCGTGGTCGTCCTGATGCAGTCGGGGGGTGAGGCGCTCGAGACCTACGCCATGCGCCGGGCCTCGGCGTCGCTCGGCGAGCTGTTGGCGCGCGCCCCGAAGATCGCCCACCGTCTCTCCGGCCAGCAGCTGGAGGACGTGCCGGTCGAAGCGGTGAACCGGGACGACATGTTGATGGTGAAGCCCGGCGATCTCGTCCCGGTCGACGGCGTGGTCACCGCCGGGACCTCGGCCGTGGACCAGTCCGCCCTCACCGGGGAGCCGATTCCGATCCGGGCCCTGCCGGGCACGGAGCTGATGAGCGGCAGCGTCAATCTGGACGGCGCACTGACGGTCCGGGCCGTTCGCAAGAGCGCGGAGAGCCAGTACCAGCAGATCGTACTCCTCATGGAGCGGGCGCGCGCCGACAAGCCGCCGCTCGTGCGGATCGCGGACCGCTTCGCCGTCTGGTTCACGCCGGTGACACTCGCCATGTGCGGCGTCGCCTACCTCGTCACGCACAATCCCGCGAGCGTGCTCGCCGTGCTTGTCGTCGCGACGCCGTGCCCCCTCATTCTCGCCGCTCCGGTCGCCGTCATCGCGGCGATCAGCCGGGCGGCCGCCGGCGGTATCATCGTGAAGAGCGGCGCCGCCATCGAGCAAGTGGGGCGCGCCCGCGTCGTGGTGTTCGACAAGACGGGCACCCTCACGCTCGGGCGACCACTCGTCGAGCAGGTGTCCGTCGCCAACGGGCGCACGCCCGACGAGCTGCTGCGGCTCGCGTCGGCGGTCGAGCAGCTCTCCGCGCACCACCTTGGCCAGGCCGTCGCCGAGGCGGGGCGGCGGCGCGGGCTCACCATTCCGCCGGCGGCCGACGTGCGGGA
>Ga0326730_1000132_pt1 | contig 22716 bp, 21 predicted proteins | sample MHFSIPfraction_3_FD_207740 | JGI IMG/M metagenome (GOLD analysis project Ga0326730, IMG submission 207740) | Lab enriched peat soil microbial communities from Michigan Hollow, Ithaca, NY, United States - MHF7AN SIP fraction | ecosystem: Environmental > Terrestrial > Soil > Wetlands > Peat...
AGAGAGTCTCGAAGTCTCCGCCAAGCGACACCGGATGGTGTAACGCCGCGCCGAACACGTCCTGGTAGAAGGGCGGCGGCACCGGCGCGAGCAGCTTCTCCCACTCGGCGAGCTCCGCCGAGACCTCGACATCGCGGGCACCGGCCGGCGCGGCGCTCGGCTCGATCCGCGGCGCCCGCCCCGGCTCGAAGCGGAGCGCGATGCGCGCGCGGCCGACCCCGAGGTACAGCGCGCCGTGCCAGAAGCGCGCAGCGAGCGCGAGCTCACGGTCTGCGGCGAAGCGGTCACCCTGCGCCAGGACGTCGGGGAGCGCCATCGCGCGATGCTACCACGTGCGCACCGCACGACCTCACGCGCGCAGTATGATGGCGCGATGGACGGGCCGAGCGCTTCGCGTCCGATGATCTCCGCGGACGGTCACATCGACTTCCCGCTCCTGCCCGAGAACCTGTGGCGCGACGGCGCGCCCGCCGCGCTGCGCGACCGCATGCCGCGCGTCGTCGATTCGCCCCGCGGGCGAGTCTGGGTCTCGCATCAAGGCGCGCCGCTCGGCCTCGTCGGCGGCATGGGCTCTGCGGGCCGGCCCTACGTTCCGGGCGAGATCCACCGCTCCGACCGCATGGCCGAGCACGGGCTGTATCGCGATCAGTCACGCGGAGTCATGCGGCCCGCGATTCCCGAGCTGCGCGTACGCGACCAGGAGCTCGACGGAGTCTGCGGCGAAGTCGTGTACGGCATTCTGGGCGCGGCGAGTCGGCTCGACGATCCCGAAGTGACTGACTGCGTGACTCACACCTACAACGGCTGGCTCGCCGAATTCTGCCGCAAGGCGCCGGGCCGCTTCGCGGGCATCGGCTGTCTGTCGTCGGCGCAGCCCGAGAGCGCGGCGCTCGAGCTGCGGCGCTGCGCGGAGCTGAGGCTCGGCGGCGCGGAGCTCGGCATGTCGCATGACATGCTGCCGCTCTGGCATCCGTCGTGGGAGCCGATCTGGCGCGCGTCCGACGAGACCGCGCTGCCGGTGCACATCCACACGATCGGCCCGCGCGCAGACACTCGCTTCATGAGTGACCCCGCACACTACCGTCCGTGGCTCGCGACTCACATGACCGCGTTCCAGATCCCGATGATGGCGGTGTGCGCCGCGGTGATCTTCGGCGGCGCGCTCGAGCGGCACCCGAACATGAAGGTCGTGATCGGCGAAGCGGGCATCGGCTGGCTGCCGTATGCGCTCGAGCGCTTCGACTACGAGTGGGAAGATCAGTTTCGCGATCTCATCCCGCGCCCGCCGTCGGAGTATTGGCGCCGCCAGATGTTCGCGACGTTCCAGATCGATCGGACCGGACTCGAAAATCTGGCGCGCATCGGCGTCGAGACAGTCATGTGGGGCTCCGATTTCCCGCACCCCGACGGCACGTGGCCCGACTCGCGCGAGATCCTGCGGCCGCAGATAGAGGGAATCTCACCGAGCGATCAGCGAAAAATATTGTTCGAGAACGCTGCGCGCCTTTACCGCTTCCCGCTCGCGGGGTAGCCTGCGAGCCATGAAAATTCGCAGCACCACTCACTCGGCTCGTCGTGTGATCGCCGTCACGGCTCTGTGTGCATCGCTCGTCGGCGCGACCGGCTGCTTCGGCAGCTTCGTCATGACGCAGCGCCTGTATCACTGGAACCTGACGGTCGACAACAACAAGTTCGCCCGCTGGGGCGTGTTCGTCGCGACGGTCGTCGTGCCGGTCTACCCGAGCGCGACGATCTTCGACCTGGTCTTCACCAACTCCGTCGAGTTCTGGAGCGGGCGCAATCCGATGGCCTCGAACGAGGGCGCGGCGAACGACGGCGCGGCGCGCTCGATGCACAGCGAGAGCGGTGAAGACGTGAGCATGCGCATGCGTGACGACGGCGCGATCGACGTAGCGATCCGCGCGCCGTCGCAGCCCGACACGCGCTGGGTCGTCGTGCGGGAAGGCGATTCGGTCGCCGCCTACGACGAGCACGGCGCGCTCGTCGCGCGCGGCGTCGAGCTGCCCGAAGCCGCACACTAGCGGGCCGTCTCGCTGCGCTGCGGCGCATGAGTGACTCGGGTCTGTACTACGACGCGAGCTTCGCGTCTCCGCGCGATCGCGGAGAGATCGCGGCGTGGCTCGCGTCGATTCGGCCGCTCTGGGAGAACCGCTTCACCGAGGCGCGCGCGGCGGCGGCGGGCGGACAGCGCAGGCTACTCCGTCCCGTGTACTGGCTCGGCGGTTGGCAGTTCGCGTGTCTCGACTACTACCGCCCGCCGCAGGGCGTGCGCGAGCGCTGCATCGCCGCCGAGCCGTACCCGCCGGTGCTCGCGAAGCTCGTCGCGGAGATCGAGCGGCGCGCGCGGCGCAGCTTCCGCGGCGCCGATCTGCCGAGCGCGTGGCACCTGAACACCTGCCTCGTGAACCTGTACGGCAGCCGGATCGAGAACGGGAAGCGGATCGACTGCGCGCGCCTGGGCGAGCACCGCGACTTCGAGCCCGGACCGGTCGCGTCGCTGTCACTCGGTGAGCGCGCGCTCTTCCAGTTCGTGAGCCGCGGCGGCAAGCATGCGCCGACGCGCGTGATCGCGCAGGAGTGGCTCGCGGACGGGTCACTCCAGCTCTTCGGCGGCGACGCGTGGAAGAAGCGCGCGCTGCACCGCGTGCTGCGGGTCGAGAAGAAGGGGGGTTTCCGCTTCGACGTGCGCGTCGCCGACTTCGAGACGCGGCGCGTGAACTTCACCTTCCGCTACGTGCCGCAGGAGCACATCGTCGCGTTCGCGAAGCTCGCTGAGCCCGCCCGGAGCGACGTGCGCGGCTACGTCGCGGAGCTCGCGCAGGGATCGGACTTCTTCGCGAAGGCACTGTCGGAGGCATGAGCGACATCGTCCCATGCGCTCGCGCGGGCCAGGCCAATTGGCCTGATTGACCTGGTGAGATTGGCTGGATATTGACCCGTTCGAATGGGATTTGACCCGGCCAATCCCGCCCAACTACCCTGCGCGCCATGCTGATCCCGATCGAACGCCGCGCCCGCGAGCCCGTTTCCGCGCAGATCGTCGCCTACCTGCGCCGCGCGATCGAAGCTCGCCGGCTGGCACCCGGCGCGAAGCTCGAGCCGATTCGCGTCCTCGCCAAGGAGCTCGGCGTGAATCGCGAGACGGTCGCGACCGCCTACCGCGAGCTCGAGCATCTCGGGCTCACCGAGTCGACCGTCGGGCGCGGCACGTTCGTGCAGGAGCGCGGGCCGACACCGAGCGGTGTCGCAGGCCGCGTTCCCCCGGAAGAGCGGGCGTTCGAGCCCGTGTTCGCGCGCGCGGGCGAGGCGGCGCGCGCCACTCCGGCCGCGCGCATCGACTACACCGCGCCCGACGGCGCGGTGCACTTCGAGCGCCTGATCCCGGACGTCTCGCTCTACCCGCACGAGGAGTTCCGCAAGACCCTGCAGCGCGCGCTCGCGAAGGGCGGCGCCCACCTGTACGACTACGGCGATCCGCGCGGTGACTCGAACCTGCGCCGCGCGCTCGTCGAGCGCATGGCGCGCGCCGGAGTCGAGGCCGACGCCGACGACGTGCTGATCACGGCGGGCGCGACGCAGGGCTTCGCGATCGCGACGCGCATCTTCTGCGACGCGGGCGACGCGGCGATCGTCGAGTCACCCACGTATCCGTGGGCGTTCGGCGCGCTCACGGCGATGGGTGTGCGCTCCGTGCCGGTGCCGCTGGGCGCCGACGGCATGGATCTCGACCGGCTCGACGCGGCGCTCGGCCGCGGCGGCGCGCGACTCATCTACACCATGCCGAGCTTCCACAATCCGACCGGTGTCTCGACGTCGCTCGCACACCGGCGGCGCCTGCTCGAGATCGCGGGCAAGCACGGCGTGCCCGTGCTCGAAGACGACTTCGAGAAAGACCTGCGCGTGCGCGGCCGCGGCGCGCCGCCGCTGCGCGCGCTCGATCGGCGCGGCCTGGTGCTCTACATGGGCACGTTCTCGAAGACGCTGTTCCCCGCCGCGCGCGTCGGGTGGTTGATCCTCCCGCCGAGCGTCGGGCGCGCGGCGCTGCTCGCGAAGCGCTCACTCGATCTCACGACCAGCCCGCTGATTCAGGCCGGCCTCGCGCTCTTTCTGCGCGAGGGCCGCTACGAGCGCCACCTGCGGCGCGTCGTGAAGGAGCTCGCGCGGCGACTCGAAGCGGCCGAGCGCGCGCTCGCGCGGGCGCTGCCGGAGGGCTCGGTGGTCGCGCCCGTCGAGGGTGGGTTCCTGCTCTGGGTCACTCTGCCCGCTCCCATCGACACCGGCGCGCTGCTCGCCGACGCGAAGCGGGCGGGCGTCGTGTTCTCGCCCGGTGAGCTGTTCCACCCCGACGGCCGCGGCGCCGCATGCCTACGCATTTCTGTGGCGCACACCCCCGTGCCCGAGCTCGAGCGCGGCATCCGGCTGCTGGGCGAAGTCGTGCGCGCGGCGCTGCCGCGCGATCGGGGCAAGGCGCGCGGCGGGCGCGCAACGGAGGCGGTGCATGTCTAACGCGAAGGGACTCACTTACACGGTGCTCGACGTCTTCGCGGAAGCGCCCCTGCAGGGCAATCCGGTGGCGGTCGTGTTCGGCGCAGCGCGCCTGTCGGGCGCGGAGATGCAGGCGATCGCGCGCGAGACGAACCTGTCCGAGACCACGTTCGTCCTGCACGAGCGCGCGCGCGACGGCGCGTTCGACGTGCGCATCTTCACGCCGGCGAGCGAGCTCCCCTACGCGGGTCACCCGACCTTGGGCACGGCCTCCGCGATCCGTTCCGCGCTGCTCGACGGCGTGGCGGACGGAGTCGTGCTGCGCCTCGGTGTCGGCCCGGTGCGCGTGCGCTTCGCCGCCGACGGGCTCGCCTGGCTCGAGTCACCGGTCGCGCGTTTCGATTCGTTCCCCGAGCGGGAGCTGACGGCCGCGGCGCTCGGGGTTCCGATCGACTCACTCGACCCCGCGCTGCCGATCGAGGTGCAGCGCACCGGCTCGAACCAGCTGCTGGTGCCGCTCCGCGATCCGACGGCGCTGCGCGGCGCGCGCATCGAGGCCGGCGCCTACGAACGCCTGATCGCGGCCGGCGGACCGAAGTCTCTCTACGCCTTCGCCCGCGGCGCGCGCGATCCGCGCAATCACTTCTCGGTGCGCCTGTTCGCGCCCGCGATGGGCGTGCCCGAAGACCCCGCGACCGGCAGCGCCGCCGGTTGGTTCGGCGCGTATCTCGTGCGCCACCGCGCGCACGGTGCAGGCGCGCTCGACGTCCGCCTGGAGCAAGGTCACGAGATCTCTCGGCCTTCCCTCCTGCACGTACGCGGCGGCGAGAACGCGATCGAGGTCGGCGGGCGAGTCATTCCGTCCGCGCGCGGGGAGTGGCTGTGACGAGAAGACTTCAACCCATTTCCATCAGCACCGAGCGCGAGCGGCTCGACGTCGACGCCATCCACGCGTCCCTCGCGAAGACCTATTGGGCCGATGGAATCTCGCGCCACCGGGTCGCGAGGTCGATCGACGAGTCACTTTGCTTCGGAATGTTCGCCGGAGAGAAGCAGGTCGGCTTTGCGCGGGTCGTCACGGACCGCGCCACGTTCGCGTATCTGTGCGACGTGTACGTGCTGGACGAGCTCCGCGGCCGAGGCCTCGGCAAGCGATTGATCGCGGCGGTTCGCGCGCACCCCGACTTGCGCGACCTGCGCCGCTTCGTCCTGTGGACGCGCGATGCGCACGGGCTCTACGAGCAGTTCGGATTCCAGCGGCTCGGGAACCAACCCGGCCTGATGGGAGTCATCGCGCCGTTCGGATACGCAGATGAGAAAGGAACACCCCCATGACTCAGAGCCCGGATCTCTATCGCCTGAAGGTCGGCCTGGCAGAAATGTTGAAGGGCGGCGTGATTCTCGACGTGACGAACGCGGAGCAGGCGCGCATCGCCGAGGACGCCGGCGCAGCCGCCGTCATGGCGCTGGAGCGCGTGCCCGCGGACATCCGGCGCGAGGGCGGCGTCGCGCGCATGGCGGCGGTCGAAGTGATCGAGTCAGTCCGCGCGGCGGTGTCGATCCCGGTGATGGCCAAGTGCCGCATCGGACACACGGCGGAGGCGCGCCTCCTCGAGGCGCTCGGCGTCGACTTCATCGACGAGAGCGAAGTCCTGACTCCCGCAGACGAGGAGCACCACGTCGACAAGAGCGCGTTCCGCGCGCCGTTCGTGTGCGGCGCCCGTGATCTGGGCGAGGCGCTGCGGCGGATCGGCGAGGGCGCGGCCCTGATTCGCACGAAGGGCGAAGCGGGCAGCGGCAACATCGTCGAGGCTGTGCGCCACTTGCGGCGCATGGGCCGCGAGATTCGCGCGCTCCTGCAGGCGCCGCGCGACGAGTGGATGGCGCGCGCCAAGGAGTACGGCGCGCCGTACGAGCTGGTCGTGCGCGTGGCCGAGGGCGGGAAGCTGCCCGTGCCGAACTTCGCGGCGGGCGGAATCGCGACCCCGGCCGACGCAGCTCTGTGTATGTCGCTGGGCGCCGAGGCCGTGTTCGTCGGCTCGGGCATCTTCAAGTCCGCCGACCCGGCCGTGCGCGCGCGCGCGATCGTGCGCGCCACGACTCACTGGCAGGAGCCGAAAGAGGTGCTCGAGGCGTCGCGCGGCCTGGGCGCTGCGATGCCGGGGCTCGCGCTCGAGGCGATCCCGGAGAGCGAGAGACTCGCGAGGCGCGGCTGGTGAGGGTCGGCGTGCTCGCAGTTCAAGGCGACTTCGCCGCTCACGTGCGCGCCCTCGCACGCGCCGGCGTGGAGGCGTTCGCGCTGCGCACCGCGAGCGAGCTCGGGCGCGCGGACGCGCTCGTCCTTCCCGGCGGCGAGTCGACGGCGATGCTCCACGGGCTCGCCCGCGAGGGGCTCGAGGCGCCGCTGCGCGACGCGATCGCGGCCGGGCGCCCCGTGCTCGGCACGTGCGCGGGCGCGATTCTGCTCGCGCGCGAAGTGACTCGTCCCGCGCAGCGTTCGCTCGGGGCGCTCGACATCGGAATCGAACGCAACGCCTACGGCACGCAGCTCGACTCTTTCGCGTGTACGGCCGAGGTCGACGATCCCGCGTCCGAGCTCGCCGGCCTGGAGTGTGTGCTGATCCGTGCGCCGCGCATCGCGCGCACGGGCGCCGGCGTGCGCGTGCACGCGCGCGTGAAGGGCGAACCAGCGCTCGTCTCGGCCGGCCGCGTCTTCGCGGCCACCTTTCACCCCGAGCTGACGGACGACCCGCGCGTGTATCTCGCGTGGCTCAGAAGCGCGAGCTCGTGAGCTTCACGTCTGCCGCGGCCCACGCCGCCGAGAAGCGCGCGTCGACCTCGTCGGTCGGCTTCTTCTGCGCGCGCAGGCTCGCCGCGAGTCCGTAGAGCGCCCAGCCGTTCTCGGGATACTCGCGCAGGTCGTCGCGGAACACGGCCTCCGCCTCGGCCGCGCGACCCGCCGCGAGTAACTCCGCGCCCTGGTAGTGGCGCACCGGAAGCGGCCACGGCGGCGGCTCGGTGTAGTGCAGCGCGTACTCCTTGCGCTGCGCGGTCTCGAGCGCGCCGAGCGCGGCGGCGTGGTTGCCCTGCCTCGAAGCGATGTCGGCAGCGAGGACGAGACTCGCGATCTCCAGTAACTCCGACGCCGGGCCCTCGAGAAACGCGAGTGTCTTCACCGCGTCCTCGGACGAGATGGCCGCGAGCGTCGCCTGCTCCGCGGCAGCGTCGTCGAGCTTGCCCGTCGCGGCGAGCGCCATGCCGCGCGCCCAGTGATACATGCCGAGCGCGTAGCGCAGATCGTCGGGCGGCGCGGGCTCGGCGAGCGCTCGGTCCCACTTGCCGAAGCGCACGGGCGCGAAGTAGCGGACCGCGTAGAGCTCGTGCGCGGGCGGAACCGCGCGCGCGGCGTCGGCGGTGATCTGCTCGGCGAGCTTCTTCGACGTCGCGAGGGACGCAGCGCTCCGCCCCTCGAACGCCTCCGACGCCCACAGGAAGTGCAGGTTGTGCGGGTAGTAAGCCATCGGGTAGTAGCCGCCCGACTTGCACCAGGCCATGTAGGCCTCGTCCGCGCGCGCGCCGCGCTCGTTCGCGACCGAGGCGTCGTGATAGCGGCCGACGCGCATGTACGTGTGCGCGGACATGTGCACCAGGTGACCGGCCGTCGGCGCGAGTGTCTCGAGGCGCTTCGCGCTCGGCAGCGCCTTGCCCGGCTCGTTCGAAGCCTCGACGGCGTGGATGTAGTAGTGATTCGCGCCGGGGTGATTCGGGTCCTTGGCGAGCACGCGCTCTATCTGCGCGACGATCTCCGCGGTGTGCTGGGTCGGCTGGCTCGTCTTCGTCCAGTACGCCCAGGGCGTGAGGTCCATCAGTGACTCGGCGAAGAGCGTCGCCGCGTCGAGGTCGTCGGGATAGCTCTTCGCGACCTCGCGCATCGCCTCTGCGTAGGCGCCGTCGAGCTCGCTGCGGGCGGCGTCGGGCTTGTCGGAGTAGCGCGCGCGGAGGGCGCCGATGTACGCCTGCTCGCGCGGGCTCGCTTTCGGCGCGCGCTCGACGGCCTTGGCGAGCGCCTCGACGGCGCGCGGCACCGCGCTCGCCTCCATCGCCGCGTTGATGTTCGGACCGAGCGCCAGCGCGACGCCCCAGTAACACATCGCGCAATCGGGATCGAGCTTCTGCGCGGCTTCGAACGCCCGGATCGCCTCGTCGTGATTGAACGCGTACACGAGCCGCAGCCCCTGGTCGAAATACTGCTGCGCGAGCGGCGACGCGGTGGTGATCTCCATGTGGTGCTCGGACAGGCCCTCGAGCAGCGGCCGCGAGCCCGCGGGCGCCTCGGGCTTCTTCTGCGCGCCGCACGCGAGCGCGAGGAGAAGCGCTGCACCGAGCCCGAGGACCGACACAATTCTGTGATGCCCCACGACTTCGTCCTCCCTAGCTGCGAATGGACGCCCAAGCGGCGTTCACCGCTTCGGGCGCCACCGTCTCGCGAATCACGACTGCGCCGATCCGCTCGGGCAAGATGAAGCGGATGCTTCCTGCGGCGACCTTCTTGTCGAGCTTCATCGCCGCGAGCAGCCGCGCGTCGTCCGGGAGCTGCGCGCGGCGCGGCAGACCTGCTCGGCCGACGACGTCCTCGACTTCGGCGCGGAGCTCTCGCGCGGCGATGCCGAGCTCGCCGGCCAGGGTGGTCGCCGCCAGCATCCCGAGCCCGACCGCTTCGCCGTGAAGGATGCGGCCGTAGCCGACGCCCGCCTCGATCGCGTGGCCGAAGGTGTGTCCGAGGTTCAGATGCGCGCGCACACCGTTCTCCTTCTCGTCCTGCATCACGACCGCGGCCTTGATGGCGACGTTGCGCGCGATGAGCTGCGCGAGCGCGTCGGCGTCCAGCGCGAGTAACTCGTGCATGTGAGTCCGCGTCCAGGCGAAGAGCGCCGCGTCGGCGATCACCGCGTGCTTGATGCACTCGGCCAGACCGCAGCGCAGCTCGCGCGCCGGCAAGCTGCGCAGCACGAGCGGATCGGCGACGACCGACACCGGCTGGTAGAACGCGCCGATCAGGTTCTTGCCCTGCTTCACGTTCACGCCGACCTTGCCGCCCACCGACGAGTCGACCATCGCGAGCAGCGTGGTTGGGCACTGCACGAACGGCACGCCGCGCAGGTAGGTCGCAGCGGCGAAGCCCGCGGTGTCTCCGAGCACGCCGCCGCCGAGCGCTACGAGCGGCGAGCGCCGCTCGAAGCGATGCGCGAGCAGGACGTCATAGAGCTCGTGCACGGTCGCGAGTGTCTTGTTCTCCTCACCGCCCGGGAACGGCGTACACACCGTCGCGTAGCCCGCCGCTTCGAGCGACGCACGCGCGCGCGGCAGGTGCGTCGCCTCGAGCGCGCGATCGAAGACGATCAGCGCCGACGAAGCCGGCGCGACCGCGCGCATCCGCTCGCCGAGCTTGCCGAGCGCGCCGGGCTCGATCGCCACGTCGTAGCGGTGCTGCGGCAGAGTGACGGGAACGACCGGCATGCCGACGAGCTTAACCCCTGCTGCTTCCGCGGACGAGCCGGCTAAGATGGCCCGAGTGTCGGGTCCGTCGGATCGCAGGGGCGCGGGACGCAGGCTCACTCGCTCGATCGCTTCGCTCGCGCTCGCGGTGTCTCTCGCGGCGCCTGCTTCCGCCGACGTCGAGCGCGTGCGGAGCGCGCTCGCGTCGGTTCACTTCATCGCGTATACACCGCGCGGCTTCGATCCGGGCGCGAGCGCGCCGCCGCCGGACCGCGCCGCCCTGCGCGCGGATCTCGCCCTCCTGCGCCGCGACTTCGACGGGCTCATCACGTACTCGTGCGCGAGCGGCCTCGACGCGCTGCCGGAGCTGGCAAGAGAGGCGGGCTTTCGAGCCGTGGTGCTCGGGGTCTGGTCGCCCAGTGACTCGCGCGAGCTCGACCGCGCGCTCGCCGCTGCGGCCGCGGAGCGCGGGGTCGTAGTCGCCCTCGCGCTCGGCAACGAGGGCTTGTTCTTCTCGCGCTACGACGCAGCTGCTCTCAGCGCCGCGTTCGCGCGCGTGCGCGGCGAGCGCCCCGACTTGGCGCTCTCGACGAGCGAGCCGTTCTCGGTGTATCTCGAGGCGGCGCGCGCCTCGACGTTGCCCCGGCAGGACTTTCTCCTTCCGAACGTTCATCCGATCGAGCAGCCGTGGTTCGGAGCCGCGCCGCCCGCGACATCGGTCGAGTTCGTCGCGAACGTCGTCGCCGAGCTCGAGGAGCGCTTCTCGCTTCCCGTGCTCGTCAAGGAGACGGGCTTGCCGAGCGGACCGAGCGCGGACGGCTTCAGTGAGTCGGCGCAAGCGGAGTTCTGGTCGGCGCTCGCGAAGCGCCTGCCGCCGACGCGCGCGCACGCGTTCGCCTGGTTCGAGGCATTCGACTCACCCTGGAAGCCTGCGCGTGCCGTCGATGCGCCCCCCGACAAGCGCGCCCGCGAGGCCTACTGGGGTCTGTTGCGCAGCGACGGAAGCGCGAAGCCCGCGCTCGCGGAGGTGAGGAAGTGAAGCTCGACGATCCCGCGCACGTGGCCCAGCAGTATCGCGTCTCGGCGAACTTCGACGCGCGCGTGCGCATCTACGAGCTCTTCGATGTGAATCCAGAGCGCTGGCCGCGCTGGCTGTTCGCGCGTCTCGGTCTGGCCGCGGGCGAACGCGTGCTCGAGGTCGGCTGTGGCACCGGGAATCTGTGGCGCGAGAACGCGGAGCGGATCCCCGGTGGCGTGTCACTCGTACTCACGGATCTGTCGAGCGGCATGCTCGAGGCGGCTCGAGAGCGCCTCTGCGAGCTCACCCCACAGCCCGAGTTCAGGATCGCAGACGCGCAGTCACTGCCGTTTCCGGACGCGAGCTTCGATGTCGCGCTCTCGAGCTTCATGCTCTATCACGTGCCGGATCGCGCTCGCGCGCTGCGCGAGCTGGCGCGCGTGCTGCGTCCCGGCGGTCGCCTGCTCGTGGCTACGTATCCATGGACTCACTTGCTGGAGCTGCGCGAGCTGACCGAGCGCTTCGGGGTGGTGGGCGCGATGCTGCCGGTGCGCCGCGATGCGCATGAGTTCGACCTGGAGCGCGCGATCGACGATCTCGCGGAGGTGCTGCCCATCGCGCGCGTCGAGCGGCGAGACAGCACGCTCGCGGTCACCGACCCCGAGATCGCGGTCGCCTTCCTGCGCTCGTCCTGCGAGGACACCCCCGCGCTCGAACCGCTGCGCGCGCACATCGCGCACCAGATTCGCCTCACCGGCGCGTTCCACATCCAGATCTCCGCCGGCCTGATCACCGGCGTGAAGCGGTGAGATCACTCACCAGGCGCCACAGAAACTCCTGGCCCTCGTAGAACTGCTTCACGCCGACCCGCTCGTCGCGTCCGTGCGCGCGCACGTCGTCGATGTCGATGAAGATCCCCGACACGCCGTACGCGGAGATCCCCGCGAGTCGGAAATACTTCGAGTCCGTCGCGCCGGCGCTCATGGTCGGGACCACGGGCACGCCGGGAAACACCTGCCCGCTCACGCGCTCGACCGCGCTCAGGAACTCCGGGTCGATGCTCGCGCGCGGGCCCGCGATCTCCTTCTCGTCGAGCGCGACCTCGATCTTCGAGTCGGCGAGCGCAGTCACGATCGCCTTGCGCACCTCCTCGGCCGAGTGACCGGGGAGGATCCGGCAGTTCACGTTGGCGACCGCGCGCTGCGGCAGCGCGTTGCGCGCGTGGCCGGCCTCGACCTGGGTGGCGACGCAGGTGGTGCGGATCAGCGCGTTGTAGCGCGGCTCCTGCGAGAGCCGACGCGCGGCGGCGAGGTCGTTCGGGTTCGCCGCGAGCGCCCGCATGCTGGCCGCGATCTCCTTCGATTCTGTCGGCGCGGCGCGCTGCAGGAACGCGCGAGTCACTTCGTTCAGCTCCACGGGGAAGACCAGCTTCTCCAGGCGCAGAAGCCCCGCGGACAGGCGGTAGATGGCGTTCTCGGGAGTCGGCAGCGAGCTGTGACCGCCCTTGTCCGTCACGCGCAGGGCGAAGTCCATGTAGGTCTTCTCGCTCGCCTGCATCGCCTGCACGAGATACTTCCCCTGGCGCATCCAGCCGCCGCCGCCTTCGTTCAGCACGAGCGCGCCATCGACGAGCGGGCGGTGCTCGCGCAGCAGCCAGTCGGCGCCGTTCTCGTTCCCCGCCTCTTCGTCTGCAGTGAGTGCGAGAATGACGTCGCGGCGCAGCGGCGTGTGTTCGAGCGCGAGCCGCAGCACGATGGTCGTGAAGATCGAGGCCATCGCCTTGTCGTCGAGCGTGCCGCGCCCGTAGAAATAGCCGTCCTGCTCGAGCAGCGTGAAGGGATCGACCGACCAGTCCTCGCGCTTCGCCTCGACCACGTCCAGGTGCGCGAGCAACACGACCGGCTTCTCGGGGCCCGAGCCGTGCAGGCGCGCGACGAGATTGCCCTTGCTGGGCGACGGGCCGAGCTGCGCGATGTCGACGTCGGGAATGCCACCGGCGCGGAGCCGCGCCGCGATCCGCTCGGCCGCGCGCGTCGTGCTGCCGGAGGAGTGCGTCGTGTCTGTCTCGACCAGCTCGCGGTAGATCTCGCGCGCGAGCGCGCGCTCCGACTCGGGCACGACGCCCTGCGCGTGCGCCGGGAGCGACGCGATCACTGCGAGAGCGAGGCCGACTAGCGTTGCCTTCACGCGCGCGAGTCTACCTGTGCTCCGCCGTCAGTGTCTCGGGCGAGAGCGCGCCGTCCAGCGCCAGCGACCACGCTGCCACCACGCGCGGCACGTCGCTCGCCGAGACCGCGAACACCCGCAGCCGCAGATGATCTGCGCCTGCGCCTCCGACCAAGTCGATGCGCGCGAAGCCCGTCGACTTGAGCTGCCAGAGCTGGTTCTGGAGCGTCTTGTGATTCGACTCGTCGCCGCCGCCACCGCCGGTGATGAGCTGCAGCGCGGGCAGGGGCGCGTCGAGCGCGGCGGCGCGCAAGTCGTGGATGTGACCGACCAGCAGGAGCTGCGCGCGCACTCCGGCATTGGCGAGCGCGCCCTCGATGCCGTGAGACACGTCCTTGAAGTCGATCGGGTGGTGCGCGATCAGGATGCGCCATGGACCCCGTGACTCGCGCAGCGCCCGGGTCAACAGTGGGAGCTGACTCGCGCGCGACGGCAGGCGCAGCGCCGTCGAGTCGAAGAAGATCAGACTCACACCCTGCGGCAGCTCGAGTGTCTCGACGGGCAGGCCGAGCAGCCGCCAGTTCGGCACGTAGTCGGGAACGCGCCGCCGCTGCAGCTCGATCGACGAATCGCTGGTGTAGTCGTGATTCCCGAGCACGACCCAGAGCGGCAGGGGATGCCGGCGCGACTCGGGCTCGGGACACGCGTCGCCGAGCGCCCGCGCGCCGAGCTCCGTGAGGCGGAGAAAGTGGCAGTACGGCGCCACCAAGTTCGCCCGCAGGCGCGGCTCGAGCTCGTCCGCCTCGAGGCCGTGCGGGTAGAAGTTGTCGCCCACGAACACGAGCGCGTCCGCTGGCGCCCGGCGGTCCTCGTCCGCGAGCGCCTGCCCGACGCGGAGCTGTTTCGGGGGCGCGTCGCCATTCTTCGGAAGGCGCCCCCAGTCGCCGAGCGCGAGGAGCGAAAGGCGGACATCGGGCCCGCGCGGCTCGTAGATCGGCGGCGGGGCGGCGGCACACGCCCACAGGGCGATGGCGACCCAGCCCAGCGCCAGAGCGCGGAGCGCTCGAGGCGTTCTCGCGCGCGCGTTTCGAGCGATCACCTGCCGGCGCAGTATACGGGGCTGGATGCGCAACGAGCAGCCCTGCGCGCGATATCGGCTTTTGCCGATCCATCCCGGCGAGGCTCGAAGCGAATAGGCGTGAGGACTTGCTAATTCCCGGTTCGGAGCCAAATCTTCGCGGAGACGGCGGGGGGAATGCGGCCTACAATGCCGCGCGCCGAGGGCATCGTCCCGTGGCGAGGTGGGGTCTGACGGCAAAAAGTGTCGCTGCGAAGCTTGCGGCCGGTGTTGTCGCGGTGGTTCTAGGCGCCGCGGGCTTGGCGGCTGCCGAGCCAACCGCGAATCCCGATGCCGCGCCCCCGCCTTCGGTGACGCTGCCGAGCTCGGATGCGCTGCCGCCCGCGGTCGCTCCGCCAGTCACCTCGCCCGCGGATGACGCCGCGATGTTCGACGCGCTCGACGCGGCCGAGGCGAGCTCCTACTGGGATCCACTCGAGCCCGGCAACCGGGTCGTGTTCGGCTTCAACGAGATCACCGATCGATTCCTGATCGGTCCGATCTCCGACGTGTACGGGTTTCTGATGCCCGACCCCGGCGAGCGCGCAGTGCGGCGCATGTTCCGCAACCTGTCGGAGCCGGTGTCGTTCATGAATCACATGCTGCAATTCCACCCGGAGCCGGCGGGTCAGACGTTCGTGCGGTTCTGCGTGAACACGACCGTGGGTGTGGCGGGCATCTTCGACGTGGCGAACGGGATCGGTCTCCCGCCGCAGCCGACGGACTTCGGCGGAACCTTGTACCGCTATGGCGCGCCGGCTGGGCCGTATCTCGTGCTGCCGCTCTTCGGGCCGACAACCGCGCGAGACACGGTCGGCGACGTCGTCGACAGCAGCGTCATGCCGCAGCGCTATCTCCTGTCGACGACGATTCAGCTCGTGCTGCAGACAGGGAACGGGATCACGCAGCGGCGTGAGGCGGCCGACGCGCTGGCCGCGCTGCGCGACGGCGCGGTCGATTTCTACGCGGCGCTGCGCTCCGCGTACTACTTCAATCGCGAGTCGGAGTTGCGCGGCGGCGCACCGGGCGCGTCCGAGACCTTGCGCTCCAACGCCGCGACTAGCGCGTCGAATCCGTCGCGCTCCAACACCGAGGTGTACTCCGCTCTGCGCAGTGCGAGCTCGGATACGGTGCCGCTCAGATAGACGTCGATCACGCGGAAGCCGGCGGGCGTCGAACGCAGCCGGTAGTCGAGATGGACGTCTTCGTCGGAATTGTGGAGCACGCTGCGCACGATCACGGTGCCCGCGATCGACGGCTCCTCGCCGAGCGTCTCGAAGCGTTCGCCGTCGTAGCCGTCGAAGCGCGTGGCATAGGTGCGCAGAGTCATGCCGCGAAAGGCCGCGGTGAATCGATCCTGTTGGCTGGTGTCGAGCTTCGCCCAACCCGTGGAGAGCGAGCGCTGAGCCATCGCCGGGAAGTCATACGTGGCGTCGAGCGCGGGGGCGAGCTTCTCGCGCCTTCCGTCGAGGCCGAGAGTCTTCGCGTTCTTCATCACGTCCAAGAGCACGGCGTGGAAGTGATCGATCACAGGCGCGGCCTTCGCGACGGGGACGTCGGCGGCGGTGGCGCGCACCGCGCCGACGAGGGCGGCGAGCAGCGCGACGAGAGCTCTGCCCGCAAGCGCCGTGCGGCGTCCGACCCGGGAATGATGCATGGTTCGGCGCAGGATAACCGATCGCGCGCGAGGTCAGCATGGACGACTTGATCGGCCGCGCGGTCGCGGTTTGGGTCGACGGCGTGCGGCGGCATCCGATCGCGACGCTCGTCGTCGCAGCGCTCGTGACTGCCGTCTTCGGGCTCTACACGTATCGCAATCTCGGCATCAACATGGACGTTGCGGCGATGCTCTCGCCCGACCTGCCGCACCAAAAGACCTGGAACGAGATCGCGCGCGCATTTCCGGAGTCGCAGGATCCCCTGCTCGTCGTCGTCGACGCGACGACCCCGGAGCGCGCGCGCGAGGCGGCGCTCGCGCTCCGCGACCGACTCGCGCGCGAGAAGGATCTGTTCGGGTCGGTCGACATTCCCGGCGAAGGCCCGTTCTTCGACAAGAACGGCCTCTTGTATCTCAGCGCCGACGAGCTCTCGAAGCTCGCGGACCACCTGGCCGAGGTACAGCCGTATCTCGCGGAGTTGCGCCGCGACGCGAGCCTGCGCGGCTTGTTCGCGCTGCTCGGGCGCGCGGCGGACTCACTGCGCACCGGCGACGCCACCGTGGTCGAGCTCGCGCCCGTCTTCGACCGTCTCTCGCGCGCGGTCGACGCGGAGCTGCGCGGCCGCTCGGAGCCCGTCTCGTGGCGCGAGGTGTTGCTCGGCCAGTCCCTGCCGGAGACGGCGCGCCGAGTGCTCGTGGTGCAGCCGATCGTCAACTACTCGGCGCTGATCCCGGCCGAGGACTCGATCGCGCGCATTCACGAGCTGGCGCAAGAGGTCGGGCTGGACAGTGACTCAGGCGTGCGCGTACGCGTGACCGGCGAGCTGGCTCTGTCGTCCGAGGAGCTCGAGACGGTCACTCGGGGCACCGCGCTCTCGGGCGTGCTCTCGTTCATCGCCGTCACGGCGATTCTGTTCTTCGGCCTGCGCAGCTGGAAGCTCATGGCCGCCACGTCGCTCACTCTGTCGATCGGCCTGGTGTGGACGTTCGCTTTCGCGACCGCGACGGTCGGATCGCTCAACATGGTGTCGGTCGCGTTCGCCGTGCTCTTCATCGGACTCGGCGACGACTTCGGCGTGCACTTCTGCTTGCGCTGGCAGGACCTCTACGGCAAGGGGCTCGACTCCGCAGGCGCGCTGCGCGAGACGGCCAAGGACGTGGGTCTCTCGCTCCTCCTCTGCGCGGTCACGGTCGCGATCGGCTTTCTAGCGTTCGCGCCGACGGACTACGTCGGCGTGGCGGAGCTCGGCGTGATCTCGGCCGGTGGAATCATCCTGTCGGTGATCTCGAGCCTGACTCTGCTGCCCGCGCTCATCACTTTAATGAAGCCGCCGTTGCCTGCGCCGCGCGCGAGCCGGCCCGCAAGCGCCTGGATGTCCCGCCTCGTCTCGTTTCCCGTGCGGCGCGCGCGCGCGGTGCGGATCGCGGCGGTCGTGCTCGCGCTCGCCTGCGTGCCGTTCCTGCTGAAGGTGCGCTTCGACTACAACCCGCTGCGGCTTCGCGTGCAGACCGCCGACTCGGTCACCGCGTTCAACGACTTACTCGCGACCGATGGTCAGTCGCCTTGGAGCGTGACCGTACTCGCGAAGGACCGCGCCGCGGCAGATGCGGTCGCGGCACGGCTCAACAAGCTCGACACCGTCGACCACACGATGACTCTTTCGGACTTCATCCCGACCGACCAGGAGACGAAGCTCGCGATCCTGGAGGACGTCGCTCTCTTCATGGCGCCGCCGCCGACCGCCGACCGCGTGCCGCGTCCGCCGACGGCGGACGAGGAGGTCGCCGAGCTGCGCAAGTTCGTCGTGAGCACCGACCAGATGCCCGCCACTCTCGACGCGAAGACCCGCGCCGCGCTCGACAAGCTGCGCGCGGGAGTGAGTGGCCTGGTCGAGAAGCTCGCGACCGAGGACGCGGAGACGCGCGCGGTCGCGCTGCGCCGCCTAGAGAAGAGCGTCGTCGGCACGTTGCCGGACCAGGTGCACCGCATCGAGACCGCGCTCCAGGCGGAGCCCGTGAAGGCGAGTGACTTGCCGCCGGAGCTCGTGCGCGACACGGTCGCGCCCGACGGGCGCGTGCGCGTCGACGCGTATCCGAAGCAGGATCTCGGCCGCGACGACCGCGAGCTGCAGCGCTTCGCGGATGCCGCGGTCGCGGCGCTGCCCGAAGCGACGGGCGTCGCAGTCACCACGGTCGAGTCTGCGCGCGTGGTCGTGAAGGCGTTCCGCGAAGCGCTGCTCGGCGCGGCGATCGCGATCACGCTCTTGCTGCTCGTCCTGTGGCGCCGGATCTCGGACACACTCATCGCGCTCGCGCCGCTCGCGCTCTCGGCGATGCTGCTCGCCGCGTTCTGCGTGATCTTCAATCTGCCGCTGAATTTCGCCAACGTGCTGGTGCTGCCGGCCCTGCTCGGGATCGGGATCGACAGCGGGATTCACTTGGTGCACCGCTGGCGCCACCTCGGCGCCGAGGGCGACCCGCTGCTCGAGACGAGCACTGCGCGCGGCGTCGTGCAGAGCACGCTCACCACCATCGCGAGCTTCGGCACGCTCGCGATCTCACCGCACCCGGGCATGGCGAGCCTGGGCCTTCTGCTCACGATCGGCCTCTCGCTGATCCTCGTCGCGAACCTGATCTTGATCCCCGCGCTCGTCGCCGGCCGCTCGGGGGACACGGAGTGACTCGCGAGGATCACTGCATCCCGTAGCGGCGTAGCTTCTTGTAGAGACACTCGCGCGTGATGCCGAGCTCGCGGGCGGTGGCGATGCGGCGCTGTTGGTTGCGCTCGAGCGCGTGCTTCAGGTACCAGGACTCGAAGCGCGCGACGGCTTGGCGCAGTGACTCACTCGAGGCAGGCCTCGGTAGCTCGGGCGCGCCGCCGCGCAGGCGGGGCGAGAGCATGCGCGCCGTGATCTCGGCGCCCGACTCGGCGTGAGTCACGATGCGGGCGACCTCGTTCTCGAGCTCGCGCACGTTCCCGGGCCACGCGTACGTCTCGAGCAGGCGGCGGGCGTCGGCGGCGACGCCGCGCAGCTCGGTCAGCTCCCGGCTGCGCTCGAGGAAGTGCAGCACGAGCGGGACGATGTCCTCGGTGCGCGAGCGCAGCGGCGGCAGCGAGATCGGAAAGACGTTCAGGCGGAAATACAAGTCGCGGCGGAAGCGGCCCGCGTCGACCTCGCCCTCGAGCTCGCGGTTCGTGGCCGCGATGATGCGCACGTCGACCGGCTGCTCGCGCCCCGCGCCGAGCGGCCGCACCGTGCCCTCCTGAAGGGCGCGCAGGAGCTTCACTTGGAAGCCGAGCGTGGTCTCGCCGATCTCGTCGAGGAACAGCGTGCCGCCGTTCGCCTGGACGAAGTGACCGGGGCGCGCTCGGTTCGCGCCGGTGAACGCGCCGCGGTCGTGACCGAACAACTCACTCTCGAGGAGTGTCTCGGGAAACGCCGCGCAGTTCAGCGCCACGAACGGACCGCGCGCGCGCCGACCACCCTCGTGAGCGGTGCGCGCGAGCACCTCCTTGCCGGTGCCCGTCTCGCCGAGCAGGAGCACGGTCGCATCGCTGCGCTGCGCCTTGCGCACGAGGTCGAGACACGCGCGCATCGAGGGGCTGCGCGCGACGATCGCCTCCGACGCTGCGACCGGGCGCGGCGGCACGCGCGGCGCGACCAGCCCCGCGACGCGCGAGCGCAGACTCGCATCGCTCGACGCGTCGCGCACCACGATCTCATGCACGCCGCACGCGAACAGCTCACTCGCGCGCTCGACGTCGGCCGTGTCGACCAGCGCGATCACCGGCAGCCGGTTGCGGCGGCGGCGCAGCCAGCGCGCATCCGCGAGCGCCGCATCGATCCGCGCCCGGTCGAGACAGATCGCGCTCCAGCTCTGCGCCTCGAGCGTCTCCGCGACGCGATCGCGGTCGGCGATGACCGCGCGGTCCGGCGCGCCCGGCGTCTCACTCGAATCCGACAAGAACAGGATCGACTCGTCCATGACTCGCCCTCCTTCCGGCAGCGCCGCCGAGAGAGCAAGGCATGTGCCCGGGGTCGCCCGCGCGCTTCGCCGCGGTCTCGAGTCACTGAGAGACGGCGCGCGTGCGCTGGTCGCCAGAGGCGGCGGGGCTACGCGACCGAGCTGCGCACCAGCTCGGCGACTTCCGCGAGACCGTGCGCGTTGAAGAAGTGATCCGCCTTCGGAATCACATCGAGGTTCGCGTTCGGCAGGCCCTCGAGCAGCTCGGAGAGCTCGTCGAGTGGCGCGAACTCGTCGCGTCCGCCGACGATCACGTGAATCGGCCCGCGGAACTCGTCGAGCGAGAGCGATTCGAGCATGCCGACGGGCGGCGCGATCAGGATCAGCTCCGAGATGCGCGCGTCGCGCAGGCCGACGCGCAGCGCCGTGGCCGCGCCGAACGAGTAACCCGCGGCGACGATCGGCGGCGGCGTGGTCGCGGCCACTTGCTCGAGCGCCGCAGTGTAGTCCTCTTCGGCGTCGCGCCAGTCACCGCTCACGCGCCCCTGACTCGCGCCGACGCCGCGCCAGTTGAAGCGGAGTGAGGCGACGCCCGCCTTGTAGAGACCGTACGCGAGCTCGCCGACGACGGGATGCTCGAGGCTGCCACCGTACTCGGGATGCGGCGGAGCAATCACTGCGCCGCGGCCCGCGCCTTTCTGCCAGACGCCCTCGAGCACGAGCCCGCCGGAGGGCACGGCCACGGTGACCATCTGTTCTTTCCACGACATCGGCGAGAGGGTACACGACCGCGCGCGCGGCTCAGCGCGCGAGCTCGGCCTCGAGCAGAGCCTCCGCTCCAAGCGCGGGCAGCGACAGCTCGCGCGCGAGCGCTTCGGGCGCGTAGGTCGTGCCCGTGTCCCACAGCTCCTTCAAGAGCTCACCCGCGGCGCGCGTCTTCCAGTACTCGCGGCCGAAGCGCGCGCGCAGCATGCGCGCCAGGCACGCGCCGAGACAGACCGCGCGCAGCCGATCGACCGACGAGAGCGCGGGCCCGATCGAAGCGAGAATGCCGGGCTCACCGAGCTCGGGCGCGGCGGCGCCAGGCGGAAGCTCGGCGAGCTGGAGCTCGAGCGCGACGCGCTCGGCGGTCGCCCGCAGCTCGACGAGGCGCCGCCGCTGCGCAGCGGCGCTGAAGTGCTCGGGGGCGACACCCGCGAGCGTCGCCCCGAGCATCGGCTCGGAGGAGAGCGCGCGCAGCACCTCCCCGAACGCGAGTCCGAGCGCGGGATCGCCGAGCACGCGCTTGTCGAGTGACAGCGCCGCGGAAGTAAATGCGAGGTGAAGCGCCTCGCCTGCCGCGGCGAACAGTCCCTCGCACATGGCCAAGCCGCTCGCCGGCGCGAACACGAGCCACACCTCCTGGGGCACACGCGGTGCGCCTGCGAACGCCGTGGACCGCTTCCCCGGACGCGCCTCATCGTCGACGCGCAGCCGAGTCAGGCGCGCGAGATCGAGGCGCATGCCCTCGAGCGCGAAGTCGAGCGCGGGGCGCAAGCGAGTGGCCGTCAGCTCCTCGTCGAAGGACGAGCCCGCGCCGGCCGTGCGCTCAGCGGCGCGCAGCGACGCATCGCACAGCTCGAGAAAGCGCGCGGCCTCTCGCTTCCAGTGTCCGTAGTCGACTCCGGGCCGGAGCGCCTCCGCGAATGCGCGGGCACTCGCGAAGCCGAGCCGCGCGAGTCTCGCACTTCGAATCGCGACACGTTGGGCGCGCAGCTCGTCGAGCTCTTCGGGGTCGGCACTCGCGGCGCTGCGCGCCGCTATGCGCAGGTCGATGGCGCGCAGCTCGCGCGCGAGCGCGGCCTGCGCGAGCGCGACCTTGAAGCGTCCGTCGAAGCGCGCGAGCGCGTCGCCGTTCGTCACGTCGCCGAACTCGTCGTCGATGCGCTCGACGTCGAAGCGCTCGGCGAGCCCGGCCGCGACCTCGAGCCGCGCTCGTTCGCGCGCTTCGCGCCAAGACTCGTAGCGCGCGTGCAGGTCGGCCATGGCGCGCGGATTCTAGGCTACGCTGCGCGCCATGGCCGAAGGGGAGATGCGCGCGAAGCTCGTCGAGCGGCGCGTGATCTGGGAAGGGAACGTCGGGTCGTTCGGCCTCGACACAGTCGTGCTGCCGTCGGGCAAGAGCGCGACGCTCGCGCTGTTCAAGCATCCCGGTGCGGCGGCCGTGGTGCCGTTTCTCGACGAAGAGAACGTAGTGCTGCTGCGGCAGTTCCGGCACGCTGCGGGTGGCGAAATCTGGGAGGTGCCCGCGGGCAAGCTCGACCGCGGCGAGGACCCGCGTCTCTGCGCCGCGCGCGAGCTCGAGGAAGAGACGGGCTACCGCGCAGGCCGCGTCGTGCAGACCGGCTCGATCCTCACGACTCCCGGCTTCACCGACGAGCGCATTCACTTGTTCTGCGCGTACGACCTGGTCGAGGGGACGGCCGCGCCCGAGGCGCACGAAGTGCTGCGCTCCGAGATCGTTCCGCTCGCGCACGCGCTCGCGATGATCGAGAGCGGCGAGATCTGCGACGGGAAGACGATCGCGGCGCTGTTCCTCGCCGCGCGCCGCGGTCGCGCGCGTGAGTGACACCCGGCGCGCGCCGCTCGGCGTAGCGCTGACCGCACACTGGCTGCGCCTCGACGCGATCCTTCGGCTCGCGAAGCGCGCCGACGAGCTGGGCTACGCGCAGGTGCTCGTCGACGGCGACGCGGGCTTGGCCGCGGCCACACCCGAGCGGCCGATCTACGATTCGACCGCGCTCGCCGCTG
>Ga0326730_1000133_pt1 | contig 22591 bp, 21 predicted proteins | sample MHFSIPfraction_3_FD_207740 | JGI IMG/M metagenome (GOLD analysis project Ga0326730, IMG submission 207740) | Lab enriched peat soil microbial communities from Michigan Hollow, Ithaca, NY, United States - MHF7AN SIP fraction | ecosystem: Environmental > Terrestrial > Soil > Wetlands > Peat...
CTTCCTCGTGCGCTTCGACGGCGAGGAGGAAGTCCTGGTCGACCCCTTCGCGGGCGCGGTCGTGACTCGCGCAGAGTGCGAAGCCCGTCTGCGCACGGCGGCGGGCGCCGAGGTGCCCTTCGATCCGCAGCTGCTCGACCCGACGCCCGCGCGTCAGATCCTGGCGCGCGTGCTGCGCAACCTGAAACAGATCTGGCTCGCGAACGAGGACTGGCCGCGCGCGCTCGCGTGCGCCGAGCGGATCCTGATGCTCGCGCCCGACGCGCCGCTCGAGCTGCGCGACCGCGGCTTGTTGTTCGCGCGGCTCGAGTGCTTCGCGGCGGCGGAGGCGGACCTCAAGCGGTTTCTCGCGCTCGCGCCCGAGGACGCGGGCGCCGATGCGGTGCGCGCTCAGCTGGTCGCGCTCGCGCGCAGCGCACCGCGCCTGCACTGATCCGTGTAAGCGAGTCACTCGCGACCGCGGAAGCGATCGAGGTCGCGGCGCTCGCGCTTCGTCGGCCGACCCGCCCCCGGCTCGCGGCGCGGCATGCGCGCCGGCCGCGGCGGAGGCGGCGGCGAGTGGTCGTTGAAGAGCGCGCGCGCCAGGGTCGGCGAGAGCCGTTTCTCGGCGAGCGCTACGACCTCGAGAATGCGCGGCCCGCGCTCGGTCTGCGCGCGCACGTGGTCGCCGACGCGCAGCGCGTAGTGCGGCTTCACGGCGTCGTCGTTCACGCGGACCTTCCCCCCTACACACGCCTGCGTAGCCTGCGTGCGCGATGGGAACACGCGCGCCGCGCACAGCCAGCGATCGATGCGCACGCTGTCCATCTGGCGGGCTCAGGTCCGAGCCGCGTTCCCGGGGAACTCGAGCTCGAAGCGCTCGAACAGACCGCGCGCGCAGACCGCGAAGCTCGGCTCGACCAGGAAGACCTCGATCCCGGGCCGATCCACGAACACCTTCGCGTTCGGGAGCTTGGCGAGATAGATCGCCAGGAGCTCGTCGCGCTCGGCGCCCGGGTCCACGCGGCGCAGCCGTCCCTGCACGGTGATGCGCGCGAACTGACTCATGTTCGCCAGACCCACGCCGCGCGTGTCGATCTGCGCGCAGACCCCGTTTCCGTCGTGGAGGTGACGCCCCTTCATGCTGCCCGGGCTCGTGGCGAAGACGAGACCGAGCTCAGGTGTCTCGGCGAAGAACATCACCGCGCTGTAGGGCGGAGCGCCGGCGGCGTCGCCCGCGAACGCGAAGACGGCGAAGCTCTCGCCCGCGCAGACGCCCCGAATCGCCGCGATCTCTTCTTCCCGCGTCACGAGGCCCCTGTTATCACGAGCCGCGCGAGCTTGTAAAACCGCTGCGCCACCGCGGGGTTGTCGCACGTGACGCCCGCGCCTCAGGCTCGCTCGACCGATCCCCGAAGAAGACCGGTGCGCTTGCCTCCGTCAGATCCGGAGGCTAATAGGGGCGGCTCCGCTGGCGGGAGAAACGTTGCCGAAATCGCTGGTCATCACCGAGAAGCCGAGCGTCGCGCGCGACATCGTCGCAGTGCTGGGCGGATTCACCGAGCACGACGGCTTCTGGGAATCCGACGACTTCGTCGTCACGTTCTCGGTCGGACACATCGTCGAGCTGCTCTCGCCCGAAGACGTCGACCCGGTCTACAAGCGCTGGACGCTCGACACACTCCCGATCCTGCCGGCCGAGTTCAAGCTGAAGCAGAAGCAGGGACAGTCCGAGCGCATCCGCACGATCAAGAAGCTGCTCGCGCGCAAGGACATCGAGACAGTCGTGAACGCGTGCGACGCGGGCCGCGAGGGCGAGCTGATCTTCCGCGAGATCCTCGAGTTCCTCGAGTGCGACAAGCCGACCAAGCGCCTGTGGCTGCAGTCGATGACCGCCGACTCGATCCGCAGCGGCTTCCGTTCGCTGGTCGACGGGCATCAGTACGACGGCCTCGGCGCCGCGGCCTCGTGCCGCTCGAAGTCGGACTGGCTGATCGGCATGAACGCCACGCGCGCGCTGACGCGCCGGCTGAAGGGCCGCAAGGAGAAGACCGCGTGGTCCGCGGGCCGCGTGCAGACGCCCACTCTGGCGATCGTGGTCGACCGCGAGCTCGAGGTGCTGGCTCACGTTCCCCGTCCTTATTGGCAGCTTCAGGCGAAGTTCCTGGCCGGAGACGCCGAGTATCTCGGCACCTGGTTCGACCCGAGCTTCACGGCGCCCGAAGGCGAAGAGCGCGAGCTGCGCGACGACCGGATCTTCGAGAGCGAGAAGGCGAACCAGCTACTCGATTTGGTGTCGGGCAAGTCCGCCTCGGCGAGTGAGACGCGCAAGCCGAGCCGCGAGACGGCGCCGCCGCTGTTCGACTTGACCAGCTTGCAGCGCGAGGGAAACCGCCGCTTCGGCTGGTCCGCGCGCCGCACTCTGAACGCCGCGCAGCGTTGCTATGAGGCGCACAAGCTGCTGACCTACCCGCGGACCGATTCGCGCTGTCTGCCGAACGACTACCGCTCCACCGTCGATGCCGTGCTGCAGGCGTTCGCGGGCGACGGCCCGTTCCAGGCCGAGGCGGCGGCGCTCGTCGAGAACGGGCTCGAGAACGTCGAGCGCACCTTCGACGACGCGAAGGTCTCGGATCACTTCGCGATCATCCCCACGGGCAAGGTCCCGGATGCCAATCTCTCCGGCGACGACCAGCGGCTCTTCGATCTCGTCGCGCGCCGCTTCCTCGCGAACTTCCACCCCGCGGCCGTGTGGACGCGGGTGGAGCGAGTGACTGAGGTCGCGGCTCAGTCGTTCCGCTCGCGCGCGCGCACGCTCGACGAGCCGGGTTGGCGCGCGGTGATCGGTCAGACGGAGCAAGAGGACCAAGCGCTGCCGCCGCTCGCGCCGGGACAGGACGAGGCGAACGGCATCGCCGTGCGCACGGCCAGCGTCGAGCTCGTCGCGGAGAAGACCAAGCCGCTCGCGCGCATCACGGAAGCGCGCCTCCTGTCTCTGATGGAGTCGGCGGGCGAAGACATCGAGGACGAGGAGATCGCCGCTGCGATCTCCGAGAAGGGCATCGGGACGCCGGCCACGCGCGCGGACGTGATCGAGAACCTGATCGCGAAGGGCTATCTCGTGCGCGCCGGCAAGTCACTGCGGCCGACGGTGAAGGGGATTCGGCTCGTCGACGTGCTGCGCCGCATCAAGATCGACCGGCTCGCGTCCGCCGCTCTCACGGGCGAGCTCGAGTACGACTTGAAACGCGTCGAGCGCGGCTCGATGAAGGCGACTCAGTTCATGGACGAGATCGTCGACTACACCAAGCAGATCGTCGACATCGCGGTCTCGTTCCAGTACGAAGATCTGTATCCCGACGAGGAGTCACTCGGGAAGTGCCCGCTCTGCGGCCGGCCCGTGTTCGAGCGCTCCTGGTTCTACCGCTGCCTCGAGGTTCCCGGCGCCACGGAGGACACCGACTGCCGCTTCCGGATCTGGAAGGACAAGTCGGGCCGCTACATGGATCGCCAGACCGTTCGCATCCTGCTCGACAAGGGCGAGACCGACGAGCTCGAGGGCTTCGCGGCCCGCGACGGCCGCACCTACAGCGCGCGACTCACGCTGGAGGACGGCGACGTCGTCATTCACGGCGTCGCGGGCAGCGCGGGCGAGCGAGTCACCGAGGCGGTCGAGTACGAAGTCAACGACGAGCCGCTCGGTCCGTGCCCGATGGGCTGCGGATCGCTGGTCGTCGAGACACCGACTCACTTCCAGTGTCAGGCCGGCATTGCCAAGGCCGCCGAGAACGCCGAGAAGGCGCGCGCCTTCGAGGAGTCACAGCCGAAGGAGCTGAAGCGCCGCAAGCGCTACAAGGTGCCACCGGAAGATCAGCCCTGCGGCCTGCTCCTGCCGCGCACCGTTTGCAAGCGCGAGATCACGCGCGAAGAGGCGCTGCAGTTCATCGGCCCGAACAAGAAAACAGAGCTGCTCACCGACTTCACCTCGCGCTTCGGGCGCCCGTTCTCGGCCATGCTCTTCGTGAAGGAGAACGGGCGGCACGGCTTCGAGTTCGCGCCCCGCCAGAAGAAGGGCAAGGACGCGCCGGCCGAGGGCGCGGAGTCAGTCGACGCCGCGCCGGCTGCGGCCGCTCCGAACGAGGAAGCGCCGGCCGAGCCGACGCCCCGCAAGCGCAAGGCCCCGGCAGCCAAGAAAGCGCCCGGCGCACGAAAACCCGCAGCCACCGACAAGGCCGACGGCCGGAAGGCGGCGCGAAGAAAGACGTGAGCGCGATCCGACGCATCGGCCTCGTCCAGCAGGCGGTCGGAAGCGACCTGGACCGCAACCTCGCGCGCGCCGAGTCCGCGGTGCGCGAAGCCGCGGCGCGCGGCGCGCAGCTCGTGTGTCTGCAGGAGCTGTTTCGCACGAGATACTTCCCGCAGGTCGAGGACGCCTCGCTGTTCGAGCTCGCGGAGACGATCCCGGGACCGACGACCGAGCGCATGGCGAAGCTCGCGGCGGACGCGGGCATCGTGCTGATCGTTCCGCTCTTCGAGAAACGCGCGGCCGGGCTCTATCACAACTCCGCGGTGGTCTTCGAGCGCGACGGCACGCAGCTCGCTCACTACCGCAAGATGCACATCCCCGACGACCCGATGTTCTACGAGAAGTTCTACTTCACGCCCGGCGACCTGGGCTTTCACTGCGTCGAGACTTCCGTGGGTCGGATCGGGGTTCTGATCTGCTGGGACCAGTGGTTCCCCGAGGCGGCGCGGCTTCTGGCGCTCGACGGCGCGGAGCTCCTCTTCTATCCGACCGCGATCGGCTACCTCGACGGCGAGAGTGACTCGGAGAACGCCGCGATGCGCGACTCGTGGCAGACCGTGCAGCGCGGGCACGCGATCGCGAACGGCGTGTTCGTGTGCGCGGCGAACCGCGTGGGCGACGAGGGCGGCGGCGTGCGCTTCTGGGGCAGCTCGTTCGTCGCGGACCCGCAGGGCCGGTTGCTCGCGCAGGCGAGTGACTCGAGCGAGGAGACACTCGTGGTCGAGTGCGACCTCGGTCGCATCGAGACGCAGCGACGCGGCTGGCCGTTCCTGCGCGATCGACGGGTCGACGCCTACGCCGACCTGCTCGCGCGATTCCGGCGCTAGCGTGCGCGCGCTGCGCATGCCCGCGGAGTGGGAGCCGCACGCGGCCACGTGGGTCGCCTGGCCGCACGCCGAGACCACCTGGCCCGGCTGTCTCGCGGAGGCGGAGCGCGAGTTCGAGACCCTGGTGCGCGCGCTCGCACGCTCCGAGCGCGTGGAGCTCGTTGCCCAGACCGAGTCACACGCGGGCATCTTGTCGGCGCGCCTCGGCGATCTGGTTCGCGCGGGGAGCGTGCGCCTGCACGTGATCCGCAGCGACGACGTGTGGATGCGCGACATCGGACCGACCTTCGTGCGCGACGCCGAGCGCGCGCTCGTGGCGATCGATTGGACCTTCAACTCCTGGGGCGGGAAGTACCCGCCCTGGGACCGCGACGATGCGGTGGCCGCGCGGGTCGCGACACTGGCGGGTGTCACCCGAGAGCGCCCGGAGCTCGTCGTCGAAGGCGGCGCCCTCGAGGTCGACGGCGAGGGCACCCTGCTCGCGACCGAGCCGACCTTGCTCGACCCCAAGCGAAACCCCGGTGTCTCGCGTGAGTCACTCGAGGTGCACCTGGGCGAGCTGCTCGGCGTGCGCCGCGTGATCTGGCTCGGCGACGGGATCGAAGGCGACGACACCGACGGACACATCGACGACCTCGCGCGCTTCGTCGCGCCCGGCGTGGTCGTCTGCGCCCGCGAGCCGGACGCGAGCGACCCGAATCACGCCCCTCTCGAGGCGTGCGGCGCCGCGCTCCGGGCTGCGCGCGACGCGCGCGGACGCGCGCTGCGAGTGATCGACCTGCCGATGCCGCCTGCCGTGCGCGCGGGGGCCGATCGACTGCCGGCGAGTTACGCGAACTTCTACATCGCCAACCGCGAGGTGCTGGTCCCGACGTTCGGCGCGCCGAGCGACGCGCGCGCGCTCGACGTGCTGCGCCCGCTCTTCCCGGGTCGCGAGGTCGTCGGCATCCCGTCGCGCGCCCTGGTCCGCGGCCTGGGCGCGGTCCATTGCCTGACCCAACAGCAACCCGCGTAACTGGGCTCCGACCTTGCGGCGCACCGTGTCCCAGTTCGGTGTAGCGCATTTTTGTGTAGGGTATGGCGGGGTATGGGGATGCCGCTCCGTCGGGGTGAGTTCGCGAAGTATCACGCCCTCGGCAACGACTACATCGTGGTCGACGGCGATCTCGTGCGGCCGAAGCTGGATGCGGAGCGCGTGCGGGCGCTGTGCGCCCGACACACCGGCATCGGCAGCGACGGAGTTCTCGCTTTGCACCGTCCGAAGCGCGGCGAGCTCTGCCTGCGCATCTGGAATCCCGACGGCTCCGAGGCGGAGAAGACCGGGAACGGCGTCCGCATCTTCGCGCGCTTCCTCTGGGACTTCCGCTACGTGCGCGTGAAGGAGCTCGAGATCGCGACCCCGGGGGGACGAGTCACGGCTCGGCTCTCGGTCACGCGCGGGGAGGTGCGCGCGATCCGCGTCGACATGGGGCGCGCGTCGTTCCTCAGCACCGACCTGCCCATGCTCGGCCCGCCACGCGAGGTGGTCGACGAGCCGCTCCGGGTCGGGTCACTCGACTTGCGAGTGACTTGTGTTTCGATCGGCAACCCGCACTGCGTGCGGTTCGTCCCGAACCTCCACCCCGAGGTCCTGCGCAGCATCGGTCCGCAGCTCGAGACGCATCCGATCTTCCCGAAGCGCACGAACGTACAGCTCGCGTGCGTGCGCTCGCGCACCCGGATCGACGCGCTGATCTGGGAGCGCGGCGCGGGCGAGACACTCGCCTCGGGCAGCTCGAGCTGCGCGGTCGCCGCAGCGGCGCATCGCCTCGGCCTGGTCGACCGGAAGGCCGAGGTGCACATGCCCGGAGGCTCGCTCCGGATCGAGATCGGCGCGGATCAGTCGCTGCGCATGACCGGGCCGGCGACGCCGGTGTACCGCGGCGCGTTCCTGTGACCCGCCCCACTCACGCGGACTGACTTCGTCCGGCGGGGCGCAGCGCGCGCGCGAGCTCGCTCGCGAGCGCCGGGGCGTCCGCGGCCCGCAGGGTCGCCGTCGTGATGCGCACCGCCGGCGCGCTGCGGATGCGGAAGCGCGCGCCCGTCGACACCGCGTAGCCGGCGGCCAGGAGCGAGGCCGCGACCGTGTCCTCGTCCGCGACCGGGACCCACACGTTCATGCCCGAGCGGCCGAAGGCCGCGATGCCCTGCGCGGCCAGCGCGTCGAGCAGCGCCTGACGCCGTTCGGTGTAGGTGCGCTCGGCCTCGCGCAGGTGGCGAGTCACTTCGCGGTCGCGCAGCAGCGCCGCCACCGTGCGCTGCAACAGGTGACTCACCCAGCGGATGCCCAGCGACAGCCGGCCCTCGATGCGCGCGACCGTCGTCGCGTCGCCGGCCAGAAACGCGAGCCGCAGGTCGGGGCCGAGCGCCTTCGACACCGAGCGCACGACGGCCCAGCGCTCGACGCCGCCGCCGCACAACGTGCGCGCCGGCGCGCCCGCGACCGCGCCGCCGTGGTCGTCCTCGAGCACGAGCAGCTTCGGGTGCGCCCGGAGGAGCGCGCGCAGCTCGCGCGCGCGGCGCTCGTCGAGCGCGGAGCCGAAGGGATTCTGCGCGCGCGTGGTGACGATGAGCGCACTCACTCCCGCGCGCAGGGCGCGTTCGACGTCCCCCGCGATCGGCCCCGCATCGTCCACGCCGACCGGCACGGCCACGAGACCCAGCGCCGACAACAGATGGAACACCGCAGGGAAGCCCGGGTCCTCGACCGCGACTTTGTCGCCCGGGCGGAGCCACGCCGACAGCGCGCGTTCGATGCCGTCGAGCGCGCCGCTCACGATGGTGAGTGCGTCGACCGCGACTCCGTCGGCCGCGAGCGCGCGTTTCGCGAGCCGGAGAAGCTCGGGCTCGCAGACGTCGTCGCCGTAGAGCACCGGCGACGCGTCGATCGAGCGCAGCGCCGGCGCGAGCGGCGGCAGGAGCTCGGCATCCGGATTCCCGCTCGCGAGATCGAGGGCGTGCGCGGGCACGATCTGCGCGGGCTGCGCGCCGACCGGCGGGTGGTGACTCACCGCCGAGCCCCGCCGTCCGGCGGCTACGAGCAGCCCGCGCTGCCGCAGGCTGCGGTAGGCAGCCGCGACGGTGGTCGGGCTCACGCGCAGCCGCGCCGCGAGCCCGCGCACCGTGGGCAGCTGCGCGCCCGGTCCGATCGCCCCGTCGCGTACCGCGGCTTCGACGCTCGCGGCGATCTCGACGGCGTTCCCACCTGTGATATGATGTGACATCACGTAAACTATATTGTTCTGTAACAAACAATGCAAGTCGAGAGACGAGGAGAAGGCAGGCAGTCATGAGCGAGCTCGCAGTCACCCCCCGAACCAGACTGAAACGGCGGCATCAGCGGGGCAGCTTCGATCGCGAGACGGTGAACGCGATCCTGGACGAGGGCTTCCTGTGTCAGGTGGGCTTCTCGCACGGCGGCAAGGCGTGCGTGATCCCGACCGTGTACGCCCGCGGCGGCGACTTCGTGATCCTGCACGGCGCGACTTCGAACCGCGCCTTCCGCGCCCTGCTCCAGCCGGGCAACGACGCGTGCATCTCCGTGACTCACGTCGACGCGCTCGTCCTGGCGCGCTCCGCCTTCCACCACTCGGTGAACTACCGGTCGGTGATTCTCTACGGACAGGCCGAGGAAGTGACCGACGCCGAGGAGAAGCTCGAGGCGCTGCGCGTGCTGATCGAGCACGTCGCGCCGGGCCGCTGGAAGGACGTGCGCGCGCCGAACCGCGCCGAGTTCCTGCAGACCCTGGTGATACGCGTGCCGATCGCCGAGGGCTCGGCGAAGATCCGCGACCTGCCGGTGATCGACGACGAGGAAGACCTGCAGATCGGCTGCTGGGCGGGACTCATCCCGATCGAGACGCGCTACGGGCCGCCGATCCGCGACGCGAAGCTCGCGGAGGAGACACGCCTGCCCGAGTATCTCGATGACTACGATCGGCCGAAGCGGCGAGTCTCGCCCGACGGAGTCACGCGTTGAGCGCGTGGGGAGTCGAGCGTCAGGCGCGCGAGATCCGCGCGTGCGCGCGCGCGAACAGCGCGAGCGTGATCGCGTGGAGTAGGTCGCCCGTGGCCTTCGGCGCCTTGCCGGCGAACGCGCGCGCGTGCGTGCCCTCGAGGACGATGCCGAGCTTGAACGACGCCAGCACCACGTACCAGTCGAGCGCGGAGATGTCGCGGCCCGACACCGACGCGTAGCGCGCGGCGAGCTCTTCCGGCTTCGGCCAGCCGCCGAGCGCTGCGAACGGAGCCATCGGTCCGAGCGCGAAGCCGTCGGCGTCGGGCCAGGTCGCGATCAGCCAGCCGAGATCGAGCAGCGGGTCGCCGATCGTGCACATCTCCCAGTCGACGATCGCCGCGAGACGCGGCCCGTCGTGCGCGTACATCACGTTCGCCAGGTGGTAGTCGCCGTGCAGGATGCCGGGCCGAGTGAGTGTCGGGCGGTTGCGCTCGAGCCAGCTCGCGACCTCCTCGAGCCGGGGAATCTCGGGACCCGGATAGCCCGCGTGGCGCGAGTACGAGTCGAGCTCCGAGAGCCAGCGCCCGACCTGTCGCTCGAGGAACCCCTCGGGTCGCCCGAGCCCGCCGAGATCGAGGGCCACGTGATCGACGTTCGCGAGCTGCGCGATCGCGTCCGCCGCCTCGAGCCCCATCGCGTGACGCACTTTTGCGTCACCCGCGTGAAGCGGCGGGAGACCGGTCATCGGATTGAAGCCGGCGACGGGCTCCATCAGATAGAACACGAAGCCGCCCATCCGTGACTCGTCGAAGCAGCCGGCGATGAAGCGCGGGTGCGGTACCGCCGAGCCCGCGAGCGCCGCGAGCACGCGCCCCTCGCGCCGCAGCGCCTCGTTGCTGTTCGGGCGCAGATGGAGCGGCGGCCGGCGCAGCACGTACTCGCGAGCGCCGCGCGTGAAGCGCAGCAAGATGTTCTGCGTTCCGCCCGCGATGCTCGAGACGTGCTCGATCTCGCCGCGCGGCAGACCCTGCGCGTCCATCCAACGTGCGAGCTCGGCAAAGTCGATCAGCTTGGCGAGCGACGCGTCGATCGCCATTTCCCCTCCCCCGAAGCGCGGCCTGCGAAGCATACCCGTGGTAGCATCGAGTCGCTCACAGCCGGGAGACCGCGATGGCTTTCGTCGAGTGGACCATGAAGGGCGTCGAGTACGGACACTGCAACTGCAACACCGGTTGCCCGTGTCAGTTCAACGCGCTGCCGAGCCACGGCAACTGCCGCGCGCACAGCTTCCACCACATCGAGCGCGGCCGCTTTGGCGACGTCCCGCTCGACGGGCTGAACTGGGGCTTCCTCGCCGCCTGGCCGGGCCCGATCCACATGGGCGACGGCACGATGGTCACGGTCATCGAAGAGCGCGCCAATCCCAAGCAGCGCGCCGCGATCGAGGCGATCGCGCAGGGCCGCGAAACGGATCCCGGCTCGCTGATCACGCAGGTCTTCAGTCTGATGATCACGCGTGTCTTGCCGACTTTGTACAAGCCGATCGAGCTGTCGATCGACGTCGGCCGAGCGACGGGGCGCGTGCGCGTGCCCGGCTTGATCGACGCCGAGGCTGCGCCGATCAAGAATCCAGTCACGGGCGCGGCGCAGCGCGCGCGAGTGACTCTGCCCGACGGCTTCGAGTTCACCGAGGCGGAGTTCGCGACGGGAAACTGCCGCACCGAGGGGCCGATCGAGCTCCACTTCGACGGGACACACGCACACCTGGCGAACATCCATTGGAGCACGCACGGCGTAATCCGCTGACCGCGCTCGAGCGCGCTCTGCGCCGAGATCGCGTGCTCGTGGCGCTGGGCCTGTGTCTCTTGCTCGCCCCCGTGTGGCTGTGGCTCGCGCGCGCGTCGCTCGACATGTACGGCGAGATGCGAGGGCCGTCTGCGTGGATGATGCGCGCCAGCTGGGATGCGACTTACACGGTGCTCATCTTCGCGATGTGGACGGTGATGATGGTCGGCATGATGCTGCCGTCTGCGGCGCCGGCGATCCTGATCTACGCGCGCATCGCGCGCAGCGGCCCAGAGCCGGATCGACCCGTGCTGCGCGCGTATCTGTTCGCGGCCGGGTATCTCGTCACTTGGGCCGCGTTCAGCGCGGGTGCGACGGCGCTCCAGTTGCTGCTCGCGCGCGGCGCGTGGGTCACGCCGATGATGGAGAGCGCGAGTCCCTACTTCGCCGCCGCGCTGCTGGCGGTCGCGGGTGCATATCAGTGGAGCGCCGCGAAGCGCGTGTGTCTGGCCCGCTGTCGCACGCCGGCCGGATTCATCACCGAGCGCTGGCGGCGCGGCGCGCTGGGCGCGCTCCGCCTCGGCGCAGCGCACGGCGTCTACTGCGTCGGCTGCTGCTGGGCGCTGATGCTGCTCTTGTTCGCGGGCGGGGTGATGAGTCTGCCCTGGATCGCGGGGCTCTCGGTGTTCGTGCTGGTCGAGAAGGTCGGCCCGCACGGTGAGTGGGCCGATCGAGTCACTGGCGGCGCCCTCGTGCTCGGAGGATGCGCGCTCGCGCTAGCGCACCTCGTACGCGGCTGAGTCTGCGCGCTGCGCGTCGCGGAGCAGCTCGCGGATCGACGCCTCGATCGCGTAGTAGGAGCCCTCTCCGTTCCAGCTCGCCGCGATGCGGCCGCGCGCGTCGATCAGATACACCGCGGGCCAGTAGTGATTTCCGTAGGCCTTCCAGGTCGCGTACGCGCCGTCCTCCGCCACGGGATAGCGGATGCCGAAGCGCTTCACGGCGCTCGCGATCGCATCGGGCTTCGCCTCTTCGGGTGTCTCTGGCGTGTGCACGCCGATCACGACGAGCCCCTGGTCCCGGTACGTCTCGTCCCACTTCGCGACGTGTGGCAACGTGGCGATGCAGTTGCCGCAGGCCAAGGTCCAGAAGTCGATGAGCACGACCTTGCCGCGCAGCTGACCGAGAGTGAGTGGCTCGGAGTTTAGCCAGCGGTCGATGCCGACGAACTCCGGCGCCGCAGCTCCGCCCGAGCGCGCGGCGCCGTCGCCCGAGACGCGCGTCCACAGCTGACTCCTTCCGATCGCTCGCCAGCCGAGGTAGCCGTGCACGACGAGCCGATCGCTCGGATCGAGAGATACGTTGCAGCGATATGTCTGGACCGCCTCGCGGTCGTAGATGAATCCCTCGAAGCTGCCGTCGGTCGCGGGCAGGAAGTTCGAGAGCACGACGAGCCCGAGGCCGGGCTTGTCGCCGAGGTCGGTGCTCGGGTCGGCCATCGACTTGCTCGAGAGCACGCGCACGACGGTGCCGCACAGGGCGGCGCCGCACGGCTTGATCTCCACCTCGAGGTTCCCGCTCGCGGTGCGCCATACGCCCTCGATGCCGGCCGCCGTCGCGTCCCCGGCGGCGAGCGCAGCGCACAGCGCGGCCGCGATCCAGCTCGTCTTCATGCCGTCCTCCGAATGCAAGCGTTGATTACACGTGTCCGACCGCCGCGGTCAAGAAAATAATCACCGATTGCATCTGGGCTCTCGCGCGTGCTACCCCGTCCGGATGGCGAAACGCGCGCCGAAGCTGCGGACCAAGCGCCGCCCGAAGCCGCGCGCGACCTATCACCACGGTCGCCTGCGCGAGGCGCTGCTCGAGGCCGCCGAGCGCATGATCGAGGAGCAGGGACCGGAGACGGTGACCGTGCGCGAGGCGGCTCGCCGCGCCGGTGTCTCGCCGGGCGCGCCGTTCCGCCACTTCGCGAGCCGCACGGCGCTGATGACGGGGGTCGCGGAGCGCGCGATGCGGCGCTTCCGCGACGAGATCGCGCGCGCCGAGGCGTCGGTCGATCCAGCCGACGCCGGCGCGCGCTACGCAGCGCTCGGCCGCGCGTATCTGCGCTGGGCGCTGCACCATCCCGCGCAGTTCCGCGTGCTCGCGACGCGCAGCCTGATCGACTTCGAGAAGAGCGAGTCACTCCCGCGCGACAACGACGCGATCCGCGCGCTGATGCAGGACATCGTCGCCGACGGGCAGAAGCGCGGGCAGATTCGCGCGGCCGACCCCGGCACGCTCGAGCTCGCCGCCAAGGCGCTCTCGTACGGGCTCGCGCGCATGTACGTCGACGGTCACTTCCCGCAGTGGGGCGTCGCGCAGCGCGAGGCCGAAGCCGCGATGCACCGGGTGATCGACCTCTTCCTCGACCTCCTCACGACCGAGCCGCGTCCGGCGAAGCCATGAGACGCACCGCCGGCGGCGCGCTCGTGGCCGGCGGCAAGGTCCTGCTCGGGTTGCGTCGCGCCGACGAGCCCTACTACCCGAACGTGTGGGACGTCTGCGGTGGTCACTGCGAGCCGAGTGAGTCACTCGAAGACGCGCTGGTGCGCGAGCTGGCCGAGGAGCTCGGCGTGCGCGCCATCCGCTGGACGAAGCTCGGCGCGTTCGAGGAGCCGGACCCCGACCGACACGGAGCAGCGGAGCACCACGTCTTCGCCGTCATCGAGTGGGCGGGGACGCCGCGGAATGCCAGCGACGAGCACAGCGAGCTCCGCTGGTTCCGGCGCGACGACCTCATGCAGCTTCGTATCTCAGATTCGCGAATCGCCTCGCTGTTTTCCGCCTTCCTCGGTAACTGACGGGGGAATCAGGGGAATCGGCGCTCGAAACAATTGGAAAGTCGCCTTTCAAAAAATGCTTCAACTCCGTGTTTGGGTGGTTTACGCTGCGATCCCTCGGGTCAGATGCGGCCCCGTCGGTGAATTTTCGAGGGAGGGATTTCCGATGCGTGCGCTCTCACGGGTGCTGATTGCAGGCTTCCTGTCGCTGGTCGCGGTGTCCGCCAATGCGGCGTCCATTTCGCCCAATCCGGTGAACGAGACGCGCGGTGCCGGGTCTCCCGGCGGCTCGCTCAATGCAAACCTCACTGCCCTTTCCATCACGGGCAACACGGCGACCTTTCAGCTTTCCGTGGTGACGGGCTCAGTCACGGGCATCGACGTCGGGATGCTGCTCAACAGCATCTCCACGCCCTCGGTGTTTAACTTCGTGACCGGCGCGTCGTTCGCGGGCTCGGGCACGGGTGGGACCGCGAGCCTCAGCGCCGGCGGAACGCAGGCGCAGTTCGACTTCTCGAGCGTCATCGGTGCGGGCGGAACCAGCCGCCAGCTCGTCGTCACGTTCACATCGCCGATCCAGGTCGGGTTCTTCGGGACGGCGAACTTCGACAATGGCTTCGCCACTACCAAGAGCTTCCAGGTGGTGGCGCCTGAACCGACGGCCCTCGTGCTGATGGGCCTCGCACTCGGTGGCGTCGCCGCTGCGCGCCGCCGGACCGCGGCCTGAGCTCGAGACACGGGCTCGAGACTCGCGTCGCTTCGGAGGGAGATCGCAATGAAGCTGCAACTGCGCCTGTTCGCGTTGGTCACTGTTGTGTCGCTCGTCGGCCTCGTCCCCGGCGCCGCGAGCGCGAACGGCTGGTGGCACCTCAATCCGCACTGCGATCCGGACAGCGTCGGCTCCGGTAACGTCACGATCAATGACTCACTCTCGGGGACGGGGACCTTCTGGTCGTTCCAGGTCGACTACGAAGTCTACGCAGCCGACAACTGCGCGAATCCGAAGCCCGTGAAGGGCAGCTTCACCTACGTGTACACCGTGACGTTCGCGGACCAGGGTCCGATTTCGAACCTCAGCCTGCAGAACCTGCGCGTGCTGATCGCGAACTCGAGCTACGTGGTGTCCGCCGGCTATCTCACAGGCGGCCCGGGCGCTGTGCCGGCGAGCGTCGACGTCATGACCACTCCCGCGAACTCAGTCACGGCGACCTTCGCAGACGGAACGCTGGCAGTCGGTGACACGAGCCTGCCGATCTTCATCGTCTCGCCGTATCAGCCAGGTGCCGGCGTCGTGAATCTCCAAGTGACTGCGTTCACCGGCGTCGGCGGGGCGCTGGTGCCCGCCGCGCTGCCGCAGGCGTGCCCGTGCACGACCTCGTACTGGGCGCTGCGCACCGCCGGCTGGATCTTCTTCCTCGGCGACTTCCCGGGCGCGCAGCTCGATCAGGTCAAGACGCGCGCGGTCGAGCTCTCAGGCGGCTTCTTCACGAGCAAGAACGACCTCTTGAACTCGCTGCTCTACCCGGGGCTGCTCGACGTCAAGAAGAAGGCCAAGAAGGAGCTCGCGGCGCTGCTGATGAACGTCGCGGCGGGGGAGCTCTTCCCGGGAAACACCAAGTGCCGGCTCTTCCAGGACACGCCGCTCGATCAGGACGGCGACGGCACGGCGGATGGAACGGTGGCCGAAGCGGTCGTCCAGATCGTTTCGCAGATCCAGTCGAACGACCTATTCCAGCAGCTCGATGCTCTGTCCCGGGCCGCGCAGATCAACAACGGCCAGGATGTGCTGGGGATGACGCTCTTCCACTGAGAGAGAGCGTCCTCCTCGGGAGGACCTTCGATGGCGGACGCCGGCGAGCGACGCGGTGCTACACCGCGCCGTGTATTCCTCGCCGGGGTCGCGGTCGGCCTGGCGAGCGCCGGTCTCGTGTCACTCGGTGTCTGGCAGTGGCAGCGTCAGCTTCCGGCGGCGCCGCCGAGCCTCGGCGTCGTGAGCACGTTCTCGCGCACGGACCCCGCGCCTCCGCCGTCGGAGCCGGCTCCTCCCGAACCGGTCGCGCCCTCGGCCGAGCCGGAACCGGAGCCGCCGACGCCGCCCGTGGGCGCGAAGTACGCCAGTGAGTTCCCGGTGTACGAGAAGCTGGTCTCGATGCCGCCGAGTCGCGAGCCGCACCAGGTCCTCGGCGCTTGGGACGAGGACGAGCAGAGCGCAGCGCCCGGTCAGCGCCGCGCGTTCGTGCTGGTCGTCTCTCCCGGCCAATCCGATTCGAGCCTCGAGACACTGGCGCGCGACGTACGAGGAATGAACCTCGACGCGCTCCTGCTCGACGTGCGCATCTACGACGACGCGGGCGCCGCGATCGGTCCCCGTGTCGCCGACAGCGGGGCGGCCGCGCGCCAACACGTGGTCGCGGAGGTACAACGCAATCCCGCCGCCGGGCTCGATGTGATGCGAGTCCGCGGCCGGGTCGTGGAGCCGTAATGTCATGCGAGCAGGAGCTGCTGATGTCGAAGCTCACCCGTATCTCGGTCTGTCTGTGCGTTCTCGTGTCCGCCTCGGTCGCGCGGGGCCAGGCCCAGCCGTACATGGTGAAGGACATCAACGCGACCGTGACCAACGCGGGCTCGACGCCGACCGAGATCACCCGCGTCGGGAACCTGCTCTACTTCGTCGCCGCTCCCTTCTCGGAGAACGAGATCTGGAAGACGGACGGCACGAGCGCGGGAACGGTGCAGGTCAAGAGGCTGGGAATCGCCGGGGCGCAGAACGCCTCGTCACTCGCAGCGTTGAACGGCACGATCCTCGTGTTCGCGGCGAGTGACTCGGCGGGGCGCGAGCCGTGGCGCAGCGACGGGACGAGCGCGGGAACCTTCCGCATCGGCGACTTCAATCCGGGCAGCGCGGACTCCGTGCAGGGCGGGTTCACCGTCATGAACGGCATCGCCTACTACGCGGGGATCGACGCCGCGGGCGGTCGCGAGCTGTGGCGAACGGACGGGACCGCGGCGGGCACGATGCGTGTGAAGGACATCCAGCCCGGCCCCGGCGACTCGGGCCTGTTCGGCCTCGTCAACGCGAACGGGACGCTCTTCTTCACCGCCGACGACGGCACGAACGGCGCGGAGCTCTGGAAGAGCGACGGCACCGCGGCTGGAACGACCCTGGTGAAGGACATCGATCCTGCCGGAAGCTCGTTCCCGATCGGCACGGTGGCGGTCGGCGGGACCGTGTACTTCGCGGCGAGCGACGGCACTTCGGGCTCCGAGCTCTGGAAGAGCGACGGGACCGCGGCCGGCACGGTGCGCGTGAGTGACATCGCTGCGGGCGCGAACGGGTCGACGCCCGCCAGCTTCGCCGCGCTGGGGAGCACCGTCTACTTCTCCGCGAACGACGGTATCTCGGGAACCGAGCTGTGGAAGACCGACGGCACAACCACGTCGCTCGTCGCGAACCTCGCGTCCGGCGCGAGCAGCTCCAACCCGGGTGCCATCGTCGCCATGAACGGCAGCATCTACTTCACCGCCACCACGTCCTCGACCGGGAGGGAGCTGTTCCGGAGCAACGGGACGTCAGCGGGCACGACGATCGTTCTGGACATCATGTCGGGCAGCGGGAGCGGGATCTCCGCGGGCGCCGGTCTCACCGTCGTCGGCAATCGACTCTTCTTCTCCGCGAACGACGGAGTGACTGGCAGCGAGCCGTGGACGAGCGACGGCACGGGAGCGGGCACGCTGCGACTGCAGGATCTCTTCGCCGGCGCGACCTCCTCGCTTCCGGGGTCGTTCGTCGGCTGGAACGGCGTCGCCTACTTCGCCGCCGACGACGAAGTCATCGGCCGCGAGTTGTGGAAGAGCGACGGCACGCCGGGCGGAACGGTGCTGGTGCGGGATCTCACGACCGGCACCGGTAACTCGCTCCTCCCCACGCCCTTTGGCGATCTCTCCGGCACGGCGCTGATGAGCGCGACCGACGGCGTGAACGGGATGGAGCTCTGGAAGAGCAACGGCACCGCGCCGGGGACGCTGCTCGTGCGAGACATTCGCACGGGCTCCGGCAGCTCGAACCCGAAAGGCTTCAAGACGGTGAACGGCCTCGCGTTCTTCCAAGCGGACGACGGAGTGAATGGCGCCGAGCTGTGGAAGAGCGACGGCACGAACGCGGGCACGGCGCTCGTCCGCAACATCGCGTCGGGCGCCACCGCTTCGAACGCACTGCCGATCGGGTCCGTGGGCAGCACGCTCTTGTTCTCGGCCAACGATGGCTCCGGTCCACAGCTGTGGAAGAGCGACGGCACGAGCGGCGGCACGCAGAACCTGAGCGCAGTCACTCCGTTCTCGAGCGGCGTCGTGCTGAACGCCTTCTTCTACTTCCTCGGTGCAGACCCGAACAGCGGCGGCGAGCTTTGGAGAACCAACGGCTCGAGCGCCTCGATGGTGAAGGACCTCGGCCCGGACACGGCGAGCGGCTTCGTCTCGGGCGCCTCGATCGCGGTCGTCGGCGGCGCGATCTTGTTCGCCGGCGACGACGGGATCCTGGGCAGGGAGCTCTACCGGAGCGACGGCACCAGCGCAGGCACCGTGCTCGTGAAGGACATCTCCGACGGCACCGGGGACTCGTCGCCGCAGAGCTTCGCCGTGGCGAACGGGGTGCTCTTCTTCTCCGCCGACGACGGAGTGAGTGGCGCCGAGCTGTGGAAGAGCGACGGCACCGATGCCGGCACGGTCATGGTGAAGGACATCCAGCCCGGCCTCGCCGGTAGCGCTCCGAGTCAGATGATGACGGTGGGTTCGAGCGTGTTCTTCCGCGCAAACGACGGAGTGACTGGCGTCGAGCTGTGGAAGAGCGACGGCACCGCGGCCGGCACCGTCTTGGTCCGCGACCTCGCCGCGGGCGCGCCGAGCTCTTCGCCGCAGCTCCTGACCGCGGCGAATGGCCTGCTCTACTTCGCCGTGAACGACGGAGTGACTGGCGTCGAGCTCTGGAGGAGCGACGGAACACCGGCCGGAACCGTGCTGGTGCGCGACATCGCGCCCGGAATCGCCAGCAGCTCGCCGAGCCAGATGGCGCAGATCGGCTCGAACCTGTTCTTCTCCGCGGGGACGGAAGCGCGTGGCTTCGAGCCCTGGGTCCTGCCGGCCAGCGCGTCGTTCGACAGCGACTTCGACGGACTCAGTGACTCGGCGGAGCTCGGCCTGGGCACGAACCCGCTCGATGCCGATTCGGACGACGACGGCGCGAGCGACGCAGCCGAAGTGAGTGCCGGGACGGACCCGCGCGAGCCGACCTCGGTTCCCCCCGTGGCCGTTCCCGTGCCCGCGCTGCCGCCGTTCGCGGGGGCGCTGCTCGCCGCCCTGCTGTTACTCACTTCGCTGTACGGCGTGCGGGCGGTTCAGATCCCGCGCAGCGCCGCGCGCGCCCAGCGCCATGCGGCGGCCGGAGTCGGGGACATGCGGAGCATCGCGGCGCGCACCTTGCGCAGGCGCAGCGCGCGGTTGCGCTCGCACAGGCCCTCGTAGAGGCGGCGCGCCTCGGGCTTCGCGCCGGCCTTCGCGAGCAGGCGCGCGAGTGACATCGACGATTCGAACTGCCACGGCTCGATCTTCACCGCCATGCGCAGCAGGCGGATCGCCGACTGGCACTCCGAGCGCTTGCGGAACTTGCCGGCGCCCTCGAGCAGATCGCGGATCGCCTCGGGCGGGCGCTCGCGCCGCACGTCGATCTGCGCGATCCGCTCCCAGAACTCGACGCGCTTCGGCATGAAAGTGACTGCCTGCCGGAGCACGGCGACCGCCTTCTCGTCGAACCCCTGCTTCTCGTAGGTCTCGACCGCGGCGAGAAACTTGAGACGCGCCTCGTCAGGCTGCTTGGTCTGCGCGAGCAGGGCGGCGAGCTTCACCTGGATGACGGGGTTGTCCGACTCCTGCGCGAGCACCTTGCGGTACTCGGCGATCGCCTTCTTCCGCTTGCCGCGCCCCTCCGCCTTCGCGGCGCGCGACATGCTCTCCGTCCGGCTGTACGTCGGCTTCCCGAACCACCCCACGGCCGCAATGCTAGCGGAGCCTCAGTCGGGCGCGATGAGGAGCGTGGGAACGCCGCAGGTGTCGCGCTCGACGGTACACACTTTGGTGCCGGGTTTGTTCCCGGAGCGGACAGGCGTGACGGAAAAGCCGGCGTCGACCAGGCGCGAGCGGGCCGCGTCCGCGTTCGGTACGCGCCACGCGAGACCCCAGAGGCGATCCGGCGCGTCCGGGTCCGCGGGCGCGCCGAGCGCGCTCGCGATCTCGACCGTGACTCCGCCGACTCGGAAGAACATGAGGCGAACGCCGCGGGCGGGGAAGCTCTTGTCGAGCGCGAGTCGCAGGCCGAGTGACTCACCGTAGAGGGCGCGCGTGGCCTCCGCGTCCGGGCTGCGCACGACCACGTGGTCGAGCCCCTCGATCGCGCTCTCCGCCGGCGAAGTGAGTGGCGCCGCAGGCAGCGCGTCGGCCGGTGAGAGGTGTTCGATCGCGAACGCGAGGACGCCGCGCGTGGCGCCGTCCGGCCAGGTCACGTTGCGCCACTGGCGCTTCGCGCCGCTGCGCGCGTCGACGCCCGAGCCGTCGACGGGATCCGCCGCGGGCACACCGCGCGCGCGCAGCTCGGCCGCGCAGCGCTCCGCGTCGTCGGTGCCGAAGGCCAGGCCGATCAAGCCCTCGCCGTCGCGCTCGAGCCGTCCGCCGATGCGCTGCGCGAACGGTCCCTCGCCCGTGACACCGAGGAGCTCCACGTACGTGTTCGCGAGCCGGAAGAGCGCGTTGGCCGTGCCCTGCCCCGGATGCTCGCCGCGCCACGACGGCGCGCGCCCAAACAATCGCGTGTAGGTCTCGGTTGCGAGCTCGAGCTCGCGCACCGCGATGATCACGTGGTCGAGCGAGTGCAGCACCGCCGCAGCATACCAGCTCTAGTGCGCCGCACCGACGAGCGCGAGCACGTTCTCGAGCACGGTGGGGAACGCCTGCGAGCCGGGCGCGACCAGGTCCATGTGACCCGCGCCGGTCACGTCGACGAGCCGAGTGCGATCGCCGGCAGCGCGCGCGGCTCTCGCGTACTCGGCGACCATGCCGCTGGGAATCACTAGATCACTCGCGCCGGAGATGAGTGTCTGCGGAACGCCGAGCGGGAGCAGCGCGGCTGGGGACGCCTGCGCCCAGTGCTCCGGCACGGACGCGAGCGTGCCGCCGAGCAGCGCCTCGAGCGTTCCGCCGCCACAGACGAAGTCTCCCCGGGCGGCGAGGCTGCGCAGATCGCCCGGGCCCGCGAGCGCCACGACGCCGCGAAGTCGCAGCGGTGACTCGCTGTGCAGCTCGCTCTGCGCCGGGAGTCTCGCACGCGCCGCATCCCAGAGTGCGAGATGCGCACCCGCCGAGTGACCGACGACGACGACGCGCGAGAGATCGAGTGGCTGCTTCTTCGCCAGCGTTCGCGCGAAGTCGGTCGCGGCCGCGACGTCGAGGAAGGTGCCCGGCCAACCGCCGCCCGCGTCGCCGACCCGTCGATACTCGATGTTCCAGGTCGCGACACCGGCGTCGCGGAGCGCGCTCGCGAGGCGCGTGGTGCTGCGCAGCGACACGCCCGAGAGCCAGCACCCGCCGTGAATCACGATCGCGAGCGGAAACGGCCCGGATCCCGGCGGAAGCCGCAGCTCGCCGAACTGCAGCGGGTCGACGCTCGCGTACGAAATGCGCCGCGCTTCGGGCGCAGGCCCTGCAGTTGCGCACGCCGCGAGCAGGAACAGCGCCGACGCTGCGAGCCAGCGCACGGCGCCGCTCAGCCCGGGCGCTTCCGCAGGTTCGACGCCAAGAGGCGCTTGCGCAGGCGAAGGCTCTTGGGAGTCACTTCCAGGAGCTCGTCGGCCTCGATCCACTCCAGCGCCGACTCGATCGTGAAGCGGCGCGGCGGGGTCAGGATCTCGGCTTCGTCGTGGCCGGTGTTTCGCACGTTGGTGAGCTTCTTCGCGCGGCACACGTTCACGTTCATGTCTTTCGGGCGCCGGTTCTCGCCGACGACCTGGCCTTCGTACACCGACTCACCGTTGCCGATGAACATGGTCGCGCGCTCCTGAATGCTGAAAAGCGCGTGTGACGTGGAGCGCCCGGTCTCGCTCGCGACGATCGCGCCGACGCCGCGGCCGGTGAGCTCGCCTGCGAAGGGCTCGTAGCCGCGCACGGTGCGGTACAGAGTTCCCTCGCCGCGGGTGTCGGTGAGAAACTCCGTGCGATAGCCGAACAGGCCGCGGCTGGGCACGATGAAGTTCAAGAGCGTGCGCGCACCGCGGTTCTCCATCTGAATGAGTCGGCCCCGCCGCGCACCGAGCTTCTCCATCACGGCGCCCGTCGCTTCCTGCGGCACCTCGGTGACCACGTCCTCGACGGGCTCGCAGCGCTTGTGATCGATGGTGCGCTCGATGATCTGCGGCTGAGACACCGCGAACTCGAAGCCCTCGCGGCGCATCGTCTCGATCAGCACCGCGATCTGGAGCTCGCCGCGGCCGGAGACCTCGAACGTGTCGGTCTGCTCGCCGCCCGCGACCTTGATCGACACGTTGGTGAGCACCTCGCGCCGCAGCCGATCGCCGATCTGGCGGCTCGTGACGTACTTGCCTTCCTGCCCGGCGAACGGCGACGTGTTCACGGAGAAGCGCACCGCCACCGTCGGCGGGTCGATCGCGATTCTCGGGAGTGGCTCGAGCGCCTCGGGCAGACAGATCGTGTCGCCGATCTCGATCGTGTCGACACCGGCGATGATCGCGATCTCGCCGGCGGACGCCGACTCGCGCTCCACGCGCTCGAGCCCGTGCGGCGCGAAGAGCTTCGTGATGCGGAAGCTCTGCGG